>Ga0182008_10002390_pt1 | contig 11799 bp, 7 predicted proteins | sample Sormic07211129_1_FD_120482 | JGI IMG/M metagenome (GOLD analysis project Ga0182008, IMG submission 120482) | Rhizosphere microbial communities from Sorghum bicolor, Mead, Nebraska, USA - 072115-129_1 metaG | ecosystem: Host-associated > Plants > Roots > Rhizosphere | place: USA: Nebraska...
GCCCGCTTGTATGCTGGGGCTTGGAGGGAGGAGGAGGGACAAACCCCAGATGCGACAAAGCCCGCACTTGGCGGGCTTTGTCGTTTTCGGATTGGTGGGCCGGGGTAATTTGAAACAAGTCGGCATCTATCTGTTTTTATTGGCTAATAATAGATCAGATAAATTGCTTGGAATACCAGATGGGATGCTGCGTGGTTTGGATTTCGATGGACGGTACTTTTTGAGCTCAGCCTAGGGACTCATCAAAGTAATCGCTGTCGAGCTTCGGCACCTTATAAAGCTGCGAGCTCACACCAACCTCGTGATCCAACATCGGACTGACCAAGCGTCGACCGTCGACCAGCACAAGCCCTTCGACCGATAGCGCGAATTCGACCGCTTGGGCGGTGAAGCCGGAGGTGGTGATGAATACGCCGCGTTTGGCTTTCTGCCCGGCCAGGGATCCGTAGAATGCCTGTAAATCGGGGCGTCCGACAGTGTTCTGCCAGCGCTTGGCTTGCACATTGACCTTTTCAAGCCCCAGTGCGTTCAGCGAGATCACGCCATCAATGCCGCCGCCACTACCGCCGACTTGTTGCAGCGCCTGACGGTTCACGCCGTAGCCTAAGCTGTGCAGGACGTTGAGTACGATGTGCTCGAAGCGCGTCGGGCTCGCTTGCAACAGATTGTCCAGTAAGTCACCCGCGACGCTGGTGCCCAGCTCGAGGATAGCTTGGTTAAGCCGCTCCTGCGGGCTGTTAGTGGCGACGTCGTTCTTGGTAACCGGCGCTGACGTATCGTAGCTTTCATCCAGTGAGGCGGAATCCGGCGCTGTCTTCAGCTTCACGCTCATGAAATTCACAGACAGATGCTCGATTTGCTCTGGGCTTAAGGGGCAGGTTTGGCCTGGGAGAAGGCGCGGCCAGTGTCGGTCAACTGCCAGTAGCCACGCTTTGCGCTGCTGGAATAGCCGGCGCGCTTGTGCCGGTCGTGCGCCCAGCCTGAACGTTTTTTATAGGTGGCGTGGCCACTGGCGATGGTCTCCTGCCGTTGTGCCTCACTCAAACCAAGCGTCACGGCGGCTGCTTCGTAAACCTCGCCCGCAGTGGCACCCTCCGGATGAGCGGCGAGAAAACGCAGGATGGGCTCGATGAATTGGTCGTAGGTCGGGCTCGATGAATTGGTCGTAGGTCGGGACAGACATGGTTCTTTTTATTCCTCATGAAGGCTTAGCCCGACCTAGCAGGTTGACGGCCGCGCTTTGTCTTGGGCGCGGTGGCACGTTGGGCCTTGATGCGCTCTAAAATCACGCTCGCCGGCTCGTCGCTCGGATCTTGCGTCACCAGTTCGCCACGGAAGGCTTTGGCCAAGATGCTTTGGGTCATCTGGTCGATACGTTTTCTGGCCGCGTTGACTTTGGCTTCGAGTTGGTTGGCATAACCGAACAGTTGTTCGGTGCGGCGGACTATTTCGGTTTGTTCAGCGGGAGTAGGCAAAAGGACAAAACTGCTTTTGACTGTCTCAGTTGTGATTCGCTGGTGGCCCGCTGATGACTTCAAATTGTTTTTGATGTAATCGAGATATGTTTGGGATGAAAAAAATATCTCTAAATATGGACCGTTTTTAATATCTTTTAAGCGCGCGCAGAATAGGCGGTCTGGAAACTGTGTCGGGTTTTTCGGCAGCGTTTTGACTAGTGCACATACACCCACGAATTCAGGTGATCCGCTTAGTCGCGTGAAAAGCAGATCTCCTTCTTGTACAAAATTTCTATGATCTAATTCTGCGACTATATCAAAGTATCGTATGTCAGAAAAATCAACATTCATGCTTCTAACAGCGCTTGAACGGATTACTGGTACTCCTTCCATTAAATCAGATGGTTTTTTTGATGCCCCTCCTCTGAATTCACGGAGTAATTCGGAAAAAATCGCACTCCGCCATTCAAAAGCAGTTTTTGAGCCTTGCCTCCAGCTTTCTGTCAGCGTTCCGTCAGTCGCTGCGGCGAGAACGGATTGGCGGAAGCGCTTGAGCAGCGCGGGGATGCTGTCGATGCGGGCTTTAAGGATATTAAGCTGAGCCAGCAGTTCGTCGAGCTTGGCCGCGATGCGGGTTTGTTCGGCGATCGGCGGCAGTGGCACAAGGTGGCTTTCGAAGTTCCCTTTCGTAATATGGACCATTCCCATACCATGAGCCTTGGCGTAAAAATCTTCAATCGAAATTTCCAGTGCGTACTTTAGATAGTTTTTGTCGCAGCCGCGAAGGTTATCTACTCGGAAAATATGTTGGTTCAGCCATGCATCACCGCTAATCCAATAATAAACGCCTAATGATGCTGACCAAGAGACTAGAAGGTCCCCATTCCGCACTAGGTATTTTTCCTCATGGGAGTCGTCTGCATAATTAAATTTTGCAGATGAGTTGTTTAGGTTCTGGATGCGTATGATTGGCTTGCCGGTCTCAAGCCATTCCTCTTTTTTGAAAGCTTTCCCGTTCGTGAAGTCGGCAAGATCACCCAACGAGGCCTGAGCCCAACCCTTTGGCATTGGCAAATCACTCATACTCAGCACCTACTTCCAGCCCCATCACTTCCGCCATCAACTGTTTCTGCGCTATTACCTCATCTCCAGCCCCCAGAGCCTTCATCAGCTCTTCCAGCTCATGCAGCGCCTCGGTCAGTTCAGCCATGGCTTCACCGGCCAGCACTTCCGGGGCGGGGAGGTCGGCTGCGTTCAGGCTGTTTTCGTCTTTGAGCCAAATGATATCCAGCGAATCGCCACGTTCACTGCGGATGTAGTCACGAGTAAAGCAACGGAAGCGGCTGGCTTCACCAACACCTTCAACGTTCTCGGCGCGAGGGCTTGCGCCGTTCGGATCTTCGCCATGGGCATCCTCAAACGGCTTGAGGTGAGTAGGGCCGAAGGGGGTGCGCTTACCGAAGCTAGGCATATTGCTGCGCAGGTCATAGATCCACACGCGCTTCGTGCAGGCTTCTTCCTGGCGCGGGTTTTCTGCAGTGCCCTTCTGAAAAAACAGCACGTTGGTCTTCACGCCTTGGGCGTAGAAAATGCCAGTAGGCAAGCGCAGGATGGTGTGCAGGTTGCATTTTTCCATCAGGTCGCGACGTACCTCGGTGCCGACGCCTGCCTCGAACAGTACGTTGTCCGGCAACACCACAGCGGCACGGCCACCGGGTTTGAGGCCGCGATAGATGTGTTGCAGGAAGGCCAGTTGTTTGTTGCTGGTCTTATAGGTCAGGTCGTCACGGGTCGGGCCGCCGCCGCCCTTGGCGGTGCCGAATGGCGGGTTGGAAAGAATTACGTCGACTTTCGGCAGGTTGGCGCCGGTTTGCCCAAGGGCGTTGCCCAGGTGCACTACACCTTCTTCATCTCCTTCCATGCCGTGCAGCAAGGTGTTCATCAACGCCAGGCGGCGGGTGCCGGGCACCAGCTCTACGCCGACAAAGGCGCGATTACGCTGGAAACTGCGGGCTTTTTCGTCGAGGTCGTAGTGGTCGTCGGTTTGGCTTTTGATGTAAGCATCAGCGGCAATCAAAAAGCCTGCGGTACCAGCGGCTGGGTCTTGAACAGACTCGCCCGGCTGCGGCTTGATGCATCGGATGATACTGTCGATCAGCGGACGCGGTGTGAAGTACTGGCCAGCACCGGACTTGGTCTCGCTGGCGTTCTTCTCCAGTAGGCCTTCGTAGAGGTCGCCGAGGCCGTCCTCGCGGGCGCTGAACCAGTCGATCCCATCCAGGCTTTTGATCAGTTGCTCCAGGTGACGCGGTTCCTTGATCCGGGTTTGGGCGTCAGCATAGATGGCGGCGATCAGCGGGTCGCTGTTCTTACCCAGGTCCAGCAACATTTGCCGATAGTAGTCGAGCAGATTGAGCCCAGATTTCCCGGCCAGGTCCGGCCAGCGCGCACCCGCTGGCAGCTTGTGGCCGAAGGCGTCGTTGTTCTGTACCTGCTCGTATTCCATCTTGATGAACAGCAACAGCACCAGTTCGGTAACGTAGTCACTGTAGTTGATTCCGTCGTCGCGCAGCACGTCGCAGAGGTTCCAGAGTTTCTGGACAATGTCGGAGTTGGTCATGGTAACTCTCAAAATAGGTTTGAAGGCGAGCCAGTTTTGCTTGAGCAGCGCCAACTGCGCAGGAGTGTCGATGCCGGTTTTGCTTAACTTTCTAGCTGCGGGGTAAAAAGCGCTCAGTTTGTGCTTAGCTGCCGTTGCATCCATAGGCATGGCGAGTGTGTGGCACGGGAGGCTATGCATGGCGTGGCTGTTTTGCAAGCTGATTTGGCTCTCGGCCCAGTGAGCGAATTATCCGGATTTTCCGCTCGACCGGAACTCCAGATGAGCACCTGTTGAAATGTTGCGAAGTGACCAGATCTCACCCTGTCGCCGACCACAAATTATCGTTCAACGCTTCCAGCACCAGGTCCAGATTGCCACCGAGGTTTCGGTCCAGGCCTCTGAAGCCGCCGTCGAGCCGGAAGGCGTCATTGACTTGTTGCGTATCAATCACCACTTCATGCACCAGCTGCCTGGCTAAGCGGTCCAGCCAGCGGCGCTGCACTGAGGTCCAAGCCTGCATGGCATAAATACGTTTCATGGCATCTGCCACGCGTTGATCGAACGGCAGCAGTGCCTCGCCAATGGCAGCTTGTCGAATATAGCCGAGGATGCTGGCAGCGATTTCTTGGTTGGTCTGATTGCGCCAGGCGCTTTTCAGGCTGGCTTCGTTGAAGCCGTTCTGATCCAGCAACAGCCGTACCTCGCGCAAATGTTCGCGAGTCAGGTCCTTGGGGCGGTTGACCACTACGCCTAGCGCGGCGGACTGGTTCAACTGGTTGTGGATGAATTGGTGGAAGCTTTCCAGAAAGTCAGCCGGCTTCTGATACTTACCATAGTTTTGCTCACGTATTACTAGCTCGTCTTCGTGCGCGGAGATGATCGGATACCGCTCCGATCCAAGCAGCACACTGACAGCAGCCAGCTGGTTGATCAATTGGCTATGTTGGCGAACGAAGTGGGCGGCTTGCTGTGGTCCGAGCTCATGCAAATGAGTGTGCAGTTTGCCAGGGGTGACTCCCCAGGCATCCTGCAACTCGTCGAGCTTCTGTTTGATGGTCGGGTTGCTTTCGGCTTTGTGCTCGGCTTTACGCAGAATGCGCATGACCCTTTGGTTCAATTGGTCGAGCACGTCATGGGCGTGACTGCTATCTTCTTGGCTGCCAGGGGCGTCGTGGCTGGCGTCGTCAGTAAGCTCACCTACCAATTGTTCCAGGGAGATATTCGGGTTCTTAACTAACGGCTTCATGGTGTCGACTTCCTCCAGGCTGGCATAGAGGTCGACGGGGTCATAGATGCGAAATACCGTTTTACCTATTTCGTCACAGCGGCGGGTAGCTCGGCCTTTCATCTGCTCATAAAGGATGCGCGAGCGCACGCGGCGCATGAACACCAGATTGCAAATGGTCGGCACGTCGATGCCGGTGGTGAGCAGGTCAACGGTGATGGCGATACTTGGGTGCGGTTCGTTTTTGTAGCGGCGAATAAGTTGCTCGACCTTGTCGCTCTGGCCAGTAATGATGCGTACTGTTGCTTCGTTGTACTGCTCCCCGTAAGCGGCCTTGAAGGCATCATCCAGCAGGTTTTTCACTCGCTCCGCGTGGGCCTGACTGACGCAGAAGATCATTGTCTTCTCTTCGCCGAAGGGGTCCAGTTCCTTGGCCAGTTCATCGCAGATGACCTTGTCAAAGGCGGGTGTAATGACGCGTCGGTTGAACGACTCAATATTAAAATTGAGCTCGTCGTCCAGTTCCGCTGTATCGACTTCACCTGTCTGGGTATTGATGACACTGACAGATTCGCCTTTTTCAAAGCGGATGCCACGCTGGGTAAGCTGGGTTTCGTAGCGGATCGGTGGCTCGTGGTCGATCAGCCAGTCGTCGGCCACGGCCTCCCGGTAGCTGTAAGTGAACACCGGCTTGCCAAAAATTTCGCTGGTCTGTTTTGCTGGTGTAGCCGTGAGGCCGATACGGCAAGCGTCGAAGTAATCGAGCACGCGACGGTACTGTGAGAGATATTGGCTGGCATCGCGCACAACCAGTTCACCTTCGGTCATCTCCTGGTCGAGAGTGTACCCTCGGTGGGCCTCGTCGACGATGATGCAGTCGTACTCACCTACGGCCGGTGGGTTGTCAGAGCGGAAAATACGGCTGACCATTGCTTGCACCGTGGCCACCTGAACACGGGTTTCCGCTTCGGCAGCCATGTCGCCCAGCGTTTTGATGTCATAGATCTGTGCCAGTGTGTGATTTTGCTCAAGCGTGGTGTCGTTGAATGAATCAATTGCTTGCTGGCCAAGGGCGCTGCGGTCAACCAGGAATAGAATGCGCTTGAAGCGCTCTGCTTTGAGAAAACGGTACATCAGGCCAATGATGGTGCGGGTCTTGCCTGTGCCTGTTGCCATCGCCAGCAAGCAATTGCGCTGGTTGCCTGCCAGCGCCTGTTCGACGGCCTTGATGGCTTTTTCTTGGTAGTCACGTAATTTCAGGTAGCCAAAGCCTTCCTTTGCCAGCTTTTCCTCGGCCTCTGCCTTGCTGCGTTTGAGCAGGTCGAGGAGGTCACCAGGCGTATGAAAATCTTGCAGTGGTCGTCGGGTGTTGGCAGGGCTCCGCAAGTCGCGGAACCAGGTACCGGATTGTTCTGCAAGTTGCTTGATATAGGGGCGACCATTGCAGGCAAAGGCAAAGGGCACCTGGAAGTGACCGCTGCTGCCGTCATTCCAGGGCTGGGACTGACCCGCCAATGGCCAAGGCTGCAGATGTTCAGCGCAAAGCCTGAATTCGCGGGCGTACCGCTCGGCTTGGGTAATCCGGTCGGCAACATTGATGCTTTGACGTTTTGCTTCGACAATGGCGACGGGTACCAGGCCGGCGAACAGTATGTAGTCGGCGCAGGCTTTCGGGCCACTGGTGGGCCATTCGGCGATAGCCTTGTTTTTGCCTTTCTCCGGGCGCGTACCTTTGCTGTAAGTGAGCTCCAAAGAGTCCGCTTCCCAGCCGGCGTCGTTCAACTGTTGGTCGATGAGGATACGGGTAAGGTCCTCCGACAGTTGGAACTTGCTGCTGGCCTTTTTGGTTTTCTCTGCAACTTGCTTGCTGGCCTGCGGCTGCGCAGCGAGTTGCTTCTGCAGTGCCTTAAGGCTTCGCTCATGTTCTGCGCGCAACTTGGTCAAAGCCGCTTCGTGTTCTGCCGCCAACTGCTTGTGGTTTTGCGACTCGGCATCCATCTGCTCGGCGAGGACTGCGTATTCCTCTGCTTCACGCTTGAGCAGGGTGGCGAGTTGCTGGTTGCTTTCCAACTGCTGGCTGGACTCGCTGAGCTGCGCCTTGAGCTGTTCGATCTGGCTTTGCAGGTCGCGTAGCGAAGTGCTGGGGTCACTCGGCGTGACGAAGGGGCCGGGTTTAAATGAAGCGGTGTTCTTGCCAAATGATTGGTGGTACCAGATGGCCAAAGCGCGCCCCACCTTGAGCCCATCCATAGCCTCGCGGTGCTGCGTGCGAAACTCATGAGTGGCTTTGTTTCCTTCCACGCGCAAGGTGTGAAACAGGTTACGAATATTTTGATCCAGCTGGATCTCACGGCTGAGTTTGTACAGCAGATCGGACTGGGTGGTGTGAGCATCGAACTCGATACCGGCACGGCTGGCCAGGTCCTGGGCCAAGGCTTCGCCAAGCTGGCGCAGTTTGATCAGAGTGGTGTTTGGATCACTGGCGAATGCCTGCTCGGCCGTACGCGCAAGCTGAAGGAAAACGGGGTCGTGTTCCTGGAGGAAAGCGAAATTGCTACTGGCTGCCATGGTCGTTCCTTCGGGCACTTGGCCACTCTGTGCGCACATCATGCTCTGCGGATGTGTAGTTGGCGATAGCTTAACCAAGCTGAGGCGGTTTTGACCATGGCAGAAGGCCACTCAATAAGGTTGCTACAGTTGTACCGACAGAGCTTGTCTACGGAGCTGTTGAGCGCTCTACTGCTTTGGATCTTCTGTAGTCCGCCGTGACTATCAAAATCAGAGCCTCGCTTTGAGGATGAACGTCCATGGTTTTTCTAAACGACGAGCGAGAAGACGCACGGTCAGCAAATAGTAATATCGCGTCGCGTCTCTGTGTCGAGCTAGGCGATGCTCAAGGAACCAAGCCACATGCTTTCTCTGCCAAGCCCAGGGCGTCTCTCGTTGCCAGCGCTCTGCAATCTCAGCCTGAATGATTTTCGCCTGTCGCACATGGCGTTGTCGGGTTGCGTGCGAGCCGGTCAGCACGCCAGCCAAGAATAATTCCATATCGAATGGCTTACTCATGTACGCCCTCCAATGTAGGCCGCGACTACATCAATCCGTCCGTGCCCCAGCTCATAGCTGATTTGCCATCGTGCCTTCCTATCAAGCTGGCAACACTGGCCTCCGTTGATAGGCGCGCGGTGTTGGGTGATTTGCTCATAGCGCGCACATGCGTACGCCGCTCGCAGTTCATGGAAGCCTTTGAGGTTGTGTGCGTGGAGTACATCCCGCGCAGGTCGGGCGACTACCTGCAGAACGTTCAGGTAACTTTCGTTTGGCGCAATCAGATTGCGGCTACCCGCAGGCGACACTTGCCGTGCAAACTCAAGGGCACCTCGAACATTGTCGTCCACCGCAATCCAGCGTGGCGCCGAGGCACCGGCGCGGCCGCCTTTGGTGCCATCCTGAATGTTAATCCTGCCTAGGTCGTCAGCCTCGCGGCTTAGCCGTAGCAGGTCAGCCAAGATGGCCTCACGCAAGCGCATGCCGGTGGCTCGCGCTAACAGAACGATTGCAGCGGCTCGTAGCTGATGATGCCTGCAAAGCGTGTCGACGATCTGCTTAACCTGTTCGCGATCCTGGCCTTGCGGAACTGAATGACGAACCCCGCTGCGCTGCATACCCAACGCCTTGCTCGGGCTGGGCAACTTCACGTACTCATCACCGCGAAGCGCCGCCATGGTCCTGTTAACGCTGGACAGCCGATTTTGTGCGGTGCTTACGGTGAGGTCACCGCGCCCAACCACGTCGCGCAGATACGCCGCATAGTCGGCCAACACCTTCCGATCAATCTGCCGCGCATCATTGATACCGGGCCCCTCCTCGGAACGACACCACTTCACGAATGCCTGCCAGCGATCACAGTGCGCCTTGACCGTGCCGTAGTGGCCACCGCCGAACATGTCTTTCAGCGCCTGAGGTCCTGCGTAGCTCAACTGCCTGCCGTAGCCAAAATTGCGGCCATCCCGCCTACCTACCAATGCCATGTCGATCAACTCATCGCCTGTTCTCCGACCCTCGCCCCACGTCATCCCGCCAAGAATGCTGAGTGTTATCAGGGATCAAGGCCCCTGCGACCTGTGGGGATGTCCTCTAGCGCGGGACTGGCGGCTCCTTACGTCCGGGAGCAAGGGCATCTCATGATCTGGCCTCCTGAGCACCGTTACCGGTGGGCGGGTGGAGGCTGCATTGGCTGACGAGACCAGTGCCGCGAGATCCAGAGCCAGGTCCAAGCAGCAATGCGATGACCGGGCGTGCCTGACTGTCAGTCAGGTGCAGTCCATTCCCTGGTCTGCGGCACCATCATCTACATGGCTGTTGATGGTGACATCGGCGTTTGTCACGCCGATTGTCACGAGGGGGAATGCCGCAAAGCCATGTGCGATGAGGGCTGCAGCAGTGTTAGAAGTGCCCGTCTCTTTCCAGAAGAAAGAGACGGGCACAGGTTGGCGCAAAATTCGGCCAAGCGGATAGGTTGCTGCAGGGCAGCACAGTACGGTGTAGCTGGCGCACGAGGGCCATGAAATTAGAGAGCATCCATCACCGGAGAGGTGACCGGGCGAGCTGCCGGATGCTAATCGCCCTTGGGGGGAACCACCGCGGGAGCGGCGTGACCTTGAAGGTTCGGGCCACCTGGGGTGCTGTCATCGACAGCGCTTGCATGGCCAGTTCTACGCCTGTCGATAAACCCGGTCAAGGTTCGAAATTCAGGGCCACTTTGGCCTTGAAGAACGATTGTCCACCGGTGGAACTCCGTGGCAAACCTCGGACAACGTGGGTGCTTTTAGCTCTTCAAAGTAAGGTCCATCCAAACAGGGCGGCTTTGCAGCCCTGTTTGGATGGACCCGCGCTGAGAAGCGGATAAGCAAGGCTGCTCGCCCTGAATCTTGAACGCTCAGTTGTTGTTGCTGCCGTTGATGCGCCTGCATAGCGCTAGCGTATCGGCACCACGTTCTTGTCTCTGACTTGGCCGTATGCGGAGGCGAGCAGACTGCCGGTGGCGGCTTTTTGGATGTACTCACTCCACCAGGCCATCATAGGGCGTCGGCGCTCGATGTAGTCGGCTCGGTTGTAGGCGCTGCGCACCTCATCCTTATCGACATGCGCCAGGGCGACCTCAATGAGTTCCGGGTCCCACCCATGTTCATTCAAGATAGTGCTGGCCATCGAGCGCATGCCGTGGCTGACCAAGCGATCCTGGAAGCCCATGCGTTTCAACGCCATGTTGGCCGTTTGGCTATTGGCGTGGGTGCGCGGATTTCTGTCTGCCGGGAAGACGTATTCGCGATGGCCGCTGTGAGTCTTCAGTGACTCCAACAGTGCGACAGCGTGATCACTTAACGGGATGCTGTGAGGGCGGCGCTTCTTCATCCGCTCCGGTGGAATAGTCCAGACACGCCTTTCAAAGTCGATGTCTGCCCAGCGAGTAGTCGCCGCTTCTGCGGGGCGAGTCATCGTGTGCAACTGCCATTCGATCAGGCAGCGGGTGGTGCGTTTGATGCTGGCGTTCGCGATCTCCAGCATGAGTTCGGGTAGTTCTTCGGGCGGAAGCGCAGCCATGTTCTCTTTCTTGGGCTTCTTGAATACTGCCCTGATGCCGGTGAGCGGATTGGCGAAGATCAGGCCGGAATTTACGCCGTAGGTCATGATCTCGTTTAGCCGCTGGCTAAGACGTTTGACCGTCTCAAGGCTGCCTTTCGCTTCGATTGGACGAAGCAATCCGATCACCATTGGCGCGGTGATTTTCGCCAGTGGTGTCGTCTTCAAATCGGGGAGCACGTGCAGCGTGAGCGACCGCCAAATGTCCTCGGCGTAGGCCGGGGTCACCGAGTCTTTCTTGAGCTCGAACCAGGCGGTGGCCACGTTCTCGAAGGTGTGTTCCGTTTCTGCGCGCTTGGCTTCATTCAGCGTGTTGCGCTGCACCTTCGGATCAATGCCTTGGGCGAGCAGCTCGCGGGCTTCGACTGCTTTCTTTCGTGCGTTCGCCAGCGACAGTTCGGGATAGGTCCCAAAGCCGATGTTGATGCGCTTCTTGGTCACCGGTTCGCGGTAGTTGAAATTCCACAACAACGAGCCGTTGCTGCGTACGCGGAGCTGCAAACCGTCACCGTCGGTGAGGACGTAATCCTTGGACGCGGGTTTGACTCCCTTGAGTTGTCGATCAGAGAGACGGAGGTTTTGAGCAGGCATGAGATTCTCCTCAGGCACTGAATCGGTATTCCAAAGATTAGCACCGGGTGAGGTGGAATACCGCCTGGAATACCCGAATGGCTGGAACTCAAAAACTCTCAGAAGACCGCAAAAACGCTGGAAGCCCTGTATTTGCTGGATCTCAGGCACAAAAAAAGACGTCCGTGGACGTCTTTTTTTGATCATTTGGTGGAGCCGGGGGGAATTGAACCCCCGTCCGCCAGTACTCCGCTGTCGGTACTACATGCGTAGCCGTGTCTATTAAGTTAACCCTCAGCGAC
>Ga0182008_10002392_pt1 | contig 11794 bp, 7 predicted proteins | sample Sormic07211129_1_FD_120482 | JGI IMG/M metagenome (GOLD analysis project Ga0182008, IMG submission 120482) | Rhizosphere microbial communities from Sorghum bicolor, Mead, Nebraska, USA - 072115-129_1 metaG | ecosystem: Host-associated > Plants > Roots > Rhizosphere | place: USA: Nebraska...
CGCCTGTCTAAATCCAATGGGTTCCAGACCTTATGGGGGCATAATCGGGGGCAAATTTCGATTTTTAAAAAACGGTGCCCCCACCGATGCCCCCAGATAACGCCCCTGTTTTCAGACGAAAACTCAGCGATGCCTTCATCCGCTCGCTCACTCAACCCGGCAAACACGCCGACGGCGAAGTCCCTGGTCTCTACTTGGAGGTGAGGGCGTCGAGCAAGGCCGGAAAATCCCCTTCCAAGTTCTGGCGTTTAAAGTATCGGCTGCACGGCAAGGAGAACCGTTTCTCGATAGGTGCTTACCCCGACATTGGGCTGAAGGAGGCGCGCGACATTGCCCGCGGTGCACGCCGTGACGTGGCTAACCACATCGCCCCGCTTAAGGCCAAGACCGCCAAGATCGAGGCACAGTTGCTCAATGAAGAGCGCACCTTCACGTACGTGGCCGAGCAATGGTTGGCATTCAAGTCTGCCGAACTGGTGGTCAAATCCATTGCGGGGTTTCGCGGGGCGCTGAACAACCACATCTTGCCTGCCATTGGCAAAAAGCCGATCAGCGAGATCAAGCTGGAGCACATCACCACTATTATCACCGAGCTACGTCGCCAGCGCACCATGGCCATGGCCCGGCGTGTGCGCACCATCATCCGAGCAATCTTGGGCTTTGCCGAGGGACGCGGCTGGGTGGAGCGCAACGTGGCACTCAGCAACATCGAGGAGTTGAAGATCCGCCACGTCGTGACAAGTAATCCGGCAATCGAAAGGCCAGCCGACCTGGGCAGGTTTCTGCTGCGACTGGGTGACTGCAGCAACGGCAGTGTTGCCACCGCAATGCGCTTGCTGGTCATGTTGCCGGTCCGCCCCGGCGAACTGGTGCAGATGCGCTGGGAAGACGTCGACTTGGTGGGCGCCGACTGGCGTTATGTGGTGAGCAAGACCAAGCACCTGAACAAGAGCAAGCACGTCGTGCCGCTACCGGAGCAAGCCCTGGTCCTGTTGCGCGAGCTACATAAAACCCGCGTGGTGGATGACGAAGGCAAAGGTTGGGTGTTCGTCTCGCCGGTCTATCCGGGTCGCCCCATCAACCCAACGTCGATGCTCAAGTCTTTTCAGCGTATCTGGCCGGAGTACGACATCACTGCCCACGGCTTTCGCGCTACCTACCGGACGATTGCCCATGAACACTTAGGTATCGATCCAATCGTGCTCGAACTCTCATTATCCCACCGGATGCCAGGCGCTCTGGGGGCGGTGTACGCGCGCGCGCAACTGCTAGTGCAACGCCGGGAGGCGGCTCAGCAATGGGCGAACTACTTAGACCTGTTGCGGCAAAATGCAGAGCGAGTGACAATAGATTGACAATACGGCGAATACCATCAAGAGATTGGAGCGGGAAACGAGACTCGTATCTAGCGTCCGACCCATTGAAATCTAAGGGGTTTATTTTCTTGCCGGAGCAGGAAAAGACTCAATTCTGGACTTGTTTTTTGGGGGGTATCAAGGGCCAAGAAGGAGGTGATTCCACGACAAGCTACTGGATTCCACCTGTAGCCAAAAGAACAAACACTCATCAGCGTTACATTTAAAGCGCTGCGCTGGATAGAGTGCCAATCCCTTTCGCGTATAGCACATGCCTTTCACCGCGCAGTGTGTCAGGGCGTGCTGGAAATCAGCGTCAACGATGATCGCTATCTGCTCTCTACTGGTGACTCGATTCTGTTCTACGCCGAGCGGACGTATCCCACGCTTAAAAAGACCTTACGTGAACGGGGCGCTGATAATTATCTGGATCAAGGCTCCTTAAGTGAGCAAAACCGGTGCCGTCCTGATGGCGTTCGGCAGACGCAGTTTGGATAACTAAAGATTATCGTTTGCGGGCAATTAAAGTGATTGTACACGCCTTAGGCGAAATGCTAGTTTTCGTCACAGCACCACACAGAGTTATTACGATCAGCACGATGGTCGCTTCTACTCATCAAGGAGAGAAGACACGTGACAAATAAAACCAATCAGATAACTCGGCTCCCCACGCTCACTGAACGGGGTCACATTTCTTATTTCATCCCGAGCAACATCAAAGTTGTCACCGGGGATGGAATATCCCTTCTCAAATAAGCGCCCTGAATGTCGTTCTGACACAGAAGCGTTTATGCCCTCGCCTTAACTAAAAGACGTCGCTCCCTCATTTACCCACAAAGTGCTCAGTTTAGGCTGCGAATTGATGCGTCCCTGCGCTCAGTAATCGGACTGCAACCGATTATTGCTGTGGCGGCTCGCTGTAGTGCAATTTCCGTCAGCTCAGGAGAAGGTAATGATCTTAGCAATACCCGAACGTATGCATGCCGTTCTACTGACCGGTCATGGTGGACCCAATAAGCTCGAGTATCACACTGACGTGAAGGTTCCACGCCCAGCCAAAGGTGAGGTACTGGTGCGCGTGGCCGCAGCTGCGGTCAACAACACCGACATCAATACGCGGATTGGCTGGTACTCGAAAAAGGTCAGTAGTGACACCCAGGCTGGCAGCGCCGGAGGCTTCGCAGAGGTCGACAACGAAGATGCATCCTGGTCAGGTGTGCCCTTAAGGTTCCCGCTGATTCAAGGTGCCGATTGTTGCGGATATATTGTCGCCGTCGGCGAGGGGGTATCGCCGACTCGCGTTGGGCAGCGCGTTTTGATTCGCAACATGCTCAGAGCCCCGGTTGACCACCAGAATTACCAGTGCTGGACGTACGGCTCCGACTGCAATGGCTCCTTCGCTCAGTACACCGTCGCCCCCGACGCAGATACCTGGTCGGTGAGCAGTGACTGGAGTGACATCGAGCTAGCGTCCATCCCCTGCTCTTATTCAACAGCTGAATTGATGATGCAGCGCGCGGGCGTGAACGCAAATGATGTCGTGTTGATTACCGGTGCCAGTGGCGGTGTCGGTTCTGCTGCCGTGCAGTTGGCTAAATGCAGAGGCGCACGCGTTATTGCAATTACGTCCAACAGCAAGCGTAGCCAGATACTCGAACTGGGTGCAGATGATGTCATTGACCGTAATGACAACTTGCTTGAGCGCCTGGAAAAAAACAGCGTCACTGTGGTCATTGATCTTGTCGGCGGTACCGCTTGGCCTCCCCTTCTCGATGTTCTGAAAATAGGGGGCCGCTATGCGACATCCGGCGCCATTGCCGGCCCGCTGGTGGAATTGGACTTACGTACTCTGTACTTAAAAGATCTGACCTTCTACGGCTGTACCTGGCAAGACGATAACGTCTTTCAAACACTGATTAACTACATCGAGACGGATCGTATTCGCCCACTGGTCAGCAAACATTATTCGCTGAGCGATATCGCCCTGGCACAGGAAGATTTCCTCAGTAAAAAACATGTCGGCAAGCTTGTCTTGGTGCCGCCTCGGGAGACTCACCATGAAGATTCGTGATATTGAGGTTTATCAAGTAAACCTGCCCTATGCCGGCGGTGTTTATAAACTTTCCGGGGGCCGCACTTATACTTCATTCGATGCCACTCTCGTGTGCATACGAACCGACACGGGACTGGAAGGCTGGGGTGAATCGACACCCTTTGGCCCTAACTACATTGCCGCGCACGCGCTTGGCGTTCGTGCGGGCATCGAAGAAATGGCTGACATGCTGATTGGGCGAGATCCTCGGCAGGTCGACCGCATCAACGACATCATGGACAGCACGCTCCTGGGCCATTTGCATGCCAAGGCTGCGATTGACATTGCCTGCTGGGATATCTTCGGCAAAGCCGTGAACCTACCGGTCTGCGAGTTGCTGGGAGGCAGCACCGGGCTGTCCATGCCGATCATTGATTCGACCTATGCAGGCGACCCTGAAGACATGCGCCGGCGCATCGATGCCACCCGCAAGCAAGGCTACCTCGGCCACTCGGTCAAGGTCGGTGCAACGCCCGAGGAAGGCGGACCGGCCCTGGATGCTGCACGCATCGAAGCCTCCCTTGCCGATGCCCGTCCCGGCGAATACTTCATCGTCGACTGCAATGGTGGCCTCACCGTCGAACATGCGCTGAGAATGCTCAACCTGCTGCCTTCGGGCCTGGACTTTGTGCTTGAGGCGCCGTGTGCCACTTGGCGTGAACACATGGCCTTGCGGCAGAAAACCAGCATCCCACTGATTATGGATGAACTGGCCACGGATGAAGCCTCCGTTTTGCAGTTGATCCGCGACGATGCCGCAGACGGGATTGGCATGAAAGTCTCCAAGCAAGGCGGCCTAACCCGCGCAAGGCGTCAGCGCGATATGTGCCTTGCAGCCGGGCTGACCATGAGCATTCAGGAGACCGCCGGATCTTATGTGTCCTTTGCTTCGTTGACCCACCTGGGGCAGACCATCCCTCATCGCAACCTGCGTTGCGTGCTCGATCTGCGCGACATGTACACCCCTATGACCGCGAACCTGGACATTCCGGTGATTGATGGCCGCATTCGCGCACCGCTGACGCCTGGCCTGGGTATTGAAATCAATCGGGATGTTATCGGTTCACCGGTAGCCATTTATCGTTGATTCAGCGCACTTACTTGCCGCTCGAAAAGCATCGGGCGTGTATGCAAGAAGTGTCCGAACAGGGTAGCTCCTGCGAGCTACCCGTTTGGAAATCGACTATCTGCCAAGGCCGGCCAATAAATAAACTAAAAGAAAGGTGGTGAGCATGAAACGTTCTCTGATTGCACGATGGGCAGTGAGTAGCTTAGCCGTACTCAGCATTTTGTCAGCCCATGCGGCGGATGCCAGCAAGCCTGGCGCCGGCGTTTCCATTACGCCGATATTCCCGACCATTGCTGAAGAGCGCTTTCGAGGCGAGATTGCTGTCGCTGGCCTGAAGGAGCTGGGGTACAACGTCACAGAACCCAAGGAAACAGAGTTTCCCGCTATGTATATCGCATTGGCCTACGGCGATGCCGACTTCACTGTCCATAACTGGAAAGCCCTGCACGTCGTTCTACCTGAAAGCAGGCGGTGACGAGAACATGGAGAGTGGATAGCGCAGAACCGTCAGGCATTCGATGGCTGGCTGCAGGATGCCAGAGCCGCCGCTCAGCAATAACGAATCACGTCTGATTGGCAGGTCGCGCCGCTGCGCATGCAGCAATCGATTTTGTTTTAATTGAATGCACTCAGGTATAGGCGATGACGACCCTCCGATCAGAAGTTGCTTTGGACAGTACTTCCTACAAAGGTTTTATGCTGATCATCGTGGCGACGTTCCTGTTTTCCTCACACGATACGATCTCCAAATACCTGACATCGGCCTACCCCGTCATACTGATTGTGTGGGCACGCTACGCCGTGCACACCGCGCTGATGGCCACCCTATTTCTACCAAAGGCCGGAACAGCTTTGTTCAAGACAGCCAACCTCAAGTTGCAGCTCCTTCGCGGGGGCTGCCTGGTTGCGACGAGTTTATTTTTCACCTCCAGCCTGCATTACCTGCCCTTGGCAGAAGCCACGTCCATCCACTTCCTCGCCCCCCTGCTGGTGATTCTGCTGTCGGCTCCACTGCTGGGGGAGCAAGTGTCATCCCGGCAGATTTATGCAGCACTGGCAGGATTTCTGGGGACACTTTTCATCGTAAGACCAGGCGGTAACCTATTCACCCTGGCGGTTCTGCTACCCTTCTGCTCAGCATTGTGTTTTGCGCTGTACCAATTGCTTACACGCAAACTCAGCGCGTATGACAGCGCGATCACCAGTAATTTCCTGGGCGGGTTGTTCGCGACGGGAGTCATGTCGCTATTGGTGCCCTTCTTCTGGGTTACCCCGACCATGAATGATGCGATCATGATGGGAGCATTGGGCACCCTTGGAATGGTTTCACACCTATTGTTCTCGCAGTCTTTCCGCTACGCGGCGCCGGCGGTCCTGGCGCCTTTCAGTTACAGCCAAATTCTCTTTTCCACGATTCTGGGAGCTATCATTTTTCAACACATCCCCGAAACGCTCAGCCTTTACGGTATGGTGATCATTACCATGAGTGGAGCCTGGGCGTTGCTCAAAGGGAGCAAGCCCGCCTAAAAAACACAATCAAACATTGCATCCAGACTAGCTACTGATAGCGCTTATACCCATCCCCCACCCCCAATCTAGTGAGTCCTTGAATTATCAAATCCGGCTATATGCCAGGCTCCCCAGTCACGAGATTCTGAGTAGCAATCAGTTTGAACTCAATATCCGGACTATTAACACGCAATTCTGGAAGATACTTCGATAAACACAATATAGAGAATACATCGGTGAAAGCTTCGGACTGTAACTCAATATCCAACCTAGTCCAAGCCATACAAAAAATGTCGCAACTACACAACGGCGATTTATCTAGACAGCCTCGATAACGTCAGGTTATCAATAGCACCTTCCTTCCTACCCAAGTGCTGGGCAAACGCCAGCCACCTTTTCCCATCTCATCCCATCGTTCAAAGAAATTCCTGTCGGATGTCGATGCTCGACCGTTCGCCAATATTGCGGTAGTTCTCCTTGAGCCACGCCTCGGCCTCGCGTCGTCCGTTGTCGCGCAGTCCGCAAAGGAAGTCCCAGCCCGCGTTGTACTTGCTGGACACGCTAAGCGCGCACATTGATTCGTCGGACCGAATGGAGTGGATCAGCATCTCCCTCATCTCGTCTCGATCAACCTTGCCTTGCTGGATGAGGTCGGTGACAAAGGCGATGGTGCGCATCTCACGCATCAGCGACGAGTTGAAGCTGATTTCATTGATGCGATTAAGGATGCTGGCAGCTGTAATGGGCACGCCCGGGCGGACGAGCGGGTTGATGTGAACGATCACCACATCGCGCGTATTGCAGTGGTAGATCAACGGAAAAATGGCTGGGTTTCCCATATAGCCGCCATCCCAGTAGTGTTGTCCGTCGATCGTGATCGCTTGGAACAATGTCGGCACACAGGCCGAAGCAAGCACCGCTTCGGCGCAGACGTCCTCGTCCGAGAAGATGCGTATCTTCCCCGTCTCGACATTGGTCGCGCACAGATAGAGGTGGAACGGGCATTGCTTTCGCAAGGCGGCGAAATCGACCTGATTCTCCAGCACCTCCTGCAGCGGATTCAAGTTGTGGCGATTGAACTGGTAAGGCGAGAAGATACGAAGCGCCATGTCCGCAAACGCATACATGGGCGAATAGTCCAGCCCGAAACTGTGCGTCCCTTTCAACCATGGCGCCCAGCGCAACGGGTTATGACGCTCGGCGGACTGCGCCACGTCGGACCAGAAATCATGCAGCGCCTGGCGCGCGCCGGCCTCTTCACCCTGCAGCATGCCGTAAGCCAGCACGACGGCATTCATCGCACCGGCACTGGTTGCGCTCACCCCTTCAATGGCAAGCCTGCCGTCCTCGAGCAACCGATCGAGCACGCCCCAGGTGAACGCGCCGTGCATCCCGCCGCCCTGTAAAGCCAGCGCGACCGACTTACGCACTTCACTGCCCCGACGCGCTCCGTTCTTCATGATCATTCTGGGTCGCTCACCCCACGTTTGGTGCCCACGCATCGAGCAGCGCTTTGGCTTGTAGCAAATCAACGCTGTCGAAGCCTTCGGTGAAGAAGCTATAGATCTGAGCCAGCATTTGCCTGGCCGCCTCCTTGTCTCGTGTTTTCCATAGCTGAGCAAGGCTCACTGTAGCTCGTAGTTCGAGTGACTTTGCCCCTTGCTGTCGCGCGACCGAGATCGCCTTTTGAAAGCATGCTTGCGCTTCCTGCTGGGAAGAATCCTGTCTGTCTTCGCCATGGCATTGGAGGGTAAGAGCGCCCTTGAGCCGGTACAGCTCTGCTTCGTAAAAGTGCTCACCTGTTCTGTTCACCATAGCCAGAGCGTCGATCACGGTATTCAATCCTGCCTGCGGTTGCCCGACGCACCCGTGTGCTGCGGCCAGCAGGGCCAGAAAATAGGAACATCCAAGCTCTGCTCCGGCTAACTGGTAAGTGGTAATACCCTCGGTTATCCGAGCAATTCCCTCGTCAACGTTTCCCTGCTCAGTGCAAGCCCAACCTTGGAGGATAGTCCCCCACGCCAAGTAAAACGGAAACCCTCGTTCGAGTGAAAGCTTGATCGCGGCATCAGCGCACTCTTCGGCGAGTCGTACGTCATGCCGAACCTGTCCCAGTACCGATGTAGCCGACAAGGTAAAGGCCAAGCCAAACGGGTCGGAAATCTTATTGGCCAGAGCAAGGGCCTCCTGGCCGCGCGTGCTTGCCTGATCGGGGAACCCCAAAAACCAAAGGCACCAGGCCGAAAATGTCAGGGAGTAGCCCGGATCCATGCCGTACGTCATGACATGTGTGCGATGACGGTCCGGGTTGTAGAGGACACGCGCCCGCTCCTGGTGTTCAAGAGCGTTGCGCAGATCCCCCTGGAAAAGCAATGTCGCCCCGAGTGCCGCATGGGCTTCCACGAGCAAATCCGGATCTTGCGTAGTTTGCGCAGCACTGAGCAATCGTTCACCCAGCTCGCATGCCGTTGAGTATTGCGCACGCAATTCGTAGTAAGTCCGCATCCCCAGCAGCGCAGGGAAAAGCGAGTCGTCACCTACTTGCGCGCATAGCGCCAGTGCACGGGTATAGGTGGCCTCGACCTCGGGCGCACCATAGCCTCGCACGGCCATCAAGGCCGGCCCGAGGCAGAGCAGCAACGTCAGTTCCTGATGAGCACGCGCGGGCGTGTCGGGTAAATGCTCGAGCAACTCCAGCGCTGCGCCGAGGTGACGCATTGCGTCGAGATGGGCGGAATGCTGGAGCGCCTGTTGCCCGGTACGCTGCAGGTACTCCACGGCCTTCGGGACATTGCCGCTTAGCCTGTAGTGGTGCGCCAGTTCGCTTAAGTAATCCGCTATACGGGTGGGGAACAGCGCCTCGATAGCCTGCGCCGTGCGTTCATGCAGTGCACTACGCCGTTCCGTGAGTAGCGAGTAGCCCGCGACTTCCTGGGTCAACGCATGCTTGAACGAATATTCGACCTCCGGAAATGCGGGCCGCTGGTAAATGAACTCCGCGGCTTCCAGTCGTCCCAGCAGGTCGCGCAAATCGTCGCTCATCCGAGCGCCCCGTCCATCATAGATGCGCTGGATCAGACTGAACGCAAACTCTTTGCCGATGACGGCGAGCGTCTGCAGCAATTCCTTCTGCGCAACGGGGAGTCGGTCGATACGGGCGGCGAGCACACCCTGCACGGTGGTGGGAATATGCAGTGCGGCTGGAGTTTGCTCGATCCGGTAACGACCGGGTTCGCCAAGCAGCGATTTCTCCTCGACCAGCGTTTGGACCACTTCCTCCATGAAGAAGGGGTTGCCCTCCGTCTTCTCCAGGATGAGCTGTTTGAGGGGGACGAGAGTGGGATCGTCCCCAAGCAGTGCCGCGAGCAGTCCCTGGGCTTCGGCCGGGCCCAGCGGTTCGAGCCGGAGCTGGCTGCAATGACCCGCGCGCGTCCATGCAGGCTGATACTCGGGCCGGTAGTTTACGAGGAGCAGGATCGGGACACTCGCCACGCGGTCGATGAGGCACGCGAGGAATGCTTCGGTCTCGCGGTCCAGCCATTGCAGGTCCTCGAACAGCAGCTCGATCGGTTGATCGCGGCTCTCGCGCGCCAGAAGTTGCGTAATCGCGGCGAAAATGCGATCGCGCCGGATCTGAGGATCCATTTCCGCAAGCGCCGAACTGTGTTCGCCAATACCCAGTAGATAGAGCAGGTAGGGCACGAGGTCCTCGAAACTGCGCTCAAGCGTCAGGGCCTTGCCCATTACCTTTTCCCGACACCGCCGCTCATCGTCCAGGGCAGTGATCTGAAAATAGCTTTTCAGGAGCTCGATGAGCGGGAAATAGGCAAAAGCCTTGCCGTGCGATACCGAGAACGTCTCCAGCACCAGACAGCCGCGCCGCGAGCGTTCCTTGAACTCATGGAACAGCCGCGACTTCCCGACCCCGGCCTCGCCCACCACCGCGACGACCTGTCCGTGGCCCGCCTTGGCCTGATCGAGCGCCTGCTGCAGGTGGTCCAGCTCTACCTGGCGGCCGACGAATCTGGCCAGTCCGCGATGTGCCGCCAGTTGCAGGCGCGTGCGCAGCGCGCCGACACCCAGCACCTCGTATACGATGAGCGGCTCGGGGATGCCTTTGACCTGGGTGGCCCCCAGCGTCCTGAACTCGAAATAGCCCTCTGCCAGCTTGTGGGTGGACTCGCTCACCAGGATCGACGATGGCGCAGCGATGCCCTCCATTCGGGACGCAATATGGATGGTGTGCCCGACCGGATCGTAATCGGTGTGCAAATTGTCCGTGCGGATCGAACGCACGACGACCTCTCCGGTGTGGACGCCAACACGGATTTGCAGCGGAATGCCTTTCTCCAGACGAATGCGGTCGCTATGTCGACGTATCGCCTGCTGCATGCGCAACGCCGCATACAGCGCCCGCTGCGGATGATCTTCATGGGCGATGGGGGCGCCGAACAGCGCGAGAATGCCATCGCCCAGCGACTTGGCCACGTAACCTTCGTAGTAGTGGACGGCTTCCATCATCAGCGCAATGACGGGCTCGATCAGGTTTTGGGCCTCTTCCGGATCGAGGTTGTGGATCAGCGCCATGGAGCCAGCCATGTCGGCAAACAGCGCCGTAACGGTCTTGCGCTCGCCGGCGGTCTCACCCCGGGCTTCCATAGCCGCCTGTTCGGCGCGGATGCGCTCGGCAAGATGGTGAGGCGTGTAATGAATGGGCTCTGAAGAAGGCCCTGAAACAGGCCGCGAGCGCGGTGATGACACAGCAGGCGCATCGGTCAGCGACGCGCCACATTCACTGCAGAATTTGGCGGACAAGCCCGCCTCGTGGCCACAGCGCGGACAGCTGCTAGACAGCTTGGCGCCACACGCTTCACAGAAGCTGGCCCCGGAAGGATTCTCGAATCCGCAGTTTGCACAGCGCATACGACCCCCTCCCTTGCCTGGTGCCTTCTATTTAACATTAGGCGCCGAACCCGCTAGCGGCAAGACGCGACCGGACGAAACACTCTCCCCCGGTCCTGACGTCGATTTCCACAGTGCCAAATATTTCGCGTGCTTACTATAAAACCGTCTTCGACAACGTCGCCTTCTACCTGCGCATCAAGCCAAAGAACCAGCGCCCCAGCGAAAATCAGATCCCCGAAAAAGTTCACGAACTGCTAAGCATGGTGCAGCTGGACTGACTCGCAGATCGTTGCGATGGTCATAAGGATTGACGCCCTGAGCAACCAAGGCACGCGCCCCATCACGGCGCGCACGAACTTCGTTGAGACAGATCTGCGGTAACTACGGACGGCAGATGGCTCACTTGCCGCGATCGCAGATATCTCGTCATAGTTCGCTCACGCGCTCATCAAGTGCGCTGCAGTGGCCACCTTCAAAGCATTGGGCGGCGCCTGGCAGCGCGAAGACTCAAATGGCCGTTTTATCTCGAGTGCACAATGAGCATCCGTTCGGGACGCTCAAACAATGGATGGGTGCGGCGCACTTCCTGACCCGAAAGCTTGCCGGAGTAAGCGCAGAAATGAGCTTGAACGTGTTCGTTTACAACCTGAAACGGGCCTTGAAAATCTTCGGTACCCATCAGGCATACAGACCAAGAGACGTCACTGAGCCCAATCACGCGAGCTTTATGGCTCCGCCCTGGATGTCGTCACGCGCCGTTCGTAAGTCAATAGCGTCCTGATTGAGTCGGTGAATCATGTTGAGCAACCGTTGGCGTAGCACTTCGTCTTGGAGCTGCTCTACTGCGCGCATCATATCGAGCGC
>Ga0182008_10002393_pt1 | contig 11790 bp, 8 predicted proteins | sample Sormic07211129_1_FD_120482 | JGI IMG/M metagenome (GOLD analysis project Ga0182008, IMG submission 120482) | Rhizosphere microbial communities from Sorghum bicolor, Mead, Nebraska, USA - 072115-129_1 metaG | ecosystem: Host-associated > Plants > Roots > Rhizosphere | place: USA: Nebraska...
CGATCGAGCGCGGCGAGCGCGCGTGTCTGCTCGGCCGGAACGGTGCGGGGAAGAGCACCGTGATGAAGCTGCTCGACGGCACCCTGGCGCCCGACAGCGGCGAGATCGTGCGCCAGACGGGTGTCACGGTGGCGCGGCTCGAGCAGGAGGTTCCTTCCGACATCGAAGGGACCACGTTCGATGTCGTTTCGGAGGGGCTCGGAGAGGTGGGGCTCCTGCTCGCCCGCTACCACCAGGCGAGCCATCGCGTGGGCGCGGGCGCCACGCCCGCTGCACTGCGCGAGCTCGATCGACTGCATCACGAGCTGGACGCCTCCAATGCGTGGCAGGTGAACACGCGCGTGGAAACGGTACTGCTCCATCTCGGGCTGGACGCGAGCGCCACGTTCGCCGACGCATCCGGAGGGACTAAACGACAGATCCTCCTCGCGCGTGCACTCGTACGCGAGCCCGATGTGCTGTTGCTCGATGAGCCGACGAATCATCTCGATGTCGACGCCATAGAATGGCTCGAGTCCTTTCTCGTCGAGCGCGGTGCGACCCTGCTGTTCGTCACCCACGACCGCGCCTTTCTACGCCGTCTCGCCACTCGAATTGTCGAGCTGGATCGCGGACGGTTGGTCGATTGGGGCGCCGACTACGATGGATATCTCGAGAGAAAGGCGTCGTCGCTCGAGGCGGAGGCTCGGGAGTGGGAGGAGTTCGACAAGAAGCTGGCGAAGGAGGAGGTGTGGATTCGCACCGGCATTCAGGCGCGGCGCACGCGCAACGAGGGGCGTGTACGCGCGCTCGAGGCGCTGCGTGTGGAACGGAGCCAGCGGCGCGAGCGCACAGGAACAGTGAAGCTTCAGGCGCGAGAGGCGGAGCGTTCCGGAAGGCTCGTTGCGGAGGCGAAACACGTGAGCTTCGCGCGCGGCACGCACACGATCATATCGAACTTTTCGACGACCATCACTCGCGGCGACCGTGTGGGCGTCATCGGGCCCAACGGGTCGGGGAAGACGACGCTGCTGCAGCTTCTGCTCGGCCTGATCGAGCCGGACAGTGGATCGGTGAGGCTCGGGACGAATCTCGAGATCGCGTACTTCGATCAGCTTCGCGAGACGCTCGATCCGGATCGGACGGTTTTCGAGAGCATCGCGGATGGCGCGGAGCTCGTGGAGATAGGCGCCACTCGCAAACACGTGCTCGGGTACCTGCAGGACTTTCTCTTTCCGCCGGATCGCGCGCGCACGCCGGTCCGCGCGCTGAGCGGAGGCGAGCGAAACCGTCTCCTGCTCGCACGCCTGTTCACGCGCACGTTCAACGTGCTCGTGCTCGACGAGCCGACGAACGATCTGGACATCGAAACTCTGGACCTGCTGGAGGAGCTGCTACTCGATTTTACGGGGACGTTGCTGGTGGTGAGCCACGACCGCGAGTTCCTGGACGATGTGGTGACCAGTACCCTCGTACTCGAAGGGAACGGAAGGGTCGGAGAGTACGTCGGAGGGTACACGGATTGGGTACGGCAGCGTGCACCCTCGCGAGCGCCCTCGCGCGAGCCGCGCGGGACGACTGCGCCGGCAGTGGGCGAAGAGCGCCAGCGCGCTTCATCGTCCAACCGCTCCGACAGGAAGCGCAAGCTCAGCTTCCGCGAGACGAACGAGCTCGCGTCGCTTCCCGAATCGATCGATGCGCTCGAGCGGGAGCGCAGCGCGATCTACGCGTCGCTCACCGACCCGGCCGTGCTTCGCGATGGCGCGGCCACCGCGTCTGCGAAGGCACGTTTGCTCGAGATCGAGAGCGAGCTCTCGAGTCGCCTCGCGCGATGGGAGGAGCTGGAGACCATCGCCGCCGGATGAGCGGAGCATGTTTATCGACGGGCTGGCACCTGATTTCGGGTACAGATGAAGTGCGCTAACAAGGAGTGTGCACGCTCCCACGACTGAACTCCTTGATCAGATTCAGGGCCCCGGGATTGCATGCGCGTTTGACAATCTTTCTCGCGGAGCACAACCATGTTGAGCACATCACAGATCATCGCCTACGTACCGGTTTCCGATCTGGCGCGAGCGCGGAACTTCTACGAGGGGAAGCTGGGATTCCGCCCGCTCGAGTCCAACGAAGTCGGCGCCATGTACGAGGCCGGAAAGGGCTCGCGTTTTTTCGCGTACAAGTCCTCGGGCGCAGGGACGAACAAGGCGAGCACGGCGTTCTGGGATGTGGGGAATCTCGAGGCGGAGATGGCAGATCTGAAGAAGCGTGGCATCGTCTTCGAGAATTACGACACGCCGGGGTTCAAGACCGTCGACGGAATCGCCACCGGCGGCGGCGCCAAGACCGCCTGGTTCAAGGACAGCGAGGGAAACATCCTCGCGATCAGCCAGAGAATCTGACCGGACATCAGCCGAGGGAGCACACCGATGTGCAGAAACATCAAGACGCTGGCCAACTTCGAGCCGCCGGCGACCGATGACGAGGTGCGCGCATCCGCACTGCAATTCGTGCGCAAGCTGAGCGGGATGACGCGCCCGTCGCGCGTGAACGAGCAGGTGTTCGAACGGGCGGTCGACGAAGTTACCGCCGCCGCCCGTACGCTTCTCCAATCGCTTCACACCACCGCCGCTCCGCGTGATCGCGCCGAAGTGGCGCGCAAGGCACAGGAGCGGTCGCGAAAGCGCTTCGCCTGAACGAAGCGCTTTCGCCTTACGACCGAGCTACTGCGCTCCGGCCAGCGCCTTCACGGACTCGGAGAGCTTCTGCACCTTCGCGCCATCGCTCGACCCGCTCGCGTCGGCATCGATCTGCGATGCCAGCTGCGTGAGAGCATCACGACGGGCGGCACCCGACGCCTTCTCGGCCGCCTTGAGCGAGCCGCGAATCGCCGCAATGCGATCGGCGGACAGCCCATGTGAGCGCTCGAGCTGATCCACATACGCGCCAGAAAGCGCAAAGCTGGGCGGCCACACGATCTTCCGCTGGCCCTGCGTGTTGAGATAGTCCCACTTCACCGATTTCGCCGCGTCGATCTCGTTCTGTGAGATGAACGCGCTCGGCGTCAGCTCCACGATGTCGAGCCCGCGCGAAATCTCGGAGCTCACCATCACGCCATTGTACCAGTATACGGACCAGGAGCCGCCGTTCCCCATGCGCGTCGAGTCCACCGGCCCACGATCGAAGAATGCGATCTCCTTGGGGTGATCGACGTCGGTCCAGTCGAAGAGCGACAGGCCGCCCTGATACCACGACTGGATCATCACGTCGCGGCCGGGGATCGGAACGAGCGAGCCATTGTGCGCCACGCAATTCTCGAACTTGGTCTGCGGCGCTGGCATCTTGTAATAGCTGTGGAACTGCATCTTGTCGCCACTGATCGTGAAGAGCGCATCTGCGCCCCACTCGTGCGGATCCGTCGAGCGACACTTCGGCTGACCGCCGCCGCCCCATTCATCGCTGAACAGGATCTTCGTGCCATCGTTGTTGAAGGTGGCCGAGTGCCAGTACGAGAAGTTCGAGTCGGACGCGGCATCGAGACGCCGCGGGTGCGCAGGATCGCTGATGTCGAGAAGCAGACCGTAGCCCTCGCAGGCGCCGCCCGCGCGACCGATCGCCGGATAGACCGTAATGTCGTGACACTGAGTCGGGCCCGCATTCGGATTCGACGGCGGTGGCCCGATCATCGCCGCAATCATCTTCGGAATGGCCGCGCGCACTGCCGCGCTGTCAGCCGCCGTTGGCGACCCCGTTCCACCGCGCGCCTTGACGGCGCTGTCCAGCATCGGCTGCACGAAGCGCGAAGGCAACACCTGCTCCTCGCCGAAGATCACGGCCGTGAAACCACCCTTCGCCTTCGCATCAGCGACCTCCTTGTCGTTCTCCGCCTTGTCGACGGCGGTCTCGCCGTGGCGCGCGGGCTTGGTCAGATCGTTGAAGATGCGCGGCGAGCTCACGATCGCAGCCTGCTCGGGATGCGCCAGCGGAACCTTGATGACCTCGATGCGGAAGAGCGCCGAATTGGGATCCTGATCGGGCGTCGCGCTGGAGCAGCCGGGCAGCTCGTTGGGCGAGCGCACGCGCGAGGAGCCCGAGATGTAGATGTAGACGTTCTCAGGATCCTTCGGATCGACGACCGCCGTGTGCGTGTGCGAGCCGCGGCACGTCTGCACATTGCCGACGTTCTTGGGATTCGAGATGTCGGTGATGTCGAAGATGCGAAGTCCGCGCAGGCGATCCTTGCTGACTGTGTCCTTCACACCCTCGCCGCCGCAGTCGATGCGTCCGCTGAGTCCCTCGCCGGACACGAAGAGCAGGTTCTTGTAGACCGAGACGTCGCTCTGCGAGGCTGGGCAGAAGTAGGCGGTTTTCAGCGTGGGGTGGCTCGGATTCGAGATGTCCCAGATCTGATAGCCCGCGTAGCTTCCCTGAATCGCGTATGGTCCCGTGAACGCCAGATCGGAGTTCGTGATGCCCGCGAACTTGGCGGACGGTTGCGTGCGCGAGAGCACGCGAAGGTTCCACGTGGCCTCCTGCGCATCGAAGAGACCGGCCTTGAGGCCCACGCGCGGGTCGGGATTCGGTGCCGTCGCCGATGTGCTCACCCTCGGCGATACACCGTCGCCTGTTATCGATGACGAGCTGGGATGCGAGCAGGCAGCCGCGAGCAGAAGCCCGACGGCGAGCGGCAGCGCGGGTCGGCGGACGACGGCAGCGAACTGATCGGGCTGGCGAGCACGAAAGACAGATGCCATTGCGAATACCTCCGAAGGTGCGGTGTGGTGCGGGTGAGTGACTGCGTTCCTACTGCGCGCGATGCTCGAGCGCCTGGGCCACGAGCATCTTCTCCATGCGCGCGATCTCGGTCGTCTGATCGACGTTGACATCGGAGGCGAGCTTGAAGGTCAGCTCGTCCTGAGCCGCCCCGTAGGTGCCGAAGAGGTCCTGCACCATCGACACAGCGCCCTTGTGATGCTGAATCATGTCGGTGAGAAAAAGCCTGTCGAACTCGGGACCCTTCGCCTGATCCAGCTCGTGCATCTGCTCGGCGGTCAGCATGCCGGGCATGAGCATCTCCGTCTCCTTGCCGTTCATCATCATCTTCATCGGACCCGCATTGGCCGCCGGCACCGTTTGCCGCCGGTCCGTCAGCCACTGCTGCATGGTCGCGATCTCGTCCTGCTGCGCGTTGATAATGCGTGCGGCGAGAGTGCGAATGGATGGACTCGCATCGTGCGTCGGCGCCCAGGAAGACATGACGATCGCCTGCGCGTGATGGCCGATCATTCCCTGCATGAAGTGAACGTCCGCGGCCGTATACGGATAGCGCAGGCTGTCCGCCCGCGCCTTGGCGATCGCTGCGGCTTCACCCTGCGCGCTGGCGGGAGACGGAGCGGAGGGGGTGTTCGAGGCGGAATGGCAGGCCGCACCCACTGCCGAGACAATGAGGAGTCCGAACCGGCGCACGGTGTTGACGCGTGTCATGGCGAATGCGATTGGAAAAGTGCCTGGCGAGTTGGTGTCGAGCGAAAACCGTCACTCGAATATACGGGCGGGGACGCCCGCGGGCGACGCCGCAGCCCGGAAGGTCAACGGCCTGCCGAGGCGAGGAGCGCTCGTTCGGGGTCTCGTTCGGCGTCTCGTTCGCCGCTCGCGCCGCTCTCGTCCTCGTCGCTGCCAACATGCTCCTCCTCGTACAGGCGAACGAGCTCGAAGAAGTACGAGAGCGCCAACGGTCCCAGAAGCACGCCGGCAATGCCGAGCAGGCGCACACCCGCGAACGCACCAACCAGTGTCAACATCGGATGGAGGCCGGAGATTCGACGGTTGACGATGAGCCGGGCCACATTGTCGATGTTCGATGCGAGGCCGGCGCCAAGGACGAACAGCGCCACGGCAGCGCCTAGCCGGCCGTCGAGCAGGAGCACGATCACAGCCGGAAACCACACGAGCGCGCTCCCCAATACCGGCAGCACGGATGCGATCGCAGTGATCACTCCCCAAAGCACGGCGTTTGGCAGCCCCACGAGAGCGAACGCAATGCCGACGATCGCGCCCTGGAGCACCGCGACGAGCGCCGTGCCGAACAGCGTCGCCTCGGTGACGAGGTAGAACCGCTCACGTAACGCATTGACGCCTTTGGCCGAAAACGGGAGATATCTCGACGCGAGCTTCCAGTTCTGCGGTGAGGCGACCAGGAGAAAGTAGAGGCCGAAGATCGCGATCACGAGATTGATCGTTGCACGAACCGCGCTGCCGACCAACTGCAGTACTGCGCGCGAGAGCCACGACAGAAGATCTGTGCTTGCCGTGGCGATCGCAGCGCCGACATCGATGTTGCCGATCCGGAACGTCGAGATCTCGGAAACGAGGCGTCCCTGCTCGAACGCGGCCACCGTCGCCGGCCCCTCCGAAAGTGTCGTCATCGCCAGCCACATTGCCGGAAGCACGATGAGCAGCGCCGCGAGGACGGTCGTGAGCAGCGCTGCGGTGCGCGCGCCCAGGCGACCTGCCAGTCTGGTGTGAACACGACCGAAGACCACGTACAACACCGCTGCGCCGAGCAGTCCCGTCACGAAGGGGAGGAGTGCGACGAGAATCAGAACCCCAAGCGCGATGATCAGAATGCGCGCTCGTGCGCGATCGTCCCTCACGCCGGCGTGGCTGATGTAATCTCCGTTCGGCATCGCTGCTCCGCGTTGTAGACAGCCGTCCTGCATCCACAATGTTATGGTATCGGCTCCCGGGCGACAGCGAAGTCGGGGGATCGCGGGTCGGCACTCAGGGAAATGCCTACAGGATCTCGCGCCTTTACGGACACGCGAGGGCATTGCGGCACGACACGTTTGTAGTGGAACCGCTCCCTCGACTCGCAGCGGGAATTCGATGGCAACACAGTCACTTGCTCCCCGTCCAGAGGTCGAAGCCCCTTCACCAGAGGCATGGCACGCGCTCGGCGTGGCCGACGTGCTCTCATCCTTTGGCTCCGGTCCTGACGGTCTCACCGCTGCAGAGGCGGCGAGCAGACTGAAGAAATACGGCGCCAACGTGATGCCGAGCCCGGTCAAGACGAGTGCGTGGCAGATGCTCGTCTCGCAGTGCAAGAGCGTCGTCGTCGCCCTGCTCGTAATCGCGATGGGTGTCGCGCTCGCGACGGGTGACATTGCGGATGCCGGCGCAATCGGCGCCGTGCTCCTCATCAATATCTCGATCGGCTTCTTCACCGAGTGGCGCGCGCGTCAAGCCATGACGGCGCTTCTTGGACTCGACGTTCTCCGTTCAACGGTCCTGCGCGATGGCGAGCGCCGCGGATGCGATGCGATCGCTCTCGTGCCCGGAGACATCATCGAGCTCGAGGAGGGCCAGCTCGTTCCAGCCGACGCGCGTCTACTCTCGGCCGCCGAGCTTCGCGTCGACGAGGCCATACTCACCGGCGAGTCGCTGCCCTCGCACAAGCGCGCCGACCATGTGTGCGACGCCGATGCGCCGCTCGCCGCGCGCACCAACATGGTGTTCAAGTCGACCATGACCGTGGCGGGCCACGGTCGCGCCGTGGTGATCGCAACAGGGGCCGCGACGGAGGTCGGACGCATCGATACGCTGGTGCGCGACGTGGTCGAGCCCCGCACGCCGCTCGAGAAGCGTCTCGATGAGCTGGGGAGACAGTTGATCTGGGTTGCGCTTGCCGCGGCATCGATCGTGGCTGCCATCTTCGCGCTTCGAGGCACGATGTGGCGCGATGCCATCGAAACGGGAATCGCGCTCGCTGTTGCCGCCGTGCCGGAGGGACTGCCTGCCATCGCGACGATCGCGATGGCCGTGGGTGTATGGCGCATGGCGCGACGCCACGCGATCGTGCGGCGCCTCCCGGTGGTCGAAACGCTCGGCGCCGCGACAGTCATCTGCACGGACAAGACGGGAACGGTAACGACCGGCGAGATGACAGCGACGTCGCTGTGGATCGGGGGCCGGGAGTACGAAGTCTCGGGCATCGGATATGGACTCGACGGAGAGATTCGACTCGACGGCGACACCGTCGGTCTCGAGCCAGAGGCCGTCGTTCCGTCGGCACTGAGAATCGCCGCGCTCGCCAATCGAGCAGAGATTCGTCTCGTGGAGGGCCGCTCGCGAGTGCACGGCGATCCGACGGAGATCGCGCTGCTCATTGCCGCAGAGAAGGGAAGGGTGCGCCGCGACGAGTGGCGCACTCGTTGGCCAGAAATCGCGGAGATTCCCTTCTCGAGCGAGCGAAAGTTCATGGCGACGATGCATCGTCAGCCGAATGGAAGCACCATCACCATGGTGAAAGGTGCACCAGGGACGCTCCTGGCGCGCAGCACACGCATCGTGACGAGCGACGGCGTTCGGCCGTTGGATGATCAAATGCGCGCGTCGGTCGAACAGGCGAACGAACGCTTCGCATCGCGCGGACTGCGCGTTCTCGCGCTTGCTTTCGTCACTCGTGCTGTCGCGGCTGGGAGCCTCGATACGCATGCTCCGCTCGGGAAGGAAGTGCCGAGCGATCTCACCTTCGCGGGGCTCGTCGGCGTGGAGGATGCGCCGGTACCCGGAATCGACCGCCTGATCCAGCGATTCCGACAGGCGGGGATTCGTACGCTCATGCTCACGGGGGATCAGCGGCTCACGGCCACGGCCATCGCGACGAGGGTCGGACTTCTCGATACCGGAGAAGGAGTCATCGACGCGGAGCGACTGCCACACCTCACGGATGCCGAGCTTCGTGAGCGCCTCGTGAACGTCGGGGTAGTGAGTCGTGTGAGTCCTGCGGACAAGCTGCGCGTCGTTCGCGCGCTTCAGGCAGATGGGCAGGTCGTTGCGATGATCGGCGACGGCGTCAACGATGCTCCGGCGCTCAAGAACGCGGACATCGGAATAGCGATGGGCGGTCGTGGGACGGATGTCGCCAAGGATGCGGCGGATATCGTGCTGCAGGACGACAGGCTCGAGACGGTGGCCGCTGCGATCGAAGAGGGGCGGGTGATCTACGACAACATTCAGAAGGCGGTCGTCTTCCTCTTTAGTACGAACATCGCCGAGGTGTTGGTGCTGCTGATTGCCGGCATCGCGGCGCTGCCACCTCCACTGCTGCCGCTGCAGATCCTCTGGCTCAACCTCGTGACGGACACGTTTCCCGCGATCGCGCTGGCTCTCGAGCCTGCGCGGCCGCGCCTGATGCGCGCGGAGCCTCGACGACATCGGGCACCGATCCTGTCGCGCGCCGCACTTGGCTCCATCGCGATCTCCGGGGCGCTCATCACGGCGGTTTCGCTCGCAGCATACGTCTGGGCGATCGGAATCGACGAGCACCGCGGGCACGCGTCGACGATCGCATGGATGACGCTCGCGCTGAGCCAGCTGCTGCACATCGGAAACGTGCGGAGCGACGCGCCCGTGACCTCCGTCGCCGGCGCGTTCCGCAACGGGTACGCGGTTGGTGCAGTCCTGATCGGGATCGCGCTTCAGATTCTCGCGGTGCAACTTCCGTCGCTCTCGCGAGCACTGCTCGTGCAGCAGCTGTCGCTTCGGGAGTGGGCGGTGGTGATCGCGCTCGCCGTGGCGCCCGCCATTATCGGCCAGCTGTGGAGACTGTGGCAAGGCAGGTCCATCCCCCCCGCAGGAGTGCAGACATGACCACCACCGCGATCGGCGTGCACGAGCTGCACGTCAGCGACGCTCTACCTCTCGAGCCCTCCCCGCTTCGCTGCATCGTCGTGCCGCTCGATGGGTCGCCCATCGCGGAAGACGCGCTCTCCGTAGCCGTCGCGCTCGCGAAGGCTACCGGTGCCACCGTTCGCGGGGTTCACGTGTTCGTGCCGCTCGCACGAGGAACGGTGGTTGCCGGCTCGTTCGACTACGCCGCGAATATCGAGTCACAGCTCGAGAACGATGCGCGAGCGTACGTGAACGACGTCGGCGGCCGCCTTCAAACCGCCGAAGGTGAGCGGGGAATCGTTCGCGTCGATTTGTCGAAAGCAGTTTCCACTTCGAGGCCGTTTGGCGAGACAGTGAGGATCGTCGCCGCGCTCGGGCGCTACGCACGGATGCAGACCGCCGACTTGATCGTCATGACGAGTCACGGCCGCGGAGGCTTCAGTCGCGCATGGATGGGAAATGTCGCGGATGCCGTGATGCGCGGGAGCGGGATCCCCGTGTTGATCGTGCGTCCGGATGGCACATTGACCGTGCCGATCGACTTCCGACACATCGTGATCGCCCTCGATGGCTCCCCGCTCGCCGAGCGGGTGATCCCGATGGCATTGGCGATCGCGTCCGCCACCCGCGCACGCATTACGCTGGTGCGCGCGGTCGTCGTACGATGGGTGGTTCCGCGCGCGTCTCCGGTCGCGCACGTGGATACCGGCAGCCTCGCCGATCAGCACCGCGAGGCCGACGAGTACTTCGCGAGGCTGCTCCCGCGCCTGCGCGCTCCCGGTCTGACGATCGAGGCGCGGGTGGTCGAGGAGCCGGTGACGATGCTTCCGGACGTCGGACCGGTGCGCGCACTGCTCAGCACGATCGAAACGATCGGAGCGGACATGATCGCGATTGCCACCCACGGACATGGGGGCGTCAAACGCTGGTGGCTGGGGAGTGTTGCAGACAAGATCGTGCGCGGCGCTCCGGTTGCCACCCTCGTCATGCGTGGACTGCCGCGAAGGCAACCAGGACGACGGCGGAGCACCGGCTAAGCAACGGCGAACGGCGACGCGATCTTGTGAAAGGTTCGATCGGCGCACGCGCCAGCGATGCGGCCGTGTGCGCAGGCAGCTTCTCGCGGGGCCGGTAGAGTCTCGGCCCCGCGAGTAGGCATGTCAGCTGCTCGATTTCAATTCCCGACCGGGAAGTCCGTCGGCAGAGCGTTGCTGATCGCCGTCGCCGCGGCGGAGCACTCGGGGTGTCCGAAGCCGCTCGCGCTGTGGCCGTCGGCATCCAGATCGTAAATGATGTTGTCGTCGTTCGTGGGGCTCACGCCGGCCGGCACGAAGTCGAGTCCCAGGCGGTCACGCGTCTTCCAGCCGATGTTGTGATCCGCGCACGATGCATCGCCGCTCACGCCAAGACCGCCGATGAGCGTCCCGTCGCTCGCGTACAGCGGAAAGCCGCCGCCGAACACGTTGATGCCGCCGATCCTGCCGCCGATCATGGGATCATGTTCGGTTCCGAAGTCGGCCACGTTGCCCCGGTACGCCACATCGGGATCGACGGGGTTCGACTCCTGGAGCCCGAAGAGCGTGCCGCCCGGCTGCGCGGCTGCGTACAAGTTCGCGCTGGAGAGTGCGAGGCCCGGCAGGCTGAATGCGTTACCGGTGTTCGCCTTCTGGGCCGAGATCACGCGGCTGCCCTGCCACTGATCGCCTTCCTTCGCACCGGTGTAGGCAACCGCAACGACCTTGCCGCTCGCATCGACGACCGTCGCCCACATGTCGAGATTGAAGCCGCCGTTCGCTGTATTGCGCGCGAATTCGAGGGCCGCCTTGAGCTCGTCGTGCGTGGGGAGGCGTGAATCCGTTCGCTGGCGATTGGTGTTCGCCGTGATCGATGAATCGTTGGAGCAGGCCGTGATGGCGAGCAGCGCGCCGATCGCGAACAGTGATCGACGTGCCAGAGCGGAGCTACGGGGGGAGAGAGTGCTGGTCATACGTCCTCCGTGCGACGTGGGTGGTGGCGCGCGGGATCCCGCGCGAGCGAAACGATGCAGGCCAGTCCGGACAGCAGGCCCACATACGTGCTGCTTGGTAAAACGTGAAAGCCGTTCGGAAGCGGACATTGCTCACGCTTGGCCCGCGAGGGAAG
>Ga0182008_10002394_pt1 | contig 11789 bp, 7 predicted proteins | sample Sormic07211129_1_FD_120482 | JGI IMG/M metagenome (GOLD analysis project Ga0182008, IMG submission 120482) | Rhizosphere microbial communities from Sorghum bicolor, Mead, Nebraska, USA - 072115-129_1 metaG | ecosystem: Host-associated > Plants > Roots > Rhizosphere | place: USA: Nebraska...
AGGCGGCATTTCGAGCAAGTCATTCGCTGGATATTTTCTTTCGGACGGACATACGTGCAAAAGGAAAGCAAGTTTAGTTTTGACTATGAGGCTCTGGTCGATAAGATCTACAATTACCACAACCACACTACCGATAAATTGTATAAAAAAGATGTAGATGCCTACAAACGGTTCGTCGACCATCTGTTCGGAACTGCAATTGCGCCGTTCCTTTTTGAAAATGAGCTACTCTACCACCTTAAGAAAAAGGGAGAAGGTTTTGTACTATCGCTTAATGAAATGACAATTCATCAATATTCTTATTTTACGCAAATGGCCGGTAGTGGGCACGGGCTCAGCGAAGATACGCTATGGCTGTTCTATGGTGCCAGGGAGCATTATCGTGTTCCTGCTGATGAAAGAGGCGCTTATTATGAAAAATGGCGTTTCGAGCCTTCATTGGCTGTCAAAATGAAACAGTATCTTGCTGATAAAGACCCGAAGGAGTTTTTGAAGTTCAGCATACAACAAGACATGCGTGATCGTTCGAAGGCTTTTATACATAATGAGGTGTTGGAAATGTTTGATGCGCCAGCTGAGTACCGCAGTTTGGTGGCGGAGAATCCGGCGCTGGATGATGAAATACAAAAGGAATACTTAGAACTGTTCGACAAACTGGCGGAAACAAACTTCCAGCAGTATGCGGAAATAGACTTGAAAACCGAATTACATAAATCTGAACGCGGCTGACCCAATTGAATTTTTTGCCTGTTTCGGAAAATCTTCGGCGATTCCAGCTCCTCCACCTATTTGGTATATCCAACAATGCTTAATATTTAACTAAAAGTCGCTTATATTAGCTTAAATACCCTTCCAGTCGCCAAATACCAGGCGGATGGAAGGGTATTTTAATAGCTGTTGAAGAAGCCTCGGAGGAACCCCGCATTCAAGAAAATTTTTGAAAGAGAATTCATAATCTAATGATGGTGTCATCCTACCTTTTTAGCCCGGAACTCAGGACTTGGAATGCACGTAAGATTTTAAACGGTTGCAAAGGTCTTCCAACTCGATACCTTTTACGCCGGCGATATATTCTTTTTGTATCCGGTTGATATCATGGTCATTAAATCCTAGGTCCCGCAAAATCTTAAAAACATAATGCAGGTTTTGACGGTCAATTTCTCTATAGAGATCATGCAGACTAATAGGATTGGCGCTGGTTTTCAACCATAGTCTTTCCCAGCCGCTGAGCATGTGCTTGCAACTGTTCACTACTTCGTTGAATAATGGATGCCTCCCTCTATTTTGATAAAAATAGTCTAGTGCTTTTTTTAGGGAATGTTTATTGATGACGGCTGTGAGAGTTTCGGCCTCTAGATGGTTAATCGTATTATTGGCAATGTTGGTGATTTCAATGATATGATCGGTGGTGATCTTATTAATTGTCTCCAATATTTCCACTTTTGCAGCTATCCCTATCGTTTTGCTGGAAATAACCTCCGCTTTAATGAATTCCGGCCGCAAAAAATTCTGTTTGATTTCATTTTCGAAGCCTGGCCATTCAGAAGCTTGAAAGTGAATGGCAAAGTGGGAACAGGTTTTATCCAAGACAATCGCTTTGGTATCATTGTCCAGTAAGCTCCAAACTGCAGTTCTTTTAGCGTAACTATAAAGATTTCCCGTTTGATTTGCGATGGTCTTCAACAAAGGCTTACTGTAATTTGACTTATTGACGACCATATTTATGATGGCGATGAACTCTGGATGGATTGACCTACTGCCAATCGAAATATCGTTTGATATCAGATAAGCTTGGTACCATATCTTTTGCCAATTTATATTAGTGACCTCTAAACCGGCAAAATAGGTTGAATGACCGGCCAGTAGTTTACCTGCCATGCGATGGAGCGTCACATTATCTATATTGGTACATTCTCGGAAAAATGCCGGGTCTGTAATGTTTGCCCTGATAATATTCAGGTGCTTTTCCAATTCGATGCTCTTATCTAAATTGATTTGTGCCTGTAAGGCCTTAAGGGGACTTAACTCATAAGATACCGATTCTGCGTGCAGAACATACCACTGTTTCCCGGCACTGTATGGAGTAAGTTGACGGTAAAATTCCGGATCGCTAACAGGCTTACTTTGTGCGTACAACAACGAATCACCCGCTGGACCGATTCTAGACTCTTGAATGAGGGTTGGCGCAGTTGACCACAGTTTCCAGATAAAGCCGGAAGAAGATTGGTCCAACTGCTGACATATCCGGTCAAACTTATTAACGATCTGCTGTTTCCACCATGCCGGATTTTCCGGCAGAAAAGCTTCCTTCATGACCTTAACACCGTCAGGAAAAAACAATCGATTTTCAGGTGAAATGAATTGTTCCGTCCAGGACGCCATCAAGTTCGAAATTTGGGATGTTCCGTCAGCAAATGCTGTAAACACCATATTGCGCAGCAATAAAATATCTCCGGTAGCTGTCGTGCTTATACGATTGATAAATAAGTCGAGTATGGTCCGTTTCAATACCGTACCATTCTCCGGTTTTGGGATCAGCTCATTGATCGCAACGATTACACGTTTCAACAGGACTGTTTCGGGGGCAGCAATGGCTTGTTTACTGAGGCGGTAAAGTTTTGCGATAGTAGGATATTGATGTAAGTGTTCAAAATTGATCGCATTTACTTCGATAAACCTCCCAAAATCAATAGCATCAGCTGATGCCGGTTCGATCAATAATTTAACAGGCTCCAAAGCATCTTGATCGACCACCTTATTTTTAACCATAGGGAATTTAGACCATCTTGGTTCATAAGCGTCAGGGGTATGAACAAAAGTATATTGTTCGTTTTCTATTTCATTCGGGCTGCCACTGATGGTAAAGGCGAGGTTTGCCCTTAATTTCGCAGACATGGTATGCCAAATCATTTTAAGATCACTTTCAAAATCCTGATAGCCCAGGTAAACCACCGTGCCGGAGTTACTCGTAAGTTTAAGGATCATATCCGGAAAATTTGATGAAGTTGCTAGCGTTGTGGCAGGAGTAAGGGCAAGGTCGAGGTCTGGAAGCACGTCACGACCTTTTTGGGGCGCATCAACAAAAAGACGAATCACGTCTTCCAGGCTATCGATTTCGCTTAGAAATTCAACAGGTATAATGATGCAATGGCTAAATCCCATTCCCGGCCGCTCACTGCCGCTGTCGTTCATCGTTTTGGTCAGCACGTAATAGTTTTCCACCAAGAAGCCGCTCAGGTAGCTTTCTTGAATGGTGATGCTGGCCGGGATATCGGTGTTTAGCTTCAGGTGGCCTATGACGACTTTGTTTTCAATAGAGCTTGCAATTAGATTATGACTTCCATTTTTGTCACCGAAAAACGCCTGGTGCACCTTCATATAAACACCTGGTCTAATAAATGAGTAATGTCCGGTTCGTTTTCTCCTGATTCATCAATAAAATAACCGAAATTTTCAGGCCCGTCCACGGCGAAATCCATGTCGGGTGTTTTGCTGTTAAGATCCCTGCTCAAAGATGATAATCCTTTCACCGCGAGGTTTTCCTGTTCCCAGGTGCTTTTTACAAATTGAGAGAACAAAGGCATTTTTTCCAATAAAACGGTTGCGGGAACGGTTTTCTCCGGATAGCCAAGTTTATCCCAGCAAGACAGTAAAATGGTCAGGCGTGGTTTATTTATACTCTGTGGGACTAAACCTTTTATGAACAAGAATGCCTGTAACAACTCGACATAAAATGCAGAAGATTCGGAGGGGAGGTCTGTAATATTGGTATCTTTTAATTTAATGCTTTTTTCTTCCTCGATCTGCCGGTAGAACTTGGTTGTCACATCAACGATATTTTCGATCAGATCCAGGCGGACAAATAAAAACCAGTGGGTGCTATTAGCAATCTGCTCCTGCCAGGTTCTGTTTATTTTTCTCTGCTCGATCATACCCCTTAATTGTTCACCGCCGTAATCCGGATAGATTAGATCGATCTCATCGCCACCTTGGGAAATAACCTGCAGCTTGATGGTTTCATGCAATTTCGAATCGGTGTGCTTTCCTTCAAAGCCCTCGTTAAGTTTATCCAAAATATTCTGGAACAGCGAAAGTTCGTCAGGCGTTTCCTTTAGCGTATAGGCGTTTTCTCCTGTCTTCAACCGTCCATATAACTGGCCGCCAAAATGCGTTTTGCCTGTTTTGGACATACCGATCACTAATATATTTTTCTTATCCATTTTGTTTATCTTATTGAGAAAAAGAAATCATCTTCGCTTTTGATATTTGGCGGAGTAAGGCTATTCCGCTTGTGCTGACTTTCTTCTAATAAACTACCAATCAGCACCAGAATATCGTCGATTTCTTTATCGTTTTTTCGATTGATAACGGCCAGCTCATAAGCGTTTGTGTTAGGTAGTTGCGCAGCAACTTTTGAGAATATCCGTTCCTTAACTTCCAGGCTGAGATCATAATCGGATTTCGTCCAGGCAAGTGCAACGGGCCTGTTATTATGTGTATTCTTTATGCGGTCAGCGATCTGTAGTAACGCATGACGTTCCTTACCTACATTAGCTTTAAATGCTGAGCAATCCGCCACCATAATAAAGGCGTCGGCTGCATCATCGATCCATTTCGCACCGATAGCGGCGTGACTCTCTGCTGATTTCGCCCATTCGGTGAACCATTCACCCGGCGCATCGGTCAGGATAAGATCCTTATAACCGCCGTCCTTGTCTTTGAGTAATAAATGTAAAAGGCCCGGCACCCTCGTCATATTGGCGCTGGTGTGTGGCGGAAAAGAGATTTTTTTATGGGTGTTAAACGTTAAAAATTGCGCGATCTTTTCCCATCCCAGTAATGTATATGAGCCTGCAAAAGTGTAACCGCCGATGGTTTTACCGCTTCTTAACAGCATATAAAGTGTGGCAAGGAAAGTAGTTTTGCCGGACTTTGCCTGGCCGATCACACCAATGATATAAGGATGTTGCAGAGCCGAAATATATTCCAGGTCGGTACTTCCCAGCGAACTGCTGCTCCAGGGAAGGGTCACATCCTCCGTTGCCGTCCCTGCTGAAGATTCAGTAACTGTCTCCGTTATCTCCCGGGTACCAAGATAGTTGCCGCATTTTTTGTAGTCGGATTCTCCGCATAAGCAAGCCGGCTTTTTTCCGTTCCAGTCTTCCTGGCAGTCCGGGTAACTGCAATATACTTGCGCGCTCATTTGGCGGGTGTTAATAGATAGCTTGCGGAAAGGCTATGCAGTATCCAAAGGCTGATTTCCTCATAACTGACAAGCGTATCGGGTTTAATTCCCAGGGAAGCAACCACGTCTTTTTTTAAGTCAACCTTTGAAAAGACAAGTTTTCTCATATACGAAGGCAGGTCTGTTCTGCCGTTATTTACTTGATTGTTTTTAAAATAGTGCCCTAAAAAGCCGGAGTTTTCCTCGTTGGCGACCTCGGTTAAGAAATCGATCAATTTGACCTCCTTTTTTTCGGCACCATAAATTTGTCCGTAGGTTTCCCTTAAAATGTAGTCAACACTTACCGGGAACAAGGAAGGCAGCAAATAGTAAAGGTCATGGGCCATGGCAATGGCCGATTCGAAAGGGCTTAATTTCCGGTAGCTTTTGTGTAAAGCTTTTGAATACAACGTTTCTTTCCACCATAGTAACTGGCTGCGCCGTTCGACCGCTACGGAAATTTTGGATGCCTCAGCAAGGGCGTTTTTCATATTCTTGCCCAGGTCTGTGAAATAAGTATTGAGTGCCGTTTGCAGCGATTCAACATTTTTGTTGATGTTTTCAGTATGATCGCTCAACGCATCATTAACCACGCTGGCGATACCGGTGGCGGCGCGGGGGGCAAACTGATAAGACCAGTTGTTATTACTGTTTGGCCAGTACGGGTTGGGGGATTTTCTGGCTACCCCGTCTTGTCCCGAAGGGCCCGATGCTGCAATCATTTCTTCTTTCAACTGTTCCTCATCAACTTCGGCATCGGACTTTACGGTCGTAAAAGCAAACTTGGGGATCTCGACCTTGACGTCTTCGTTATTGACTTTCCAGTCCTTGATCGCAGACTCTTCCACATAGTCCCCCAGTTTGTCAATGAATTCCTTTAAAACGGCTTCTTCCTTATTTGGAATGTTCAATAAAGGGTATATATCTATTGCTGTCAGCCATATCGCGCTGGCAAACTTTACATTCAGAACGGCTAACTTGCTAATCGCTTCCAAAATTATCGCCCGATATAGCGAAATCGGCATATTCTCAAAATGCGAGCGTAGCATTTGCCATTTAGCAGCGATTACGTTTTCTACCTCTTCTAAAATCGGTTCGGATTCTGCAATTGTATTATCCAGGGCGACCAGCAGGTATTTGGAAATTTTTAATGGTTCCTTTTTCAGCAGTTCAACGAGGTCATCAGCTGCCGCTTTTAATTTATTATAGATTTCATCGCTGCTACCTAAAGAGGGCAGTAATGATTTTTTCTGGTAAGTGTCAAATATTTGAAATTGCTCCATGATTTAGTATAAGGTGGTATGTTGATTTAATTGGATTATTGTTGATGATCGATGAAAACTTTTAGCCGGTCTCCAAAATCAATTAAGTCGATTCCTTGTAATCCAGCCGAAAATTCACGTTTGAGCCGGTTATATTGCATTTGATTGGAGAGATTCATGGTATCCAGTATTTTGAAAACTTGCGGATAATCTCCGGTATCAATCAACTGATATACTGAATTTTGTTTTTTGGATGGCGGTATGTCTACGTCCTGGTTTTTAGAATTAATACCTTTGGTCTTTGGAAGATCATAAGCGCAAATGATAAAGTCTTCTGAACGCAGGTTTTCAATTCTTTTAAACATGGGATGCTGGTCATGATTATCAATGATCAACGCTTGCTCAGCTACCTTTTTCGGCACGTATCTCATCAGATCTATCAATCGCACCCAGCCGTCATTTTCTATGTTTTCTTTTCCGTTCAGACATTCTAGTAATACTTTCGTAAATAAGCTCATTGAACCTAGGTCCAGCGAGCTTTCATCCGCTTCACAAGAGGTCAGGATAACCCGGCCAGTACCTTTATTCAGTTCGGAATTTAAGGTTTTTTTAACCGGAAAATCGGTCAGTTTCGCGCCAAGCGAATCTGCGAATTCGCCCATGAAAGATTTGGAGCCAGCAAGCTTCTTTTTCACAGGGATATTTTCTGCATGGCAGCAATCCAAGAAGATCATGCATTTTTTTGCCTGGATATTATTGATCTTTGCTGCGAACTCAGCTGTTTGAATAATTGATTTTTCATCCAGTTTACCGGCATTTAAATCGGTAAGATTGAAATCATAGGGCACCAAGAAATATTTATCTTCGAAATTACCACCGTGCCCGCTATAATAAATAATGACGGTAGCATCTGGTTGGGATGCGGCCTTTAGGGCAATATCATTAAGGGCATTCAATATCCCGCTAACTGTAGCGTCATTTTCTGTTAATTCGATAATATTTTCAGGTCGGTAAGCAGCTTTGGAAGGGTCGCTAAAATGACTACTAAGCGCTTTAACATCTTTTAAAGGCCCATTTAGCTGCTCTGGCCAATGACCATAACGAAGTCCGATTAATAAAGCATAGCCATTTTCGTATGGTTCAGAAGTATTCATTTATATGATTTGGTCATTGACATAAGATATAATGATAACCATAATCCATCATCTTAACAAGTGTTAAAAATAAACATCTTAACATTGTCCGGATCACTTTGCTAAAGCGCTTACTATCACTTATAGTTTCTGGTCAAAAAATCTATTCATCCCAGCGAAGGTATAACGTGCTGATTTCATGTCGTCCAACTGGGCCTTTATTTCAGCCTTGAGCCCTGGATCAGGCATGACAGGGTGTGATTTTTTCAGGATGCGAAATTTGGTAAACACGCGGAAGCGAAGGTTCTTTAATTCAATTCGGTTGATTCCATAAAAGTCTTCCATGGCTTTAATGTAAGGTTTAGCCGGATTGTTGGCAGGTATTATGGTAACTTCCTCTTTAATATCGTCAAAATCATAGGCAATAAACTGTGTAGGGTCATCAAAATACGGATTAAGCAATAAAGCCTGCTCTGCGCGATGTGCCGCCAAATAATCATTAAGCGTATAATCAAGTAATACAGCTACCGGGTCAGGTGATATTTTACCGCAAAGGCCGTCGATAGCGGTGTCAGTCATCACTGCGGTGATGGGCGGTGCCGGGGAAAAAACTCCCGAAATAGGAAAATTATCGCTTTTGTATACCTGATTACATATCTGGCAGGCGAACAGATAATTGTCATAGGTATAGGCCAGCCACCAATAAGTACTTTTTGGGCGGTAGTGTTCAACGTCGCCGTGGGCGACCACATCTGTATCCGCTTCGCAGTAAGCACACTTACCTGAACTTTCGATTTTTAACTGTTCTTTTGAATTCTTCCAGAAAGCGCTTTTGAATGCAACCGGTTTGGTTGCGTCAGTAAGGAACAGGCGTTGGGCTACCATAAGTTCCTTATCTTTTAATTTTTTTCCCGCGCCCCGAAAAGCCGCTTTTACAGCCCCACCTGTACGGATACGTGATAAAGGTATCATAGGTTAGCGAATATTGAGTTGCTTTTCGATTCGTTGCAGCAGGTCAATTTCCTTATCCGAAGACACCGGGATATCTCGTTGTGGTAAAGTTTGTTTGAGCTTTTTCTTGACAACTTCAAATTCTTCCTGTTGATTTTCGGTTAGGTTTTCCTCTTTGGATTTAAGCTCATCGTAAGTTTTCTTTGTCTTTTCCACTTCCAAAGATTCATCTGTTTCCAAGCCAAATATCGGTGTCATCAACAACTGATTGACCAATAGCGACTTTGGTGATCCGATAAACGGAATAATGGAGATTTTGCAGGTTTTTGCATCGCGTTTTAAGGCATACAATTCCCCTTCATCTGCCTGTTGGGCAGTTAGCGGGGAATGCGTGGCGGCAATCACCTGGAAGTTAGGTAGTTTATTACTGATAAATTCCAATAGTTTTCTTTGCCATTTTGGGTGAAGGTGGAGATCAATCTCATCAATAAGTAATAGACCCCGTGCTTCAAGTGGTTTTTTGTAATCGCGAAAAGTCTGGGTGACACGGTATAGCAGATCCCCGATCCAAGCAGCCATATTCTGGTAGCCATCACTCAACTGTTCAAGTGGTACGATTCCGTCCGCTGTCTCAAATAATACTCGCTTTTTTAATTTATCAATGGAATTGAACCGTGTACCTGGTAAAAAATCATTCAATGTGCCTTTGATTAGCCGGATGCCATCCGCTCCGCTTTGGTAGTCAATGTCAATGATCCAGCTGGCTAAGGGATTTAAGGTATAGGAACTAAAAAATAGATTTTTGATGTTGTTGAAACGCCCGTAACTTTCTTTTTCCAGATTCATAGAGTTTTCATCTGACAATCTTCGGCTGGCTCCATAAGCGACCACGAAATAATTACGCTGCGCATTGTCAATGGCATTATCAATCAGGTTAAGTGCCGTATTATTCAAATGAATGATCTCGGATAGGTTACTGTCTTTATTGATTCTCAGGGTGATTTTACGCTCTTCGCCTTTTTTAGTTTCTAAAATGGCGTTTATAGTACAGCTGTCAGCACCGTTACGTATCCAGCTATTGGCATCACCCAGTAATTGCCCAATCGCATTACTACCAGCTGTAACCAATGCTACGGCTTTTAAAAAATTACTTTTACCAGTACCATTTTCACCCAGGATTAATGTCCATTTACGAATATGATCCTCATCGTTAGTGAAGGAAAGCTGGATGTCTTCCAGGCACTTGAAGTTTTGAAGCGAGATGTGTTTCAGAAACATATTTTCGAATTAACGATCTAAGTTACGATTTATCGGGTGATTTTTAAGTGTAAACCCTGATCATATTCATTAACAAACTATTGTGATTAAAGAATTAGGACGGAATTAGTGGCCAATTTTGGCGAAAACTCACGGTTAGGATAGAAGACTTAGAATCTTTTAGACTACCATTGATTTCGTTGAGCCATACAGCTTGCTAAGTGTTAATCCAATGCATAGCGAAAGGATTTCAGAAGCTATTAGGCGTTTTTTTAATTTAATATTGGCGCAATCAATTTAGTTTCAATTCTTTTTAATGTAAAATCAACATCTTTAGTAGCTTCATCAAATGCTTCATCAGAATTCTCAAAGGATGCGAAAACTAAAATTTGCTGGTTTTTATATTTTGAAAGCTCCTGTAAAAACGTTCTGAAATTTTCGATAGACATATCCTGTTGCTTTGGTTCATCCAGTATTAATAACATTGGATGATTGGTTTTGAATTCAGTAGCAACTTTAAGTATTGAGGTAAAATAAGCCCACAGACATCTGATAAAATCACTGGCAGACGAATCAAATTTGATATTGTAATACAATTGCTCGCCTGCAATCTTTTGTGCTACTGGAAGATAACTGTCATGTGAAATACGAATTGCTTCAAAAGGTTTGCTCTGGTAGTTAAATTTCCTTAATAAAGATATGAAATGCTCTTTTAGTGAGTTTAGTTTTCGTTTATCTTCTGTAGAGAAAAAATCTTGCGGTAAATCGGTTTCATTTGATAGAATCTTTTCATAAGCTTTCGATAGCACTTTCAAATCTTCAATCAAAGCGTTAAATTCTTCAATTACCTTACCTAAAAATTCAACACGTTTTCTAAGGTTCAAACGCTTTTCAATTTCTACAATTGATGGTAATCTCTCATCCTGGGTAAGTTCCTGTTTCAAGGTTCTTATAGACTGTCTTACATCGGCAATTTGTGCTTGATATTCAGAAAGTTTCTTTTGTTTCTCCTGAATGTTTCTTTTTTGTCCATCTACATAGACTTCAATCATTTTTTGCTGAGCCTCAATGTAAGCAATATTGTCTTCCAACCGCATTGCGGTTTGGTGAATTTCAATTGGGAGAAGTGAATCCCTTATTTCCTGATGACAGGTCGGACAAATATCGGAGGCCGTTTTTGCTGGCAGATCAAAGCCAAGTTTTTTAACTTTTAACGCACCTTTGTTTTTTCTCAAGTCCTCCTGAACAGCTTCTAACTGTTTGTCATACTGTTTTAGTTTATCGTAGTCATAATTTAGTTCCGGAGACAACATTTCGTAGTTCAGCGTAAGTTGGTTCAATTGGTTGCCTAAGTTGTTGAGTGCAATCTGATTTTCATTAACTTTACTACCTATCGTTGATATTTCTATCTTGTTCAGCCCTTCAAGTTCTCTTTTTAATCGCTCATTATAGTCAACAAGAGTTACCTGTTTGTCTTCCGCATCGTTAATTCCGATGAAAATCTCACCGGTGAAATTTATAATTCGTGGGGTAGATTCTAAGCCTTTTAAACTTCCTCCGCTTTTTTCGGCAAGCTTATAGAATTGTAAATAAAGGTTCTGCCACCGATTAACCACATTTTGTTTCTCGAAGTTGAGTACCCGTTTCTTTTTTTCGTTTTCAAATACATCAAGAGCCAGAAGAAATTCTACTACTCTGCTTTCCGTGTTACGCATAGAATAATAGGGCATCGTCGCAAAAAAATCAGACCACCCGGATTTTTGCTCTATGATGAAAGCGGGGGCAATTTGCTGCACATACATTTTGGCAAATTCACCTTGCGTATTTACCGTCTCGGGTAGGCTCCATTTAAGGAATTCCGCCAGATATAAATGAAATCCATAGATGTCATCTGTTGCACCGCCTTTATCGTGAATGAACATTGGCCGGCTGTTCAGCGTTTTGTTTTCCCCCGTTATGAGC
>Ga0182008_10002395_pt1 | contig 11786 bp, 12 predicted proteins | sample Sormic07211129_1_FD_120482 | JGI IMG/M metagenome (GOLD analysis project Ga0182008, IMG submission 120482) | Rhizosphere microbial communities from Sorghum bicolor, Mead, Nebraska, USA - 072115-129_1 metaG | ecosystem: Host-associated > Plants > Roots > Rhizosphere | place: USA: Nebraska...
CAGAACCTCGCGCTCGGCCGTCCCGGCTTCGTCGAGGTGCCGACGGAGGTCGCGCGCAGCGTCGAGGTCTTCGATCCCGACTACTCGCCCGAGATGCCCGGCCGCCTCGCGAAGCTCGAGGGCGCGATCTCGAAGCAGCGGACGGTGAAGTTCGAGTACTGGTCGATCTCGCGCGACGTGCACTCCGAGCGGACGTTCAACCCGTTCGCGCTCTACAACGAGCGCGGACGCTGGTACGTCATCGGCCACGACCTCGACCATGACGCCGAGCGGACGTTCCGCGTCTCGCGGATCGAGGGCGACATCAAGTTCGCGACGCGCCGCGAGCGCGACTTCCGCCTCCCCGCCGACTTCGACATCCACCCACGCATCGGCCGGCCCGAGTGGCAGATCGGCGACGCCCGCGGCGAGGCCCGCATCGAGGTGCGCGGCGACACCGCCTGGTGGGTGCAACGGACGTACGGCGACACGGGCCGGTTGGAGGACGGCGTGTTCGTCACCGAGTACTCGTCGATCCAGCAGCTCGCGATCTGGGTCCTCCGCCAGAACGGCCGCGCGGTCCCGCTCGAGCCGGACGAGCTGCGGCGCGAGGTCGCGACGTCGCTCCGGCGCGTGCGGGAGCGCCACGAGGGCACGGCGCCCGAGCCGGCCCGCGAGAAGCCGCAGCTGCTGGCCGACGTCGGCGTGGAGCGCCCCGCGGGGCCGGTCGCGCCCGAGCGCTTCGCCGTGCTGCAGGCGCTGCTCGCGTACCTGCTCGCGGCGTGCGGCGAGGACAAGGACGCCGAGATCCCGGTCGGCAAGCTGCTCGAGCGCTTCCCGTCCATCCCGGCGGAAGAGCTCGAGGAGCACCTCTCGCTGCTCAACCTCGTCAACTTCGGCGGCGGGTGCTACACGATCTACGCGGAGCTGCGGGACGACGTCGTGCACGTCGACAAGGAGCTGTGGGGCGACACGTTCCGGCTTCCGCCCCGGCTGACGCCGCTGGAGGCGCGCGCGATCCGGCTCGCGCTCGAGTACGTCGGCCCGATGATCGCGGCGGATGCGCACACGCCGCTCGACCGCGTGCGCCGGAAGCTCGAGGAGACGTTCGGGCAGTTCGAGCTCGGGCAGACGCCGTCGCCGCAGGTCGAGGAGGAAGAGGAGGACCTGATCTCCAAGCTCGCGCGCGGGATCCGGGAGCACAGACTCGTCGAGATCGAGTACCAGAAGGAGACCGATCCGGCGCCCTCACAGCGGACGATCGAGCCGTACCAGCTCGAACGGAAGCTGCCGAACTGGTACGTCCATGCGTGGGACCGCGACGCGGGGAGCGAGAAATCGTTCCGCATCGACCGCATGCGCAGCGCGAAGCTCCTGCGACAGAAGTTCGAGCCGCGCCCGGAGTTCGAGCCGTCGGGGTTCAGCCGCGCGCTGACCGCGATCGTCTGGTACTCGCCGGAGGTCGCCCGCTACGAGCTCGAGCGCGGCGCGCGCACGCTCGTCGACGGCAGCGCACTGAAGGAAGTTCGCTACGGCACCGACGAGTGGCTCGAGAGCGAGATGCTCTCGAAGCGGGGCGAAGCCGTCGTCCTGCAGCCCGAGGACGCTCGCGCCCGCGTCGCCGCCCGCGCAAAAGAGCTCGCCAAGGAGCTCGGCGTCGAGCGGATGCGCGTCAAGGTGTAGCCCGGCTCAGCAACCACTGAGCAACGCCGTTGCCATCGGGAGTGAAAGCGTGAACGTCGACCCCGTGTGCCCCGACCGCACGTCCAACGTCCCGCCGTGCGCCTCGGCGATCGAGCGCGCGATGAAGAGCCCGAGGCCCGTGCCCGGCTTCGAGCCGCCGGCGATCTCCGCCCGCCCGAACTTCTCGAAGATCAACCGCTGCTCGTCGTACGGGATCCCCGGCCCGTGGTCGACCACCTCGATCAGGACCAGGCCGTTCTCACGGCGCGCGCGCACGGCGACCTCGTCGCCCGCAGGGGAGTACTTGACCGCGTTGTCGACGAGGTTCGTCAGCACCTGACGCAGCCGCTCGGCGTCGCCGCGGACCGGCGGTAGCGCCTCCGCGACGTCCGCGCGCACGTGCACCTCGTCCTGCCCGACCGCCGCCGTCCCGACGACGTCGGCGACGAGCGCCGACAGGTCGATGTCGATGAACCGATACGTGAACGTCCCCGCCTCGATCCGCGACGTGTCGAGGACGTCGCCGATGAGCGCGGCGAGACGGCTCGTCTCGTCTCCGATGAGCGCGAGAAACGCCTCACGCTGCTCGGGGGAGAGCGAGCGCCACCGCTCCTGCAGCGTCCGTGCAGCGCCGATCACCGCCGCCATCGGGCTGCGCAGCTCGTGGGAGACGAGCGAGACGAAGTCGGCGCGCAGCGCCGACAGCCGCCGGAGCTCCTCGACGGTGCTCCGCTCCGCCTCGTAGCTCCGGATGTTCTGCACCGCGGTCGCGACGAGGCGGCCGAGCAGCGCGACCAGCTCGACCTCGTCCTCGGTGAACGCAGCCACCCGCTCGCGCGAGAGCGAGAGCATGCCGATCGGCCGTGCGCCGACCACGAGCGGTGCGATCAGCTCGCTCCGGAGCCCGAGCTCGAGGAGGTGCCGATCCTCGGGGAACATCTCCTCGGCGAGGTCGTGGCGTACGACGACCTCGCCCGCGACCACACGCTCGAGCACGCTGCCGTCGATCGGCCCGATGCTGCCCGGCGGATACACGGTGTCGGCGCCTCGGCCGGCTGTCGCGATCGTGCGCGCGACGTTGTCGTCGACGAGCACGATTGCGGTCCGGTCGAACGGCACGAGGCCGCGCACCTCGCGGATGAAGGCCCCGAACGCCTGCTCCATGTCGAGCGACGAGCCGAGCGCACGGGCCGAGCGGTTGGCCGCCTCGAGCACGTCGACGCGGCGGCCGAGGGTGTCGCGCAGCCGCTCGGCCTCCGCCGCGCGCTCGAGGCTGTGCCGGCCCTCGGCCGCGAGACGGCTGACGAGCCACCCGACGATCAGACCGCTCAAGACGAGCACGCCGGAGATGAACGTCACGCGGTCGGCCACGAACCCGGGCGAACCGAACTCGCGCGCGCGCCACCATTCGTTGAACCAGAAGTACGGAATGAGCACGAGCGGCACAACGACACCGCCCGCCCGCCCGTAGCGCATCGCTCCCTCGACGACGACGAAGATCATCGCCCAGCGCGTCTGGTTGCCGTACTCGTAGGAGAAGACGAGCGCGTAGGCGCCGATCACGGCCGCGTCGAAGACGAGCGCGGTCGGCCCGAGGACCGGCATCCAGGTCTCCGGGGCGATCCGCGTCACCGCCCACAGGGCGAGCGCGCCGGCGACGAACGCGCCGGTGATCGACCACTGAGCAGGTCGGTACGAGGCGAGTGGATTCGGCGAGAAGGCTCCGACCTCGAGGAGGGCGAACGTCGCGCCGCCGAGGCGGATCCACGCGACCCAGCGTTCGAGCTCGAGCCGCTCCGTCATGCCCGCGCCTCCAGCCGTTCGAGCGCCCAGCGGGCGTGCTCGCGGAGCAGCTCGTCCTCGTCGTCCGCGAACGCGGCGACAGCCTCGCGCTCCGCGGGCCCGCCGACGTTCCCGGCGGCGATCAGCGCGTTGCGCCGCAGCCAGCGGCCGTCGTTGCGCGGGACGTACAGCCGGTCGTAGCGGCGGCTCAGCTCGTCGGCGTCGAGCGACAGCCACTCGAGGAGCGAGACGTGCGCCTCGCCGGCGGCGACTGCATCGCGCCGCTTCTCGACGCCGCGGTTCCACGGACAGACGTCCTGGCAGATGTCGCAGCCGTAGACCTGAGCGCCGAGCTCCTCGCGGTACGCGACCGGAACCGGAGCGGGCGCCTGCGACCAGTACGACAGGCAGCGCGTCGCGTCGAGCGTCCCGGCAGTCGCGAGCGCGTCCGTCGGACAGGCGTCGACGCAGAGCGTGCACTCGCCGCAGTCGAGGCCGAGCGGCGGCGTCGGCTCGAGCTCGACGTCGGTGACGAGCGTTCCGAGCACCACCCAGGAGCCGTGGCGGCGCGTGATCAGCATCGTGTTCTTGCCGTAGAAGCCGACACCGCTTCGCGCAGCTGCTTCCCGGTCGACGTGCTGGTTCGCATCGACGAGCACGCGATACTCGCCGCCGAGGCGGCGCCCGAGCTCGCCGAGCTTGTCGCGCAGCTCGGCGTACGCGTCGCGCCACGTGTAGCGCGGCAGCCGTCCCGCCGCGGGCGCGCGCTCCGGCTCGGGCGCGTAGTAGCAGAGCGCAGCGGAGACGACGCTGCGCGCGTTCGGCAGCAACGTCTCCGGATGGCACGACGTCTCGGGCTGCGCCATCGTGAACTTCATGTCCGCGAAGAGGCCGCGCGCGCGCCGCTCGCGGATATGGCGCTCGGTCCCGCTGTACGGCTCGGCGCGCGCGACGCCGACGACATCGAGCCCCAGCTCGTCTGCCTGCCCTCGGAGGTTCACGCGGGTAGTGTGCCGCGACATGCTCGCAGTGCGGATCCACGAGGACGGCGGGCCCGAGGTGCTGCAGCTCGAGGAGGTCCCCGACCCTGTCGCCGGCCCGGGCGAGGTGCTCGTCCGCCTCCGGGCATCCGCGCTCAACCACCTCGACGTCTGGATCCGCAAGGGCCTCCCCTCGGTGCCGAAGCCGCGCATCCTCGGCGCCGACGGCGCGGGCGTCCGCGTCGACACGGGCGAGCGGGTCGTCATCAACCCGGGCATCGAGGCGGGCAGGACGATCCACGTGATCGGCGAGCACGGCGACGGCACGAACGCCCAGCTGATTGCGGTGCCCGCGACGAACGTGTACCCGATCCCCGGCGATCTCTCGTTCGAGGAGGCGGCGGCCTTCCCGCTGGTGTTCGAGACGGCGTACCGGATGCTCGTCACCCGTGCGGCGCTGCAGGAGGGCGAATGGGTGCTGCTCTGGGGGATCGGCAGCGGTGTGTCGACGGCCGGGCTCGCGATTGCGCGCGCGCTCGGCGCTCGGACGATCGTGACGTCGTCGAGCGACGCCAAGCTTGCCCACGCGCGCGGGCTCGGGGCGGACGTCGCCGTCAACCACGCGACCGGCGACGTGGGCGCCGCCGTCAAGGAGGCGACCGAGGGCCACGGCGCGGACGTCGTCGTCGAGCACGTCGGCGAGGCGACCTGGAAGAAGAGCCTCGACGCTGCCGCCTACGGCGGCCGCATCGCCGTGTGCGGGGCGACGACCGGGCCGAATCCGCCCGCCGCCTTGCACCGGATCTGGTGGAAGCAGCTCTCGATCCTCGGGTCGACGATGGGCCGGAAGGAGGACTTCGAAGGCGCCTATGGGCTGATCGCCGAGGGACGGGCCCGGCCGGTCGTCGACGAGGTCGTGCCCCTCTCGGAGATTCGCGCGGCGCACGCGCGGCTCGAGGCGGGCGAGCAGCTCGGCAAGATCGTCCTCACGGTCCCGGAGTAGGCATGGCGCGCATCGTCGCGGTGCTCCCCGCCGCCGTCGTCGCAGGGCTCGCGCTCGAGTCCGGCGGCTACTTTCCGCACGCGTGGGTCTGGAGCTCGGTCGTGCTGCTCTGGCTCGCCGCGGTCGTGCTGCTCGTCGGAGGCGGTGTCGTCGTCGGCCGGACCGGCGCGTTGTACATCGGCGCCGCCACGGCATTCACCGCCTGGGCGCTGCTCTCCGCGACCTGGTCGGTCACGCATTCGGAGAGCGTCCTCGATGCGCGGCGCGACGTGGTGTATGTCGGGGGCGCGCTCGCCGTCGTCGTCGTCGGCTTGCGCCTCACCGTCGGCATCCTCGCGGCGGCCGCGCTGGCGGCCGTCGTCGGTCTCGTCCGGTATCTCGTCAGCGGGCCCGTCGATCCCGCCGAGGGCTATCTCCTCTCGTGGCCGGTCGGCTACGCGAACGCATTCGCGGCGCTGGCCGCAATCGCGCTCCCCATCGCAGTCGCCTGCGCATCGCACGCAGGGCGCTGGTCGCTCCGCGCGGCGGCCGCCGCGTTCGTTCCGCTGTTCCTCGCAGTCCTTATCTTCACCGACAGCCGCGGCGGCACAGCGGCAGCAGCCGTCGGCCTCGCGTGCCTCGCGGCACTCGACACCCGGCGCCGCGCGCTCGCCGCCACCGCGCTTCGGCTCTCGGCCGCGGCGGTCGTCGCGATCGGCGTCTGCGCCGCCGTGCACCTGACGGTCGCGACGACGCACGCTGACCTGCGGCGCGTGGTCGCCGCCGTCTCACTCGCCGCCGCGGCGGCGGCCGCCGGCGTCGCGGTTCGCCTGCCGCCCGGCGCCTCGCCCGGGCGGCCCGTGTCCGCCCGCGTGGCGGTCGCCGCGGCTCTCCTCGGCGTCGTCGTCGCGATCGTCGTCTCGGCGGTCGGCGGCGCCGGCGCCGAGCGGGACGCCTACTGGCGCGTCGCGCGTCATGTCGTCGCCGTCCACCCCGCGCTCGGCGCCGGCGCGGGAAGCTTCGGCCCGGAGTGGTTCGCCGAGGGCGCCGCCGAGCGATACGGCGGTGCGCTCGACGCGCACAACCTCTATCTCGAGACGCTCGCGGAGCTCGGGCCGATCGGGCTCGTGCTGCTCCTCCTGTTCCTCGTCGTCCCGTTGACGCGCGCCCGCACGGACGCCGTCGCCGCGGCCGCGTACGTCGCGTTCCTGGTCCACGCGCTCCTCGACTGGGACTGGGAGATGCCGGCGGTGACGCTCGCCGGCGTGCTGCTCGGCGGCACGCTGCTGTTGCCGCAACGAGGCCTGGAGCTGCCGGAACGCTCCCGCGTCGCGCTCGCGGCGATCGCCGTCGCGCTCGCGCTGGCGGCGCTCGTCGGTCTCCGCAGCGATGCAGTTCCGGGTGCGGCCGCCGGAAGACCGGCGGCCGCACCGCTCAGAGCTGCTTAGTGCTTGCCGTGCCCCTTGCCGTTGTTGCCGTTGTTGCCGTGGTTCCCGCTATTGCCGTGCGTCGTCGTCGTGGTGTTCGTCGACGCCGTCACCGGCGGGCACGGATGGGTGGAGTCGATCTGGAAATCGCCGTGGTGCGAATGCGCGTGGTTCCACGCCGGCAGCGCCACGTTGATCCGGTGCCACGGATGCTTCTTCGAACCGGTCTTGTGGCAGACCGCCACCTTCCCGTACTGCCCGCCACTCGGCCCGTACTGGTACTCGGAAGCGCTCGGGTTGCCCTTGGCGAGCCCGACGCCCCCGAACACCGCGAGCGGGACGAGCGTCACAGCCGTGACGACGGCTGCACGCTTCGCGGGTCGCTTGCTGATCATCGGTTCTCCTTCATCGTTCCAGGGGTCTCCTAGAGAAGATGCCGTATGCGGGAAAAACCTTCTCTCTGCAGCCACCACGATTTACATAGGGCTTACTGCAGCCCTCGGAAACCGATCTACCGTGGGCGGCGGTCTGCGGCTCCGGGGGTCACCCCGCTGGGGAGAGGGCCGCAGACCTCGTTCACTTTTCTCGCCGCGATGTCTCGACTCGGTCCGAGCCGGATGCGAGACTCCGGCGCAGGCGTCACTGCGGCCACGCTCTCCCCTGGTGCGCGTGACGCTTAGGGGCTGCGCGGCCCGAACCGCAGGGGTCGCGTAGCCCCGCCACTGTGCCGCACCACGGACCTTCGGCAGAGGTGACTAGACCTTCGGCCTGAAAGCGATGCGGCGGCCGTGGATCTTCTCTGGTGCATGGGTTCGCGCGACCTCCCGCCGCTCGACCCCCCGCATCTCCCCGGGGGGCGCCGTTCGTGACACAGCGAACGGGCGCCCCCCTCCCCGATCCCAAGCACGGCGACGTCGTCGCGATCAACGGACGAAAGGCCGTCTTCCTCTACCGCCGCGGCCGCGCCGCCGTCGTCCGCTTCAACGAAGGCGGCGACAGTCGCGTCGTCCTGTACGAGAAGCTGAGGCCCGCGTCGTAGAGGGCCGCTTCTGTTGACTCGCTCGTCAACCGGTGGGACGATCTCCGCTATGCGGTGCTCTGCGGCGCGCAGCACGGATCTGTTGTCATGAGCGACGAGAAGCTCATGGACGGCATCCGTCTCACGACCGATGCGCACGACGCGGGACAGCTCAGCGCGCTGCGCGACATCGGCGCAATGCTGGAAGAGCTGACGAAAGCAGTCCGGGACCGGATCGACGCGATCGAGTCCCAGCGCAGCGACGACGAGCGCGCCTAGCCAGTCGACCGCTCATGGTCTGCAGGTCGTCGTCCGATAGGCGGATGATGCTTCGGGTCAGCGTCGGAGAGGGAACGACTTGCCTGCATTTCCAGCATTAGCCGCCTTCGTCGCGAGCATCGTCGGCTATCCGATGCCGGTCGTCTGCCAACCTTTGCCGCAGGGGACCTCTCTCAGCTACCAGGTGTCGGGCAGCTTCGGCACGGCGAGCCTCACGAGCAGTCCGCTGCCGGAGGACCTCGCCGGCGTCACGCTCAATCTGGGCGTGCCGATCGGCGACGTCCTCACGATCACCATCGGCGGGCAGACGGTGACGCTTCCCCCTGCGCCGCCCGACACGCCGAGCACGGACGAGCAAGTCGGTCAGCCGGGACAGCTGCCAGGGGGTCGCGTCTACGTCCCGGTTTTCATCGCCCTTGCGAACTGCGAGGGCTGGACGAGCGACGACCCAGGGTTACGCGGGCGAGCACTGATCACCGCGATCCACGAGGCAATGCACGCGAAGTTCGCAGACGGAAACGAGGCGCTGACCGAGTGTCGCGCGCTGCAGGCTCTTCCAACCCAACTCGCAGCGCTGTGGCCCGGTGTGACGAACCCAGGCGCGGAGCCCGATCAGCCGGCGTTGCCCGCGCGGTCGACCCGCTGGCGCAAGCTCCACCCCGCGCTTTGGCGGAAGCTGCTCGCCTCGTACCGGGCTGCCTATGCACGCTGGTTACCGGTCGATCGGCAATGGCAACAGTCGAACGACGAATGGGGGATCTACCAGAGGGTTCTCGGTGGCGCCTCCGACATGGATGCGGAACAGCCGCCGCAGTACCACGGCGCCACGTGCTGAGCACGAGAATTCCGGTTCAGCCGAAGCCGAGGATGAACTTCGCGTCGTCCGACATCTTGTCGGGCGTCCACGGCGGGTCGAACGTCAGCTCCATCTCGACGTCTGCCACTCCCTCGACCTGGCGGACGGCGGAATCGATGTCCTGCGCGATCAGCGGTCCGGCCGGGCAGCCCATCGAGGTGAGGCTGTAGAGCACCTTCACCTTCGGGCCCTCGACCTCGACCCCGTAGACGAGGCCGAGGTCGACGATGTCCATGCCGAGCTCCGGGTCCTCGACCTGGCGGAGCACCTCGAGAACCTCGGCTTCGGTCGCCATGCGGCCAGTGTAGTCAGACGGACAGCTGTGCCCTGAGCCGCCGCTTCGTCGAGCGGATGTCGTCCTTCAGGTCGCGCATTCCGGCCCGCCGGACGCCGTACGTCTTCGCGACGTAGATCCGCCGGCGGGTCTCCTGGAGCTCCTCGAGGAGCGACTCGATCGCGGTGCGCTGTGCCGTGGTCATGCGGCCTCCTCGAGGACGAAGTCGACGGGCTCCTCGACGCGCGCCGGGCGCGGCGTGCGCAGCAGCGCTGCGAGGCCGACCGCGGCGACGGCGAGGATGGCGGTGAAGACGTAGAGCGCGTTGCTGAAGCCGTGGTCGAGCGACGCGGCCGTCGCCCCGTGGCCCGACGACGCCGACGCAACCGCGGTCGCGATCGCGATGCCGAGCGCGCCGCCGACCTGCCGGCTCGTGTTCACGAGCCCGGACGCGATGCCTGCGTCCGACCGGTCGACGCCCTGGAGCGCCGCGATCGTGATCGGGACGAACGACAGCCCGAGCCCGAGCCCGCCCGCGACGAAGCCCGGGAACGTGTCGGTGAAGTAGCTGCCGTGCAGCGGCAGGCGGCTCAGATAGGCGAGCGAGACGGCGGAGAGCGAGACGCCGAAGATGAGCGTCCGCCGGACGCCGAAGCGCGCGACGACGCGCTGCGCGAGGTTCGAGGCGACGACGACCGAGCCCGCGAACGCGCTGAACGCCAAGCCGGTGCGAACGGCGCTGTACCCGAGCACGTTCTGCAGGTAGATCGTCAGCAGGAAGAACTCGGAGAAGAGAGCGCCGCCGATCAGCAGCAGTGCGGCGTTCGCGGTCGACAGCAGCCGCAGCCGGAAGAGCCGCAGCGGGAGCAGCGGCCACGGCGAGCGCCGCTCGATCGCGACGAACGAGGCGACGAGCGCGGCCGCGGCGGCGAACGCCGCCAGCGTGCCCGGCGCAGTCCAGCCGTCGCTCGGCGCACGGCTCAGCCCGTAGACGAGCGCCATCAGCCCGGCGGTCACCGTGGCGGCGCCCGCCGTGTCGAAGTGCCTGTGACCGAGGTCGCCGCGGCTGTCGGCGAGCAGCACGGGCGCCAGCAGCGCCGCCGCGATGCCGACCGGCACGTTGACGAAGAAGACCCACGTCCAGCCGAGATAGCTCGTGAGCACGCCGCCGAGGAGGACGCCCGCGGCGGCGCCGCTGCCGGAGGCCGCGCCGTAGATCCCGAGCGCACGGTTCCGCTCCGGCCCCTCCGCGAAGGAGGTGATCAGGAGCGAGAGCGCTGCGGGAGCGAGGAGGGCGCCGGCCAGGCCCTGCAGGCCGCGGAAGACGACGATCGACGCCGGCGACCATGCGAAGCCGCCGAGGAGCGAGCTGAGCGCGAAGAGGAGCAGTCCGCCGATGAAGAGGCGCCTGCGGCCGAGGATGTCGGCGAGGCGGCCGCCGAGGAGCAGCGTTCCGCCGAAGACGATCGCGTACGCGGAGACCACCCACTGCAGCCCCGCCTCGGAAAAGCCGAGCGACGTCTTGATCGACGGCAGCGCGACGTTGACGATCGCGACGTCGAGCACGACCATGAACTGGGCGGTGACGATCAGCGCCAGGGCGGCGCTTTTGCGATGCTTTGACGCGAAATTGATGGGAGATACCACTGATTGATCCTTCCGATCGTTGAGACTGACAACAATCTAGCAGATCAACCGTAGAGTGCGCTACACTTCTTTTCGACATGGGTGAGATCACACACAAGCCGGCCCAGCAGATCCCGAGGGAGCTCGTCTCCTCCCCCGTCTTCCTCCTCAAGCGCCTCGGCGGCGCGGCCAAGGAGCTGTCGATGGACGCGTACGAGTCCCAGGGCGTCCACCCGTTCCACTACGCCGTCCTCGCGACGATCGCCGAGGGCAAGCACGAGACCCAGGGTGAGATCGCGGACGCGCTCGGCTACGACCGCGGCCAGCTCGTCGGGATCCTCGACGAGCTCGAGGAGCACGGCCTCGTGGAGCGGCGGCGCGACCCGGACGACCGCCGGCGCCACATCGTGCAGATGACGCCGGATGGGCAGAAGGCGCTGACGAAGATGCGGAAGCTCGCACGTCAGATCGACGACGAGTTCCTGGCGGTGCTGTCGCAGAGCGAGCGCGACCAGCTGCAGGCGCTGCTCTCGACCCTCGCGGGCAAGCACGTGCCGCAGTGCCGCGATCTTCCGAAGCTCGCACTGACGGCGCCGGCGCGCCGGGCGCACTGAGCGACTCGATCGCGACCGACATCACGGCGTGGGCCGAAAGCGCTCGACGGCGTCCCACGACTCGAAGATGTCGAAGACGCAGCGGCTTGCCGGTGCGCCGTCGCACCACCTCCTCGTACCGCGCTTGCGTGAGGGTCGGTCCCTGGTGAAGAGCGAAGACGTGCATCACGCCTCCCGTCGCCGGTCGCGAGCTCGCTAGAAGCCGAGCAGCCGCACCTCCTCGCGACGCTCGCGCGAGAAGAAGTGGATGCCGTCGACGAAGCGCACCCAGTTGCAGCGTGTGCAC
>Ga0182008_10002396_pt1 | contig 11785 bp, 5 predicted proteins | sample Sormic07211129_1_FD_120482 | JGI IMG/M metagenome (GOLD analysis project Ga0182008, IMG submission 120482) | Rhizosphere microbial communities from Sorghum bicolor, Mead, Nebraska, USA - 072115-129_1 metaG | ecosystem: Host-associated > Plants > Roots > Rhizosphere | place: USA: Nebraska...
AGCTGGCAACGCAGCACTTGGGTATTGAGGAACGCACCGATCAGCCCTTCGCTTTCCGGGCGAATGCGGTTGGCCACCGGCGCGCCAATGCGCAGGTCGGTCTGGCCGCTGTAGCGATAAAGCAGCACGGCCAGCGCGGCGGTCATGGTCATGAACAGGGTCAGGCCGTTTTGCGCGTTGAAGGCGCGAACCCGTGCAGCGAGGTCGTCGCTGAGATCAAAACGGAACAGCTCGCCCTGGTGGCTTTGCACCGCTGGACGTGGACGATCGGCGGGCAATTCCAGCAGCGGATGTTCACGGCCCAGTTGTGCGGTCCAGTAATCGAGCTGGCGCTGGCGCTCGCCGGACTCGAGCCACTGACGCTGCCAGACGCTGTAATCCAGGTACTGCACCGGCAACGGCGCCAGCGGCGATTCGCGGTCATCGACGAAGGCTTCGTAAAGCGCGCTGAGCTCCCGGGCAAAGATGTCCATCGCCCAGCCTTCGGTGACGATGTGGTGCAAGGTCAGCACCAGGTAATGTTCCTGCTCGGCGGTCTTGACCAGGCAAGCACGCAACAGCGGCCCGGTTTCCAGATCGAAGGGCTGATGCGCCTCGCTGTAGGCCAGTGCCTGCACCCGTTGCTCGCGCAGATCGGCAGCAAGCGCGGAGAAATCCTTCCAGTCCATGCGCATCCCGGTTTCCGGGTGCACGCGCTGTTGCGCCACGCCGTCGATGCTCGGGAACGTGGTGCGCAGGGTTTCGTGACGCATGATCAACGCTTGCATCGCGGCTTCGAAGCGTCCGATATCCAGCACGCCGCGCAAGCGCGCCATGCCGCCAACGTTGTAGGCCGGGCTGTCCGGCTCCATCTGCCAGAGGAACCACATGCGCCGCTGGGAATAGGACAACGGCACCGGTTGGCGGCGGTCGACTTTCTCGATCGGCGGTTGCTTATTGGTGCTGCCGCTGGCCTGGATCTGTTGTACTTGCCCGGCAAACGCACCCAGCTCGCTGTTTTCGAACAGTGCACGCAGCGGCAATTCGACGTCGCAGGCCTGACGGGTGCGGGAGATGATTTGCGTGGCCAGCAGCGAATGGCCACCAAGGGCGAAGAAATCGTCACGCAGACCGATCTGTTTCAGGCCCAGTACTTCGCGCCAGATCGCGGCGATCTGCTGTTCAAGTTCAGTTACTGGCTCGACGTGTTCGCGGACTTGCCATTGCGGTTCCGGCAAGGCGCGGCGGTCGAGTTTGCCGCTCGGACTGAGCGGCATTTGCTCCAGGCGCATCAGTTGCGCCGGCACCATGTATTCCGGCAACTCGGCCACCAGCGCAGTTTTCAGGCGGGCGGTTTGAGTGTCTTCGGGTTCACTGGTTTCGCTGGCGGTGAAGTAACCGATCAACTGTGCGCCGGCGGCGGTTTCGCGCACCAGCACCACGGCTTGAGCGACGTTGTCCTGCGCCAGCAGGCGCGCTTCAATTTCTTGCGGTTCGACGCGAAAGCCACGCAGTTTGACCTGCTGGTCGAGGCGGCCGAGGTATTCGATCACGCCATCGGCGGTCCTGCGCGCGCGGTCGCCGGTGCGATACAGACGCGCGCCCTGCTCGCCCAGTGGATCGACGATAAAGCGTTCAGCGGTCAGGCCCGGACGGCCCAGATAACCTCGGGCCAGGCCGATGCCGCTGATGCACAGTTCACCCGGCACACCGGCCGGTACAGGGTTGAGATCGCTGTCGAGTACCCGGCAAATCACATTGCCCAACGGCCGGCCAATCGGCGAACGCTCGCCATCCGCTGCGCTGCAATGCCAATGGGTGACGTTGATCGCGGTTTCGGTCGGGCCATAGCGGTTGTGCAGTTGCACGGCGGGCAACTGTTCCAGCACACGGTTGCGCAACTCAGCCGGCAACGCTTCACCACCCGAGAACACGCGGCGCAGGCTGATGCATTCAGCGCTCAGCGGTTCGTCGATGAACAACGAAAGCAGCGGCGGCACAAAGTGCAGCGTGGTCACGCCGTACTGTTGAACCAGCTGCGTGATGCGATGCGGATCGCGGTGTTCGCCGGGGCCGGCGATCAGCAAACGGCTGCCGGTGAGCAGCGGCCAGAAGCATTCCCACACCGACACGTCAAAACTGATCGGCGCCTTTTGCATCAGCACATCGCTGTCGTTCAGGCGATAAGTGTCCTGCATCCATTGCAGGCGTTCGGCGAGGGCCGCGTGGGTATTGCCGACGCCCTTCGGCTGACCGGTGGAACCCGAGGTGTAAATCACGTAGGCGAGGTTATCGCCGTGCAAATGCAGGCCCGGCGCCTGGCTCGGCCAGCGCTCCAGATGCAGCGCATCCATGGCGATCACGCTGACGCCATCGGTGGCGGGCAAGCGCTCGAGCAATTGGGTTTGGGTCAGCAGCAGTTCCACGCCGCTGTCGCCGAGCATGTAGGCCAGGCGCTCGGCGGGGTAATCCGGGTCCAGCGGCACGTAGGCGCCACCGGCCTTGATGATTGCCAACAGGCCGATCAACAGTTGCGGCGAACGCTCGGCGGCGATAGCCACGCAAACGTCCGGGCCGACGCCTTTGTCGCGCAGGTAATGCGCGAGACGGTTGGCCTGGGTGTGCAGTTCGGCGAAGTCGAGGCTGCCGCCCTCCCACATCAGCGCGATGCGTTCCGGGGTCAGGCGCGCCTGTTCGTTCAACCGGTCCGGCAGCCATTGGCTGGCAGGTGCGCACGACGCGATGCTCCAGTTTGCTTGCTGATCGTGCTCACTCGGCGCCAGCAGTTGCAGGTCGCCGACGGCCGTGGCCGGTTGTTCGCAGATGGCACGCAGCAGGTTGCTGAAATGCTCGGCCAGGCGCTCGATAGTGCCGGCGTCAAACAGTTCGCTGGCGTAGTCGAAGGACAGGCTGAGGCGACCGTTGCGGTCTTCTTCGCTATGCAATTGCAGGTCGAACTTGGCCTCGCGGCTGTGCCACGGCAGCTCTTGCGCGAGCAACCCCGGCAAGCGACGCAGCGCGCTCAGGTCCCGTTGCTGGTGGTTGAACATGACCTGGAACAAACCTTGTTCGCGAGCCTGCGGGAACGCTTCCAGCAGTTGTTCGAACGGTAGGTCCTGATGGGCTTGCGCGCCCAACGCTGCCTGGCGGGTTTGCGCCAGCAGTTCGATGAAGGGCAGGCGCGAATCCACTTCGGCGCGCAGCACCTGGGTGTTGATGAAGAAGCCGATCAGCCCCTGGGTTTCCAGGCGCGGACGGTTGGCGTTCGGCACGCCGATGCGGATGTCGCGCTGGCCGCTGTAGCGGTACAACAGGCTCTGGAACGCCGCGAGCAACAGCATGAACGCGGTGGATTCGTGGGCCTGGGCGGTCTGGCGAATGGCGTCGCTGAGACGCGCGTCCAACCTCACGGCATGGCGCGCGGCGTGGCGCTCTTGTTGCGCCGAACGCGGGTGATCGGTGGCCAGGCTCAATACCGGATGCTCCTCGCCCAACTGCGCTTTCCAATACGCCAGTTGTCGCTCCCCCTCGCCTTGCGCCAGCCACTGGCGCTGCCAACTGCCGTAGTCCGCGTACTGGGTCGGCAACGGTGCGAGCGTCGCCGTTTGCCCTTGGGACGCCGCGGCGTACAGGCGCGAGAATTCGTCGATCAGCACGTTCAGCGACCAGCCATCGGCGATGATGTGGTGCAGCGTCACCAGCAACTGGTGGTCCTCATCGTCGAGCCGTACCAGCTTCACCCACAGCAGCGGGCCATTCTCCAAATCGAACCGGGTGCGCGCTTCGTCCTCGCGGATTTGTTGTGCGCGGGCCTCACGCTCGGCAACCGGCAAGTCACTGATGTCGATCAGTTGAAGGTTGAACGCGCTCGCGGTATCGACCTGTTGCAAGGCCACGCCATCGCGTTCGAAGAAGCGTGTGCGCAAGGATTCGTGGCGTTCGATCAGTTGCTGAAAACTGGTGCGCAAGGCGTCCTCATCCAGCTCGCCGCGCAAGCGCAAGGCACCGGGTATGTTGTAGGCGCTGCTGTGTGGGTCCAGTTGCCAGGTGATCCACAGACGGTTTTGCGCCAGGGATTGCGGCATCGGTTCGCTGCGTGACAACGTGTTGATTGCGCCTTGGGCAAGGCCGCCGTCCAGTTGCTGCTGCGCGACCGCGGCGGCAAATGCGCCCAACGTTGGCGCTTCGAACAACAGGCGCAGGTTCAGCTCCAGACCCAGCGCCTCACGCAGGCGCGCCACCACTTGGGTGGCGGCGATGGAGTTGCCGCCAAGCAGGAAGAAGTGGTCGTCGGCGTTGACCTGTTTCACCTGCAACTGCTCGGACCAGATCTGCCCGATCAGGTTTTGCAGCTCGGAACCCGACTCGGCGTTGGCCGCGTCTGTCTGCGTTGTCGACGGGAACAGCGCATAGCTGTCGAGGCTGCCGTCCGCCAGGCGAGTGCGGCACGCCGAGCGTTGCAGCTTACCGCTGGAGGTCTTGGGCAATGCGCCCGGATTGAGCAGCACCACCACGCTCGGCGCTTCCTGATAGGCCTCGGCCACCGCCTGGCGTATGGCTTTGATCAGCGCTTCGGGCGGCAGGATTTTCTGCACGCTGCGGCTGATTTCTGCAGCGATGCCGATGCCTTCCTGGCCATCGATGTTCACCGCGAACGCGGCGACGCGACCTTTGCGCACCACCTCGACTTCGCGCTCGATGGTTTGCTCAAGGTCTTGCGGGTACAGGTTGTGACCGCGAACGATCAACATGTCTTTCAGCCGCCCGGTGATGAACAACTCGCCGTCGCGCATGAAGCCCAGGTCACCCGTGCGCAGCCAGGTTTTTCCGGCATGTTGCACGAAGGTCTTGGCGCTGGCCTCGGGGTTGCGCCAGTAGCCGCGGGCGATGCTCGGCCCGGTGGCCCAGACTTCGCCGACTGCGTTGTCGGCCAGTTCATTGAGCGCCGTCGGATCGACAATCAGCACAGCGTGATCCGGCTGGCTGATGCCACAGCTCATGATCGCGCTGCCCTCGCCGGCTTCGGCACGGTTCTGTGCCAGGGCCTGATCGTCTACGCGCAGGTTGCCGATGCCTTGGCCGCGCGGCGTACCGGCAACGAACAGGGTGGCTTCAGCCAGGCCGTAAGACGCCATGAAACTGTCCTGGGTGAAACCACACGCGGCGAACTTCTCGGCGAAACGATCCAGAGTGTCGAGACGAATCGGCTCTGAACCGGAATACGCCACGCGCCAGCCGCTGAGGTCAAGGCGCTCCAGCGCCGCTTCACTGACCCGCTCGCTGCACAGTCGATAGGCAAAATCCGGCCCGCCGCTGATGGTGCCGCCGTACTCGCTGATCGCTTCCAGCCAGCGCAGTGGCCGGCCGAGAAAATACGCCGGTGACATCAACACGCACGGCACACCGCTGAAGATCGGCTGCAACAATCCGCCGATCAGGCCCATGTCGTGGTACAGCGGCAACCAGCTGACGATCACGTCGTCAGGGTTCAGGTCGATGCCGAAACCGTGGCGGATCAGCCGCTCGTTGGCGACCAGGTTGCCGTGACTGACTTGCACGCCTTTCGGCAACGCGGTGGAACCCGACGTGTATTGCAGGAAGGCAATGTGGTCGTCTTCGAGGTTCGGCTCGCGCCACTGGGCGGCCAGCGCCCCATCCAGCGTATCGACGCACAGCAGCGGTGGCGTGCCTTCGATGTGCTGCAAGGCGTCACGCAAGCCGGCGCCGGTCAGCAAGAGGCGCGGCTCGGCGTCGCTGATGATCGACAGCAAGCGCTCCTGATGATGACGCTTGGCCGACTCCGGCGGGTAAGCCGGCACCGCAATGACACCCGCATACAGGCAACCAAAAAACGCCGCGACGTAATCAGGGCCACTGGGAAACAACAGCACCGCGCGATCACCAAAATCGGTTTCGGCCTGCAACGCACCAGCAATGGTGCGCGCCCGCTGGTCGAGCTCGCGGTAACTGAGCACCACCGTCTGATCCGGGGTTTCGGCGAGAAAACGCAAGGCCACCCGATCCGGCGTCAGGGCCGCGCGGCGCTGAAGGGCTTGGACCAGTGTGCTAGGGATTTCGAACGCGTCGGTCATGAGGTTTCCTGCCTGAATTCGGCTGTAGGAGCGAGCTTGCTCGCGAAAAAAAGGAGAACGCCGCGGGGTGTCAGGCGCCCATCGCCATCGTTGACGACCATCGCGAGCAATCGAGCGTCGACCGGCTGCTCCTACAGGGGTATGAGGATTGCGCTGTTCCATTCACCAATGAGAACGGATGGCATCTTGAAATAATTAGTCGGCAGGCTTGATCGTCAACGAGGGCAAGTGCCGCAAGCGGGCGCGTCACCGTGTCGCAGTTCTCACTCTTGCACCATTGAGAAGCATTAGTTCTCTTTCTCAATTGACAATCATTATCATTCAGAATAATTTGTCGCTCGATGTGTAGGACGGCTCCGAGACACGCGCCGTCCCACCGACCCCCTTTGCAGCAAGGTGATTTCCATGACGGAACAAGTATCCACAAGCAGGTGCGATTCACCGCTACTTCAGGCATTCGTGGACAATCGACTGATCCTGGTCAAGATTGCCGCCCGTATTACCGGCTGCCGGTCACGTGCCGAAGATGTGGTTCAAGATGCGTTCTTCCGCCTGCAATCGGCGCCGCAAATCACGTCCTCGATCAAGGCTCAGCTCAGTTACCTGTTCCAGATCGTGCGCAACCTGGCGATCGATCACTACCGCAAACAGGCGCTGGAGCAGAAGTACTCGGGGCCTGAAGAAGAGGGATTGAACGTGGTGATTCAAGGCGCTTCGCCGGAAACCTCGCACATCAATTTCTCGACCCTGGAAAACATCGCCGACGCGCTGACGGAATTGCCGAGCCGCACCCGTTACGCCTTCGAGATGTATCGCCTGCACGGCGTGCCACAAAAGGACATCGCCAAGGAACTCGGCGTGTCGCCGACCCTGGTGAACTTCATGATCCGTGACGCGCTGGTGCATTGCCGCAAGGTATCGGGCAACCGGGCGGACACCTTCGCCCGTCGATAAGAACTGAAACCTTATCGCTCCTTTCGCGAGCAAGCCCGCTCCCACATTTGGCCTGCGTACACAGGTCAAATGTGGGAGCGGGCTTGCTCGCGAAGGCGGACTCAAGACCGAAGCAGGTCTTGAGTCTCAAGCATCACACCAACACACACCGCTCAAAAAACCGCTCCCGCCCCAGCACCATCAACGCCGCGCGCTTGTGCGGGAAGTCGAACTCTTTCTCACAGTAAAAGCGCTGCCCCTGCATGTAGCCGATCATCTTCGCGTTATCGGCACGCGGCTCGGCGACCACCCGCTGGGTCCGTGGATCATCGAGAAACAGATAATGCGTCAACGCCGATAACCAGCTCGCCACCTTGTGCGGGCCGCGATGGTTTTCCTCGCCCACCAACATGTGAATGCCACGGTCGTAATCACCCGCGTCATAGAACGGCGCGATCCGGTCCTCCTTGGCCCAGTAGGCTTCAAAGTAGGCAAACGGCTGATCGTCGAAACAGCCGATCAGCGTCACAGTGTGGGGATCGGCTTCGAGCTTGCTCAAGTACTCGCGATGCTGTTCGAGACTGCCCTCTTCCTGCCAGAAACTGGCGACCCGGGCACTGTTCTGCCAACGACTGAACCGCACCAGGTCCTGGTCAATGTCCACCGTACGCAGGGAAATCCACGCCCCCAGTCGAGTATCGAAACGCCGATAGACTTCGCCCTGGGGTTTCACCGGACGCCGTGGATGACGCTTGCCAGCGCTGATTATCATTTGCTGTGGATAACGACTGGTCAGCGACGTGCCCAACCAGGGCTGGGGCAATTGCCAGAACAGCGCGCGCTCGCAATGGTACTGGCCGGCGATTTCGCTCGGGATCAGCAATCCGCTGAGCACGGTTTCTGAAGGAACATCTTCCAGAAACCAGGTCAGGCGCTGGCAATCCGGGTTGCGAGCAAACAGCCAGTAACTGGCAGCCCACACCGCGCGAGTGTCGATGCGCACCTCGACCTGAACTTGCCAATCCGGTTCGCGCTTCAGCCGCAGGAAAATCGGCGGCTGCGTGTCCAGGCTCAGCGTCAGATGGTTTTCGCTCTCTTTCGCAACAAGGCGACTGCCCGCCGGCAAGGCCAGGACAGTCAGGTCATTCAGATCGGGCATGGGTCGGGCTCACGGTAATCGTCGACAGTTCAACGATGTGACGTGAGCCAGCGCGGAAAATTTAGGCGAAGCCGGCAAACACTCGATGTGAAGCGCGCACTCAGTTGCCCGGAACCGGCAACACCGCGATCTTGTACGGATCGAAAATCTTCAGCATCTGGCCGTTGTCCCGCAGCCGTTGCAGCAACTTGCCGAAGGCTTCGCCACTGATCGGCGATGCGGGGCGGAGAATGGCGTAGTGATGATAGACCTGATCCACTCGATCAGAGACCAGCAACTGGTCGCTGACTTTCTCATTGCGCAGCAGGTAATCGCTCAGGTAGGAGCGCGTCACCAGGGCAATGTCGGCGCGCCCGCGCAACACCATCAGCAGGTTGCTGTCGTGAGAATAGGTCAGCGTGGCGTTGTAGTTTTGCGCGAGGACTTTCGGGTCGGCATTGAAGTTGGCGAATTCGTAGTGATAACCGCTGAACAAGGCCAGGCGTTTGCCAGTGAGGTCGGCGAAATAGCTCTGCGGACGATTCGGCAGGCGTTGCGCGACAAAAATCTCGGCGTCTTCCAGGCCCATGTCGACGCTGGTGTGAGGAATGTCTTTCCAGCCCCAGTTCGGGTTCTCGAAAATGGCCATGTCCACCCGACCTTGCTTGAAGTCACCAAAGCGTCGAGGAATGGAGGTGGGCACCAGCACAAACTGATAATCGCTTTGGGAGGCATTGAGCGCCTCGACCAATTGCGGCAACAGGCCCGTGTCGGCACCGGATTCCGGGCGCACGGTATAAGGGGGGAAATGTGCGGCCCCGATGCGTACCAGCGCCGCAGCAGGCGAAGGCAGTACCCACAACGCCGCAAGCGTCGCCAGCAAAAGCCGCGAAGCCGTCCGAATTGGCGAAGACATCAAAACAACCCACTCCCCATAAAAATACGCATCAGTCCATTCAAGCTAGGCGGTTTCGGCTACTTAGCCAGTTTCCACCCCCGCTGCGCAATCTATTGTTTTTCTTCCAGCACCAGAATCAACGCCTCATCGGCCAACTGATCGAGATTCATGCTGCCGCCGGCGCGAAACCAGGTGGTCGTCCAGGACAACGCACCGGTGAGGAAACGTCGGGTCACGAATACATCCCCACGGATGTAACCGGCGTCCTTGGCCTCGCCCAGCACCTGCAGCCAGAGGTCTTCGTAAATGTCGCGCAGCGCCAGGACCTGCGCCTGGCCATCTTCGGACAGCGAGCGCCATTCATAAACCAGCACCGCCATGGCCTCGCCGCTGCCGCCCATGATCGACTGCAACTCGCAGCGAATCAGCGCCAGCACACGCTCGCGCACGTTGCCGGCCTCGGCGATGGCTGCGCGCATCAATGCAGTGTTGTAGCGAATGGTTTCCTCCATCACCGCCCGCAGGATTTCGTCCTTGCTTTTGAAGTGATGAAAAATGCTGCCCGACTGAATGCCCACCGCGCCCGCCAGGTCGCGGACCGTGGTGCGTTCAAAGCCTTTATTGCGAAACAGGTGAGCCGCCACTTGCAGCAGTTTGCCGCGGGCGCTGTCAGGATCGGTCAACTGGCCGCTGTCGACCAGTTCGCGCATGACCCTCAGGGCTTTTTGCTCGTCCACCCGTTCTCTCCTACAGTCGAGTTCACCGCTGAAAAACAGCGAGGTTGCGCGGGCAATTTAAGCTGGCGAACGCAACCAAGCAAGCGCTCGGGCAGAAGTTATTCAAGGCATTTACAAACCAAGCGCTTGCTTGGTAGTCTCGACGCACGTTTGTGGGAGGTGGCTATGGAAACGGCAGTGCCTGAAACGATCCGCATCGGTTGCGCCAGCGCTTTCTGGGGCGACACCTCGACCGCCGCCGCGCAACTGGTGGAAGGCGGGCGGCTGGACTATCTGGTGTTCGACTATCTGGCCGAGATCACCATGTCGATCATGGCCGGTGCGCGGATGAAGGACCCACAGGCCGGTTACGCCAGTGACTTCATCGAAGTCCTCACACCCCTGCTGGGAACGCTCGCCGAACAGAACATCCGCGTCATCAGCAATGCCGGGGGCGTCAACCCACAAGCCTGTGCCGCGGCCCTGCAAGCGGCCTGCGACAAGGTTGGTGTAGAGCTGAAAATCGCCGTGCTGCTGGGCGACGACTTGCAACCGCAGTTCAAACAGCTGGGCACCCTTGGCCTCCACGAAATGTTCAGCGGCACGCCATTGCCGCCGATGTGCGTGTCCACCAACGCCTACCTCGGTGCACCGGGCATTGTCGAAGCCTTGCGCCTGGGCGCCGATATAGTCATTACGGGGCGCGTGGTCGACAGCGCCGTGGTCAGTGCTGCGCTGGTGCATGAATTCGGCTGGTCCTGGCACGATTACGACAAGCTCGCTCAGGCCGCCCTGGCCGGCCACATCATCGAATGCGGCGCTCAATGTACGGGCGGTAACTTCACCGACTGGCGTGAGGTGCCCGACTACGAGCACATCGGTTTCCCCATCGTCGAAGTCAGCGCCGACAGCCAGTTCATCGTCAGTAAACCCCCAGGTTCCGGCGGCCTGGTCACGCCGCTCACCGTCGGCGAACAAATGCTGTATGAAATCGGCAATCCGCAGGCCTATCTGCTGCCTGATGTGATCTGCGATTTCACTCAGGTCAAGCTTCAGCAACAAGGCAAGAACGCGGTTCAGGTTCACGGTGCCAAAGGCTTGCCGCCCACCGACCAGTACAAGGTCAGCGCGACGTATCCGGACGGTTTCCGCTGCACCGCCAGTTGCCTGATCGCCGGGATCGACGCGGTGGCCAAGGCACGCAGGGTCAGCGAAGCGATCATCAACAAGACCTCCGACATCTTCAGCCAGCGTGGCTGGCCTCCCTTCAGCGAAGTGAACATCGAACTGCTCGGCAGCGAGGCGACGTACGGCCCGCACGGCCAGCGCCAGGACAGCCGTGAAGTGGTGATCAAACTCGCCGTGCGCCACCCGAACAAGCAGGCATTGATCGTGTTCTCCCGGGAAATTGCCCAGGCCGCCACCGGCATGGCGCCAGGCCTGACCGGCATCGTCGGCGGGCGGCCGACGGTGTATCCGCTGATCCGCCTGTTCTCGTTCCTCATCGACAAAAGTGCCTGCGCGCTGGACATTGATCTGAACGGTCAGCGCCATCCCTGCGCCCTGCCCACCCCCGATTCGCTCGCCACCGCGGACTTGCCCGTGCCGTTCGAACCACCAAAACCCGCAGGCCGCGCCGACGCCAGCGTGGCGCTGATCAAATTGGCGGTAGCGCGCTCCGGCGACAAGGGCAATCAAAGCAACATCGGCGTCATGGCCCGCGATCCCGAGTTCCTGCCATGGATCGCCGAAGCCTTGACCCCGGAAGTGATCGTCGACTGGATGAGCCACGTACTCGACCCGGTGCACGGGCGCGTCGAACGCTGGTACCTGCCCGCCACCCACAGCCTTAATTTTTTGCTGGAAAACGCTCTGGGCGGTGGCGGCGTGGCCAGTCTGCGGATCGATCCGCAAGGCAAGGCCTTCGCCCAACAACTGTTGGACATCCAGATCCCGGTGCCCCAGCGCATCGCCGACCAGGTCAACTAGAGGACTGCCGCCGTGGCCTACGATTCGATTTTCAAAGCCG
>Ga0182008_10002397_pt1 | contig 11785 bp, 8 predicted proteins | sample Sormic07211129_1_FD_120482 | JGI IMG/M metagenome (GOLD analysis project Ga0182008, IMG submission 120482) | Rhizosphere microbial communities from Sorghum bicolor, Mead, Nebraska, USA - 072115-129_1 metaG | ecosystem: Host-associated > Plants > Roots > Rhizosphere | place: USA: Nebraska...
CGCTCCCGCGGCCGTCGCTCCCGCGGCCGTCGCTCTCCTGTGCGCTCTGCTGGCCTCCTGTTCCTCGGGCAGCACGTCCCCGGCCGCCTCCGGAGCTTCCCCCGCCGGTGCGGCTCAGGCGACGACCGTCTCGCCCGGCCCCGCCGTCGCCCCTTCCGTCACGTCCTCGCCCAAGACGCTGCCCCCTTCCCGCCTGTGCGCCGTCCTCGACCGGTCCGCCGCCCGGCAGGTGCTGACCGACCCGAGGCTGGTTCCCCGCGTCGCACCCGGCAAGGGCACGGCTCCGGACTCGTGCAGCTACGTCTCCGGCAACGGGATGAACCTGCTCACCCTCAACCCGTCCGCACGCTCCTACGACGCCGAGGTCTCCGCCTCGCACAGCCTGGTCCGCGACCCCGCGTCGGCGGGCATGCGCGACGTGAAGGCCACCGCGGTCACCGGACTGGGGCAGAGCGCCTTCCGTGAGACGGCTGTGGTGCTGCAGCCGCGGCAGAACGTCGCCTACGTGGTGTGGCGCGCAGGTTCCAAGACCTGGGTGCTCACCCTCGCGGAGACAGGCGGGGCGAAGGCCGCCGACCGTCTCGTGTCGCTGGCCCGGCAGATCACCCCCCGGCTCCCCGGCTGACCCCGCACGCCCGCCGAGAGGGTGTGTCCGGCAGATACGTCCGCCCCTGCCAGCAGGGGCAGAGGCGGGACGGGCATCACCGCGGGGCGGGATCGCGGAAGACGGCCACGTCGACTGGGGGCAGGGCGCTTGTCAGCCGGTCGTGGCCGCCGCCTGCAAACCGCTTTGACTCATGACCACTACCGCGGGTTCGGTGCTGCTCCTCACTCGGTCGATACAGGCCGACCCGCGGTGCCTGCTCAGCCTGCCCGCGGGTCAGCGGGCTAAAGTGCAGGCCGGCACAGCACCGCGGTCAGCGCCTCCCGCAGCAGCCGGGTCGCCTCGGTGATGTCGGCGGCTCCGCTCGGCCGACGCCAGGCCACGTAGCCGTCGGGGCGGATCAGCAGCACACCCTCCTCGTCGATCTCCGCTCGGCGGCTCCACTCGCCGTACACGTCGTGCGCGTCGCGGTCGATGACGACGCCGCGCAGGGCGAGGCCCAGTTCCTGGGCCAGGGTGTCGGCGGCGTCGGCCCATGGGGTGCCGGCCAGGCCGGTCAGGACGGAGAACCTGCCTTTGCCGACGAGGTCGAGCGTGGAGATCCGCCTGCCGTTCGGGTCGACGAGCCAGGCGTGCGGCAGCTTGGCGCCGGGGCGGGAGGTCGGGTGTCCGAAGAGTTCGCGGTCGCGGTGCGTCGTTTCCGTGGTGCCGTCGGGGATGACGGACGCCGACTGATAGCGCTGGTTGTGCTCGACGCCGTGGGCGTTGAACTCGTAGTGCTTCAGCTCGATCGCCTCGCGGATGGCCCGCCGCTTCTTCGCCCCCTCGGCGTCCGGCTGCCGTGCCGCGTGCAGGGCCTTGGTGATGCCCTCCTCGTCTCCGCCCACGACGCCGAGTGCCTCGAACAGGGGAAGGAACTGGTCCCGGGAGAGGTTCGCGCGTTCGACGATCTGCTTCGCGACCGGGGCTCGCTCGTCGGAGTACGTGTCCAGCAGCTCGGGCCCGGCATGTCCCTTGAGCACGGCCGCCAGCTTCCACGCCAGGTTGTAGGAGTCCTGGACGGAGGTGTTGGAGCCGAGGCCGTTGGACGGCGGGTGCCGGTGGACGGCGTCCCCGGCGCAGAAGACGCGGCCGGTGTGCAGACGGGTGGCGTAGGCGTGGTTGACGGTCCACAGGGAGGCGCTGTCGATCCGCACGTCGATTTCGTCGTCGCCCACCAGGTCACGGACGATCGCCGCCGCCACTTCGTCGGTGACCTCCGGCGGGGGGTTGTCGATGTCGTAGCCCCAGACGATGAGCCACTCGTTCCAGGGCCGGACCATCCGCAGCAGGCCCATCCCGATCCCGCCGACATCGGCTCCCGGGCGCATGATCCAGTACAGGACGCTGGGCCGGTGCTCGACGTACTGCGTGAGGTCGGCCCTGAAGACGATGTTCATGCTGCCCGCCTTGCCCATCTGCCCCTCCGTCGGCAGACCGAGCTTGTCCGCGACGATGCTGCGGCCGCCGTCGGCCCCGATCATGTAACGGGCGCGGAGGGTGTGTTCAGTGCCGCTGGGCCGATCGCGCAGGCGCGCGGTCACGCCGTCGGCGTCCTGCTCGAAGTCGACGAGCTCGGTGTTGAGCCGGACCACGGCGCCGCGCTTGGCGGCGTTGGACAGGAGGATGGGCTCCAGATAGGTCTGCGGGAGGTCGATCATCCCGCAAGGGCTCTGGGAGGCGTACTCGGTCAGGCTCTCGTCGCCGGTGCCCCAGGTGCGGATGCGGCCGATCTCGTCGCCCAGGAGGGAGGTGGCGAAGACGGTGTCGCCCATCAGGTGGCTCGGTGTGCCCTTCTCCAGTGCCTCCTGCTCGATCCCGAGATCGCGGAAGACCTCCATGGCACGCTGGTTGGTGATGTGGGCGCGCGGTGTGTCGGCCAGCCATCCGTACTTGGTGACCAGGTGGGTGCGCACACCGTAGGTCGCCAGGAGCAGGGCCGCGGTGCCGCCGGCGGGTCCGCTGCCGATGACCAGGACGTCGGTGTCGTACTTCTCAGGCGTGCTCATGCTGTCTGTCTCCGGGAAGCTGGGGGAAATCGTCAGGGGGTCGCGGGCTGGGCGGCGCCCGAGGCGTGCTCAGTCGCCGAGGCGCGCGATGCGGAAGGTGAACTCGAGCAGGCGCCACTCGCCGTCGACGGGCCGACCGTCGGGCGTCGGGCCGGTTCGCGGGACGAAGTCGGTGATCAGGTCGTCCTTGACGCCGAAGACCGCGTCCCGCTGCCCGGGGGCTCCGTCGAGGTAGGCCCCGCCCCGGACGAACAGCTGGGTGATCAGCGGCTGGTGGCCGGGGGCGTCGATCAGGAAGTGGACGTGCGGGGCGCGGTAGGGGTGGCGGCCCACGGCGGAGAGCATCCTGCCGACCGGGCCGTCGTCCGGGATCGGGTATTCCGAGGGAAGGATCGACCAGAACGTGAACCGCCCGTCGGCATCCGTGGTGAACCGGGCGCGCAGCACCGGCCCGTCGAGATCCGGGAGTTGGACGTCGTAGAAGCCGTCCTCGTTGGACTGCCACACGTCCACCACGGCGCCGGCGACCGGCTCCCCTTCCTGGTCGGTCACCTGGATGTCCGCCCACATCGGTGTGCCCGTGAGCCCTCCGGCGATGTCGCTGCCGTGTTCGGCGGCGGGCGGCCCGGCCACGTAGAAGGGGCCGAGGATCGCGGAGGAAGTGGTGCCGGGCGTACGGGAGTTGGCGAGGGCGTCGACCACGCTGGACAGGCCGAGGGTGTCGGAGAGCAGGATGAACTCCTGCCTGGTGTCGGTGGTGATGTGGCCGGCCTCGGTGAGGAAGCCGATGGCCCGCTGCCACTCCTGCGGGGTCAGGTCGTTGCGGAGGGTGTAGGCGTGCAGGGTGCGGGCGAGATCGGTGAGCAGCTGCTTCAGGCGCGGGTCCGTACAGCCGTCGAAGCTCGCCACGACCTCGTCGGTCAGCGGGCGCAGGTCGGGTGCGGAGCCGGCCGCCGCCTGCGGGCGGCGGCCGTGCCAGGCGTCCCCCAGCAGGTCCGCGAGGCCGCTGCGGGTCAGCTCGCGCGGGTTCGGATACGGCTGTGCGGTGGCCAGTTCCGCCGCGCGGTCCAGGTCGGCCTCGGCCATGCCGAGATCGCGCAGCGACGTCGGGCCGCCGACCCGGCGGATCAGGTCGTAGACACCGGTGGGCGCATCGGGTGTGCCCAAGGCGCGCGCGATACGGGCCATCGCCTCCGGTGCCGCGGGCGCGTTGTACGCCATGGCGTGGGGAAGGACCACGGTGTGGGTGTCGGCGTGCGGCAGACCGAAGGTGCCGCCCAGCGTGTGGCAGAGCTTGTGGTGCAGGCCCATGCCGACGGCGCCGAGGCAGGTGCCCGCCAGCCAGGCCGCCTGCAGCAGTTCTGCCCGTGCCTCGATGTCGGAGGGGTCGTCGTGGAGGGCGGGAAGGGCATGGGCGACGGCGGTGACCGCCTCCAGGGCCATGGCGTCGGTGACCGGAGTGGCGTCCGGTGAGTAGAGGGCTTCCACGGCGTGGGCCAGTGCGTTGACGCCGCTGGTCACCGACATCGGAAGCGGTAGCCCGAGGGTGAGCTCGACGTCGTATACGACCGTTTCCGGCAGGATCGCCGGGGCGGACCGGGTGACCTTGCGGCCGTCCATCGTCTCGCCGAGCACGGGGGTGACCTCGGAGCCGGCGTAGGTGGTCGGCACGATCACCTGGGGCAGATCGGTGCGTACGGCCAGCGCCTTCGCGAGGCCGGTCGTCGAACCTCCGCCGATCGCCACCAGGCAGTCCACGTCCCGCTCGCGCAGCAGGCCCAAGGCTTGTTCGGTCACCTCGACGGGCGTGTGCATGGCCGCGCCGTCGAACTCGGCCACCGCCAGGTGGCCCAGGGCTTCGCGGAGCCGTTCGGTGTCCTTGCGCAGCGCCGGTGATCCGTCGGACAGGAGCAGTACCCGAGCGGCGCCGAGACGCTCGGCCTCGGCGCGGACCTGCGAGAGCGTACCTTGGCCGAAGACCACCCGGCTCGGGCCGGTGGTGTGCACAAAACTCCTCATGAAGCTGCTCTCCGTGCTTCGGGGTCAGGGGGCCTGCCGCAGTATTCGGGTTGGTGGGCCGGCCGTTCCTGCATAATTTCGGCATCGCCTTGCACGAAAACGGCGTCGACAGCGGCCCGTTCCGTGATTGCCCGCCGGCGTCGGAGGGCAGCGGGACCGTGCCCCGAAGGAGGGCCTCATGAGCGAGATGGGCCTCGGTGACACCCACGGCATCCTGACGCGGCCCGGGGTGCGTCCCCTCCGCACCAGCACGGGACTCGGCTGGGAGCAGCTGTATCTGTCGACGCAGCGCGAACTGCCGTATCGGGACGCCTTTCAGGGAGCCGGCAGCCACCTGCTGATCCTGCATCTGGACGGCCCCGTCACGGTCAGGAGGGGGCGCCGGGGGTTGACGGCCGCACGGCAGGTTCCACCCGGTGGTCTGTTCCTGCATCCGGCGGACACGGAGCTGGACGTGGAACTCGGCGGTCATCTGAACACGGTGCACGTCTACCTGTCGGACGAGGCCCTCCAAGCGACGTCGGAGACCGCGAAGGAGGGCCGGCCGGTGCGGCTGAAGGAGGAGTTCGGCACCACGGATCCGCTGCTGGAGCAGCTCGTTCTGGCGCTCGACGGTGTCGTACGGCACTGGGAGCCCAGCGGGAGCACCTATGCGGACCAGCTCGCGCTCATGACCGCCGCCCAGCTGGCCCGCCGCCACAGCGTGCACCACCTCGACGCCGAGCCGACGCAGCGGCAAGCAGGGCTGACGGCCCGTCAGTTCATGGCCGTTCGGGAGCTCATGGACGCCCGGCTCTCGGAGCCGCTGTCGCTGGAGGACCTCGCCTCGGCCGCAGGGCTCGGTGTCAGCCAGTTCGCCCGGTGTTTCAGGGCTCGCACGGGGTGCCCTCCGCACCGGTACCTCGTGCGGCTGCGCGTGGAGCGGGCCGCCCGCCTCCTGCGCGCCGGATCCATGCCGATCGCCCAGGTGGCGGCCGCCTGCGGCTTCTCCCACCAGGAACACCTGACCCGGGTGATCCGCTCCCACCTCGGCACGACGCCGGCCGCACTGCGCCGCGAGGGCTGACACGGCTGCGGTGATCCGCGCGGCTGTGGTTCCCCGGCATCGAACGAAGGGAGCGACGATGGTCGCCCGCCTGACCGGGTTTCGTCCCGGCGACATGAGCGAGGAACAAGCCGCGCTCTACCGGTCGATCTCCGGAGGTCCACGCGCCGCCGGCCCCCAGCTCTTCCCCCTCACCGACAGCGAGGGACGGCTTCGGGGGCCGTTCAACGCGATGCTGCTCAGCCCTCCGGTGGGAGCCGCGCTGCAGGCCGTCGGCGCGGCGGTGCGCTACCGGTCCTCTCTCAGCGACCGCGTCCGTGAAATGGCCGTACTCCTCGTCGCCGCGCACTGGGGCAGCGCGTTCGAACGAGAGGCACACGAATCCGTGGGGCGCGCCTGCGGTCTGACCGAGGAGGAACTCGACTCACTGCGCTCCGGTGTGCTGCCGGAGGTCACCGACCCGGACGAGACGGCCGCACTGCGGACCACGGCCTCCCTGCTGCGCTCCGGCAACCTGGACGACGACGAGTACCGCACGGCGGTGTCGGCGATCGGTGAACGCGGCCTGTTCGAGCTGACGACCCTGGTGGGCTACTACTCCACCCTCGCCCTGCAGCTCCGCGTCTTCACAGGTGAGGAAGGCAATCCAAGGCCCTCGGCGCCCTGAGGGCAGTCTGGGCACCCCTGAGATGAGCTCTCCGCCATCCGTTTCGCGACGCGCGTGCCGGCCGTTTCCCGCAGTCGCTCGGCGAGCCGGGGCTGGACGAGGGCGATTCTGGCGTTCCGGCGACGAGGACGCACAGTGCCTGGAAGGTGTCGGCGGAGACCTCCGAGCGGGGCTCGACGCCGAGCATGCTCAGCTGCCGCGTGGACGTCGTGTCGTACAGCCGCCGATACGTCACCCAGGGCAGACGGTTCAGATCGTCGGGTGTGAGCGCGTCCCCCACCTCCGTGTTGTCCCGTGAGACCACGAAGACCCAGCGGTCCTGGAAGACCTCGACAGCCGGGTAACCACTGATGAAGCCGTGCGGCAGGAGCATCCCGTCGGTGGTGCTCAGCAGTGCGGCCGTCTCCGGGTCTGTCCAGCCGACTTCGCCTGCACTCGTGCCCCCAGGTGGATCCCGCTGCCTGATGCGGTCGTCCAGCGACTGGCTCCCCGCAGCTTTGGAGAGAGCTGCGGGGAGCTGCCGTGCTCGCCGGGGGTGTTCAGTCAGAGGGACGGTTGCCTGTCAGTTCCAGGGGGAGGCGGTCAGCCAGCTGGTGTCCTGGGTCCATGAGGATGTGGAGTCCCAGGCGTTGGAACCGCCGTTGCTGGCGATGTAGGCCGTGTAATTGTAGTGGCGGATGTACTTCGTCGGGTAGTTGACGGACTGGAAGGAGTGGCCGACCCCGCTGTTGCCCGTCGTGGGACAGAAGGTGGCGTCCTGTGCGAACGCGCTGCCGCCGTCGTCCGTGTTCAGGTAGAGCTCGTAGTTGAAATGGCGCAGGTACTGGCCGGGGTTGTTGGCGGACTCGAAGGACAGGCAGGAGCTGTTGGCCAGGCCCGCGCGCACGATCCAGGTGGCGTCGGCCTTGTCGGTGGCCGAGCTGGAGGAGCTGATGTTGGAGATGACGACCTTGGTGTCGGCGTCGTCGTGGCGGAGGTAGTCGGTGGTGCAGCAGGGTGAGGTGGTGGCCTGCAGGGAGATCCGGGAGCCGGGGGTCAGCGAACCGGTGCTGGTCGAGCCGCTGTTGTAACCGGCGGCGGTGATGTTGGCCTGTACGGCGTTCTCGGTGGCGTCCGAGGGATAGCCGGAGGTCATGACGCCTTCGTAGAAGGTGCCTTGGGCGCTCTTGCTGTTGTCGCCGCCGATGCCGAGGATGATCGCGCCTTCCTTCTGCATCGGGTTGTAGCCGGAGACGTTGGGGCGTACGCCGCTGTAGTAGGTGGACAGGCTGCCGGACTGGGCGTCGCCGCCGCGGATCGCCCACTGGTTCGGGCCGCCCTTGACCATGGCGGTCAGGAACCGGTTGGTGACGGTCGGGTCGCCCGAGTTGAGGCGCTGGTTGACGCCGGAGAACAGACCGTTCTCGAGGTCGGCCATGATCCAGGGGCCGTTGCCGCTGCCGTAGCCCCAGGCCTTGATGTTGCCGAAGTAGATGGCCTCCATGTGACCGTTGCCGGTGTCGGTGCTGCTGGTCTCGGCGTTGCCGTAGTCGAAGCAGCAGCCGCCGTTGAAGTGGGTGCCGTCGAAGATCGCGTACATGCCCTCGGGGTTGTCTCCGGTGGCGATGCCGTTGGTGTTGTTGTTGCGGTAGCCGGTGCCGGGGGCGACGTACACGCCGTACGCCTCGTGTCCGCCGACGGTGACCGGAGCCTCGAAGGCGTTGGCGAGGTTGTCCGGTCCGCCGGCTGCTCCGCCCGCGGGTGCCTGGGTGAGGGTGTTGCCCTTGCCCGACTGGTCGTAGATCTGGGTGATGACGCAGCTGGTGTTGGCGCAGAAGGTGTCCTGGGCGGCGGCGTTCGCGTATCCGCCGGCGCTCAACAGGCCGATGTTCGAAGTGGCGTTGTCCGAGGCGCGCCTGACCTGGTAGAGCGGGCCGTTGTACGCCGCGTACAGGGCGCGTGTGGTGCTGTGCGCGGCGACTCAGGGGGTGCCGCCGGCGGCGTAGATGTCACACGGCCCCTGGGAGGCGGCCTGGGAGGGGGCTGCTGTGGCCGAGAGGAGGCCGGCGGCCAGGGCTGCTGTGGCACCGGCCGCGAGGAGTGCGCGTCTGACGCTGCGTATCCACGGTGGTTTGAACATGCGGGGACTCCTTCACTGGGTGGGTGATGTGCGTGTCGGCGGTTCCCGGTGTCCGGCTGCGCGGACGGCGCGGGTCGCGTGGACGCCTACCGGGTTCGACGTGGCTTCGGCTCTCTTCGCCACCGGACCCGGGGCTTGTTGCTCGTCAGCTCCAGGGAGAGGCTGCGAGCCAGCTGGTGTCCTGGGTCCACATCGAGGCGGTGTCCCAGGTGTTGGTGCCGCCGTCGCTCGCGATGTAGCCGGTGAAGCTGTAATGGCGGATGTACTTGGCCGGGTAGTTGAAAGACCTCAGCGAGTAGCCCGTGCCGCTGTTGCCCGAGGTGGGGCAGAAGGTGGCGTCGGCAGCGAACTGGCTGGACCCGTCATTGGATTGGAGGTGGAGCTGGAACGCGTAGTGCCTGAGGTACTTGCCGGATGCGTTGGCCGACTCGAAGGAGACGCAGTTGCCGTTGGCCAGGCCGGCGCGCACGATCCAGGTCGCGTCACCCTTGTCGGTGGCCGAACTGGAAGAGGTCACCGGCGCGATGACGACCTTGGCGTCACTGGTGTCGTGCTGCAGGAAGTCGCCGGTGCAGCAGGCGGTGGTGGCCTGAAGGGACAGCCTGGCGCCGGGGGTGAAGGGAGTGCTGGTGCTGTAGCCGACGGCTGCGATGTTGGCCTGGACCGCCGCATCGGCGGCGTCGGAGGGATAGCCGCTGACCATGGCGCCTTCGTAGAAAGTGCCCGCGCTTGCGTTGTGGTTGGTCTGGCAGCAGTCGCCACCGCTCCCCAGAATGATGGCGCCCTGCTTGTGCATCGGGTTGTATCCGCTGGGCAGTACGCCGCTGTACAACTGGATCAGCCTCGCGGACTGGGCGGGCGCGCCTTTGAGCGCCATCTGGGTGGTGCCGTTGTTCTTGAGCATCGCGGTGACGAAGTGACTGGTCTCGGAGACCTGGTTGGGGTTCCACGCCTTGCTGCCGCCGGCGAACAGGCCGTTCTCAAGGTCCGCCTGCACCCACGGCCCCGTTCCGCTGCAGCCGCCGAACCAGCATTCCGTGCTGAAGTTGATGGCGTCCATGGCGCCGTTGCCGTCGGCGTGATGGTCCGTCTCGGTGTTGCCGTAGTCGAAACAGCAGCCGTTGTTGACGTGAGTGCCGCTGGTGATCATGTACTCGCCCTCGGGTGAGCTGCCGGTCGGCACTCCCCCGGTGGAGTTGTAGGCGAAGTAGCTGTTGCCCGGCTTGATGTACAGCGCGTAGGCCTTCTGACCGCCCACACTGACCGCTTCGGTGGTCGCGATGGCCGCCGTGTCGGCGCCACCGGTTCCGCCGGGGCCCTGGTAGACAAGGGTGTTGCCGGCGCCGGTCTGGTCGTATACGCGCGTGATGGTGCAGGTGGTACCGGCACAGAAGGCGTCCTGCGCCGCGGCGTCGGCGACTCCCCCGGCGGACAGTACCCCGATGTTCTGCGACGCGCTGTCCGATGCTCGCTGCACCTGGTAGAGGGGGCCGGCGTAGGCGGCGAAGAGCGCACGTGTGGTGCTGTGCGCGGCGACGCAGGGGGTGCCTCCCGCCGCGTAGATGTCGCAGGGCTCCTGCGTGGTGGCGTGCGATGTGCCGCTGAAAGCGACGAGGCCGGCGAAGGCAAGCGCGATCGAGGCCAGGGAGACGGTCACTCTGCGGCGCAGTCGGCGGAAATGGAACACGGCGGGCACCTTGAACTCCCTTGTTCGTCGGTACTGAGCGGCAGGCCGCGCCCCCAACCGGCTTCGCGGTGGGCTCTGGGGAGCGGGCTGATGGGGGGCTGAGGTGGGCAAACATGTCCGGCGACCGGGGACAGGCATCGGAACATGAACTGGAATTGTTAGCGCTAACATTTTTGGAAGCTGGTTCTTGCGTCGATCCTCCGAGGTAGGTGGATATGTATGGACGAGCGGGCCCAACCGCGGGTGAGCCCACGGATTGTTAGCGCTCACAATTTTGAGGCAATCAGACCGCCACTAGATCGGCCGGATCAAGCCACGACTATCGGCGAACACCCCATCCGCGTCAAGAGGTTGAACCGCACGTTGCACGAGCGCGGGGAAGTGGGGCCGTCGGCCACCCTGTTAGATCGCATCTCATTTGGTGGAGCCGCAGCGGAGCACGGCGCAGCGGGCCGGCCGTAGCGGAGCACGGCGCAGACGACGGCGGTGAAGCGCTCGATGGATCAGCGATGGCGGCGCCCCGCGTTGAGGGCCCGCGCGTTCACCGAGTCGATCGCGCACCGCGACCACTCCTGCTCGCCACGGATGCCGAGTTCTTTGCGGAGCAGGCGACGGAGCTCGGTCCACACCCCGGCCTTCGTCCACTCGGCGAAGCGCCGGTGAACGGTGGCGCCCGAAGGACCGAACGAAGCGGACGGCAACTGTTGCCACGTACAGCCCGACGTCGCCACAAAGACGATGGCGGCCAGGACTTCCCGGTCACCGTACCGCCGTCGACCGCCGCCTTGAGGTCGCGCCGGGGGCTCGGGAACCACCTGTTGGAACAGTTCCCACAACTCGTCCGGCACCAGCCGCTCAACGATCGAGACCACGACCGGCAGCCTATCGAGCCAAATGAGAGCCAAATGAGAGCCAAATGAGAGCCAAATGAGATTTGCGCTCACAGCCGTCCCGAAGCACGCGAACGGGTATGGCGGTTGGCCGGTGACACGGCACCGGACGCCGACGGGGTAGTGATCGTGGACATCGACGGCGTCCTCGTCCTGGCTCACTCCGAGAAACAGGACGCTGGCGCGACCTGGGAGATGACGTTCGGCCACCACCCGCTGATGGTGTTCGTCGACCACGGCCGCGGCGAGACTGGTGCGCCCGTGGATCAGCGTGTGTGCTGCAGTTCGTAGATCAGCTGGGGTGGGTGACTGGTCGACGTGCAGGCGCAGTTGTTGGATGTGCCACTGCTGGTCACGGTCCCGGAGCGGGCTGAAGAGTTCTCTGATCGGCTGGAGTTGCTGCTGCTGGAGGTCGGCGGGATCTTCTCGCGAGCAGATCTGCGGTGACGTGCCGGGGCCTGCCTCCGCGCGGGTTGCCGGCGCCGCTGTCCCGCAAGAACGGCTGGCAACTGTCGCAGTACGGCAAGGAGTTGACGCCTTGGGGGCAGCAGCACCTGCTGGACCGGGCCCGCTGGGACGCGGACATGCTGCGGGACTTGGTGCGCCGCTACATAGGTCGGCATCGTGATTCGGCGCTCGCCACGCACAGGCGGCAGGTCGATCGACGCGTAGGTGGGATCAGTTGTGCGTGGTGGCCGGTGGGCCG
>Ga0182008_10002398_pt1 | contig 11782 bp, 10 predicted proteins | sample Sormic07211129_1_FD_120482 | JGI IMG/M metagenome (GOLD analysis project Ga0182008, IMG submission 120482) | Rhizosphere microbial communities from Sorghum bicolor, Mead, Nebraska, USA - 072115-129_1 metaG | ecosystem: Host-associated > Plants > Roots > Rhizosphere | place: USA: Nebraska...
CAGGCCGTCAAAATCGCCAAGGTAACTGCACGGAAAAGAGCAAAGCCCAACGGTCTGCACCTTTGCAGCGTACTTTTCCGTAGTGGTCCTTCCCGGGCGAACGGGAGAGGGCCGTCGAGCGTCTCCACACCGCGGGGAGACTTGTTGAGACTTTGGAGGGGTTCATGCGAAAGCCACGTCCGGCCACGTACAATCCTGCGCAAGCATTGCAGCTCATCGCGAATGATCGCACCGGCGCTCCGCTGAGTTGCCCGTCGTGCTCCGGGCGAATAGTTCGCGATCCGGATCAGGTACCACCCATCCCCCGCTCCCACGTCACGCTCCGCTGTTCCAGTTGCGGCCGAATCGCCCGCTACATTGCGGGAGCCGCCTGAGTTCGCTAACCGCCCGGTAACACCCGATTTATCAGCGGTTCTACTCAGCAACTCGCGAGCTTGGCCCAAATTATGAGATATGATCTAGTTACCACCGAAATCATCTGTTTAGATTTCGGCACACTCCAGATCGTCCGGTCTTCAGCGGCAAATGTTTCTCCGCGAAAAGTCTCGAACGATTCGTAAAACAGTTCTAGCCCCACAGGGGAGAGGGTAAGGTACCATGGCACGCATTACCGGCACCGTGAAGTGGTTCAACGACGCGAAAGGCTTCGGTTTCATCTCCCGTGAGGGCGGCCCCGATGTTTTCGTCCACTTCAGCGCCATCACCGGCAACGGCTTCAAGTCGCTCGCCGAAGGCGATCACGTCGAGTTCGAAATCGTTCAGGGACAGAAGGGTCCGCAGGCCGCCGACGTTCAGAAAGTCTGATCGAACGCGCTGAGATCCCCGCGCCACCGAAAGAGTCCCAGCATTGCTGGGACTCTTTTTTTTGCCTAGAATCAGAGCCCCGATCGCTCCCGTTCATCGGCACCGGACTTGCCCCCTACCCCCGCGTCCGGCAGCGCACATAGCTCGACCACAGGAGTTCACGTATGGCTTCGATCTGGAAGGGCTCACTCTCGTTCGGACTTGTCAGCATCCCCGTCGAAGTGCGCACCGCCGTGCAGGAAGATCACATCGCCTTTCGCCAGCTCCACGAAGAGGACCTCGCACCCATCAAGTACGAGCGCGTCTCCTCATCCTCCGGTGAGTCCGTCCCGTGGAACGAGATCGTGAAAGGCTACGAGTACGAGAAAGGGAAGTTCGTCATCATCACCGACGAAGACTTCAAGGCCGCCGCCGTCGAATCATCGAAGACCCTCGAGATCGTCGACTTCGTGAAAGAGGACGAGATTGATCCGCGCTACTTCGAGACTCCCTATTTTCTCGTCCCATCCAAAGGCGGCGAGAAGGCATACGCGCTCCTGCGCGAAGCCATTCGCAAGACCGGTTCGGTCGGCATCGGCAAGATCATCATCCGCCAGAAGCAGCACCTCGCCGGCATCAAGGTCGTCGACAACGCACTCGTGCTCGAGATCATGCGCTTCGCGAATGAGCTCATCGACACGGACACCCTCCATCTTCCCGACTCGAGCCTCGTCCGGCCGCAGGAGCTGCAGATGGCCGAGCAGCTCGTGAACAGCCTCGCCGAGTCATTCGATCCGAAGAAGTACACGGATGAGTACCGAGCGAATCTCATGCGAGTGATCCACGCGAAGCTGAAGGGGAAGAAGGTCAACCTGAAGCCGGAGCCCGAAGCCGAGCGCGACACGCAGGTCATCGATCTCATGACGCGCCTGCGCGAGAGTCTCGATCAGGGAAAGAAGCGCGGCTCCGTGCGCGCGAGCACGCCCACCGCTGCCGCCAGCGAGCGCAAGCCCGCGCGCGCAAAATCCAAGACCGCCAGACGCACCCGGCGGAGAACCGCATAGCGGCCACGCCAGATGGCCCAGCGCGCAAAGCCAGCGGTTCGGAAGCGACTCGCCGAGTACCGCGAGAAGCGCGACTTCTCGAAAACCGCGGAGCCGTCCGGTAACGAGGAGCGCGCGAAGCATCGCAGGAAGCTCGTGTTCGTCATCCAGAAGCACGCGGCGAGTCATCTGCACTTCGACTTTCGCCTCGAGCTCGATGGCGTGATGAAGAGCTGGGCCGTTCCCAAGGGGCCGAGCTACGATCCTTCCGTCAAGCGGCTCGCGATGCAGGTCGAGGATCATCCGATCGACTACAACACCTTCGAGGGAACGATCCCCCAGGGCGAGTACGGCGGCGGAACGGTCATGCTCTGGGATCGCGGAACCTACACCTCCGCCGTGAACGAGGACGATCCCATTCCGGAGCTGCGACGCGGCTACGCGAAGGGCGACCTCAAGATCATCCTCCACGGCAAGCGAATGCATGGCTCATGGGTGCTCGTGCGCACGCGGCGCGGCTCCGAGGAGAAGCCGCAGTGGCTCCTCATCAAGCATCGCGACGAGTTCGCCGAACCCGGCTCCGATATCGTGGCAAGCGAAATGACCTCCGTGGTGTCCGGCCGCACGATGGAAGAGATCGCGGAGAACAAGCGAAAGCGGGTGTGGCACTCGAACCGCGAGCCCAAGTCGGAACAAACGGAAACGAAGCGGAAGGTGTCCCGCTCCGAGCCGGCGCGCAGAAAGTCACCCACCCCGTCCGCCACAACCCGTGCCGCATCGGCGAAGGCGCTCAAAGGCGGCGCCCTCGATCCCATGCTCGCGTCGGTCGGCAACGCGATCCCCGAGGGAAGCGACTGGACCTTCGAGCCCAAGTACGACGGAATTCGCGTGTTAGCCTACGCAACACCCGACTCCGCGCACCTGGTCACGCGCAACGGAAAGGACAAGACGGCGCAGTTCCCGGGAATCGCCGAAACCGTGCGCAAAATCGCCGCACGCGGCCGCCGCGCGCTCGTGCTGGATGGAGAGATCGTCGCGCTCGAGCATGGCGCCCCGGCACGATTTCAGGAGCTCCAGCAGCGCATGCACGTCAAGGATGCGAGCGCGATCGCCAGTTTCGAGAACAGCGCACCGACCGCACTCATGGCCTTCGACCTCCTGCTCGACGGAGACGACGTGCTCGTGCACGAGCCATGGACCACTCGCCGCGCGCGTCTCGAAAAACGGCTCGCCAGGCACACGACCGCCGAGCTGCGCCTCACGGATTCCGAAGTCGATGCGGGACGCGCGATGCTCGAGCGCGCCCGCGACGATGGATGGGAAGGCGTCATCGCCAAACGCATCGATGCGCCGTACCAGCCCGGCATGCGCTCACGCGACTGGTTGAAGCTGAAGCTCGAGTTCCGGCAGGAATTCGTGGTTGGCGGCTGGACCGAGCCACGCAACACGCGCCAGCACATCGGCGCCCTGCTGCTCGGCTACTACGACCACGGACGCTTCATCTATGCCGGCAACATGGGTGGCGGCTTCGACAACGCCGGACTCGCAGAGATGCACCGGCTGCTTGCCCCGCTCGAGCAGAAACGCTCGCCCTTCGAGGAGACGCCGCGCCCCCGCGAGCCCGTGCATTGGGTGAAGCCGAAGGTCGTGGTTGAAGTGAAGTTCAACGAGTGGACGGCCGACGGAAAATTGCGTCAGCCCATCTACGTCGGAACGCGCGACGACAAGGATCCGCGCAGCGTGAAGCGCGAAGCGACCAGCGTGCAGCGGGGCGCGAAGCGAAAGACCGTGGCTTCGTTCTCCTCGAAGCCACCCGCGAGATCGAGTGGCAGCAAGAAGGTCGTACGGCCGCGGAAGAGCATCGCCGCCGCGTCCAGGAAAGCAGCGCCGGCGCGAGCGAAGACAACGGCGCCCCCACAGCGCGCGTCCACGTCGCGCAAGGCACAGCAAACCGAGGGATCCGTCGAGCAGCAGCTCACCGCCATCGAGCACGATCGCGGCGACGGCACCGTGCAGATCAAGCGCGGCGTCTCGCTCCACGTCTCCAGTCTCGGCAAGATCTACTTCCCCGACGACGGCTACACGAAGGGCGATCTGATGCGCTACTACGCCCGCGTTGCGCCGCAGATTCTGCCCGTGATGTCCGATCGTCCACTCGTGCTCAAGCGCACGCCCGAAGGGATCAAGGGCGAAGTCTTCTTTCAGCAGAAGCCTCCGGAGCACGTACCTCCAGCGATTCGCGTGGAGACCGTCGTGAACGATGAGGGCGTGAGCGCCGAGCGCATCGTGGGCGGCGATCTCGCGACGCTGCTCTATACGGTGCAGATCGGCTGCGTGTCGGTGGATCCATGGGAGTCGCGCATCGACTCCCTGGACTCGATGGACTACACGATCCTCGATCTCGACCCCGGACCGCGCGCGACGTTCGATCGCGTGGTCGAGGTCGCACGCTGGGTGAAGGAGGAGCTCGATGCACACGGCTTGCGCGCGGCGCTCAAGACCTCTGGCTCGCGCGGGCTGCACATCGTGATGCCGCTTCCGCTTCGAACTTCATACGAGGCGGGATTGCTCCTCGCGCAGCTCATCGCGACGCGCGTCGCCGAAGCGCACCCGCGGGATGCCACTGTCGAGCGCTCGGTGAAATCACGTCCGCCGGCGGCAGTGTACGTCGACTATCTGCAAAATGTGAAGGGAAAGAGTGTTGCCGCCGCGTATTGCGTGCGCGCGAAGCCGGGCGCCATGGTCTCGACACCGCTGCAGTGGAAAGAGCTCAACGGCTCGCTCGACCCGCGGGAGCTCAATATCGAGACCGTGCCTGCCCGAATCGTAAAGCTCGGCGACATATGGAGTTCCGCCCTCAAGACCAGGAATTCTTCAGCCGCCATCCGCGCCGCGGCTGACCGATGACCTCCTGAATCGTCCCTTTCATGGATGATTCGCACTCTGATCCGCCGCACTTCCGCGGCCGGGGCGTTCGCGCTCATCGTTTCGCAGCCGCTCGGCGCGCAGACAACACTGCGCGTCCAGCCCTCTGTACGCGTGAGTGGTGTGGTCGATGGCAACACCATCGTCGAGACCGCGAAGCGCTATCTGGGTGTGCGTTATGTCCTGGGTGGAACAACCCCGCGCGCCTTCGATTGCTCGGGCTTCATCCGCTACGTCTTCGCACTGCACGGCCTCGGCATGCCTCGCACTGCGCACGAGCAGGCGGCGATCGGCGTCGCGCCCGATCAGGGGAAGCTCGAGCCTGGCGATCTGCTGTTCTTCTACGGCGGACGAGGCGCGCAGCACATCGCGATGTACATCGGAGGCGACTCGATCATTCACGCGTCGAGTGGCGGGCATCGCGTGATGCTGGCGCGGCTCTCCGGCACGGGCGCGCACAGGACGTGGTTTGGCCAGCGCCTGATCGCGGTTCGCCGCGTGCTCCCGGCCGCCGGAACATTCGATCTGCCCGCGTCGTTGGCAATTCCCGACCCCTTCGGCAACGGTTCGGCCGAGGATATGGCGTTTGCTCCTTCCGCACCGCTGATCTACTGATGCCGCGCGACGCGAATGTCCCTCCGGGCGAGGATGCGAAGCCGGACGATCCCGTGCTGCTCTACAGCAGGGGTTTGCCTGGTGGCGGTGTCGTGACGATCGAGGCGGTGTCCAGGGAGACGCCTGAGGTCAGAGCACGCGTTTCGGTGGAGCGTCGCATCGACCCGCAGCGCCGCGACGGTCATGCGCCACCGGTCATTGCAGAGGCCAAGGCTGCCACGCAGTCGACCGCGTTCAAGCAGCTCTACCAGATCGCATCGGACAACGTCGCCGTGGCGCGGGGCCTCATCAAATGGCAGGCGAGAAAGCGCGACGATTCGCAGCGCTGAGTCGAGGCGAATGGTTCACGAACACGAAAAGGCTCCCGGCGCGATGCCGGGAGCCTTTTCGTTCATCCCCCCGTTTCTCGTGCGCGATCTCAGGCTCTGTTCCGATGCGGCGGCTCGTGGTCGCGCACGTCCGAGGCACCGGCGAGCGCGCGCAGGACTTCGTCATCCACCGAATGAAGCTCCCGGGCACGCACTGTCGCGACCCGCGCCGGATACTCCGGGAAGGTCAGCGATTGGAGCCGCACGATCAGCCGCGCGGACCCATATCCCGTGACCATGTCCTCGGACACCAGACGAGCGACGACAGTGACCAGCCATCGAGTGCCGTCATCGAGCGTGACGACGCGAGCGGGATCCGTGGGCTCTCCCGGTGCATTCGCCGGTGTGCCGGCGCTCGCATCACCACGCGACTGATCGCGCGGCTCGTCCGAAGACGACGGTGTACGGAGAGTGCTTCTGGAAGCGCCCATGGTGGCTCCTGATGTTCCTTAGGCACATCTTGCAACTATAAACTAAATCGTTTGCAAGAGATGGGCCTCCCATGTGCGGTCAAGATTGAGTCACGGCTCGGCGAAGAATCAGCCGCCGAATCGCACTCCGCGGCGACCGCCTCGGCGCTTCTTCGGGGCATAGCGAAAGAGCTGCGCCGGCCGCCCGCGGCCTTCGCTGCGCCACTCATCCGTCGGCTCGACCAGCCACGCCGCGTGCAGCGAGCGGCGGAAGCTCGCCTTGTGCAGTCGTCGCCCGAGCAGAAGTTCGTATATCTCCTGCAGTTGCGTGAGCGTGAAGATCGATGGCAGCAAATGGAAGGCGATCGGCGACTGATCCAGACGCATGCGGAGGGAGGTGAGTACACCTTCGAGCATGGCACGCTGCCGTGGTGGCAGTGTTGGCAGATCGTCCACCGCGTGCCACTCGGCGTCCACCTTCGCCGCCTCTCCGGTCTCCTGGTCGACGAGCGCCAGAAATGCGACCGATAGCTCCGCTCCGGACGGGTGACGGCGACCGTCCCCAAAAGCGGCCACTTGCTCCACGAGCGACGGAGACGTGCCGAGCGTTTTCCTGGCGAGCTTCGCCGCCTCGTCGTCAATGGTCTCACCCTGACGCAGCGATCGCCACGGCAGCTGCCACCGCTCTCGTGACTTGCCCCGCGTGCGCTCGAGAAGCACCCTGAGCCGCCGTCCGCGGGGTGCGAGAATGACGACGTCGATGGATGGGGCGGAGGGGCGTGGCGACGACCGTGCAGCTGAGGTACGAGCGGGCATTCCTGAATTAGTAGCTTTTCGCGACTAATGTCAAGGACCAGGAATCGTGATCGGAAGTTTTCCACTCATCGGGATCTGCCCCAACACCGCACGCGCGGCGGCGCCCTGCGAGACGGGAAAGCCGCCCCACGCCACGACATACGCGGACGCATCGGAAATCTGCTGGAGAAGATAGGGATTTCCGAACGCCATCACGATCGGATGTTCCTTGCGTCTCTGCAGCTCTTCGATGAAATCCACGAACGGCCGCGGCGCATCGATGGTCGTCACCGTCGAGCTGTGCGCAACGTACGAGCTGACGAAGATCACATCCGCCGAATCCGCGATCGACAGGAGTCGGTAGAAATCGGGACGCTCGTCATCCGCGTTCACGTACTCGGGGCGAAGTGCAGGGAACGTCTTTCGCAGCTCTGCATCGAATGTGACGCCTGCCCCGAGATCGGCACGGTGCGCGAATGTCACGGAGAGAATGCGCGCCCCGTGATTGAGCCGGCTGAGCGGCAGTTGATGCGCGCTGTCGCGCACGAGTGTGATCGAGCGCTCCGCTGCGATACGGGCCACGGCCGCATTCGCTGAATCACCCACGATCGCCCGCGCACTGTCCAGATCCACGAGACGCCGCGTGCGCAGCCCGAGGCGTGTCTTCGTCGCGAGAATGCGACGCACGGACGCATCGAGCCGTGCCTCCGTGTATCGACCGGATGTGACACCGGCGACCACGGCGTCCACCGTCGTCGCGACGTCCTGCGGCTGTAGCAGCACGTCGGCTCCCGCCGCCACCGCCATCTGCGCCGCGTTCACCGCGCCATACGTGGCGAGCACGCCTCCCATGTCCATCGCGTCCGAGACTACGAGCCCCTGAAAATGCAGCTCGTCGCGCAGCAGAGTCGTCAGCACGCTGTGCGAGAGCGTTCCCGGTGCGCCGCTCGAGTCGAGCGCCGGCATCGAGCCATGGAAGGTCATGATCGCTCCGACATTCGCCTTCACCGCCGCCTTGAACGGAACGAGCTCCACGCTGTCGAGGCGCGCGCGCGACACGCGCACCACCGGAAGCGCGAGGTGGGAGTTCGTTCCCGTATCCCCATGCCCCGGAAAATGCTTTCCGGTCGCGATCATTCCGTGCTCCTGCACGCCGCGAATGAACGCGGTGCCCATTCTCGCGACTATCGCGGGATCCTCGCCGAAGGAGCGCGTACTGATCACGGGATTCGCCGGATTGTTGTTGACGTCGAGGATAGGCGAGAACTCGATGTGGATCCCGAGCGCGCGCCCTTCCGTGGCCGTGATGCGCCCCTGCTCGTAGGCGAGCATCGTGTCGCGCGTCGCGCCGATCGCCATCTCGGGCGGGAAGAGCACCGCGCCGCCCAGATCGATGCCATTGGGAAGGAAATAGCCGCCGCGCGCCCGGTATCCGGCGCCGAACTCGAGATCGCTGCCGACGACCAGCGGCAGATCGCTCATGCGCTGCATCGCGTTGAGCTTCGCCGCAATCTCCAGCGGCGAGCCCACGGATATGATGATCCCGCCCACGTGCTGCTGCGTGATCCATCCGGTGATCTTTCGCCACTGTGGTGCGTCGGCAGCCACATAGTCGCCGAACACCTGAGGCCACACCATCTGCGCAGCCTTGTCGCGCAGCGTCATCCCCGAAAGCACGCAGTCTGCCCACTCGGCGTCGCTCTTCGAGGCGCATCGCGATGAATACGGCTGCCCCGCGTCCGTGGGCCTGGGAAGGGAGCTCTCCGGACGCACCGCCGTGGACCTGCACGCCGCGATCAGCAGCACGGCGAGCATCAGCGCACGCGAGGACGCCCGCGCCGGCTCGCGCCACCCGGTTGTCACCAGTTGATCGTGCCCTGCTTGCTCGTGTCGACCTGGTCGTCCTTTCCCGCCTTGAACAGGAACGTCTCCATGTTCTTCGTCAGGAACTGGCGCGCCTGGGGATCCATCAGGTTCAGCCCGTAGTGGTTGATCAGCATCGTCTGCTGCTTCAGCCACAGCTTCCAGCACTCGCCGCAGATCTCCGCCTGCGCCCGGGCGCCAAGCGGCCCGGGAAGCGGTGGACGCTCGAGCCCCTCGCGCGTGTTGCCGCAGCGAGTGCACGTCACTTCAGCCATCAGTCAGTCTCGGAAGCGGAGCGCGCGCGGTCAGGCGCGCGCGTAACGGATCTTTGCCAGGCGCACCGCGGCGAGCATCCGGATGTACACCCAGCCGATGTCGAACTCGTACCACTTGGCCTTGAACTTCGCGGAGTGCGGATCTGCGTGGTGATTGTTGTGGAGCTCCTCACCGGCCAGCCAGATCGCGATGGGCGAGATGTTCCGGCTCTCATCCTTCACGTCGTAGTTCCGATAGCCCAATGCGTGGCCGACCCCATTGATGATTCCGGCGGCCCAGAAGGGAATCCAGAGCATCTGCACGCCCCAGACGAGCGGTCCGATGTAGAAACCGAACAGGTACACGTCGATCGTCAGCATGACGACGATGCCGAGCCAGTTGAGCCGCGCGAGCACGTAGCGCTCCAGCCAATCGTTGGGCGTTCCCTTCCCGTACTTCTCGAGAATTCCGGGCTGGCGAATCGCCTGGCGATAGTAGAACGCACCCTTCAGGATGATTTCCCTCAAGCCTTCCAGAACGGGCGAGTGCGGATCGCCCTCCCGGTCCGCGAACGCATGATGCTTGCGATGGCAAGCCACCCACTCCTTCGTCACGATCGAGGTGGAGAGCCACAGCCACACCCGCATCGGGATCTCGGCCAGCTTGCTGAACGTCACGCCGCGGTGCGTCTGCGCGCGATGCAGAAAGAGCGTGACACAGACGTTCGTGAGATGGCCTGCGATGACCACGAAGAGCACCGGTTTCCACCAGTGCGTCGCCCACATTGCGAATCCTGGCATTGCTTCCTGACCTGAAGTTGATAAAGGCTGATTCGCCGCCCGTACGGCGCGGCGGGGGAACATGGATTCGGCTACGACGGGTTGGAACGCGAGCGCGAATGTTCCGGCTCACAATCTACTGCTCGAAGAAAGCAACAGCCAATAGATCGACCGTTCCGCCTGCGGCTGGCGTACGGGATTTCCGCAACGCCCTCTGGCTCAGCTCAAGGCTGTGTAACCATTGAGCTTACGAGTCCGCCGCCAGTGACTGGCCCCATCCGGTCCTCAGGCGGCGCGCTCCCCCACGTATCATTTGACGAGTTGAAATCGGGAACGGTACCGTCGGGCCAGAGCCGAGCTCCGGCCAGCGGTGAGCGCACCGGGATCGTCGCGGTGTAGCGATCGCCGAGAAACCACACATCCACGGGAAGCTTCACGTCCTGCGTGCTGCCGTCGGAGAGCTTGAGTCGCAGCTCCACGGGGAAGGGAATCGACGTGTGCCGGCGGAGCTGAATGACCGCGATGTTCCGTCCGTCGCTGGAGATTGTCGAGGCGCTGTCGATCCCGATGTCGAGCACATCGTTCGTGTAGAAAAAGCCTCGCCAGAACCAGGACAGATCTTCTCCCGTAGAGCTCTCGATCGATCGGAAGAAATCCGCAGGCGTCGGGTGCTTGAACGCCCAGCTCGCCGCGTACTCGCGAAATGCCTGGTCGAATGCCGCGCGCCCCACGACGTGGTTGCGCAACGCGAGCAGCACAGCAGCCGGCTTCCGGTAGGCGATCGCACCCAGCGCGGCAGGCGGAACTCGGTCCGGCGGCGTCATCAGCGGACGTTGCTCGCCCGTCAGGATGCTCTCCTTCCAGTTGTCGATGTACAACGGCCACTGATAGTTGCGTGGAAATCGCTGCTCATTCGAAAAGGTGTTGATGTACGTGTTGAACCCCTCGTCCATCCACGCATAGCGACGCTCGTTCGAGCCGACGACCATCGGGAACCACTCGTGGCCGTGCTCGTGGTCCAGCGTTCCGAACACGCCGTTCGGATCCGATTCCTGCGACGCGTAGTTCACGAACACGAGCATCGGGTACTCCATCCCGCCAACCGGTCCCGCGACGGACGTCGCCTGCGGATAGGGGAATGGAAGCACGAATTGCGAGTAGGTCCGGATCGTCCACTGCGTTTCCTCGGCCGCGTGCGTCCACTCCGCGCCAGCCTTGGGCCACTCGTAATACGCCTGGGTGATCACTCCCTTCCAGCTCGTCGCGTCCCAGCGGAAATCCGGTGCGCCCGCCCACGCCACATCTCGCACGTGCTGCGCGCGGAAGCGCCACGTCTTCGTGCCCGCCGCAGCCACCGGCTTAGCCTCGGCCTCCGTGATGATACGAACGATCGAGTCGCTGTGTGCCGCACTCGCCAGGCGCGAGCGCTGCGTTGCGCTCAGCACCTCCTGCGGATTCTGCAGCACGCCGCTGCCCGCAACGACGTATCCGGCAGGCACGGTCACGGCGAAGTTGATGTCGCCGTACTCGAGATAGAACTCGCCCTGTCCCAGATAGGGATCGGTATTCCACCCGCGCACATCATCGTACACATCCACGCGCGGGTACCACTGCGCCATTTCGTACAGCGGTCCATCGCGCGCCATGCGATCGGATCCGTGCTCCGGCACCGCGAATCCGTAGTCCATGGCGATCGTCACCTTGCCGCCGCGCGGAGCGAGCGGCTCGGGGAGCGAGACGCGCATCTGTGTACCGTGCACATCCGCCGAGACGCGCGAGCCGTTGACCTGGAGGTTCTGGATCTCGTATCCGCCCTCGAAGCCGCGGTCGCCGAATCCGCCCGGGACCAGGATGGCGTCCGCCTGCTCCAGGGTCGTTCGCGCGGACCCGTCCTCGATCAGCTCGTCGGAGGCGACCCACCGCAGCCGGACCTTCGCCCCGTGGAA
>Ga0182008_10002399_pt1 | contig 11782 bp, 8 predicted proteins | sample Sormic07211129_1_FD_120482 | JGI IMG/M metagenome (GOLD analysis project Ga0182008, IMG submission 120482) | Rhizosphere microbial communities from Sorghum bicolor, Mead, Nebraska, USA - 072115-129_1 metaG | ecosystem: Host-associated > Plants > Roots > Rhizosphere | place: USA: Nebraska...
GACCATGGCAAAAAAGTTGCGCAGGACGTGGCCAAGGTGTTGCTGGTGGTGATGAAGCGCCAGGGTGGGCAAGCGCAGTTCAGCCCGCTGATGGCCGCCGTGGCGCCCCAGGAAACGCCGATCACCCGGGTGCAGAATCATGTGCTCGAACACCTCGATGAGCCGTTCAGCATCGAACGCATGGCCAGTCTGGCGGCCATGAGCCCGCGTCACTTCGCCAGGGTTTTCGCCCGGGAAGTGAACATGACACCCATGGAGTTTGTGCAAAGTGCACGCATCGATTGTGCGAGAAACCTGCTGGAAACCACGGAACTGCCGCTCAAGACCGTAGCCTTCAAGAGCGGCTTCGGCAGCGTGCGGCACATGCGTTTTCTGTTCGGTGAAAAACTCGGACTGACCCCGACCCAGTACCGCGAACAATTCAGCTAGCGCCGTTGGCCGTTGCGCGCACCGTTATGGCCGTGACGCTCCCCCCGTAGCTGTTGTACCGTCACCGAGGCCTGCCAAGATAGCGTTGAACTCTTTGCATGGAAGGTACGGAGCCTGGACGGACTCACGTGCCGCTCAGGTTCCCGGTGGTGAAGCATGAACAGCCATAGAGATTTACCCGGCGACACGGTACTGCGCTTCGGTCCCTACGCGTTCCACCTCAATCAGCGACTGGTCCTGCACGGCGATCAGCCGCTTCGTTTGGGTGGCCGGGCGTTGGAAATCCTCCAGGTATTGCTCGAACACGCAGGTTCGGTCGTGAGCAAGGAGGCGTTGATCGCTCGAGTCTGGCCGCGATCGGTCGTCGAGGAGATCAATCTGCGGGTGCACATTGCCGCGTTGCGCCGGGCCTTTCGCGACGGGCAAAACGGTGACTGCTACATCCTCACCATTCCCCAGCGTGGCTACAGTTTCGTCGCCTCGGTGCAGCAAGCATCGCAGCCAGTATCGATCGAAACCGCGCATCCACCCCGACACAACTTGCCTGCGCGACTGACTCAGGTCATCGGCCGCGATGCGGTGGTTGGCAGTCTGGTGCGACAGCTGCCGCTGCGGCGTCTCATGACCCTGGTCGGACCGTGTGGCATCGGCAAGACCACCGTGGCGTTGCGGGCCGCCGAATTGTTATTGCAACACTACCGCGACGGCGTTTGGCTGGTGGATATGGCGACGATCGACGATCCCGTGCAGGTGGTCGATCATCTGACCCGCACCCTCGGTCTGGGCAGCGGCACAACCCTGGAGACGTTGGGGCGATGGCATGCGCTGTTGATCCTGGATAACTGTGAACATTTGCAGGACAGTTGCCGGACCCTGGTCGAAGCGTTGCTGTGCTCGGCCCCCCGCCTGTCGCTGCTGGTCACCAGTCGCGAACCGTTGTTGGCCACGGGGGAAATGCTTCTGCCATTGCCGCCTCTGGCGGTGCCACCCGCATCGGCGTTACGCAGTGTCGATGCGTTCATGGGCTATTCGGCGGTGCAGTTGTTCGTCAGTCGTGCCCGGGCTCGCCAGCAAGGTTTTGCTCTGCGAGAGCAGGATCTCAAGCGCGTGCGAGAAATCTGTCGACGGCTCGATGGCTTGCCTCTGGCGATTGAATTGGCTGCTGCGCAGATCGATGCGCTGGCACTGGTGGGATTGCAGGCGCAATTGGACAACTGTTTTCAACTGCTTACCCAGGGACGTCGCACCGCCGTGCCGCGGCACCAGACCCTCAAGGCCGCCCTCGACTGGAGTTACGAACGCCTGAGCCCGCAGGAGCAGACCGTGTTGCAGCGTCTGTCGGTATTCAAAACGGCGTTTACCCTGGAGGCGGCCAAAGGGGTGGTCAGCTGCGCCAGTGTGCAACCGGCGAGGCTGACACGCGTCATGGAAAACCTGGCGCTCAAATCGTTGTTGTCGCAGGAACAGGCCAAAGGCGTTTGTCGCTACCGCTTGCTCAATACCACCCGCCGTTATGCCCTGGAAAAACTCGAAGACAGCGGTGCATTGCAATCATTCGAAATGCGCTATGCCGGTTACCTCAGTCACGCGCAGTCCTCAAATCGGCAGATGGCCCTGTAGTTCGTCGAGCAAGCGCCGGGCGGCCTTCACGTCCGGCGTGGCATGACCTTCGCTGAAGCGCTGGTAGATCGGCGTCAGTAATGCCTGGGCTTGCCGGTAGCGACCCTGACGCTGCCAAAGCCGCGCCAGCGTGCTGGCGCTGCGCAGCTCCCAAGCCAGGGCACCCTGGGATTTCGCCACGTTTATCGCCTTGATCAGTACGGTTTCGGCGCTGCAGTTTTTCACCGGGCAATCGGCGGCAAGCAACGCATCGGCGCGGGCTCGCAAGATTTCCGCCGTGCTCCAGCCTGCGGCACCTGTGTCGGCGCGTTGCAGCAACTCGTCATCGACCAACGCGGTGTCCAGCGTGACCATGATTTCCTTGATCAGGCCGGTTGCTGCCCGGGGTGACGGCGCCGCCTCTGCGCTGACGATCACCTGCGCATAGTGTTGCGCCCAGGTGTAGAACAGCTGCACCGAATGCTTCTGCGCTTGCTCCAGTAGCAGGCGCAGTAACTCGCCGGCGGCGCGGGTATTGCCGTTGTAATGGGCGATCAGGCAGCCGGAGAGGGCGAGGGTGTAGCAGATCGAGGTGCCGTGGTTGATCTGCAACGCAATGTCCAAGGCCTGCCGCGCCGTGCGCCAGGCCTGTTCCGGTTGCCCCTGCAACCAGAGGATGCGTGCCAGGATAGTCAGGGCGGCGACACTCTGGTCGTATTGCACGCCAAAGCCATGGGTGAAACGGTTGAGATGGCCGCTGTGGGCCATACGCTGGAGCACTTGCTCAGCATTCATTCGCGCCCGTTGCTGGTCCCCGGCGAAGTGCAGGGCCAGGACACGCAAGCGATGCGTACTCAGCGACAGCAGCGGATCGCCGTCCAGTCCCAGTCGATCGAATTGCTGACTCTGTTGCAGCGCCATTTGATAGTTGCCACAACTGAGATTGACCGCCAGATGACCGGAAACGGCGCGCAACTCTCCCACCACGTCATTGCACTGTCTGGCCAGGGTGCGGGCGGTGACGAATGCGCCAATGGTTTCTGCACTGCCACCCTGGGCGTGATAGCAGGCGCTGCCGAGGGCCAGTTTCAGCGACATTTTCAGCGCCAGACAGGGCTCGGCTGCGGCGTCGAGCAAGGCCAGGGCCTTGCGCACGTAGCCGCCGTGTTCCTTGAGCAGCGACAGTTCCTGCCATAGGGGGGTGGAGGCGGCGGTCAAGCGGATCGCCAGCGCCGCGGGGCCACGCGCATTCAGGCCCCAATCGAGCGCTGCGCGGATGTCTTCCAGGCCACGGGCATAGCGCTCGATCCACACGGCTGTCGGAACGCGCTCCCAATCAGTCTGCGCCTGTTGCATCAAGGCCAGGCAGCGTACTGCGTGGCGTTCCCGGGTTGCAGGCAGCTCGCCGGCCTGTTCGAGTTTTTCCAGGGCGTAGCGGCGTGTGGTGTCGAGCAGGCGGTAGAACACCTCCTCGTCGCCGACGTCCACACTCAGCAGAGACTTGGCCACCAGTTGCGTGATCGAGGCAAACACTTCGCGTGGTTCGATCTGTTCGCCGACGATCACCGCTGCGGCCGATGCCAGGGTAAAACCACCTCGGAACACACCCAATCGGCGCAGGCAGGTTTGTTCGCAGGTGTTGAGCAACTGGAAGCTCCAGTCCAGCGTCGCGTGCAGCGTCTGGTGCCGGGCCAGCGTCGCCTGGCTGCTGTGGGTCAGCAGGCGAAAACTGTCTTGCAGTTGCGTCAGCAAACCGTCGAGGCCGAGGCTGGCGACCTGTGCTGCCGCCAGTTCCAGGGCCAATGGAATACCGTCGAGGCGCCGGCAGATGTCGATCACCAGCGGCAACTCGGCATCGCTCAGTTCGAAGCTGTCATGGCTGGCCATGGCGCGTTCGACGAACAGCTGCAACGCAGAAAAGGTCAGCGCCTGGGCGCGGTCCGGCTTGGCGACGGCAGGAGGGCAGTCCAGCGACTCCAGGCGCTGCACGTATTCGCCCTCGGCCCGCAGGCTCTCGCGGCTGGTCGTCAGAATATGTACCCGTGGTGCGCCGCGCAGCAGGCTTTCACAGAGCAGCGCCACGCTGTCGGTCAGGTGTTCGCAGTTGTCGATCACCAGCAACATTTGCCGCTCGCGCAGGAAGTTCGCGAGACCGCTCAAGGGTTCGTTGTCGTGCAGGGACAGGTCGAGCAGTGCCGCCAGATGCCCGGCAATCAACCGCGGATCGTTGATGGGAGCCAGGTCGAGCAAACGAATGCCATCGCAGTAATGGCCGATCAATTGTTCGGCGACGCGCAGGGCCACGGTGGTCTTGCCGATGCCACCGGGGCCCACCAGCGTGATGAAGCGTTGCCGCGGCAGATGCGCCACCAGACTGTCGACCAACGCCTGGCGGCCTATCAGGCGGGTGCGACGCAAAGGCAGGTTATGGCCGTTCGATGGCGTGGCAGGGTTGGCCGGATGCAGCTCGGCCTGTTCCAGCGAGTAGGGCGCGACAAAACTGTACCCGCGTTGGGCCACGGTAACGATGTAGCGCTGTCCGGCCTGACCGTCGCCGAGGGCTTTGCGCAGGGCCGCCATGTGCACGCGCAGGTTGATGTCTTCAACCACGCTGTTGGGCCAGACATCGGCGATCAGTTGCTGCTTGCTGACCACGTTTCCCGCGTGCTTCAACAGGATCAGCAGAATGTCCATGGCCCGTCGACCCAGGCGCAGGGGCTGGTCAGCCTCCATCACCAGACGCTGCGCGGGATAGATTCTGTAGGGGCCGAAATGCACAGCCCGCTCGTGGGAAAAACTCAACGACTCACTCCTGCCTGCATCCGTCTAGTTCGCGGTTTGCGAGCATGTTCCCAGATTTTTCAATCTGCGCAACGTGTGGTCGTCTGACTGCACGAGAATTTCAGGTGAATGTCGGGGCGTTACCGCTGGGCGGCATGACCGCGCATGACCCGACACCGCCAGGCAAAGGGATTGATCCCTTCGCTGCGGGTAAACATGTGACAGAAATGCGCCTGGTCGCAGAATCCGCATTCCAGGCTGATTTGCGTGAGGCTCAGGTCGGTATGTTGAATCAACCGCTTGGCGCGGGCGATGCGTTGCTGGCGAATCCAGTCCTGGGGCGAGTAACCGATGCTGGATTTGAAGGCGCGGGAAAAATGACTGCGTGACAATCCACAGGCCTGGGCCAGTTCGGTCACCTCGAGGGGTTCATCGAGGCGTTCGAGGATCAGTTGTCTGACCAACTGTTGGCGTTGAGGGCTGAGGCCACCGGCGTTTTTCTTTGGCGCTTCAGTGGCTGTCGCGCGGGCGGCGTTTTGCTGCAAGTGAGCCATGAACAATGTCCGTGTCGGTAGGCTTCATTCTTTGATCCCAGGGCTCTGGCTTGCGAGTTAATCGTTGTTAATTCCTTCTGTGCAGTGGGAAGTCTTGAGTAAAGTCAGACACAATCGTCACACTTGCGCCTGACTGAACTCACAAGGAACCCGTGTCTATGAACCGAAACGATCTGCGCCGCGTCGACATGAACCTGTTGGTGATTTTCGAAGCGCTGATGTTCGAAAAGAACCTGACCCGCGTTGCAGAAAAGCTGTTCATGGGCCAACCCGCGGTGAGTGCTGCCCTTGGTCGGTTGCGCGATCTGTTCGACGATCCATTGCTGTTGCGCAACGGTCGCGCCATGGAGCCCACCGCGCGGGCGCTGGTGATTCTCAAGGAGCTGCAACCGGCGATGGACGTGATTTCCGGAGCGGTCAGCCGGGCCAAGGAATTCGATCCGGCAACCAGTTGCGATGTGTTTCGCATCGGGCTGTCGGACGATGCCGAGTTCGGATTGTTTCCACCGTTGTTGCGTCAGTTGCAGGCAGAGGCGCCGGGCATTGTCGTGGTGGTGCGGCGAGCCAATTACCTGCTGATGCCGGCGTTGCTGGCGTCCGGGGAGATTTCCGTCGGAGTCAGTTACACCACCGAACTGCCGGCCAATGCCAAGCGCAAGAAGTTGCGTGATATTCCTTGCAAAGTGCTGCGCGGAGACGACCGGCCTGGTCCTTTGACGCTTGACGAGTACTGCGCGCGGCCGCATGCAATGGTGTCGTTTTCCGGTGACCTGAGCGGCAATATCGATCTGGATCTGGCCAAAATCGGACGGTGCCGCAAGGTGGTGCTCGGGGTTCCGCAATTCAGCGGGTTGCGGGCATTGCTGGCGGGCACCGAGATGATAGCCACCGTGCCGGATTATGCAGCCTGCGCGCTGGTCGAAGGTTGCGGCTTGCGGGCAGAAGACCCGCCGTTCGAGATCGAGGCCGCCCAGTTGTCGATGGCCTGGAGCGGAGTGCATGACAATGATCCGGCGGAGCGCTGGCTGCGTTCGCGCATTAGCCAGTTCATGTCGGTGTCGTTGAACTCTCATTGATCTTGCGCAGGCATATCCGTCGCGGCAACAACGGATATGCCCGCAATGCAGTCATCGCAGCATTGCCCCTCGCACAACCTGAACCCCACCCAATCTAAATAACCTCAGCGCCGCGCATCGCCAGCAACTCGCGCAACACCGACCGATGACAATGCGCTTCTTCCTCGCAATAGCAGCCAACGGCCAGTGAAGTGTGATGAGAAAGCGCCGCCAGCAGATCTAGCAACTGGCTGGCAGCAGGCTGGTTCATTTCGGCTTTGAACTTGCGCTTGAAGGCTTGCCAGGCTTTTTCATCTTCGGCGGTCTGGGCTTGGTGCACCAGCGCCTGGCTGGGTGACAGCAATGGCTGCCATACATCGTAGAAATCCCGGCTGGCAAACTCGGCTTTTGGCACACCCCGGGGCGGGCGGCGCACAGTGCCCAGGCGCAGGCCTTCGCCGGGGCGGCGAGGTGAGCCAAGTCGAACGATATGGACCGGCATGGGTTATTTGAGCCGCGATCCGTCGAACCACTCCAGCGCCGTGCGCCAGAAGCAGATCCCCAGAAAATACGCCGACATCAGCAGCCACAGGCCCATCACCAACGGGTTGATCACCGGATGATTGATGACCAGTGACAAACTGCACAGCAACCAGATTGCAGTCACGGCAATGTTGATCGGCATGAAGCGCCGCACCCGGAATGGATGCAGGAATTTCATCCGGGTCAGTGTCAACAGGGCTAGGCCAATCACCGTGAGGAAGGTGATCCAGGGCGAAGGCGCGATGATGTACAGGCACAGGGCGACCACGTTCCACGCGGCGGGAAAGCCCTGGAAGTAGTTGTCTTTGCTTTTCATGTTGACGTTGCAGAAGCAGAACAGCGACGACACCAGGATCAGCGACACGGTCAGCAGCAGCGTGTAGTCCGGCAGCGGAATGTAGCGATAGATGAACAGTGCCGGAATGAACACGTAGGTCAGATAGTCGATCACCAGATCGAGAATCGAGCCGTCGAAGCTCGGCAACACCGACTGCACGTTGACCTTGCGCGCCAGCGCACCGTCCAGTCCGTCGACAATCAGGGCCACGCCCAGCCACAGCAGGCAACTGGTCGGCTGGTTATCCAGCAGGGCAAGCGTTGCGAGGAAGGCAGTGACCACGCCGGTAGCAGTGAATCCATGGGCACCCCATGCTTTGAGCCTGGCGATGTGTAAAGTTGAAATCACGGGGGCGTTCTCCAGAAAGTGAAGCATGCCAGTCATCGCCCTCATCTGGCGGGCGGCGGCAAACCGGTTCGGGTTGCAGGTATCGACCGGGCATCCGGGAATAAGGTTCACCGCCTATGAATCTTAGCTGCGCCGGAAAAAAATACCGCGCAAAAATCGGCGCTGTGTCAGCCAAACGGTGGTGGCGCATTTACCGGCGAGGACTATCGTTGCCTGACTGATCCCCCCCTTCGATGAGGACATCGTCATGAACACCAGCGATCTGCTCGAACAATTACTGCGCGCGGGCCAAGGCTCGATGGCGCGACAGGGCGGCGGTGGGACGTCGGCTCAAGGTGGCCTCGGTGACTTGGGCGGGCTGCTCGGTGGCTTATTGGGGGGCGGTAGCGGCACCAGCGGTGCCGGCGCCGGTGGCATGGGCGGGCTCGGCGGCTTGCTTGGCGGTTTGCTCGGAGGTGGTTCACCGATGGGCGGTGCAGCGCAATCGCGCTCCGGCGGTGGCACGCACTACGCCGCGCTCGCCTCTCTGGGGATGATGGCGTTCCAGGCGTATCAAGCCTGGCAACGCAGTCAGGCTTCGCAGCAACAACAGGCGCCGCAACAGGCGATGCGCACCGTGGATATGCTGGCCGGGCCGGAAGTCGAAGAGCACAGCCATGCGATCCTGCGTGCCTTGATTGCGGCAGCCAAGGCTGATGGCCGGTTCGACGACGCTGAAAAACAGCTGATCAACGCCGAAATCGCCCGCCACACTGACGACCCGCAATTACAGCAATGGCTCGATGAGGAAGTTGCCAAGCCGCTGGATCCCGACGACGTGGCGCAGTCGGCAACAGATCAAGCCATGGCTGCGGAAATGTACCTGGCCAGCGTGATGCTGGTGGATGATCAGCAGGATGCCGAGCGCACTTACCTGGATGAGCTGGCAGCGGCATTGCAGATCGAACCGGATTTGCAGGTGCATCTGGAACAGCAGGCCAAGGGTGGAACCGTCTAGGGGCCGCTCAAGAACCCTGCGGCTTGGGGACCAGAAACGTCACCCCGAAACGCTCGGCCACTTCGAATATCCGCGGCAGATCCTCGGGCACCTTGAACTGGTCCATCGCCGTGAAAAACTGCCCGCCGCGCGGATCGGACACAACGCCGATCATCTTCGCGGTGCTGCTGATGTTCTTGTAGGCATGAACGGATCCTGCCGGGATATGCACGTAGCCCCCGGCCGAGACGGTGGTGGATTTGCCTTCGACGGTGACCTCGACCTGCCCGTCAACCACGTAGAACGCCTCGTCCCAAGGGTGAAAGTGCGGTGGCGGGCCGCCTCCCTGCACGCCTTCCTGGATATGCATTTCGAAGGGTTTGCTCATATCGCCGCCCGCGAGGACCGTGATCGTCTCGCCCACGACGTTGACCGATGCCGGTGGGGCTTGGAGGACGTGAACCGTGCGCATGATTGCTCTCCGGGGATGAGGCTGCACCTGCCGATTGTAGGCCTTTGAACGTCTGCCGACAGCCGCGCCGCAGAGCCGTTGGTCCGGGTAATTTTGACGACGATGGAATTTTTTTCGTGATGACTCGCTCTGCTGAGGGAGGGACGTGCTGATCCAGCGCCCTGCAGCGACCCGCAGGTGAGCCATGAACAAGAATCTCGACGACTACAACCGCATGCGCGATTTTTCGGCGACGTCTGAGCCGGCTGCCGTCAAGCGAGCCGGCCGCAGGAAAGCCAAGGATCATGCGCTGCAATTCTGCATCCAGAAGCATGATGCCTCGCGCCTGCACTACGATTTCCGCCTGGAACTCGACGGCGCGCTGAAGAGCTGGGCGGTGCCCAAAGGGCCGTCACTGGACCCCAAGGTCAAGCGCCTGGCGGTGCATGTCGAAGACCATCCGCTGGACTATGCCACCTTCGAGGGCAGCATCCCCGAAGGCCACTACGGCGCGGGCGATGTGATCGTCTGGGACCGCGGGGTGTGGATTCCCCAGGAAGACCCGGCCAAGGCTTACGCCAAGGGGCGGCTCAAGTTCGAACTGCAAGGCGAGAAGCTCGCAGGCCTGTGGAACCTGGTGCGCACTCACATGCCGGGCAAGCAGGAGCAGTGGTTCTTGATCAAGCATCAGGACGGCGCCGCCAGAGCCGAAAGCGACTACGACGTCGTCGCTGCCGAACCCGATAGCGTACTCAGCGAGCGCACCATCATTACCAAATCAGCCAAACCAGTCAAACCCAAGGCGGTCAAGCGACCAGGCGCCCCGGCACGCAAGGAAAAACCCGCGCCACTCACCGGCGCGCACAAAGCCAAACTGCCCGACCAGATCAAACCGGAACTGGCGACGCTGGTGGAAAAGGCCCCGGGCGGGCAGTGGAGTTATGAGGTCAAGTTCGATGGCTATCGAATCATGGCGCGCATCGACCATGACGACGTCAAACTCTTCACCCGTAACGGCCACGACTGGACGCACAAGTTGCCTGAGCAGGCCAAGGCTTTAGCCGGCCTGGGCTTGGAGTCCGCATGGCTCGATGGCGAAATGGTCGTGGCGGATGATCAGGGCATTCCGGATTTTCAAGCGTTGCAAAACGCCTTCGACGCCGGTCGCAGCGGCAAGATTCTTTATTACCTGTTCGACTTGCCCTACCTCAACGGTGTGGATTTGCGCGAGGTGCCGGTCGAAGAAAGGAGGGCCGCGCTGGCGACGGTGCTGAAGACGAGCAAAGATCCGATGCTGCGTTTCTCCGACGCTTTCGGCGAAGACCCGGAAGCCTTGCTCAACAGTGCCTGTCAGATGCGCATGGAAGGGTTGATCGGCAAGCGCCTGGGTTCGCCTTACGTGTCCCGGCGCAGCAGCGACTGGATCAAACTCAAGTGCAAACACCGCCAGGAGTTTGTCATCGTTGGTTTCACCGATCCCAAAGGTTCACGCAGTGCCTTCGGTGCGTTGCTGCTGGGGCTGCATGATCGCGACAGCGGCGAGCTGCGCTATGCCGGTAAGGTCGGCACCGGGTTCACCGAGGCCACTCTGGGCAGCATCCATGCACAACTCAAACCTTTGCAAACGAAAAAACCGGCCGTGGTCAATCCACCGAGCGGGGCGGAATTCAAGGGCGTGCATTGGATGAAGCCGCAACTGTTGGCCGAAGTGGCCTTCGCAGAAATGACCAAGGACGGCTCGGTACGGCATGCAGTGTTCCATGGTCTGCGTGACGATAAGCCTGCCCAAGACATCACTGAGGAGCGTCCGAAAGCCGTGAAAACCACCTCCGCAAAAAAAGCCGCCGCCAAGTCATCTGCAGCGCCGAAGAAAGCTGAAGCGGCGCCGTCACAAATCGGCTTGGCTCAGGGCAAAGTGCGTATCACCCATCCGGACCGGGTCATCGATGCCACGAGTGGTACCACCAAAGTGCAACTGGCGCAGTACTACGCCAGTGTCGCCGAATGGATCCTGCCGCAGCTCAAGGACCGCCCTGTGGCGCTGGTACGCGCGCCGGACGGGATTGCCGGTGAGCTGTTTTTCCAGAAAAACGCCGAGCGCCTGGCCATCCCCGGCATCACCACCCTGGACCAGAAACTGACGGGCCAGCCGATGATGGTCATTAACAATGCTGAGGCCTTGATCGGCGCGGTGCAGATGAGCACCGTTGAACTTCACACCTGGAACGCCACCTCGGACAATCTCGACAAACCCGATCGCTTCGTCCTCGACCTTGACCCGGACCCGGCGTTGCCATGGAAACGCATGATCGAAGCCACCCAATTGACCCTGACGGTGCTCGATGAATTGGGGCTCAAGGCCTTTCTCAAGACCAGTGGCGGCAAGGGCATTCACCTGGTGGTGCCGCTGACCCGCAAACTCGGTTGGGATGAGGTCAAGGACTTCAGTCACGCGATCGTCACCCATATGGCCAAAATGCTGCCGGAGCGCTTTTCCGCGGTGTCGGGGCCGAAGAATCGGGTAGGGCGGATCTTCATCGACTACCTGCGAAACGGTCTCGGCGCGACGACCATTTGCGCTTACGCTGCGCGCACCCGCGAAGGCCTGCCGGTGTCGGTGCCGATCTATCGCGAAGAAATCGTACAGCTCAAGGGCGGCAATCAGTGGAACATCCACAACGTGCATGAACGCCTGGAGGAAGTGGGCGA
>Ga0182008_10002402_pt1 | contig 11775 bp, 11 predicted proteins | sample Sormic07211129_1_FD_120482 | JGI IMG/M metagenome (GOLD analysis project Ga0182008, IMG submission 120482) | Rhizosphere microbial communities from Sorghum bicolor, Mead, Nebraska, USA - 072115-129_1 metaG | ecosystem: Host-associated > Plants > Roots > Rhizosphere | place: USA: Nebraska...
CGCACGTCTGGCCCCGATCCCCGGCGAACTGTTGTGGGATGTCGGTGCCGGCAGTGGCTCGATCGGCATCGAATGGATGCGCACCCACCCCGGTTGTCGCGCACTGGCCATCGAGGCGGATGATGGCCGCCAGGCGCTGATCGAACACAACCGCGATGCCCTTGGCGTTCCTGGCCTGCAGCTGGTTCGTGGCCGTGCGCCGCAGGCCTTGGACGGCCTGGAGCGACCGGACGCGATTTTCATCGGCGGCGGTGTCACTCGTGAAGGCGTGCTGGATACGTGCTGGGCCAAACTCAAGCCCGGTGGCCGGCTGATTGCCAACGCGGTCACCCTGCAAAGTGAAATGACCCTGATGGCCTGGCGCGAGCAACACGGCGGAGAGTTGACGCGGATTCATATCGCGCAGGCTCAACCGCTGGGCGACTTCGACACCTGGCGCCAGGCCTTGCCGATTACCTTGCTGGACGTGACGAAGCCCTTCGATGCGTGACGAAACCGCCGAACAACCCGCACCGCTGCGCAGTGGCCTGACCACCGGCAGTTGTGCCACCGCTACCAGCCTCGCTGCCGCACGTCTGCTGTTGGCCGGTGTAACAGCCGACGCGGTGGACATCGTGCTGCCCAAAGGCAAGCACGTACAGATGCGCCTGGAGTTCTGCCGCCTCACCGAGGACGGCGCCGAAGCGGGAACCCTCAAGGACGCCGGAGACGATCCCGACGTGACCCATGGCGCCCTGCTCTACTCGCAGGTGCGCCTGAGCGCCGAGCCGGGGATTCGCTTCCATGCCGGTCGCGGCGTCGGCACCGTGACCCGGCCCGGGCTGGTGCTGGGTGTCGGCGAACCGGCGATCAACCCGGTGCCACGCAAAATGATCGGCGACCACCTGGCCGGGCTGGCCGACGAGCTCGGTTATACCGGCGGTTTCGACGTGACGGTCAATGTCGAGAATGGCGAGGCACTGGCACTGAAAACCATGAACCCGCGCCTGGGCATTCTTGGCGGACTGTCGATCCTCGGCACCAGCGGCATCGTCCGGCCGTTTTCATGCGCGGCCTACATCGCCTCGATCCACCAGGGCATCGATGTGGCGAAAACCAACGGTTACCTGCACATCGCCGCCTGTACCGGCAATGCCAGCGAAGACACCATGCGCCAGGTCTACAACCTGCCGGAAATTGCCCTGATCGAAATGGGCGACTTCGTCGGTGCCGTACTCAAGCACCTGCGCAAAGTGCCCGTGGACAAGCTCAGCCTGTGCGGTGGATTCGGCAAGATCAGCAAACTGGCGGCCGGGCATATGGATTTGCACAGTCGTCATTCGAGCATCGACCTGCCGCAACTGGCGCAATGGGCCGCGCAGGTCGGTGCCGATACGGCATTGCAGCAAAGCATCCGCGAAGCCAACACCAGCCAGCAGGCATTGGCCATGGCCGCCGCAGCCGGGGTTGCCCTGGGCGACGCAGTCTGTCAGCACGCCCTGGACTTTGCCCGCAGCGTGGTGCCGGCGCAGGTTCAAGTGGAAGTCTTTGCCATCGATCGCCAGGGCGGGATTGTCGGCCATGCAGGCGCTTTCCAATGAAGCGCATCCTGTTGCTCGGCGGTGTGACCGAAGCCCTGGCCATTGCCCGCACGCTGGGGCCGCAGCACATTTACAGCCTGGCCGGTATCGGCCGGGTGCCGACGGACCTGCAATGTCAGATCCGCGTTGGCGGTTACGGCGGTGCCGAGGGTCTGGCGCAATTCATTCGCGATGAAGGTATCGAGCTGCTGGTCGACGCCACCCACCCCTACGCCGCCCAAATCAGCCAGAACGCTGCGACCGCCTCGCGCTTGAGCGGTATTCCCTGCTGGGCGCTGCGACGTCCGGCCTGGCAAGCCCAGGCGGGAGACGATTGGCGGGAAGTTGCCGATTGGGCCGAACTGATCGAAGCTCTGAAACCCTTCCGCCGACCGCTGTTCACCCTCGGCCGCGAGCCCCTGCAACACCTGGATGAAATTCCTGCGGAGCAATTCTGGACCCTGCGCGCGCTGGACGTCTATCCGGGCAACGAGCGCTGCGAAGTGATAGGCGCACGGGGACCGTTCCTGATCGACGATGAACGCGAGTTGTTCGAACGGCGAAACATCGACGTATTGATCAGCAAGAACAGCGGCAGCGCGGCGACCGAGCCGAAGCTGGAAGTGGCGCGTGAGCGTGGGGTACCGGTGATTGTTTTGAAGCGGCCGGAGTTGCCGGAGGTTGATCGGGAGTTTGCGGCGGTGGCCGAGATACTGCAGGTAACGGCAGAGCAGCAATTGATCTGATTTTTGCGAACACGTCAGGACGCCTTCGCGGGCAAGCCCGCTCCCACAGTGGACTTCACTGAGCACAAATCCAGGGCTAGACAAAGAAACCTGTGGGAACGGGCTTGCCCGCGAAAGCGTCATCAGTGGTAACGCAAAGGCTGGAACCTGACAGTCACTCCGACTTTACGTACAAACCTTTAAGGAACGACTGACTCCCTTGAGATTCTGAACAATGTTTAAGCGGTGCTGGCATTCTAGAATTCGCGGCTATGATGAAATCAATGGACGCAACGCACTGCGACACCAAACCGCACGCCGCGTTTTTACTTATCGGCCCTGATCAGGCTAAATAGCCCGCGCCTGATCGCCCACCCAAACGGATTTTGTCCCATGTCCCGACAACGGCTCGCAATTGCCTGGATAGCCTGCTTCGCAGTGCTGTTCAATTTGCTCGCCATGCCGATGTCCGGAGCGATGGCGCAAACATCGAAGTCACCTGCCGAACAGTTGTTGTGGGGCAGCTTCTGCAGTTCCAGCGGCACCAGGATGGTGGCGACGTCCATCGGCGACCTTGAACAGAAAGCCCCGCAAAGCGACGATCATTCCAACATGCAGCATTGCTGGTGCTGCTCGGGTTCTGCGCCATTGGTGGCGTTGCCGGGGCATTCGCCACAGCTGTATTTCGCGCACTTCGAATCCAACCGAAGCCTGCCTGCCACTTCGCTCACCAGCCCGTCACCGCGCCAGCAATGGCCGAGTCTCAACCCCCGCGCGTCCCCTCTGGTGTGATTTTTTCTCGCAATTGACCTGCGTTTAAATCGTTCCGGAGAACTGCCATGTTGAACAAACTCATCGTTCTGGCTGCGTTGCTGCTGCCTGCCTGCTTTGCCAATGCCCACGAATACAAGGTCGGCACGCTGGAAATCGCCCATCCGTGGTCCCAGGAGTTGCCACCCAATGCGCCCACCGTTGCGGCGTATTTCGTGATCGACAATGAAGGCAAGACCGCCGACCGCCTGCTCAGCGTCGACACCCCCATCGCCGGCGAAGCGCAATTGCATGAGCACGTGATGCAAGGCGACATGATGAAAATGCAGCACGTACCGAGCGTGGAAGTGCCCGCCGGTGGCGAAGTCACTTTCGCACCGATGGCCTATCACGTGATGTTGCTGGGCCTCAAGGACCGCAGCCTGCTGGTCGACGGCAAGCGCTTCCCCATGACGCTGCACTTCGAGAAGGCCGGTGACGTGACGGTCGAAGTCGCGGTCCAGAAGCAGGCGCCGGACGGCAAGCAGGCGCACGCGCACAATCCGTAATCGCCTGAGCTGAAAACACCCATGCGCCCGCTTAGCGCCAGGTCATCCAGGCCACGCAGTCAGACATTGAGCCTGACACGCGGCAGCTGGATCAGCCTGTTCGCCATGCTGATGATCTTTATCGGTCCGCTGATTTCCCAGTCGATGCCGATGGATTCGCGCGCCATGTCGATGAGCATGCCGGCGGGTATGAGCATGGACATGTCGGCAATGGAGCATGCCGACCACGGCAAGCAAACCTCCGCCGAGCATTGCCCGCCTGCCCCGGGGCACCATGTGCTGTGGGAAAAGTGCGGCTATTGCAGCCTGCTGTTCAATTGCCCGGCGCTGACCGGTGGCGTGTCCTTCGCCAACTTTGTCATTCCACCCGTCAACACCTTCACCACGCCTTCTCCCCGCCTGGGCCACGCCCGGCAAACCTTCTTCCCCGGCGCCCGCACCCGCGCCCCGCCTGCCGTCGCGTAAACACCCACCTCCGATCTCACACGGTCCGCAAGACAACCCAAGCAACCTGTGGGGGCGGGCTTGCTCGCGAAGAGAGAGTGTCAGTCAACGCAGATGTCGCCTGGCACACCGCTTTCGCGAGCAAGCCCGCTCCCACAGGGACAGCTTCAGGCTGCCGGCCGTGTCGTTTACGACTGTTCGATGGAAATTTCATGTCCAGGTTTTCTGCTGACACAGGCTTGAGCCCAGCTCAAGTCTCCATGACCCAAAACGAATCCGGCATTCGTTTCAGGCACGCCACTGCGATTTTGTGCAGTGCATTGCTGGCGCCTTCCGCGCTGGCCGATGAACACGCCGGTCACACTGAAGAACTGAGCCCGACGGTGATTACCGCCGTTGCCCCCAGCTCGCCATTGACCATCGTCACCAATCCCAAGGACCCGCGCCAACCGGTGCCGGCCAGCGACGGCTCGGATTATCTGAAAACCATTCCGGGCTTCGCCCAGGTGCGCAACGGCGGCACCAACGGCGACCCGGTGCTGCGCGGCATGTTCGGCTCGCGCCTGAACATCCTCACCAACGGCGGCATGATGCTTGGCGCCTGTCCTGGGCGGATGGACGCGCCGACCTCCTACATTTCGCCGGAAACCTACGACAAACTGACCGTGATCAAAGGCCCGCAAACCGTGCTCTGGGGACCGGGCGCGTCGGCCGGCACCATCCTGTTCGAGCGCGAGCCGGAACACTTCGGCGAGCTCGGCACACGGGTCAACGCCAGTGTGCTGGCCGGCTCCAACGGGCGCTTCGACAAACTGGTGGACGCCGCTGCCGGCGGGCCACTGGGCTACGTGCGGGTAATCGGCAACACCGCACATGCAGACGACTATCAGGATGGCAACAACGACACCGTCCCATCGCGCTACGACAAATGGAACGGCGACGTCGCACTCGGCTGGACCCCGGATGCCGATACCCTGCTGGAGCTGACCGCCGGCAAGGGTGACGGTGAGGCGCGCTACGCCGGGCGCAGCATGGACGGTTCGCAGTTTCTGCGCGAAAGCCTCGGCCTGCGCTTCGAGAAATCCAACATCGGCGATGTGCTGGATACGGTCGAGGCGCAGGTCTACTACAACTACGCCGACCACGTGATGGACAACTATACCCTGCGCACGCCGTCCGGTACCGGCATGATGGCCGGCCCCATGGCCTCCAACGTCGACCGCCGCACCCTCGGCGCACGGATCAAGGCCACCTGGCGCTGGGCTGATGTGCAACTGATCAGCGGCATCGACGCACAGACCAACGAACATCGCCAGCGCAGCGCCATGGGCATCGACACCTACAAGGACCTGCCCTACACCAAGGATGCCGACTTCCATAACTACGGTGTGTTCGGCGAACTGACCTGGTACGCCGCCGACCGTGACCGCTTGATCAGTGGCGCACGCCTGGACCGCGCCTCGGCCAAGGATTTCCGGCAGACCATCGGCTCGGGAATGATGACCCGGCCGAATCCGACCGCCGACGACACCCGCGCCGACACTCTGCCAAGCGGTTTCATCCGCTACGAGCATGACCTGGCCGACAGCCCGACCACCTTGTACGCGGGCCTCGGTCACACCCAGCGGTTCCCGGACTACTGGGAGCTGTTTTCACCCAAGTCGGGCCCCGCCGGTTCGGTGAATGCCTTCGATTCGATCAAACCGGAAAAAACCACCCAGCTCGATTTCGGCCTGCAATACAAGACCGAAACACTCGAAGCCTGGGCCTCGGGTTACGTCGGGCAGGTGCGCGATTACATCCTGTTCAACTACACCCCGACGATGATGGGCACGACCTCGCAAGCCGAGAACATCGACGCACGAATCATGGGCGGCGAACTGGGCGCCGCGTACAGCCTCACTGAACACTGGAAAGCCGACGCGACCCTGGCCTACGCCTGGGGCAAGAACAGCAGCGATGGCTCTGCATTGCCGCAGATGCCGCCGCTGGATACCCGTTTCGGCCTGACCTACAGCGAAGACAACTGGAGTGCCGGCGCACTGTGGAGAGTGGTCGCCGCACAAAACCGCATCGACCAGAACAAGGGCAACGTAGTCGGCAAGGACTTCGGCAAGACGCCGGGGTTCGGCGTGTTCTCCCTCAACGGTGCCTATCGGATCAACAGCCACTGGAAGGTCAGCAGCGGCGTCGACAACCTGTTCGGCAAGGCTTACGCCGAGCACTTGAACCTGGCAGGGAACGCCGGCTTCGGCTACCCGGCCAATGACCCGCAGGCCATCAAGGAGCCGGGGCGCACGCTCTGGACCAAGGTGGATATGAGCTTTTAAGAGCATCGCGGGCAAGCCCGCTCCCACATGGACAATGTTGAACCTGTGGGAGCGGGCTTGCCCGCGATCGGTTGCGCAGCAACCGTAAAACAAACAACTAAAAAATCCAGCCAATGCGGAGCACACGTGATGAAACAGCCCAAAGTGAATTTCTACAACCTGGCCTGGCGCTGGCATTTCTATGCCGGATTGTTCGTTGCGCCATTCATGGTGATGCTGGCCCTGACCGGCACCCTTTACCTGTTCAAGCCACAACTCGATTCGCTGATGTACGGCAGCCTGCTCAACGTGCCGGCCGGTCATCACACCGTCCCGGCCGACGACCTGCTCAAGCGGGTGAAAGATGCGTATCCCCAGGCAACGATCAAACAGTACCTGCCACCCGTTAATGCCGAACGCAGCGCTCAGTTTGTCGTGCTCAACGGTGGCAACGAGCTGAACGTTTTTGTCGATCCGTACCACGGCGACATCCTCGGCGAGCAAGACGCCAAGAAGAACCTGCAAGCCATTGCGCGCGCGATTCACGGCGAGCTGATGATCGGCACCGTCGGCGATCGGCTGATCGAACTGGCCGCCGGCTGGGGTGTGGTGCTGGTGGTGTCCGGGGTATTCCTGTGGTGGCCGCGCGGTCAGGCCGCCGGCATTCTGTGGCCACGCCTGAGCAGTCGCGGGCGGGTGCTTTGGCGTGACTTGCATGCCGTCACCGGATTCTGGGGCGCCTCACTGCTGCTGGTGATGCTGCTCAGCGGCATGACCTGGACCGGCTTCTGGGGCCAGCAATACGCGGCCGTGTGGAACGTCTTTCCGGCGGCAATGTGGGACAACGTACCGAAGTCCGACGTCGAGGCGCGCAGCCTCAACAGCGCCACCCGCCAGACCGTGCCCTGGGCCATGGAAAACACGCCGATGCCCATGTCCGGCGACCACGCCGAACACATGGCCCACGATGGCGCGCAGGCCGGCCCGGCTGCACCGACCATCAGCCTGCAAGACGTGCAAAACATCGCCACCCAAAGCAAGGTCGAGCCTGGCTACAGCATCACCCTGCCAACGACGGCCACCGGTGTGTTCACCATCGCCGTGTTCGCCGATGACCCGCGCAATGACGCCACGTTGCACATCGACCAGTACACCGGCAAGGTCCTTGCCGATGTGCGTTACGAGCAATATGGCGCCGTCGCCCGCGCCACGGAAATCGGCGTGATGCTCCACGAAGGCAAGATGTTCGGCACGCTCAATCAGATCATCGTGTTGCTGATCTGCCTGATGATCCTGCTCAGCGCGGTCAGCGGCGTGGTGATCTGGTGGAAGCGTCGGCCGCAAGGAAAACTCGGCGTACCGCCGCTGCGTCATGATTTGCCGAAGTGGAAAACCGCCATGGTGATCATGTTCGCCCTCGCGGTGGCCTTCCCGTTGGTGGGCGCTTCGCTGGTGGTGGTGTGGGCGCTGGATCGTGTGCTGCTGTCGCGTTTTACCCGGCAGACTGAGAACGCCTCATCTTCATCATGAAACAGCTGAGATGCGCGGGGCTCAAGGGGCTGTAAACTCCCCCCGCGCGCGTCACCCTCTCGCATACAGGGTGTCCTTTCGGGCCTCTTCGCGGGCAAGCCCGCTCCCACAGGAACTGCGTGAATCCTGTGGGAGCGGGCTTGCCCGCGAAGAGGCCATCAGCTTCACCTCAAGAGTAACGGCATGACCTCGCTGCACCTCACCAACCTCACCTGGTCCCCACTGGGTCACGGCCATTGCCACCACCAGTTCCAGCTGCGTGATGCCTCCGTGCACGTGGCCACCGGTGAGTTCGTCGGGTTGATCGGCCCCAATGGCAGTGGCAAGACCAGCCTGTTACGTTGTGCCTGGCGCTTCAGCAAACCGGAGCACGGCGAGGTCAGGCTCGATCACCAGAATGTCTGGAAACAGTCTTCACGCTGGTGTGCGCAACGCATCGCCGTGGTCTTGCAGGAGTTCCCCGACGCCTTCGGCCTGACCGTCGAGGAAGTGGTCGCCATGGGCCGCACGCCGCACAAAGGTCTGTTCGATGGCGACACGCTCGAGGACTCGACACTCATTCATCAGGCGCTGGAGTCCGTCGGCCTCAAGGGCTTCGATGACCATGAGTTCGCCACCCTCTCAGGCGGTGAAAAACAGCGGGTAATCCTCGCCCGCGCCCTGGCCCAGCAACCACAACTGCTGATCCTCGACGAGCCGACCAACCACCTCGACCCACGCTATCAGCTTGAGCTGTTGAGGTTGGTCAGGCGCTTGAACATCGGCACCCTGGCGAGCATCCACGACCTCAACCTCGCGGCGGCTTTTTGTGATCGGCTGTACGTGATCAACCATGGTCGCATCGTCGCCAGCGGCACACCGCAAGAGGTGCTCACCGCCACCCTGCTGCGCAACGTGTTTGGCGTCGAAGCGCTTATCGATGACCATCCGCTGCACGGCTACCCACGAATCACCTGGATAACCCAACCATGAATTTGCGTTCCCTGCTGCGCTTCGGCCTCTGCCTCGTGATGCTGTCGGGCAGCGCCCAGGCCTTGGCCGAAGCCACCCATTACCCGCTGACAGTCAAAAGCTGCAACCGCGAAGTGACCTTCACGCAAGCACCGCAACACGCCCTCAGCCACGACATCAACATGACCCAGATGATGCTCGCCCTCGGCCTCAAGCCGCGGATGGCCGGTTACAGCGGCGTCAGTGGCTGGAAGGCCGTGACTCCCGACATGCAGTCGCTGCTCGACGGTCTGCCGGAGCTGGCGGCCAAGTACCCGTCGGTGGAAACCCTGCTCGATGCCAACGTCGATTTCCTCTTCGCCGGTTGGGACTACGGCATGCGCGTCGGCGGCGATCTCACTCCGCAGACCTTGCAACCGCTGGGCATCAATGTATATGAGCTGAGCGAATCCTGCGCCTTCGTGATGAAGCGCCCACCGGCCAGCCTCGAAGACACCTACAACGACCTGCGCAACCTCGGCAGGATCTTCGACGTGCAGGACCGCGCCAACGCCCTGGTCGCCCACATGCAGGCGCAAGTGGCGGACATTCGCAAAACCCTGCCCGCGCAAAGACCGCGGGTCTTCCTGTACGACAGCGGCGAAGACCGGGCCATGACCTCAGGCCGACTGGGCATGCCGCAAGCACTGATTGACGCCGCTGGCGGGCGCAACATCCTCGAGGAAGTCGACGCAAGCTGGACCCGGGTCAACTGGGAAAGCGTGGTCGAACACAACCCGCAGGTGATCGTGATCGTCGACTACAGCGAAATTACCGCCGAACAGAAGATTCAGTTCCTGCTGGCCAACAAGGCCCTGCAATCGGTGGAAGCGATCAAGCACCGGCGCTTCATCGTCATCCCGTACGTGCAGGCCACGCCGGGCATCGATAACGTGCTGGCGGTCGCTACCCTGGCCAAGGGTTTCCACGGCGAATGATCAACCGTCGCTACGTCCTGTTGCTGATCGCCCTCGGTGCGCTGTTGCTGGTGTCGTGCGTGGTGTCCCTGGGTTTCGGCCCGGCGCGGGTACCGCTGGACGTGGTGTGGCGCATCCTGCTGCACAAGCTGTTCGGTTTCGGTGTGCCGGACTGGAGCCCCGGGCAGGAGCATATCGTCTGGCTGATCCGCGTCCCGCGCATGCTGCTCGGCGCGTTGGTGGGCGCCGGGCTGGCTTTGATCGGCGCGGTGCTGCAAGCGGTGACGCGCAACCCGCTGGCTGACCCGCATTTACTCGGCGTCACGTCCGGCGCGACGTTGGGCGCGGTGATCGTGGTGTTGCATGTCGGAGAAATCGTTGGCCTGCTGACCTTGCCGATCGCCGCCTTCATCGGTGCACTGCTGAGCATGTTGGTGGTACTGATGATCGCCAGCCGCCACGGGCGCCTCGACAGTGATCGTCTGTTGTTGTGCGGCGTGGCGGTGTCGTTCGTGATGATGGCGATCGCCAATTTGTTGCTGTTCCTGGGCGACCATCGAGCCAGTTCCGCGGTGATGTTCTGGATGCTTGGCGGACTCGGTCTGGCGCGCTGGGAATTGCTGGCGGTACCGACGGCCAGTGTGTTGTTCGGACTGGTTTTGCTGCTGGGCATGGCGCGACCGTTGAATGCGCTGATGGCCGGCGAGCAGACGGCAGTGACCCTGGGCCTGAATGCGCGCACCGTGCGCTTGCGGGTATTTCTGATTGCGTCGCTGATGACCGGGGTGCTGGTGTCGATCAGCGGCTCGATCGGTTTTGTCGGGCTGATGGTACCGCACATCGCGCGGCGTCTGGTCGGGGCTGAACACCGAAGAGTGCTGCCAGTGTGCGTGTTGCTCGGCAGCGTGTTTCTGATCTGGGTCGACGTCGCTGCCCGGACGATGATCGCCCCCGAAGACTTGCCCATCGGGGTGGCCACGGCGGCGATTGGCGGGTTGTTCTTCATCGGCTTGATGCGACGTCGTTAACGCCATGTTTAATTAAAACAAGCTTTAAAACTGAATGTATGTCTGGAAAAACCTCGTATTGAGTTAGCACTTAACAAATCCATTACCACGCTCATACTCCGCTCCCGCGAGTTGAATAATAAAAATACTCGCGCACTTCAATGACGATTATTCCTACACCTTAATCGTCACAACTCTTACAAGAGCGGAAAGAGGTAAACATGTTCAAAAAACTCATCATATCCATCGCACTTGTCTCATCGCCTGCATGGGCAGCCAAACCTCCCTTTACTGGCGTTGACTACAGCGGCCGATATCAATGCACCGGAATGGACAGCCATATCGGCCCGTTTGAAGGTGTTGTCGAGATGAAACTCAATGCCGAACAAAGTACCGGCGAACATGGCGCCTACGGTTTTACCCTGACGTTGCTCGACAACTCCCGGTATGACGGGTTTGCCGCCGCCAACTCGAGTTCCCTGGCGATTTACTTTGCCCATACGGACCCGTCGCTCAAGGACTACGGTGTCGGGATTGCGAACTTCGCTTCCACGCCGGACGGAAAAACTTCGTTCACCAAGTACTACTACGGCCCGGAGTACGAAGGTGGCGGGCATGGTTTTGAAACCTGCATCAAAAGCTGATCTGATGCGCCGCTGACCTTGTGGGAGCGGGCTTGCTCGCGAAAAGGGTGTGTCAGACAACATAAATGGCAACTGAAACACCGCTTTCGCGAGCAAGCCCGCTCCCACAATTGATCGATGCTGCCCGCCCCAATCTGGCGCAACTCCTCGCACCAACACGCCTGCCGCGATCCTTCCTGGTGCGTCATCAATCCGCACAACCGCTCTAAAACGCCATTCCCGTACCTTTCCCCGACCGGGCACAGCCCTTGCTAAAGACCCTTCAGTAGTCCGCATCTGCCAACCAAGAAAATTCATAAGTTCATGGAGATCGCACAATGAAGCGTCGCAG
>Ga0182008_10002403_pt1 | contig 11774 bp, 11 predicted proteins | sample Sormic07211129_1_FD_120482 | JGI IMG/M metagenome (GOLD analysis project Ga0182008, IMG submission 120482) | Rhizosphere microbial communities from Sorghum bicolor, Mead, Nebraska, USA - 072115-129_1 metaG | ecosystem: Host-associated > Plants > Roots > Rhizosphere | place: USA: Nebraska...
AAAAGAAAGTAGCGTACTAAACCTAAAGGATCAGCACGCTACACTGGCTAGTTCTTGACCGCACATGAAACAAAAATAAAATATTTTATTTGAAAATTAACACAGAATCTATCGGATGACGAACGAGTATAGCTTAATAGAAGATCAACCCAAATTGTGTTCTCCTATCACTTGCACGGATCACCAAATACTGATATCTTTAGTTCAACGTCCAATTTAGTACGAAGTAAACATTATATAGCTTGATACCGGCCGATACTATGCCTTTAGAAGAAGAAATCGTTAGAAAATATATTGAAGCCTATAACAACTTTGATGTAGACAATATGGTTGCAAATTTTGATGAAAACGTAGTTTTTGAAAATGTTGAGAATAACGAAACCAATATGTCACTAAAGGGTATAGCTGCTTTTAAAGAGCAGGCAGAACAGGCAAAAGCATATTTTAAAACAAGGGAACAACGCATTAAATCAATCAAACATACTGCACAGGAAGTAGAAATAGAAATTGATTATCATGCCGTATTGGCTATAAACCTTCCCAATGGTCTTAAAGCAGGCGAGGCACTAAACCTTTCGGGCAGATCGGTCTTCTTATTCGAAAGCGGTAAGGTTATTAAATTAACGGATATAAGTTAGTATTGAATTGATAATAATTTAAAAAACTATGGAAGCTATTTTCACTGTCTTATTTGAACTAATTATCAATCCGTTATTACTGAAATGGACGCTTAAAAGAGAACAACGCAAGGATCTATAAGTAAGGGAAAGCCATTTTAGCGCAGAACGTCGCTCCATTTAAATTTAGCGCGTTAATAACTTCCTAAAAAGATTGCTTCACGCCATCCCGTTATCCCTGTCCTTCCGTTCGCAATGACGTAAGTTTTTTGATTATGCACCCTAACTTCCCGACCTCGGTCATCCGACCAGTGACCAAAAAGATTGCTTCACGCCACTACAACACAGCCCTTCGTTTCAGTTCGCAATGATATGCCTAGAAATTTCTCCATCCGATCATCCGTCATTTCGAGCGGAGCGCAGCGAAGTCGAGAACCCGAAGGCTCAGCAAAGCTAAATCCTTTAAAGTTGCATATAAAACCCGGTTAAAAGATTTTTCCACTACTGTAGAAATGACGAACGGCCAGTACTTAATAGGAGAACAACCCAACTTTGTGGTTAAAAAAATGCGCCTAAACTTCCGGTCCCGGTTACCAGACTCCCGACTAATTTACCCTTTCCTAAAACAATTGCCTTTTAAATAGGATTATATAATTGTACCAATAACATCAGATATGAAAACAAAAATAATAATTTTAGTGGCCGCATTTGGTTTAGCATTGTCAGCATGTAGTGGTAAAAAAGCTGATCAGGAAAATGCCGATAGCATGTACAAATACACCGACACCAACAAGGTGATTGACAGTACAAAGACCGATTCTACAGCAGATTCGACTACCAACGCTCCAGCCGACGTTAAACATTAAAGATAATAAACAAACAACTAGCGCTCATGCAGAAAAAGTATGGGCGTTTTTTTATCGATCAACAAATCAATCCTTTGAGGTTAGGTCAAGAAAAGATTCTTCACTACGTTCAGAATGACAATATTGATTCCCTGCATATTATATAGGTATTCAAAGATTTTTATTCGTAAATCGTCAGTCTGAGAATATTTATGGCATAAATTAATGTGATTAACAGATAAATTATATTAGTTAATATCCCTTGAGAGATCGTCATTCCCAACTTGATTGGGAATCGTAATGCAAGCGCTTTAAGATTCCCGCATGCGCGAGAATGACGACCACTTCCTTTGCGCTTATCTTAGCAATCTTTGCGGTTACAAACTCGATTATTCCATCAACTTCTTTTTAATCCCTTCTGTAAGTTTTTTCAATTTCATATAACCTGCGGCTGTACTGTTTCTTTTATCGAAGTTAATTTCGAGCCAGCCTTTTTTAGCTTTAAGATTAAATTGATCGCTGCCATTTAAGTTTACGAACAGATCAATATGCTGATCTAATGGAAGTTCGTTGTTTAATGCACTGTCCAGATATTTTTCCAGTTTATCCGTTTTACTTTCGGCGTAATTTACTTCAAATTTAAAGTCAGACTGATTATCTATCGTGCTTACCGATAAATGGCCTTCACCATTACGGCACCCAAAACTTAAAGCGGCAACTAAAATTGCGATACTGTAAAAGATATTTTTCATTGTTATTGTTTAACTGGTTAATTGTTTAAATTGGTTAATCGAAAAGCGAATCCGGCTTCACCCTGCTGTTCCCAACCTCGGACCTCGGACTTTACGACTCTGGACTCCAGACTCAGGACTCCAGACTCAGGACTCCAGACTCAGGACTCCAGACTATCCCCCCGCTCTGCCCTTAATATCATCGGTAGCGGTATTTCTTGATCGGGCAGATTTTACATTCTGGTTCCCAAAATTATAACTGATGCTGAAATTTGCTCTCCTGCTGGTATAATGGTTTACAACATTCATGTTGACATTCTGATAAACCAACTTTCCTTCCCAATGGTTGGTGAGTAAAATATCGTCCATGTTTAAACGCAGTTTAAGCTTTTTATTCATCAAAGATTTTTGGATTCCGGCATTTAACGCCCCCTGATAAATGGTTGTCTGCTCTACTCCGTTTACCCGTGGAGAATTTAACCAGGCACTCACTTCGATACTGAAGTTTTGCGGAAGCGTAAAGGTATCTGAACTAAAAAGGTTCACAGCCGCTTTACCGGCACTATAAGCAGCACCTTCTATATTGCCATCGTTAAATTTATTATAGTATATGCTGATGTTGTTTTGCATATTCCACCATTTGGTTACTTTAACCGGGATATACAAATCGGCCGAATAATACCGCGAGCGGCCCAGGTTTTCACGGATCACACTGATAATTCTTGTGGCATCATCCTGTTTACTGATCTGCGTAATCATATCGCGGGTATCGGAATAGTTTAGAGAGAAAGAAAGCTCTTTATAACTGTAACTGACCTGGTAATTAGCCGTAAACTGAGGTTTGAGGTAAGGGTTTCCCTGATCAACCGCCAAAGGATCCATATAAAATACAAAGGGATTTAACTGCTGGTAATTCGGACGATCAACCCTTCTGCCATATGAATAACGGATGTTATGGTTTTCACTGATCTTCTGGTTGACAAATACAGTGGGAAACAAGGAAAAATAATTGCGGTTCACCTGTTTTTGATCGGTAACCGAAGTTCCGTTAGAGTGTGTATGTTCGCCCCTAAGGCCTATCTGAACCTGAAATACCTTCCATTCTTTAGAGAAACTTCCGTAAATGGCATTGATGTTTTCTTTGTACACAAAGTTGTTCGATTTACCCAGGTCGTTCTGCCATACTCCTCCAGTTAACTGTTCGGAGATAAAGTTGTTATGGGTAACTACATAGCTGCTTTTCAGGCCTGTTTCCAGTTTCATCGTTTTCGAAATCGGCAAGGTAAAATCTGTTTTTGCTGCATAAATATTAATTTCTGCATCGGTATTGTTCCTTAAGGTGGTTTGGTTGGTTTGGTTGCCGCTACCGTTTAAATAACTGGCAAGAAAGTTTTCATCTTTTTTATTGCTGAAACGCGAATAATCCATATCGAAAGTAAGACTCTTTCCTTTTTTATCGAAGTCGTGTTTGATGTTAAAGTTAGCGGTTAAATTGCCCACTGGCGAATGTGAATTTGCATCCTGTAAAATATAATTCAGGCTCGAAGTACCATTTTGTACCGCATTGATGTTTGTATTGCTCAAATTGCTGAGTTTGGTAGTTACCGTATTGGCATCCAACATTACCCCAAAAACCGTTTTCTCCGAAGCATAATAATCTGCGCCCAGTTTCCCCTGAAAGCCTACGCCTTTGTTTTTCCGGTCGAAATTTTGTGTTAACGAACTGGCCAAACCATCCGATAAAGTGGTACGGGTTAGAAACGTATTGTTAAACTGGGCTTTGCGTACGATTGCGCCATTTCCAAAAATATTCCATTTACCCTGGCGGTGATTTAAGTTTAAATTTACACCTGCGCGAAATAAATCACCCGGCGAATCGGGCATAATGCCCTGGCCGGTGTTTACGGCCAGGGTACCATTTGTACCAAAAGCTTTATTGCGTTTAAGCCTGATATTGATGATCCCTGCATTGCCAGCTGCATCATATTTGGCAGATGGGTTGGTAATCAGTTCAATGGTAGCAATCTGATCGCTGCTCATATTACTCAACAGCGTGGTAATATCGGCACCAGAAAGGAAATTGGATTTTCCGTCGATCATCACTGTTACCCCATTTTTATTGTTCAGCTTAATCTGGTCATTCTGCCGGTCGATTTGCACACCAGGCGCTTTTTCCAAAACCTCTAAAGCAGTGCTACCTGAAGCCGTAATACTGTTTTCTACATTCAGCACCGTTTTATCAATCTGGTGTTCAACAAATGGTTTCTTGCCCTGAACACTCACCTCTTTCAATTGTTTGCTTAAACTTTCGATGCTGATTACCGGTAGATTCAAATCCCCGTTAAGCGAAAAATGAGCTGTTTTTTTACTTTTAAAACCCACTATCGAGATGGAGAGAACATAATCGCCGCTTTTTAACTGGTCGATGTTAAACTCACCATCTATATTAGTCGATACACTTTTTATCAGGCTGGTATCCGGGTAATTCATTACCCGAACTACCGCAAATGGTACCGGAACAGTTTTTTCATCCACAATTTTTCCGGAAAGTTTATTTAATTTTTGGGCAAAAGAAGCCCCACACACCATCAGGCATGCCATTAGCGTAAATAATGTTTTCATGGTTTCTTCTTTTTAGTATGCTTTATTTCATCCGCATCAAATAGTCATTGTGAAGATTAATTATTATATAAAAATGAACATAGTGACGTTTTTTCCTTCGCACAAGTCTTGCCTCGGCTCGCCGCCGCCGAAGGGCTCTTTCTTTTTGCCATCAAAAAGAAACAAAAACTGCCAGCCTGTTGCCGACAGGCTTCGTGCCTAGCTATGACGACCAACTTAGGCTTTTCACTATTGTTCCATCGCTATCCCCAACTCTCCTTTAACCTCCCTGATCCGGTTTGAAACAGAATCCTGATAAATCACATCATCAGTTTTATTCTTTTGCAACAATTCTAATTCGTTTAATTCTCCTTTAAGCTTTTGTTTTTTTAACGCTTCTTCCTTTAACTTGGCAACACACTTCAAACCATCATCTGTCATGATCCAAATACTGGAGTCGTTGTGGTCATTTTCGCTGTCGTTACACTCCCAGGCCCAGTAGTTGTTAACGTAACGGTAAGCATCCTGCTTTAAAATTAGTTTTGTACCCACCGGGATTTCAAGATTTAACCTTACTTCCTGGTTTCTCCAAATGCTTCCCTTTCTCAATTGGAACCTCGGACTAAAAATCAGCTCCGAATCTTTCATTACGTAATTGTAGCTGATGTTCTGTGCATTTTGCAAGGCGCTTTGAAAGGTTTTACCCTGCGATTCATATTTCTGTGTTAAACGGGTAATACCGGTTTCGCTTTTGTTGATATCAATACGGATCCGGTTCGGCGAAACAAACGGTCCATCTTCAAAATCATCAACCACAATCTGGTGGCGGTTGTTCGCATCAATATGATAAGCCACGCTATCTTCTTTACTGAAATATTTACTTTTATCGATATTAAGGGTGTAGGTAGGAAAAGATTTCAGGTCGGTTGTTTGTGTTAACTCTGCATGTTGTTTAAATTCTGATGAAATCTTGGCTGCCTGATAACCGGTTACGGCCACACCCGCCAACCAGATAATCAACAGCGCGAAAGAAAGTGTTTTATTTATGGCCTGTTTATTGAAAGCTACTCTGATCGAGAACAACACCAACGCCAAAACCGGTACAAAACATACAATAAATGCACCAAACAAAATGATTCCTCTATTGCTTTCATTAACAATGGAGAATGGAAAATATTCATAGATGCTGGCATCCCAAAACCCCTGGAATGCAGCTGTACCAATAATTAAGGCCAGTAAAAACAATATGCCAGCTACAACGATAACACCTGCAATTACTTTGAAAATTACCTTTCCGGTACCTGATATAAAACGGCCAAGCCATTCGAAAAACTCACCGATAAAAATGCCTATCCGTCCAAATATAGGCTGTGCATGTTTATTTACTTCGCCTAAACGCTCTTTAACAGCCTGTAATTCTTCATCCAGGTTTTTTTGAAATCCCTGAAGGTTTGCAGGTTCGCCTTTCATCTCCATTTTTTCTACCCTCGATTTTGCTTTAGGCATAATGATCCAAAGCAGGGCATATACCAATACGCCAAATCCACCAACAAAACTGATCAGCAATGTTCCCAACCTAATCCATTTAGGATCTGCATTTACAAAGTGTGCAATACCGGCACAAACACCTGCTACTACGCGTTCGTCCATATCGCGGTATAGTTTTTTCTCTACATACTGGTGTTGGTAGGTATTGTTGATCACTGGTTGCTCTTCGCCTTCTTCAGCTGTATCAAAATCCTGCACCCGGCCCATTTGCGCAATCACTGAGTTTACATTGGCCGAATCTACAACCTGTTTTTTCTGCTCTTCCAATTGCTCAGTCAACAATTCGGCAATCCTGTTTTCAATATCCGTTACAATCTCAAGGTCATCTGCATGATTGGCAAAATAGTTTTTTACTTCGTTTAAGTAGGCTTTTAAGCGCTCATAAGCACTTTCTTCAATGTGAATAATTGTGTTTCCTATATTGATGATGATGGTCTTTTCCATTTCCTTTTTACTAATTATGAATTGGCTCCTTTTTGTGAAATACCTACGGCATAAGCCAACTCCTGCCAGGTTTGATCTAATTGTGATAAAATACCCCGACCATCTTCGGTTAAGGTATAATATTTACGCGGTGGGCCTGAGGTAGATTCTACCCAGTTGTAGCTTAACAAACCGTTGTTTTTAAGCCTGGTTAATAATGGATATAAGGTACCTTCAACCACCAACAGCTTTGCCGATCTTAACTCGGCAATAATATCCGAAGCATAAATTTCGCCCCGTGAGATGATTGATAAAACACAGTATTCCAGAATTCCCTTCCGCATTTGCGTTTGCGTATTTTCTGCTATCATATAACAAAGATATATGTTTTATATACTACCATGCAATACATAGTACTAGAATAAATCAAAGCAAATACACAAATAATTGATTATCAATGATATAATTTTAAATAAAATTTTGTTCTTTGAAAATAATTCCTAAAAAGCTGAAAGTTTTTACTGTTTTTTAGAAAAGCAAGGTCCTGTAGTACTTCGGTTTTTGCAGCCCTGCTATCACCTATAGTCCCGATTAGATAGATCTTAAATACAAACATTTACTTAAATCGGGAGCTATTGGGTTCTATCAGGTTTAGGTGGAGAGGTTTTGTATTATTATTTATGTTTTTGGAACAGCCCCCTGTAAATAAACCCGACAGAGCGGGTAGCCCACATAATGAATTTTTCATATTGCGGGTAGATGCATCTTTTAGGCATTTTGCTAACTGACTTTTAACAAAGCACAGGTTTTAGCGAAAGACGCCGTCAATTCCAAGTGGCAGAAGGATCAAAAAAACAGACGCAATACAGAACAAATGGCACCACCAAACCTGAAACGCAGTGGTTTTGTGTTCATAAACGAAAGTTTAATGTTATGAAGGAATTGAACACAAAACAAAGTGCCGCTGTTTTTTTGATGAGCTTGGGGCAGTGTGAAGCCACCTTGTTGGATTGACAGAGCGCTTTGGGTACTTTGGCGCTCCAAAGTACCATGCCCCTGCGGCATAGAGCAGTAGAAAAATTCAAAATGCAGAAGTTAGCATCTAATTAAATATATAAATACTATAGATTTAATATATTTTAATAATTTTGCTGTGTCTTAACTTATTTTCATGAAGAAATCTATTGCCAGCATCGTTGCTGAGGCAAACGAAAGCGGCGAAGGAACGCTTAAAAGAACCTTAGGTCCCATCAACCTGATTTTAATTGGTGTTGGACTAACACTTGGCGCCGGTTTGTTTTCCATTACGGGCTTGGCAGCAGCCAATCATTCCGGTCCGGCGGTAACCCTGTCATTTGTAATTGCGGCTTTAGGTTGCGGTTTTGCTGCGCTTTGTTATGCAGAATTTGCCTCTATGATCCCTGTTGCGGGCAGTGCCTATACCTATTCTTATGCCACCATGGGTGAACTTTTCGCATGGATTATCGGTTGGGATCTGGTACTGGAATACTCTGTAGGTTGTGCGACTGTAGCCATTAGCTGGTCGCAGTATTTAACCCGGTTTTTAGCCAGCTTACACATTTATCTTCCCCCGCAGTTAACCCTATCTCCTTTCGAAACCGCTAAGCTGGCTGATGGTTCTGTTGTTCATGGCATTATTAACATCCCCGCAGCATTGGTGGTGGTTTTGATGACGGCTATATTGATCCGTGGTACCAAAGGCTCAGCGATTGTAAACGGAATTATTGTTTTTCTCAAAGTGGGCGTAGTTTTGGTTTTTATCGCATTAGGCTGGCAATATATCGATCCCGCAAATTATCACCCGTATATCCCCGAAAATACAGGAACATTCGGTCAGTTTGGATGGAGCGGTGTATTACGTGGTGCAGGTTTGGTATTTTTTGTGTTTATAGGCTTCGATGCCGTTGCAGCATCTGCACAGGAAACCAAAAATCCTGCGAGAGATTTACCAATTGGTATTATTGGCTCATTAGTAGTTTGTACGGTTTTGTTCGGCTTATTCGGACATGTGATGACAGGTCTCACTAATTATAAAGAATTTGCCAATAGTGGCGCACCGGTAGCTATAGCCATCGAAAAAACACCTTATGCCTGGTTAAGCCAGGCCATCATTCTGGCCATTCTGGTCGGTTATACATCCGTAATCCTGATCGATTTAATGGCGCAATCGCGTATGTTCTACTCCATTAGTAAAGATGGATTATTACCAAAGATGTTTTCTGACGTGCATACAAAATTCAAAACGCCATACAAATCAAATATTATTCTTTGTTTATTTATCGGCCTCTTTGCGGCATTTGTGCCGATGAATGTGGTCGGAGAAATGACCAGTATCGGGACCTTACTGGCTTTTTTAATGGTTTGTGTGGGTATCCTGATTTTAAGAAAAACAAATCCTGAAGCTCAGCGTCCATTTAGGGTTCCTTTAGTACCATTAATCCCAATCTTGGGCATTTTAACGTGTATTGCCATGATGGTATTTTTACCCTGGGAAACCTGGTTAAGGCTTGCGGTTTGGCTGGCAATTGGATTAGCCATTTACTTCGGTTATGGTAAAAAGAACAGCAAATTAAATACCGCGGAGAAACAGCCAGAAAACCTGTAGTAAACATGTACTATACATTGGGCGAACCTGCTGTTGGATATTCCATACAACCCGTTTGCCCTTTTTTAATAACAATCCGTATTTTACAACCGTATAAATATCAATTAATTAAGAAAAAAAACTAGTTATCCACAATTTAACATTTTTCTTAAATATTGGCTTGGGATTTGCCCTGATAAAATCGACCCTATTAAAACATCATCCTATGATTATTAAATTAGACACATCGATTTTCAGGCTTTCGAGGCATAAAGCTGAAACCATAAAAAAAGTGGCAACACCACTTACAAGAGACCAATGGATTACTGCTGACAGAATTGTAATGGCAGCCCTATTTATTGTCACGATTATTGGTGCAATATTATTTTAATTCCTGATGATGAATCAAAAATCTTCAGCAATTAACTCCTTATTGATCATCACTGCAGCCATGGTTCCAGCGGCTGTAACAATTGGCAACGACCTGAACAAGGTTGTGCAATCTCCTGCAGCATAAACGCCTATTGCAGAGGTTTGCTGCTGCTCATTTACTTTTATTGTTTTCAAATCTGTTAATTCAAATCCGAGCTGCGCACTGAAATTTATGTGCTGTTCTATTTCTGGTTTAACGTAAATTGCCTTGAAGGACACTTTCATCCCACTTTTAAATACAATGTTTTCGAGCCGACCATTTTGGTGTTCCAACTCAATAATCTCCTCTTCCAGAATGGTAATCGATTTAGATTTCAGCTTCTCGGTCTGTTCTGCAGTCAATTGTGATTTACCATTGGTTAAAATGGTTAAATCTTTATTCCAAAGCTGAAGGTTTTTGGCCATCTCAAAGGCATGCTCGCCATTCATTAACAGGCCTACTTTTTCATTTTTTACTTCATAGCCATGGCAATAAGGACAATGTATGGCAGAAATGGCCCAACATGCGGCCAATCCTTTGATATCGGGCAGCGTATCTTTTAAACCTGTGGCCAATAATAATTTGCGCCCAGTAAAATGCTGTCCGCTTTCTACCTCAACACCAAAACCATCCTTCATTTTTTTTGATGAAATAGCTTTACCTTCTAAAAACCTGACGGTCGGATATTTTAGCACCTCTTCTTTTGCGACTTTAGCGATATCAGCAGGCCGATCGCCATCGTGGGTTAAAAAATTATGTGAATGCGGCGTCTGTCGGTTGCAGGGTTTACCGGCATCAACAATAAGGACATTGCGGGTTGAACGGCCCAGGGCTAATGCTGCAGACAAACCCGCATAGCTGCCACCAATTATAATTACATCAAAATCCATATGCTTATCTTTTAAAACAAAGATCAGCATTCAAACTTCAAATGCAACACAGATGCATTAAATCAATGTCATTTTATTTTTTTATAAATAAGTGCCTTGATAAAATCGCGATAGTAAAAGCGCTGTTCCAAAATTTGATAACCTTTGTTCAAAAAATAAGGATCCATGTCTATGAGTTGATTGGCTTCTACAATTCCAAGTAACTTAAAAAAGCTGTACATCGATTTAAGCAGCAACCATTTCCACCAGGCCCCATTATTTTTGTTAAGCGAAAAATCGACCAAAAACCACAAACCATCTTTTTTCAAATATTCATTTAGCTGATCAAATACTTTTGCGGCACGTTGCTCTGCGAAATTATCGAAAAGGAATGGTGTTAAAATTACATCAAATACGATATTAGCCCTAAAATCCTCAATGCCCAGATGCACAAACTCAACCTGGTTATTTTTGCAGTTTCGTTTTTGAGAAAGCGCAATCATTTTAGCCGAGATCTCTACATACACAATCTTTAAGCCACTGGGATATATCTTGGCAATTTCTTCTAAAATCCACCCTGTTCCACCACCCACAATTAAAACCGCGCTGTTTTCTGTGATATGTTGAAGCTGATTAGCCTGCGCATTTACCTGCGATTTAAAAAACACCAATCTACTTAAGGTATCGTAATGGTTGGCTATTTTATCGTAGTTATTGTTCATTTGGTTAATCGCTTAATCGTTGAAATTGGTTAATCGAGTCTGACATTAGCTTCATAGAGTTATTTGTTTAAAGGCACAAATTGCCTAACTGAATATAACAATCAATTAACCAGTTAACCAATTTAAGCAGTTAACCCCTACCTTACAAACTGCATTCCTATTATTCCGCATATGGCCTTAAATAAAATCAGTCCATCAATTACCATCAGATAATAGAGGATATTTTTTCTTTTGTGCATGGAATAAGCAATATAAATCGTCAATACAAATGGCAGCACATTGAATAATACCTGTGGTATTCCAAAGCCCTTGTAACGAGCAAATATGCCAAGTGAGATTAAACCGATAATCAAAAGCGGAATCAAAATATTAAAAATGGTTCTTCGTAAACCATAACGTAC
>Ga0182008_10002404_pt1 | contig 11767 bp, 9 predicted proteins | sample Sormic07211129_1_FD_120482 | JGI IMG/M metagenome (GOLD analysis project Ga0182008, IMG submission 120482) | Rhizosphere microbial communities from Sorghum bicolor, Mead, Nebraska, USA - 072115-129_1 metaG | ecosystem: Host-associated > Plants > Roots > Rhizosphere | place: USA: Nebraska...
CTCCCCGGCGGCCAGCAGGTACCCGTCGGCGTCGCGCCGCACGCGACGGCCGGGTGCCCGGGGCGGCAGGCCGGGTTCGAGGAGCCGACGCAGGGAGCCGACATAGCGGCGCACCACGTTGAGCGCGCTGGCCGGCGGCCGGTCGGGCCACAGCACGTCCACGATCTCGCCCGTCGGTACGGGTCGGCCCGCCCGTGCCAGGAGCAGGGCGAGCAGGGCGCGCTGCTGGGGGAAACCGAGGTCCAGCTCGGCCTGTCCGCGGATCACGCGCAGCGGTCCCAGTACCTCGAACCGCGTCAACTCCACCTCCTCCACGCCCAGTTGTCCCATCAGGCGAGGTCGCGGCCGTCGGCCCGGCCGGACAGTCGCCGCTGGAGCCTCTCGGCGTCCGGGTGGTCGAGCGCGGTGAGGAGAGCGAGTGCCTCACGCCAGGCCGAGTCCGCCTCGTCCGGGGCGCCCGTCGCGAGGTGGGTGTCGCCGATGTGGACCAGGGTGCAGGCCTCCATGTACGGCACGCCCAACTCCCGGTACAGGACAAGGGCGTTGTGGTAGCCGAGCAGGGCGTGGGGATGGCGGCGCAGGCCGTGGTGGGCGTAGGCGATGCTGTCCCAGGTGGACGCCTGGCCGTAGCGGTCGCCCAGCTCCTGGAGCATGGCGAGAGCCTCGAAGCAGTGACTCAGGGCCTGTTGGTACTGGCCGAGCAACGCGTGGTACCAGCCGACCGAGTTGAGGACGCTGGCCTGCGCGGCCGGCCCCCCGACGGCGCGGAACAGCTCCAGCGCTCGCTGGTTGTGCCGCAGAGCGCCCGGCAGATCGCCCCGCTGGTCGCACTCCCAGCCGAGGCTGCGGTGGACCTCGGCCTGTCCCGCGCTCTCGCCCGTCCCGGTGAAGAGTTCCAGCGCCCTCGCCAGGCGGGGTCGGCACCGGTCGTGCAGGCCGAGCCGGCCCTCGGCCCGCGCCAGCCCGAGCAGGCCACGCGCCTCCCAGCCGGGCTCGGACAGCCTCGACGCCGCGTCCAGCGCCTTGCGTTGGGCGGCCAGCCCGTCGTGCCAGTGCCCCCGCCGGTCGAAGAACGGCTCCAGCGACCAGGCCAGCACACAGACGAGACGGTCCCGACCTGAACGGGCTGCCGCGTCGAGCACGGCGAGCAGCACCGCATACTCCCCGGTCAGCCAGTCCAGCGCGTCCCGGTCGTCACCGAGCGCCTCCACGGCGACCTTGGCCGGGACCGGCCCGGGGGACGGGGGCTCGGCGTGCGGGGCGAGGACGCGATGTGCGGCGTGGGCGGTGTGCAGGTAGTAGGCGTACAGCCGCTCCAGGGCCGCGGCCGGTTCCCCGCGACCGCCCGCCTCCACCGCCTCCACCGCCTCCGCCACTTCCACCGCCGCACCCGCCGCACGCTCGGCGTCCTCGGCGCCCACCAGTTCGGCGGCGTGCGCCCGCAGCAGGTCGTGCAGGGTGTACCGCCCGGGCGCGTGCTCGTGCGCGAGGTGTACGGCGGCGAGCTCGGCCAGCAGACGGTGCGCCGCCCGCGCCGGGAGTCCCGTCAGGGCCGCCGCCGCGGGGACGGAGACGTCCGGGCCCGGGTGCAGGCCGAGCAGGCGGAAGAGGCGGGCCGCACCCGGTGAGACCGCGGCCAGCGACCAGGAGAACACCGCGCCGACGTTCGCGGCCGGGTCGGTCCGGCTGAACGCGTCCAGACTGCCGTGCGCCGCCCGCAACTCGGCCGCGATGGCCCGCAGCGGGAAGTGCGGGTGCGCGGCGGCCCGGGCGGATACACACGCGAGGGCGAGCGGCAGGCCGGCGCACAGCTCCGTGATCTCGTCCACCGCCCGGGACCCGCCGAGCAGCCGGTCCGCGCCCAGCCGACGGGCCAGGAACGCCCTGGCCTGTTCGGTGTCGAGCGGGCGCAGGGTGAGGGTGTGCGCTCCGTGCGCGGCAACCAGGCCGGGCAGCCGGCGTCGGCTGGTGACGACGGTCAGACACCCGGGCGTCCCCGGCAGCAGCGGCCGTACCTGATCGCTGTCGCGCGCGTTGTCCAGCAGGACCAGCACCCGCCGTCCCGCCAACACACTGCGGTACAGGGCGCTTTGGGCCTCCAGTCCGTGCGGCACCCGCTCGGGCGGCACGCCCAGGGCGTCCAGGAGGAGGCGCACCGCCTCGCCCGCGCCCATCACCGCGCCGGACGGGTCGAAGCCCCGGAGGTCGACGTAGAGCTGTCCGTCGGGAAACCGGTCGGCGATCCGGTGCGCCCAGTGCACGGCCAGGGTCGTCTTGCCGATGCCGGCCATGCCGTCGATGGCCGCGATGACCACGCCCGCGGAGGGCTCCGCCGAACGGCCGAGCACGTCGTCCAGTTCGGTCTGCCGACCGGTGAACGTCGGCAGGTCGTGGGGTAGTTGGGCGGGCACGGGGGACACGCGCGCGGGCTCCTGCTCTGCCGCGCGCCCGGCGTCGCGGAGTTCGGCCCCCGGGTCGATGCCCAGCTCGTCGGCGAGCCGGGCGGCGGCGGTCCGGTAGGTCGCGAGGGCTTCGGAGCGGCGCCCGGCAGCCGTGAGGACGAGGATCAGCCGGGCGAGCAGGGGTTCGTCCAGCGAGTTCTCCGCGGCGGCCTCCCGGAGCCGGGCCAGCACCGACTCCGGCACTCCGGCGTCGAGCGCCGCGTCGGCGGCCTCCCGTACCGCCGCCGCCCGTTCCCGTTCGGCCGCGCCTAAGCCGGCCCGCTCGCGCATCTCGGCCGGCACGTCGGCGGCGACCGGTCCCCGCCACAGATCCAGCGCCTCGGAGAGCAGTTCGACAGCCCGTGCGGGCGCGACCCGGCCGGCCTCCTCCCGCAGCCGACGGAACCGCGACAGGTCCAGTGAGTCGGCGTCGCCCGTCCACCGATATCCGCCCGCGTCCCGCGCCAGCCACCGCCCGGCGGCCCGAGCGGGGAGCCCGGGTTCCAAAAGGCGCCGCAACGAACCCATATGACGGCGTATCACGTTCTCGGCGCTGGGCGGCGGACTCGCACCCCACAGCACACTCACGATCTCGCTCACGGCGACCGGCTGGCCGGCCCGCACCAACAGCAGCGCCAGCAGGGCCCGTTCACGAGGTCCGCCGAGTACCGCGTCCGCCCCGGCCCGCCGTACCCGAAGCGGCCCCAGCACCGAGCACTCCACCGACTCGACCGACTCCACAGGCTCCGCCGGCACCTGACCCCCTTGATGTCCACCCCGGACCTGACTTTACGTGAACATGGGGGTTACCTGGTGTAACAGCCCGGTCGGCGGACGGTCCGGGCGACTTCAGGGCCGGTAGCGGGCGGTGACCGCCGAGAGGTAGCTGCGGAGCATCACCTTCGCCTCCTCCAGCAGCGCCGCGTCCCCCTGCGCCGCCCGTCGGAAGGCCTCCTGGGAGAGCGCGTCGGCGGCGAGGACCGCGGCGTGGCAGACGCGGCCGAGCTCCTCGTCGTCGCGGGCCATGCCCAGGGCGAGGAGGATGCGGCGGACACCGTCGGCCATACGGCGCTTGTGCTCGCGGTCCGCGGCCCGGGTCCGCTCGGTCAGACCGCTGCCGAACCACAGGGCGCGAAAGCCGTGCTCGGTCCGGTAGATCGCGGCGTACGCGTCGACCAGCAGGCCCACCGGGTCCTCCCACCGCTCGGCCGCCGCGGCCTCGACGAAGCCGTCCATCGCAGCCTCCAGCTTGGTGAAGTACCCGGCCGCCAGGGCGTCGATGATCGCGTCCCGGTCGGGCAGATACTGGTACAGCGAGCCGACCGAGACCCGCGCCGCCGCGGCCACCCGGGTCGTGGTCAGCGCCTCGACCCCGTCCCTGATCAGAAGGTGCTCGGCCGTCTCCAGCACCCGCGCCAACCGCGCCTTGCTGCGCGCCTGTTTCGGGGTACGGCGCAGGGCAGCGGCCCCGCCGAACTCCGAGGTCGGCTCTCCCACGGAAAACCTCCGAACCTGAACGTGACTTTGATTCACGTTTAGGTTACGGTCGCCGCCATGACGGACTCAAGCCCGGCACTGGAGCCGCAGCGGGCCGCGGTGGCGGAAGCCTGTCGCAGGCTGGGCGCGGAGGGGCTGCTCATCGGCACGGCGGGCAACGTCAGCGTGCGTGTCGAGGACCGGGTGGCGATCACCGCGACCGGCGCGGTCCTCGCCGAACTCACCCCGGACCAGGTGACGGTGGTCGACCTGGACGGCAAGGTCGTGGCCGGTGCCCTGGAGCCGACCTCGGAACTGGACCTGCACCTCGGCGTCTACCGCCGCTACGGCACCGGCGCGGTCGTCCACACACACGCCCCCATGGCCACCGCGCTCTCCCTCGTCCTCGACGAACTGCCCTGTATCCACTACCAGTTGCTCACCCTCGGGGGCACCGTCCGGGTCGCCCCGTACGCCACCTTCGGCACCCCGGAGCTGGCCGGGTCGGTCCTCGCCGCGCTGGAGGGCCGCAGCGCCGCCCTGATGGCCAACCACGGTGCGGTCACCCACGCGACGACCCTCGACAAGGCCGTAGAGCACGCTCTGCTCCTGGAGTGGGCGTGCGGTGTCTACCAGCACGCGGCCGCCCTGGGGAAGCCCCGGGTCCTCGACGAACAGCAGCAGATCGCGGTCATCGAGGCCGCGATCGCCCGTGACTACGGCACCACCCACCCCGTACCACCCGCGCAGGAGGGACAGCGATGAAGGTCGTCACGATGGGCGTGCATGTGCTGGACGTGCTGGTCCGGCCGGTGGAGGAGATACCCGAGGGGCAGGGCGCGACCCTCGTCGACGACATCCGTATGACCGCCGCCGGTACGGCCGCCGGCACCGCGCTCACCCTCGCCAAGCTGGGCGCCGAGGTCCGCACGGCCGGCGCGATCGGCACCGACCCCACCGGCGATCTGCTGATCCAGCTCCTCCACCGGGCGGGCATCGACACGGAGTTCCTGGTCCGCCGTATCGACACCTCCACCTCCGCGAGTGTCCTGCCCATCCGCCCCAACGGCGACCGGCCGTCCCTCCACCTCCTCGGCGCCAACGTCACCTACGGCCTCGACGACGTGCCCTGGGACGCGCTCGCCGAGGCCACCCATCTGCACCTGGGCGGGCCGGAGTTGATCGGCGCGGAGGTCGCGGCGCGCATCCTGTCGTACGCGAGGGACCACGACGTGGTGACCTCCGTCGACCTCCTCGCGCCCGGCGAACTCGGCACCTTCGACCAGATCGAACCGCTGCTCCCGTACGTCGACTACCTCCTCCCCAACGACGACCAGGTGCTCGGCTTCAGCGAGGAGGAGGACCTGGTGACCGGTGCGAAGAAACTCCTGACCGCCGGTGCGGGCCTGGTCGCCGTCACCCGGGGCGGCGACGGCGCCCTGCTGGTCACCGCCGAGGGCACCGAGTCCGTGCCTGCCTTCGACGTCGAGGTCGTCGACACCACCGGCTGCGGCGACGCGTTCTCCGCCGGCTTCCTGCGCGGTGTGAGCCTGGGCCGCACCCCGCGCGAGTCCGCCGTGCTCGGAGGTGCGGCGGCGGCACTGGTGGCCCAGGGACTGGGCAGCGACCACGGGGAGTTCGACCTGGCCGAGGCCGACGAGTTCGCCATGACCCGAAAGACCCGCTGAATGACCAGAAAGACCCGCTGACCGGCCACCGGACGCGGAGCCGGCCGATCGAGTGGTGACGCTCACGGTGGGGGCGTACGGTCGAACAGTGGATGTCACCGTTCATTGAGAGCCCTTCGCACCATGAGCAGCAGCCCGCAGCCGACCTCCGCAGCGCAGGCCGCCACCGGTGAATCCGGCGGCGGAGGAAACGGCATGGCGCTGCTGGTCATAGCGTCCTGCCAGCTGATGGTGGTGCTCGACATCACCATCGTGAACATCGCGCTGCCGCACATCCAGAGCGCGCTGGACTTCTCCACCACCAGCCTGTCCTGGGTGGTGAACGCCTACACCCTCACCTTCGGCGGTCTGCTGCTGCTCGGCGGCAGGACCGGGGACATCCTCGGCAGGCGCCGTATGTTCGTCCTGGGTGTGCTGCTGTTCGCGCTCGCCTCCCTGCTCGGCGGACTCGCGCAGAACTCCGGTGAACTCCTCGCCGCACGCGCCCTCCAGGGCGTCGGCGGCGCGATCGCGTCCCCGACCGCACTCGCCCTGATCAGCACGACCTTCCGCGAGGGCCCCGAGCGGAACCGGGCCTTCGGGGTCTTCGCCGGGGTCTCGGCCGGCGGCGGCGCCATCGGACTGCTCGCGGGCGGGGTGATCGTGGAGTGGCTGAACTGGCGCTGGGTGCTCTTCGTCAACGTCCCGATCGGCGTGCTCATCGCCCTCGCCGCGCCCCGCTGGATCAAGGAGTCCGAACGCCACCCCGGCCACTTCGACCTCCTCGGCGCCCTGACCTCCACCGCCGGCATGGTGCTGCTGGTGTACGGGTTCATCAGAGCCGCCCAGGAGGGCTGGCGGGACGCGCTCACGCTGGCCTCCTTCGGAGCCGCCGTCGTCTTCCTCACGGCCTTCATCCTGATCGAGCGGCGCTCCAGTCAGCCGATCACACCGCTGCACATGTTCGCCGACCGCAACCGGGCCGGCACCTACGGCATGATGCTGAGCCTGGCCGCCGCGATCTTCGGCATGTTCTTCTTCCTCACCCTCTTCGTGCAGGACGTGCTGGGCTTCAGCCCGCTGGCGACCGGGTTCGCCTTCCTGCCGGTCAGCGCGGTCATCGCGGTCGGTGCCGGGCTGGCCTCGCGCTTCCTGCCCACCTTCGGACCCAAGCCCTTCCTGGTGGTGGGCGCGATCCTCGCGGCGGGCGGCCTGGCCTGGCTGACGCTGACCGACGTCCACTCCACGTACGCGGGCAGCATCCTCGGCCCGATCCTCGTCTTCAGCCTGGGCATGGGCATGGAGTTCGTCTCGCTCACCCTCATGGCGCTCTCCAACGTCCCCGTCCAGGAGACCGGTGCGGCCTCCGGACTCCTCAACGCCACCCAGCAGGTGGGTGGTTCGCTCGGACTGTCCATCCTGGTCACGACGTTCGGCACCGCCAGCACCAACGAGGCGCACACCCAGGTCCCGCGCTTCCTGGCGCAGGCCACCCCGGCCGAGCGGCTGCGCTTCCGGCACACCGGACAGCTGCCCCGCCCCTGGTCCGACGAGGTTCTCACCTCGGGGATCTCCGCCGCCTTCGTCGTCGCGGCGATCTTCGCCGTGATCGCCGCCGCGATCGCCCTGGTCTGCATCCAGGTCCGCCCGTCCGACCTGGAACGCCTCAAGGGCGGGGCAACGGGGCCCGGACCTGGCTGAGACGTCTTGCGCCCGGCTCAGCGACCGGCGCGACCGGAGGCGTCGCGCGCCGCGCGCTCCACCCGTCGCCGGTGTTCCTCCCATCCGGCCCGGTCCTCCGGCGGCAGACTGTCCTTGCCCTTGAGATGGCCGACGCTCCCGTCGATCAGCTCGCGGACGATGTCCGCGTGCCCGGCGTGCCGCTGCGTGTCGGTGATCACGCGGACCAGAATGTGGTGCAGCGTCACCTCCCGTCGCTCCTCGGGCCACCACGGCACCTGACCGGTCGCGTCGAGCGGCAGCGCGGCGATCGTGGCGTCGGAGTGCTCCCACGCACTGCGGTACAGCCCGACGATCTCCTCGCGCGACTCGTCCGCGGTGGCCCACATGTCGTCGTGGGGATCCGAGCTGTCCTGCGTGTACCACCAGGGCGGGGGGTCCGCGCCGAAGAAGGGCCGCCCGAACGTGTCGCCGAAGTATCCCAGCTCCACACCGGCGAGATGTTTGACCAGCCCCAACAGGTTCGTGCCCGTGGGGGTCAGCGGGCGGCGGACGTCGTACTCCGGGACCCCGTCGAGCTTCCACAGCAGGGCGTCCCGCCCTTCCTGCAGATACCGCCGGAGATCCGCTTTCGGATGATCAGCCTTCGGATGTGTTTCGGCCATGCGGGGAAGTCTTGCACCCGGCACTGACAACGCCCGTCGCCTCGCATGTCACAGACGCTGGGCCTGTCCTCGGACAGCGACCGGTACGGCGGCTCGTGGCCAGGGGGGCACCAGGTGACGGCTACGACGACGAGCGCGGCCGGACCGGAGTCCGGGCGCAGATCGACGTCCAGCCGGAGCTGCAGGCCACCGCGCGCCCTGAGACTGGTGCCTGCAGCTCGCCCGGCTTCCCACGGGCCCTACGCGGGGCGTACCGCGATACGGATCGCCGCCTCCCCGGCGTTGTGGATCGACTCCTCACGTATGACCGATCCCGGACCGGGGGCGTGGATCATCAGGCCGCCGCCGGTGTAGATGCCGACGTGGCTGAAGTTGTCGTGGAAGAAGATCAGGTCCCCCGGGCGGCTCTCGGCGACCGGGATCATCGCGCCGGCGCTCGACTGCTCGTGCGTGCTGCGCGGCAGGTCCACACCGGCGGCCTTCCAAGCGGCCTGGGCGAGCCCCGAGTTGTCGTACGACTCCGGTCCGACCGCGCCCCACAGGCACGGCCTGCCGATCTGCTCGCGGGCGAAGGCGACGGCCCGGTCGGCCTTGGTGGCGCCGCCCGTCGCTTCGGGAGCGGTCGGCATCTGCGCACGCCAGTCCTCGACCGCGGGCACACCGGTGTCGAGCACCGACGGCTCCTGCAACCGCCGAGCCTCGTCGGCCGCACGGCGGGCCTGCTCCTGAGCCACCGGGTCCCGCCAGTCCACCTGGGGCGCCGACGGGGCGACCAGCTGCTGGGCGGTGGTGCCCCAAGTGACCTGAGTCGACAGGGCGTCGGCCACGGGCCGCGTGGCGACGGGCTGCTGGATCACGGCCGCCCAGCCGGGCTGCCCCGCCGGGGCGTCCCCAACGGGGAGCGGCGCCACGATCTGCTGCGCCCCGGTGTCCCAGCCCTGCTGCACAGGCTGCGATGGCTGTGAAGGCTGCATGGCGACCGCGGTGCGCGGTGCGGCGACCTGCTGGACCTGATTGGCCCAGTCGCTCTGCGCCGGCGCGGCCTGGGCCGCCGTGAACTCGGTGACGAGCTGCTGAGCACCCGTGTCCCACCCGGGCTGCATACGCCGGGCCTCAAGGCCGGTGGGGGCGGCGGGGGTTTGCTGGGTCGGGATGCCTGCGCCTGGCTGCATGCTGCGGGATTCGAGGCTGGTGGCCTGGGCGATGATCTGTTGGGCGCCGGTGTCCCAGCCGGGCTGTGCCGACGGGGTGTCGGTAGCCGTGCGCTGGGCCGGGATCGTCCAGTTGACCTGGGTCGGGGCGGGCTCGATCGCCGCGGGCGGTGTGTTCTGCCGGGCCGTGGTCTGCCAGGTGCCCTGGGCCGCCCAGGCCGGCGTCGAGAGGGACGCGCGCGGGACCGAGGTCTGCCGGGCTATGTGGCGGTACAGAAGATCGCTGGCCGCCGCGACCTTGCGCTGGCTGTCCTGCTTGGACCGGCGCAGCACGGTCTGCCGCGACTCGGGGGCCGCCGGGGCCGAGAAGGCGCCGGTGTTCTCCTGACGAGGACGCGGTACGGCGGGCAGCGCGGGCATGGCACCGGCCGGGAGCTGGGCGACGGGCCCGGTGGCCCGCCCGGCGACCGGACCGCCGGAGGTCAGCTCGGCCGGCGGCCGGCGGGTGCCGGCGGCGGGCAGCTCGGGCACGGCCCGGCCGGGGGCCTCCAGCGCACGCGCGGCGGGAAGCTCCGCAGGACGCTCGGGCCGGGATGCCGCCGGACGGGCGGGCCTCTCCCTGGCCGGCATCCGGTCGGTGGGCAGAACAGCCGGAACCGTCGGTCCCAGCGCCGCGCGCGCCGCGTCGAACCACTGCCGGCTGACGTTGTCCAGGTCGGGGTCCGAGTCCGAGCCCCTGCGCGCACTCCCGCCCTGGCCGCCCTGCCCGCGCGCACCGCGCGAGCCCTGCACCCGGGTCAGGTTGAACTGGCCGGTGTCGTCCTCGGCGCGGTCGTAGAGGCTGCTCACCCGCTGCCGGACGGCTTCACGGCTGGGTCCCTCGTCGGAGTTACGCGCACCGGAAAGACCGAAGCCTCCGGCGCGCGATGATCGTTCCGGCGCCATGGGAGCCGTACTCCTTCCGTACTCCGCCTACCGAGTTAGCTGTCGGGTTCGGGCGGCAGTTCCGGAAGGATTGCCCTACGACCCTTGCCCCTGAGGACAGTTGGGCCGACTCACCCCATGATTCGGTTGGGTCCCCGGCTCCGGCTGCCACAGGGGCGCACCGGACTCGGCGGAGGCCGCGCTTCCCGACGGGGTTCGCCGGAGTGACTCGAGCGGCCTGAAGCGAGGCTAGCCAATTTGTGCGCCCCGTGTGAAGGTTGAAGGGCGGAATGTCCGATACGCTTTTGTGACCTTCATTGTGACGCTTCGTCAGATGCGGCGGTTGTGCACGCATGGCATCCGCTCGACGACGGACGGTAGCGCAGGACGTCGGAACCACGGCCAGGGCGTCGAGCGGAGCGCGTCAGGAACGCGGACGCTCGTCCTGGGCGGCGGCGCGCTCGGCGTTCCGCTTCTTGATCCGCGCGCCCTCCTTGCGGGCCTCGGCCTGGGTGGCGCGCTCCTTCACCAGCCACTCGGGCTGCTCCTGCTTCAGCGCCTCGATCTGCTCGGTGGTGAGGGGCTCGGTGACCCCGCCGCGGGCGAGGCCCGAGATGGAGACGCCCAGCTTCTCCGCGACCACGGGGCGGGGGTGCGGACCGTTGGCCCGCAGCTCGCGCAGCCACTCGGGCGGATTCGCCTGCAGCTCGTCGAGCTGGGCGCGGGAGACGTCACCCGCGCGGAACTCGGTGGGGGTGGCCTCGAGGTACACACCCAGCTTCTTCGCCGCCGTGGCGGGCTTCATCGTCTGGGTGGTCTGGTGCGACTTCATACGGTCCAGGGTATCGAGCGCGTACGAGACCTCCGACCACGGCCGGTAACCTGGCGGGGTGACAGGCTCGGAAGCATCCCAGACGTTCCGGCTTGCGTACGTCCCGGGGACGACGCCCGCCAAGTGGGTGCGGATCTGGAACGAGCGCCTGCCCGACACCCCCCTCATCCTCCAGGCCGTACCGGCGACCGAGGCCTCCGACGTCCTGCGGGCGGGCGGGGCCGACGCGGGTCTGGTACGGCTGCCGGTGGACCGCGCGTACTTCAGCGCCATCCCCCTCTACACCGAGACGACCGTGGTCGTGGTCCCCAAGGACCATGTGATCACCGCGGCGGAGGAGATCACCCTCGCGGACCTGGCCGACGAGGTGGTCCTCCACCCTCTCGACGACGTCTTCGACTGGGACAGCCCTCCCGGTGAGCCCGCCTTCGAGCGCCCCGCCACCACCGAGGACGCGATCGAACTCGTCGCGGCGAACATCGGCCTCCTGATCGTCCCCCAGTCCCTGGCCCGCCTCCACCACCGCCGCGACCTCACCTACCGCCCGGTCACCGACGCCCCCCGGTCCGGCGTCGCCCTGTCCTGGCCGGAGGAGGCCACCACGGACCTGGTCGAGGACTTCATCGGCATCGTCCGCGGCCGCACGGCGAACAGCTCCCGAGGCCGCAAGCCGCAGCCCCAGGAGAAACCGGCGAACAAGCCCACGCCCCGCGGCAAGTCGGTACCGCCGAAGACGCAGGGCGGCGGCGGCCGCAGGGGCGGCGCGAGCGGCACCAAGGGCGCGGCCAAGGGCACAGTCAAGGGCGCCAAGGGCACGAAGGGTGCCAAGAACCCCAACCGCGGAAAGCCCCGCCGCCACTCCTAGATCGCCTTCCTGGACGACCCGGCGGTTTCCAGTTCCAGGGGTGGCCGGCCTGCTCTCCACGCGAGC
>Ga0182008_10002405_pt1 | contig 11763 bp, 10 predicted proteins | sample Sormic07211129_1_FD_120482 | JGI IMG/M metagenome (GOLD analysis project Ga0182008, IMG submission 120482) | Rhizosphere microbial communities from Sorghum bicolor, Mead, Nebraska, USA - 072115-129_1 metaG | ecosystem: Host-associated > Plants > Roots > Rhizosphere | place: USA: Nebraska...
CGCCGCGCGCGAGGCGGGCTGCGCGGTGACCGTCGTCGAGGCCGCCGACCGGCCGCTCGCGGGCGCCCTGCCCGCCGAGGTGGCCGCGCCCATGGCCGCCTGGTACGACGACGCCGGCGCCGTCCTGCGGACGCACGCGCGCGTGGCGCGTGTCGAGCCCGGCGCGGTCGTCCTCGACGACGGCACGCGCGTGCCGGCGGGCGCGGTGGTGGTCGGCATCGGCGCACGCCCCGCCACCGCCTGGCTCAGCGGCTCCGGCGTCGTCCTCGGGGCACACCGCGAGGTCGTGGCCGACGACCATCTGCACACCTCGGCACCGGACGTCTACGCGGTCGGCGACTGCGCCTCCTTCCCCTCGGGCCGGTACGGCGAGCGGCTGCTGGTCCACCACTGGGACAACGCCCTGCAGGGCCCGCGCACGGTCGCCGCGAACATCATCGGCGAGGCCACCGGGGAGCTCCCCGCGGTCTACGACCCGGTCCCGTACTTCTGGTCCGAGCAGTTCGGCCGCTTCGTCCAGTACGCCGGCCACCACGCCGGCGCCGACCGGAGCGTCTGGCGCGGCGAGCCGTCCGGACCCGCCTGGTCGGTCTGCTGGCTGCGCGAGAACCGCCTGGTCGCCCTGCTGGCGGTGGGCAGGCCGCGCGACCTGGCCCAGGGGCGGCGGCTGATCGAGGCCGGCACCGCGATGGACGCGGAACTGCTGGCGGACCCGGCGAGGCCTCTGAAGTCGGCCACGGCCTGACACGTCCGCCCCCGTCGGACGGTCCCGACTTCCGACTGTCAGTGGCGGATGGCAGGCTTGTTCCGTGACCGAGATTGACGCAAAGATCGATGCTCTCGTCCCCGCCTGGCTCACCGTCCCCGACATCGCCGAACTGCTCGGCGTCGACGTGGTGCGTGTGCGGCAGCTGATCAAGGACGGTCAGCTCATCGCCGTACGCCGTGGTGAGAACCGCGCGCTGCACGTCCCCGCCGCCTTCATCGACGGGGCCGAGCAGAAGATCGTCAAGGGCCTGACCGGCACCCTGACGCTCCTGCGGGACGACGGCTTCACCGACGAAGAGATGCTGGAATGGCTCTTCACCCCCGACGAGAGCCTGCCCGGCACCCCCGCCCAGGCCCTCAGCGAGAATCGCGGCACGGAGGTGAAGCGCCGGGCCCAGGCGCTCGCCGTCTGAACGCAGCAACCCGACGCAACAGCCTGACGCAACAACCTGACGTACCAGCCTGACGCCACAACCTGATCCGACACCGTCCGGCGTACGGGCCGTGGCCGGCGCCGCCGCGGCCGCGATCCACCGCGGCCCGCCGAGCCACGCCCGTGGTCCGCCACGGCCCGCTCGCGGCCGACCCGCACCGGTCCACGGCCCGTACACCACCGACTCCGGGGGACACCCGTATGCCCGCCACCACCGGCACCGAAGCCCGCGCCCGGCTCGCCGACGCCCGGCTCTACCTCTGCACGGACGCCCGCAGGACCCGGGGCGACCTGCCGGAGTTCCTGGACGCCGTCCTGGCCGGCGGCGTCGACATCGTGCAGCTGCGCGACAAGGGCATGGAGGCGGCCGAGGAGCTGGAGCACCTGCGGGTCCTCGCCGACGCCTGCGCCCGCCACGGCAAGCTGCTCGCCGTCAACGACCGCGCGGACGTCGCCCACGCGGCCGGCGCCGACGTACTCCACCTGGGCCAGGGCGACCTGCCGGTCCCCGCGGCCCGCGCGATCCTCGGCGACGACGTCCTGATAGGCCGCTCCACCCACGCGGAGGCGGAGGCCGCCGAGGCCGCCGCCCAGCAGGGCGTGGACTACTTCTGCACCGGTCCCTGCTGGCCCACCCCCACCAAGCCCCGCCGGCACGCGCCCGGTCTCGACCTGGTCCGCTTCACCGCCGCCCTCGGCACCGGCCGCCCCTGGTTCGCCATCGGCGGTATCGACCTCGGCAACCTCGACGAGGTGCTGGAGGCCGGCGCCCGCCGGGTCGTGGTCGTCCGCGCGCTCACCGAGGCCGACGATCCGGGCGCGGCGGCCGCCGAGTTCGCCAAGCGACTGCGGAGCGTATAGCGGGCCCGGCAGCGCATAACGGGCACGGTTGTCCGATGGGTGGACAACAGCTCGGCAAATCGGGCAAATTTCCTGAGTTCGGTTGGGGGACCGTCAGCCCCTGACTAACCTGCGGGTATGGCCCTAGGAACCGCATCCACCAGGACGGATCACGCACGCACCGTGCGCGACATGCTCACCACGGGCAAGGCGACGTACTCCTTCGAGTTCTCGGCACCGAAGACACCCAAGGGGGAGCGGAACCTGTGGAGCGCGCTGCGCAGGGTCGAGGCGGTCGCTCCCGACTTCGTCTCCGTGACCTACGGCGCCGGCGGCTCCACCCGCGCGGGCACGGTCAAGGAGACCCAGCAGATCGTCGCGGACACCACACTGACGCCGGTCGCCCACCTCACCGCGGTCAACCATTCCATCGCCGAACTGCGCAACATCATCGGTCAGTACGCGGACGCCGGAATCCGCAACATCCTCGCCGTGCGCGGTGACCCGCCCGGCGACCCCATGGGCGAGTGGGTGGCCCACCCCAAGGGCCTGACCTACGCCGCCGAACTCGTCCGGCTCATCAAGGAGTCGGGCGACTTCTGCGTCGGCGTCGCGGCCTTCCCGGAGATGCACCCGCGCTCCGACGAGTGGGAGACGGACGTCGCCCACTTCGTCGACAAGTGCCGGGCCGGCGCCGACTACGCCATCACCCAGATGTTCTTCCAGCCGGAATCGTATCTGCGCCTGCGTGACCGGGTGGCCGCCGCCGGATGCGAGACCCCGGTCATCCCCGAGGTGATGCCGGTCACCAGCGTGCGGATGCTGGAGCGGTTGCCGCAGCTCAGCAACGCGCAGATCCCGTCCGCCCTGAAAGAGCGGATCCTCACAGCAAAAGACGATCCGGCCGCTGTACGCTCCATTGGCATCGAATTCGCCACGGAGTTCTGCGCACGGCTGCTGGCCGAGGGAGTGCCCGGACTGCACTTCATCACGCTCAACAACTCCACGGCGACGCTGGAAATCTACGAGAACCTGGGCCTGCACCACCCGCCGCAGGCCTAGACCGGCCGCACGGATATACGACACACTGCGTAGCGGCGACTGGGAGAGGGGCGTACATGGGCTGGACGGTCCTCTACATCGCGTTCGGAATCGTCGCGCTGTGGCTGCTCGGCGAGGTGCTGTTGCAGTACAAGGCGCGACTGCGCTGGCGACTGCTGGCCTTCGTCGGGTTCCTCGGCGTGGTGCTGGGCGTCCTGATCCCCTCGGTGATCGTCATCGGCCTGGGCGCGGCGGCCTTCGCCGTAGGCCAGACGTACGTCACCCTGTCGTTCCGCCGCGGCTTCTCCGCGGGCTGGGCGGTCAAGCGCCCCGAGGGCGAGGGCATGGGCGGCCTGGGCCTCGTCGGCGTCGGCGGCAAGAGCCGCCGCGGCCGGGCCGAGCACCAGGACCCGAGCCTGGAGGTCTCCGACCTCGAGGCCGCGTCCGCGGCCGCGGACGGGGACGGGGACGGGGACGCCGACTACGGTGACGAGCGGCCCTACAGCCAGGACGGCGTGTCCTACGGCGCGGACGACGACTACGACCGCGACGACGTCTTCACCCCCTCCCGCCCGGGCCGGCCCACGGCGGCCGAGACCACCTCGGTCTACGAGCCGCAGCCCATCCCCGACGACACCGGCTCGTACGGCATATACGGCGACACCGCGTACAACGCAGCCGCCGACCCGTCCTACGCGGCCGCGGGCCAGCCCCAGGACCAGTACGCGACGGCCGCCCAGGGCGCCGACCAGACGTACGGCTACGACTACTCCGGTTACAACCAGCAGCAGTACGGCTACGACACCACCGGTCAGCAGCAGTACGCCGCCTACTCCGACCCGTACATCGGCACCCAGACCTACGGCGGCGGCTACGACGCCTACGGCCAGTACGGCCAGCAGGGCTACGGCCAGGACCAGTACGGCACCGGCACCTACGGCGGCGAGACCCCGGCCGGCGGGGTCTGGGTCCCGCAGCAGCGCACCGACGAGACCTACGGCGGCGAACTCCCGCAGGAGCAGCAGTACCCGTACCAGGACAACGGCCAGGGGCAGGGCCAGGGCCAGGGCAACGGGTACGACGAGCAGCAGTACCGCTACTGAGAGCCCCTCAGCGTCCGTCGCGAGGGGCCTTTCGGCGTCGGCTTCTCACTGGGACCCTCTGAACTCCGGCCCCTCCACGATCAGCCCGGCCACCAGCGCGCCCGACATGCCGGCGTGGGGGAGGCCGCCTCCGGGGTGCGACCAGCCGCCGGCGGTGAAGAGGCCGGGAAGAGCGGTGGTGTTGGACGGGTGCAGGGTGCCCTCAGGACCGGCCAGCGAGGGCGGGGGCACGGCACCGCCGACGGCACCGGTCTCCCGCTCGGTGTGCAGGGGAGTGCGCACCTCGCGCCACAGCGTCCGCTCGCGCAGCCCGGGCACCGCACGCTCGGCCGCGGTCACCATCCGGTCCGCGAAGGCGTCGGCGGCGCCGGGAGCGGCCCAGTCGTACGCCGTCCCGGAGGCCACCGTCGCCGTCAGCACCACGGACTCGTGCCCGGCGTCGGGGCGCAGGGCCGGGTCGTCCGGACGGTCGACGCGGACCGTGGGCCGGTCGGGGACGGCTCCGGACCCGAACAGGGGCAGCTCCTCTCCCGCGTCCGGCGCGTGCACCACCGTGCGGTGCACGGCCCCCGCCTCCCGCGCCCCGCGCAGCGCGAGGCACACCACGACCCGGCCCGGGTGCCGGTCCTCGACATCGGGCGCGAGGTCCTTCGACCCGTACAACTCCCGTCCGGGCACGAGCCCGCGCAGCCGCCAGGGGCCCGCGCCGACGACCGTGTCCGCCTCCGCCACCGTCCCGTCGGCCAGTTCCAGCCCGGCCGCGCGCCCGTCCTTCTCCAGGACCCCGGTGACCTCCGCCCCGAAGACGAACTCCACCTTCCGCGCCAGGCACCGCTCGTACACCGCCCGCGCCAACTCCCGTATCCCGCCCCGCACATACCAGGTGCCGAAGGCGTGCTCCAGGTACGCCAGCACCGCCGCGCTCGCCGGGGCGGTGCCGGGGTCCACGCCGTGCGCGAGGGCGTACCCGTCCAGCAGCGCCGCCAGCCGCGGTTCGCGCAGCTCCCAGGCGCCGATCTCGTAAAGCGTCACCGCTCTGCGTGTGCGCAGCAGGCGCTTCCGCGGCACCGCCGGATACGGCTCCCGCTGCGCCAGCACCGACCAGTTCGGCCACAGCGGCTCCTCCAGCAGTGGCCGGCGGGTGCGGTCCCAGGCCTCGCGGGCCCGGACCAGGAAGTCGCCCCAGCGCTCGCCCGCGCCCGCCCCCAGCGCCTCCTCCAGGGCGGTGACGACCCCCGCGCGCGAGGCGTTCGGCAGCGCCACCTCCGTGCCGTCCGCGAAGAGGTGCCGGGAGGACGGGTCGACCTGGACCAGCTCGACGCACTCCTCCAGCGGCTGCTTGCCGGTCTTGAGGAACAGATCGCGCCAGACCGCGGGCAGGGTCAGCAGCCCGGGACCGGTGTCGAAGCCGAACCCGTCCCGCTCGAACCGGCGCACGGCACCGCCGTAGGTCTCCGTACGCTCGTACACCGTCACCCGGTGGCCCGCGACGGCCAGCCGGGCGGCAGCCGCCATGGCGCCCATCCCGGCGCCGATCACCGCAATCCGTCCCATGCCCGCGACTTTATCGACCGCCACTGACAGTCACGGCAGGGGAGGCCCGGCGGGCGGCGGCTGCCCGAACCGCGTGGCGAGCCGGCGCTCCTCGCGCCGCTCGGCCCGGCGCCGCAGGAACCGTCTGATCCGGGAGACCAGGAAGACCAGCACCACCAGCCCGGTCAGCAGCAGCGTGCCCGCGATGGCGGCGGCCGCGCCGGGGTGGAACATCGCGAACGTCACGATCCCGCCGACGCCCAGGTCCTCGGCGAGGCTGACGACGATGTTGCTGAAGGGCTCCGGGGAGGTGTTCACCGCCATCCGCGTCCCGGCCTTGACGGCGTGGCTGGCCAGCGCCGTCGAGCCGCCGATCAGCCCCGCGACCACGTCGTTGAGCGAGCCGCTGTGACCGGCGAGCAGTGCGCCGACCCAGGCGCCCGCGACCGGCCGGATCACCGTGTGCACCGAGTCCCAGACGGAGTCCACGTACGGGACCTTGTCGGCGACCGCCTCGCACAGGAACAGGACGCCCGCGACGACGAGGACCTCGGGGCGCTGCAGCGCCGCCGGGACGTCGTCGCTCACCCCGGTCGCGCCGAAGACGCCGAGGAGCAGCACCACCGCGTACGCGTTGATGCCGCTGGCCCAGCCGCTGGTGAAGACAAGGGGGAGTACCGACACGGAGGCGATGGTAACCACCCGGCGACCGGGCGTCCTGGGGGTGAGTGCGCAGGACTGAGTATCCGTACCTAGTGAGTGAGTTGAGTACGCGCGCGGATGGGGTTCCACCTGCGTGAACGGGAGAGTGGTGGCACGGAAAGGGGCACGGCTCCGGTACCGGCGACACGGGGCGCCGGAACGGGGCCGCCCACGATCCGCTCCTTCCGCCGACCGCGGTCGGCGGGAGCGAGGCACGGGGGAGCCCGGGGGAACGACCGAGAACGGGGGTCCCAGGGGGGACACGGGGGAAGCAACAACGGGGGAGCACGAGAAGGCGCCGGTTCGAGGTGGCCCGCGGGGGACGCGGCCACGACGGACCGGCGCTTTCGTGTGCGCTCAGCGGCCGCCGCTCACGCGCCCCTGGAGCAGCCGGGACAGGGCCGCGTGGACGTCGTCCAGGGACCGCTCGGGCTGGAAGGACTGCCAGTCGAGGGCGGCCACCAGGACCATGCCGACCAGCGCGGACGCGGTCAGCGGCACATCGATCTCGTCGCTGAACTCGCCGTTCTCGACGCCCTCCCGCAGCACGCCCTCGACGACGGCGACCGCCTGCTGCCTGACCACCATCAGCGTGGACTGCCAGGCCCGGTTGGTGCGCCACAGCTCGGCCACGTACAGCTGGGTGAAGGCCGGATAGCGGTCGATGAAGACGAGACCGGCGCGGATCATCGCGTCCAGGGCGTCGACCTTGCCGCCGCCGTCCCGGGCCGTCTGCTCGGCGGCCTCCCGGAGGGACGCGGTGAGGAGTCCCACACCGTGCCGCAGCAGCTCCTCGAAGAGGACGGACTTGCTCGCGAAGTTGTAGTAGACCGTGCCCTTCGCCACCCCGGCCCGCTCGGCGATCTCGTCCACGGTGGTGGCGGAGAAGCCCTGCTCGGCGATGAGCGTGACGGCGGCCTCGTAGAGCTTCTGCCGGGTGGCCTCGCGGCGGCTGCCGCCGCCCGGCGTGGTGTTGCTGCTTTCCATGGTCCTGATTCTCACAGGAGCCGTCCTTCCGGAGGCCGTCCTCGCGCTCACAGGCTCAGCTCCGGGTGCAGTCGGTCCAGCGTCCACACCTGGCGTCGCCGCGCCGCCACCGCGGTCAGGGCGAGGGCGCCCGCGGTGAAGGCGACGAGCACCACGCACGCGTGCCACACCGGGCCGAGGCCACCGCCCGTGATGAGCCTCCTGAGGGCCTCCACGACGTAGCTCATCGGCAGGAAGGGATGGATCGCGTTGAAGAAGCCCGGGCTGGTCTGAACGGGGTAGGTGCCGCCCGCGGAGGTCAACTGGAGCATCAGGAGGGCGAGGACGAGGATGCGGCCCGCCGCTCCGAAGCGCGCGTTCAGCCACTGGACGATGGCCGCGAAGCACGCCGCCACCAGGAACAGGAAGCCGATCGTGCCCGCCGCCCGGGTCATCTGGAGGCCGATCGCCCAGTGCAGCACCGACATCAGGGCCACCGTCTGCAGGACGCCGACGGCCACCACCGGCAGCCAGCCCGCGAGCGCGATCCGCCAGGCCGGGGCGCTGGTGGCGAGCGCGCGCCGGTTCATCGGCGTGATCAGCATGTACGCCACCATCGCGCCCACCCACAGGGACAGCGGGATGAAGTACGGGGCGAAGCCGGTGCCGTAGTTGGGCGCCTTGTGCATGTCCTTGGAGACCAGCTGGACCGGGTCGGCCATCACCTCGGTGCGCCGGTCGCGGTCCTTCTTGTCGTAGTCGGGGATCTTGCCGGCGCCGTCGTGCAGTCCGCCGGCGAGCTTCCCGGAGCCGTCGGCGAGCTTGTACATGCCGCCGTTGAGGGTCTGCGCGCCGGTCGACAGCTTGCCGACACCCGCGTTCAGGGCCGACGCGCCGGTGTCGGCCGTGCCGAGGCCCGAGTGCAGCTTCGCGGCTCCGGCGGCGACCTTCCCGGCACCGTCGTTCAACTTGTTGATCTTGGCCACGGCGTCGGCGAGGTCCTCCGAGAGGTGCGGCGCGCGGTCGGCGAGCGCCTGGGCCTGCGTCTGGAGGGTCGCGAGATCGGCGTCGAGCTTCTTGAGATCGCCGTCCTGGTCGGCGATCAGCCGGTTGAGGTCGTCCGCGATCGTCGCCACGTCGGCAGCGGCGACCTTGGCCTTCTTCAGGTCGGCGCAGGCCGCGTCCGGCAGCGGTGGGTTCTCGCAGCGCGCCTTGTAGACGGCGTTCAGGGCGTCGGAGGCCGCGTGCGCGCCCTTGGCGGCGGCCGGCGCCGTCTTCACCAGGGTGTCTAGGTTGTCCCGGATGCCCTGGGCGGAGTGGGCGACCAGCCGGGCGGTGTCCCCGATGGTCTTCTCGTTGTCCTTGAGGAAGGGACCGGCCTTCCGGTCGATCGCGTTGACCTTGTTCGCGAGTGCCTGGGTACCGTCGGCCACCTGCCGGGAGCCGTCCGCCAGGTCCCCCGCGCCCTTGTCGAGCCTCGCCACCCCCTTGGCCAGCCTGCCGCTGCCGTCCTGGGCCTCCTGCAGCCCGTCGGCGAGGTCCTGGGAGCCCTTCTTCGCCTTCCGGATACCGCCCTTGAGCTGGTCGGCGCCGTCCGCGGCCCGCACGGTCGCCCCGTGGATGTCGGAGAACGATATGAAGATCCTGTCCAGGAAGGACCGGGACGCCTTGGTGGACGCGGCCGAGCGCACCTCGTTGAAGACCGTCCGCGAGATCTGCCCGACGATGTAGTTGTTCGCGTCGTTCGTCCGCACCTGGAGCGCGCCGGTCTCGGGGGAGTCGCCCGCGCTGGAGGCGATCCTCTCGCTGAAGTCGGCCGGCATGGTGAGCGACAGGTAGTACGTGCCGTCCTCCACCCCCGCGCGTGCCTGCGCGGCGCTCACCTCGTGCCATTCGAAGGTGTCGCTCTTGCGCAGCGCCTCGGTGAGGTCGTCGCCCGCCGAGACGCGCCGCCCGTCGGCGCTCGCCCCCTTGTCGTCGTTGACCAGCGCCACGGGGATGCGGTCGAGCCGCCCGTAGGGGTCCCAGAACGACCACAGGTACAGCGCCCCGTACAGCAGCGGCAGCACCAGCAGAGCCACGAGCGCCGCGCGGGGCAGCTTGCCCCTGCCGAAGCGCCTGAGTTCAAGAGCGGCCAGTCTCGGCGATCGCATCGGCCTTCTCCTTCCCGGCAGTCGGTGAGGTCGTCACGGCGACCGTGTCGTCCGGAGCCTCGCTGCACACCGCTACCACCGTGGTGCCGGCCTCGGCGACCGACCTCAACAGCGCCCAGGCCTCGGCCCGTTCGGCGTCCGAGAGCTTGAGGTCGGCGTCGTCGACACCGAGCAGCCGCGGACGGCCGATGAGAGCCAGGGCGACGGACAGCCGCAGCGCCTCCAGCCGCTCCAGGTCGCGTACGGCGGTCCGCGAGCCCTTGGGCAGGGACGCCAGGTCCAGCCCGGCGACGGCGAGCGCGGAGTCGATCCGCAGCCTCGCGTCGGCCACGCGCTCGGCCCGCGGGCGCAGCAGGCCGCGCAGCGAGTCCCCGAACCGCCGCTGCAGCAGCGCCCGTTCGCGCAGATGCTCCCCGACGGTCAGCGCGGGGTCGAGGTCGGTGACCCCGGCGACGTTGGCGACCGCGCTGACGCGCCGTACGGCGGCCAGCTGCTTCGGCAGCCGTGCCGAGCCGACGGCCGCCGTTCCCTCGGTCGCCCTCATCCGGCCGGTGAGCGCGAGCAGCAGACAGGTGCGCCCGGATCCGGACGGCCCCTCGACCGCGATCAGCGAACCGGGTGCCGCCTCGACGAGGACGTCCCGGAACGCCCAACCGCGAGGGCCCTGAAGGCCGAAGCCCTCGGCTGTGACGCCCACTGCGTCCACGGATCCCCCTGAGATGGACGGAGTTGATTTGAACTGACTGGTCAGTGCAAAAACTAACGCGAACTTTCGATCGAAGCAAAACCGCAGGTCAGAACGGATTGTCAGTGGCATACCGCACGATGGGCACATACGGCGTCCCGTATCAGGGCATGCCGTCACGCAGACGACAGGAGGTTCGTCATGGCCAGCTATCACACGGCAGCCGCCCGCCGGCGCCGCGCCACCGGCCCTGCCCCCTCACTGACCGGACCGGCGAGCGACGTGCACCCGGTGCTGCGCCGGGCCGCCGCCCCGCCCGCCGCCCTCGACCTGCTCGCCCAGGCCCGCGCCGGACTCGACGAGGCGGCCGTCCTGGAGACGCCCAACGAACGGTACGCCACGGCCCATCTCGCCGCCCTGCGCACCGCCGCCGCCGTACTCGCCGCGCGAGGCCGCCCGGAGACCTCCGAGCGACGCCGGGCCAGGATCCGGAGCGCCTGGGAAGTGCTCCCCGAGATCGCGCCCGAACTCACCGAGTGGAGCGCGCTGTTCGCCTCCGGAGCCCGGCGCCGCGCCCGGGCCGAGGCCGGCATCCAGGGCGCGGCCACCCGCCGGGACGCCGACGACCTGATACGCGACGTGGCGATGTTCCTCCGCCTCGTCGAGCGCATGCTGGTCCTCCAGCCGGTCCTGCCCCAGCCCCGCCAGGACGCGGACCACCCGGAGGCCGCCCCGGGAGCGGACCGCGATTTACCGGACACGGGGTGAGCGGACCGAGGGGCATGGTCCGCCGTACGAGACGTTCCGCGGGGCAGAGCCCCGTGATGACCTGCCGGAGCTGCGCAGGCAATAGGGTGGAAGGCGCCTGAAGCCTTCCCTCCGTGCTCCGGTCGGGGAGGCAGACCGATCGCTCCGCCGTGCAACAGGCGGTGCCGCGCCGAGGAGTCAACTGCCGTGTCGGACCCCACGCGCCCCCGCGCCTCCCTCCGTACCGCCGTGGTCTGGGAGGTCCTCCAGGACGCCCTCGACCGCCGGGTCAAGGCCGCAGGCCGGCAGGTGCTGGACGTCCTCGACACCGGAGGCGGCAGCGGCAACTTCGCGGTGCCCCTGGCCCGCCTCGGCCACCAGGTCACCGTCGTCGACCCCAGCCCCAACGCGCTGTTCGCGCTGGAGCGGCGCGCCGCGGAGGCCGGCGTCGCCGACCGCGTCCGGGGCGTCCAGGGCGACGCCCACGGCCTCTTCGACGTGGTCGAGCGCGGCGGCTACGACGTCGTGCTGTGCCACGGCGTCCTGGAGTACGTCGACGACCCGGCCGAGGGCCTGCGCAACGCGGTCGCCGCCCTCAGGTCCGAGGGCGTCCTCAGCCTGCTCGCCGCGGGCCTCGGCGGCGCCGTGCTCGCGCGGGCCCTCGCCGGGCACTTCAAGGAGGCCCGGCAGGCCCTCGGCGACCCGGACGGCCGCTGGGGCGACGGCGACCCCATGCCGCGCCGCTTCACCGCCGAACAGCTCACCGCGCTGGTCGAGGGAGCGGGCCTGAAG
>Ga0182008_10002406_pt1 | contig 11760 bp, 16 predicted proteins | sample Sormic07211129_1_FD_120482 | JGI IMG/M metagenome (GOLD analysis project Ga0182008, IMG submission 120482) | Rhizosphere microbial communities from Sorghum bicolor, Mead, Nebraska, USA - 072115-129_1 metaG | ecosystem: Host-associated > Plants > Roots > Rhizosphere | place: USA: Nebraska...
ACCGAAATGCTCTTGCTGGATGAGCGATTCAATCCGTTTCTTGAGCCTGAGCCACTTGATGACGGTTGCAGCGGATTCAAAAATTTGGTCGCTTTCTTAGACTGTGGGGTAACCGAACTTTGGGCGTATCGAAAATATATCGAGGAGGAGTCTCCCTTCGCGACGCAGCAAGGTGTGAAGGGCGCGCAGTTCGAGCGTGTCCTTGTGATTTTGGATGAGGAGGAGGGTTCACATAGCCATTTCTCATATGGAAAATACTTCGAGTTCGTCCCCCTATCTGAAAAGGACGAAGAGAATATCCAGGCCGGAATTGATTCAGTCCTGGATCGTACACGCAGGCTTTTCTATGTTTGTTGCTCTCGTGCAGTGAAGGATTTGGCGGTTGTAATATTCACTCCGGAAGTCGATCAAGCCCGCGCTGCGATTGAGCGGGGAGGAATATTTCCCCCCGGCGCCATATTAGGGCTCGAAGAGCTCCTAGCACCAGCATGATTTGCGGACCACTCTCGCGGCTTTCCAGGGCTGTGAGCGCTTCACCTAGCGTCTTTCATCTCGCGGGTTATAAGGGGTGCGAGCGATAGGTAGGAACCTAACGCCCCCCCTTCTAAAGTTTGAAAAATAGCGAGCTTGGTATGACGGTAGCCGCTCCAATTCTCGGTAAGCGGCCGGGGAAGTCACCTTCCGAACTCCAGCATTAAGGGCGATGGTGTCCGCGTATTTTTAAGCGGACGCGATCGCCCTTAACGTCAGGATTTCCATGCGCCAACGAAGCTCTTACCCGAAACCCTTCAAGGCCCAGGTTGTTCAGGAATGCCTGCAACCGGGCGCAACCCTATCCAGCGTCGCCATCAGCCACGGCATCAACGCCAACGTGATCCGCAAATGGTTACCACTTTACCGAGATCAGTCACCAGCGGCGTTGCCAGCTTTCGTTCCGTTGAGAGCTACGCCCAAACGGCAGGCGGAAGCATTGGCGATCATCGAGCTGTTGCTTGGCGAGCAATCGATCACAGTGAAATGGCCAACCTCCGATCCTGACGGCTGCGCCCGCTTAGTCCGTGGACTCACGCAATGATTCGCATCGATACCATCTGGCTTGTCACCGAGCCCATGGACATGCGTGCCGGCACGACATCCCCACCTATGCCACTGCGACTGCCCATCAGTGACCCACCACGCGACCAACCGCCTCAAGGGTGTGGTCGTCTCTTTCTCTGACGATGCCGAGAGAGAAGCCTCCTTTTTTCTGCTTCTGTTGGTCTGCTATGACCAGTAGAGCAAAGGCACGCTTAATCGCTTCGGCTTTGGTAATACCATTGCGCGCTGCAATGTCGTTGAGGGCATCGTCGATCTCTTCTGACACGGTAAGAGAGAGCCTGGGCATGGCATTACTCCTTAGCAACGGGTTGATGGATGTTGTACCGCAATTTGCAGTGTGCACCTTAAACCGAGGTCAGGAGGGGAAAACGTTTTCACACAGCCTGGGCCGAAAGCACGGACATTGCCGAGCGGCTGCTCAAGATCCATATGCCTATCTGAAGGACATTCTCACGCGTCTGCCGACGCAGCGGGCGCGTGAAATTACTGAGCTATTACCACACAAGTGAGGTGCCCGCTTAACCACGCAAGATGTGTTGGGCAGACGCTTACAATTCTCGACTAATACCAGCGAGCCCATTACTCTCCCTACGACATATAACGTAAAAAATAAGGAAATGTATGAGTCTCACTGATCAAGAGAAAAAGGATTTATTGGAGACGCTGGAAGGCCTGAGACCTGCCCAACTGCAATGGGTAAAGGGTGCAATCTTGGCTTTCGGAGTGCCGCATCAATTCGAGCGAGCTCAGGACTCCGATATAGTCACGCAAGCTGTACTTGAAAATCTCGGCGACCGAATGCTGAGCCATCATTCGGGTAGCCGGCAAGCCCTCAGCAAGGATCGTTTTGAGTTTGCCTTCGAGGCTGCGCTCAACGACTCGGACATTCCATCGCAGTTGGTTAAAAGTCGTACTAATCGAGGGCACGACATCACAATTGCGGGGGCGCCTGTCGCCCTGAAAACCGAAGCAGCGGCAAATATCCGTGAGGAGACTATCCACGTTAGTAAATGGATGGAGCTAGGCAAGGGCGCATGGGAACTGCCCTTGCTGCGCGATTCCTTCCTCGAGCACATGAGCAGTTACGACCGAATCTTCACGCTGCGCTGTTTGAGCTCGGACCCATCTAAGGTTCGGTATGAGCTGGTCGAAATACCCAAAGCGCTCTTCATGGAGGCTGCCAATTGCATACTTGAGGTGCAGGAGGGCAGCACGCAGAGTCCTAAACCGGGATATGGCTACGTGAGGGATTCGGCTGGTCTGCTGAAGTTCTCTTTGTATTTCGATGGCGGTTCAGAGCGGAAGCTCCAGATAAAAGGACTGAGGAAGGATCTGTGCAAGGTCCACGCAACGTGGACCTTTGGGTCAGCGGCCGCGCAATAACCGCTCACGGGCAAGATCTGCGTACTCTTCGTTGAGTTCAATACCCACGCAGCTCCTGCCTAGCTCGTTACACACGACTCCGGTTGTCCCTGATCCGAAGAAGGGATCAAGGACCCGGCCATTTTCACGAGAGCCAGCAGCTACACAGAGGCGCACGAGAGCCCTTGGGTACACTGCGAAGTGGCTGCCGGGATATGGTTCTGTGTTGATGTTCCAAACAGTCCGTCGATTTTTCGACTTCTGTTTAGGGTCTGCGGCCGGTTCCATAATTGCCTGCCAGTCGTAGTAGTACTTTTCTGACTTTGAGAAGAAAAAGACGTACTCGTGGGAGCGCGTAGGCCGGTCCTTGACGCTCTCTGGCTGACAGTTTGGTTTGTTCCAAATCATATCGGTACGCAGGTACCAACCGTCGGCTTGTAGAGCGAATGCTAGCCGCCATGGCACGCCAATTAAGTCCTTGGGCTTCAGTCCCTCTGGCGTCGGTGCCCGGTAATCCATCGCTCTCCCTTTGTTCTTGGAGTCGGCCCCCCGCCATGTGCGCCCACCGGAGGTATAGCTGTCTCCAATGTTCAGCCAAAGCGTACCATCGTTGGTTAGCGTGCGACGTACCTCGCGGAATAGACGTACAAGGTCGGCGATGTACTCATCGACAGTTAGCTCGGCGCCGATTTGTCCGTCAATGCCGTAGTCTCTGAGTCCCCAATATGGAGGAGACGTGACTGCGCAGTCGAAATGCCCTTCAGGCATCTCGTGGAGGATTCTGCGAGCATCGCCCACTAAAACCTCGCAGCGATTCCGGGTGTCTCTCGGAAGCTGCTCTGCCAGTGTGTTCTTTTCTTCTGCGAATAGATCAAAATCGAGTTTCATATGATCCCATTATAATTTTTGGGCCCATCAAGGGCCATTAAAATATCACCAGCTAGGGCGCTTTCCTGACCGGATGCACGATCTAGAGGCGCTCACCATGCTCGTATTGCTTGACCGTTGATGCTGAAGGCTTGCAGCTTCTCCAGGCTGCGTATGAAACGGCTATCTGAGAGCTTTGCCGGCTAGTGCTCTGATGCGGAGACGCAGAGTTGATGAGGTCTGCGGTGAAGTGTCGCCCAGTGGGCGGAGAGTGTAATTGGGGGCTGGAAAGGGAACGGACCAGTTGTGTCAGTTATTGATTCAGGGTGATGTATTGCGCCTGATGACTTGGCTGGTCGAAGGAAGGTTGCGCGGCTAGATCGAACACGATGGTGTTGAGCTCAGAGTGAGTCACGTCGGCACTGGTTCAGCTCGGCTTGGAAGGCTCATTGGCCTTCCAGTCGTCACACCGCAGCTAGTATGCGAAGCTCTACAGCCAGTGCTGTGGAACTTCGATGTCATGATTTTTTGCCACAGTTTGTAGCGTGGCAATGATCACGGTATGTCTTGCATGATCAGCTGCCTGCCAATTGGCACGACACTCTAGAAGAGCCTTCAGTTCGATCAGGTTGTACATCCCCAATCTATGGAAATTACCCCAGTTTGGTATGCCAAACAGATTGTAAATGACTACGGTAGCGTCACGTTCGCTGGCCAAGCGCTTGTTGCCAGTCAGTTTTTCAGAGGCTTCCTCGGCGTCGTCTCGGTCGTCGTAGGTATTCAGGAGCTTCATGGGGGCCTTAAAGATGTGTTTGGGAGGTGATTGTACTCGACGTTGTTTGACTCATCTTTGCTTCCGAGCACATGCAAAAAACTAATTTGAGCTGCGGCCAAGGATTTCAGAGATGCGAGAGCGCACCTCCAGCAGTCCAGCAGCGATTGGTGCTCCGACAAAGAGTGTTGGGGGCTTTCCATCGGAAGCGATTAGTGGGCAACGATCATTGGCAATGACCCAGCGCTAGCCAATCCGCTTAATACACAATAGTGAGCTAGTCGCTCGGCAGGCCAAACAGCTAAGGACGGCATGAACGCCAGATTGTCAGGTTTGGCACTGGCGCTTTCAGGTATGGGCACTCCGATCAAATCTAGCGCCACAGCGTAAGCAGAGATTGTCGTAGTGGCCAAACTGATATTTCTGCACGTCCTTGGCAAAGGCCGTCATGGCGGTATAGCCAGAGGTCGCACTGGACACGCTGTCGCCGATCAGGTCGAGCAGTTGCACGAGCAGGCTTTCAGGTCGAATGTCTGGGGCGCTATCCAATCCCTGGGTATGTACCTGGCGAACGCCGAGTAGAAAACTATCAATGGTCCCAATTAGCAGGACAGCCGCGTTGGCCGCTTCCTTGGACAGTACAGCCTTTGAATCGCAGATCAGGCAGCTTGGGGTCATGTTGAAGGTCCGGTGAAGGGGTTAAATCACTGAGAGAAAACCTATGGATGAGGGAGGCTAAGGCCTCCCTTTATGCGGTGGATTTTTCAGGCCACCAGTTGCAGGGCCGTGTTGAGCGCTCTCTGCTTGATGACCGCTCCCTGCCCGAACCACGCGGTGTCAATGCGGTACTCATTGCTTCGTGCCCTGCGCTCGTGATCGACATACTCGGTGACGGCGTTGAGCAGTCCCCAAGCGGTGCCTTTAGCGGCTTCTAGCTCCGCCCCTCGGCCATGCCCCTCATATAGGCTCAGCACCTTGGTTAACGCCCGTTCATTCGAGATCCCGGTCCGCTGAGGGTTACCGGTCTGTACCTCGCACAACACGCTTCGCAGGTAGTCCTTGGCTTCATGGGCTTTTACAGGGCGTGAGGCGAGTGTGCGCATGCGGTACATGAAGTCGTCCCACTGCGAAATGGTGATACCCAGCTGTTGCTTGACTGCTCGCGGATCAAAACGCGTGCTGTGCGGCACCTTGATCGCCTGGCTGGCACCATTGATGGCAATCGTCAGGGTGTTGTTGCAGACCACCCGAATAGTGGTCGGTGTTGCCGTAGTGGCCAGCGTGCCGTCGCAGGAGGTGGCTAGCAGCAAGTAACCATTGACCACGTCATTGCCTTTAAGAGCAGTTGATTGTCCGGTCCTGGCCAGTGCCCAGAGTTTGCGGCCGCCTTTCAGTACTCCAGCGGTTTCCAGCTCATAACCAGAGCGCTCGGTCAGGTCCCGGTAAAACTCCAGGACTTCACGGGGCTGGACCACTTGGTAGCGCTGTGAGACCACCGACAGTGGAGCTTGGGTATCGGAGCGAAAAAGCACTTTCTGCTCCGTAAACGAGTGAATGGTGCTGAGATTACCGACACTATCGGCTTTGAAGTGAACCGGACTTTCTTGGATCTGCCAATTCATACCTGCTTCGAGCTGCCAGATTTCTAGCGGCTGTTTAGGCGATAACTGACTACCGAGGCCATGCCAGGGAGTAGTGCCAACGTACGCCATTTGTTCAATGAGGTGTGCCATGAGAGTCTTCCTTTTCATTTACGCATGGCGACGCCGCTGAGAACTCAGCAGGGATTAGTCAGCATGCACGGTGGGAAAATCAAGTGGGGAGGGGAGCAAAACGGATCAGTTCAATGTACGGATCAGTCCGTAATAGCGCCGGTTAAAAGAACGTTTGCAATCTGGTCTGCTGTTTTGTAATTAAGTTGTTATGGTTCTTAGAGTGCTTGATGGTGCCGAGGAGGCTGAGCTATATATAGGCTGTTCCTTAATAGACAGCACAAAGCCAGGACGGATCCCGGCTTTGGTTGAGTAGGTAGATTTGGCGTGCCATTAAAAATGGCGATGTGTTGAAGTTGGTGCCAGCCGAGCGCCGGTTCTAGTTTAATTATTAATTGCAGTTTCGTAGTTCTATAAGTCGAAAGTTTTCTGCGGTGGCCCATCCAATTATTTCGCCTGCTCCCTCTTCCGGATTTTGTTTGCTGTAGTCAGGAACAGTAGATAGCTGAATGTATCCACTTTTCTCAGCTTTCACTTTAAATGAGCTGAGAGAGGTCAGCAGTTGTTTTGAGCTCCCGGCTTTCGGTTCGTTAAAAATATAGGTGGGGGTCATGAACTCAATGTTTCCATTGGTAGTTGATCTTTCGCGAGGATAAACACACTGCCCTGTATAGTTTGCAGCATTGCTGGTGGCACTGGCCAGAATGGAAAGTGCCGCCACTGCTATTGATTTTTTCATGAGGTAACCCTGTATTGAATTAAGGGGCTGTGTCGTTTAAATAGAGTCACCAATGTGCTGGTTGCACCACGATCTTATATTCTGGTTAGCCCATTGCCCATATTGCGCCCCCCAGATATTGTATTCGTTGATAAAGCTATTAGCCGCACGGGCGCCCACTCGCTTGTCGAAGTCTCGCGAATTATTAATATTCGTGGAAATGTTGTTGGCAGCGTTAGGGTTACCCTTGTTTAGCTGAAAATACGCATCAACGATGAAAGACTCTGCAAAGTTACAGCCCTGCGCTGTTACTTGATGCTGAGTTGAGTCTGCCTGTGCTGCGTGCACACTGAGTGCGGTTACAAAAAACAGCCCGATGATCGCTTTGTTCATTTCTTTTCCTTAGATTTCGCAGTAATGACATGCGACGACCAATCGTCAATGGGTCGTAAATGCCGTGGTCCTTTAAGGATCATAATCCCACCATCAGAGCCATGACAAGAGTTTCAGGTGCTTCAGATTTAGACGGTACGCTTGCCCGCTTGGGGCAAGCAGTACGTGCGCGGCGGGTTGCCCACTCAGTTTCCCAAGAGGCCTTAGCTGATCTCGCAGGTATTGATCGATCCCACATGGGCAAAATCGAACGAGGCGAAAGGAATGTGACGTTCCTCAACATCGTTCGAATCGCTGTGGCTTTGAATTGCAAGCCCTCGGATTTGCTAAACGAAGCCGGGCTATAACGGTTACCGTGCGGAGTTCTGCTCCCTACCGAACTGAAAACCACAGTCCAAGCACTCATTGTTATCCAAGACTTCCTCGTCAACGACTTCCCCCAACTTTGCGCCTGTAATCCCTCCGGCAGCCCCTCCAAGCAATCCCCCCAATATCGCGCCAGCGAACGTCCCTATTGCTAGTCCGAACGGCCCGGCGACAGCACCAACCAATGCTCCAGCTTCGGCGCCACTCATCGCGCCAGTAACGCCGCCGACTGCCCCGCTGACACCTCCCACCGCACCCCCTACTTTTCTCCCGTAATTTCTAGTTTTCACTCGCGTAGATTCGCAGCTTGGACAGTGCATGATTTTCCCCATTGAGTGATTTAGGTAGATTTCGAGAGTCGAGTTTCATTGAATTGAATGACCCACTAGCTCTCAGGGGGGTGATATGTGGCTGTTTTTTTCTAGCTTTGAGGGTTGGCGCAAAGCCCCGGCCCTGCTGGATTAGGATCTAACTTTGGCGGATGAGAGAACTAACTTTTTTCGCCGTTTTTTGCGGGCCATCGGGAGTTCCCACGCGTACGAGGGCAAAGCTTATGGTCGTGCTTTCTGATCACCAGCTGTGCAGTAAAAAAAAACTTGGCAGCGCTTGCCTATGGTTGGGAAGCGAAAGCTCATAGCCTGTTCCCACACCAGCCAACGCGGTCCAATGGAGAGAAAGCATGACGACTGCCACTGACAGCATTTTGAAAATTCTACGACTGAGCCAAGTGCAGGAGCGCATCGGGCTCAGCCGTTCCACCATCTATGACCGTATTAACCCCAAATCACCTCGTTTCGACAGCTCGTTCCCACGGCCAGTAAAGCTGGGTGCATCGGCAATTGGCTGGTTCGAGTCAGGCATCACGGAATGGCTAAAGCAGCGCCGCTAACTATTTTTGTTTGATATAAAAAACACTAATTATTTTTAAGTAGTAGGGGGGCTTATGGTTAAATAACCATGTTTGCTATTGGTGGTGTTGAGATTTTTATCTGATTTCTAGAGAGTGAATTAAGGAGTATATGTTATTAGAATTAGAGTGAATCAATGAGAGCAGATAGTGGTGCGGCAGTGGAGGAAGTTAATAATTTCAAGTAGTACCAGGTGGCAACCCCTATGGCAGACTTGATCAATGACAACGATAGCGCTTACCGCGAGAAACCAATCAGAGGGGCGCCGAAAGATAATACAATAACTAAAGAAGAAATGTTGATCGCGCGCCTTAATGATTTTAATTATGATGCGGATGGCTACAGCAATCGTCAAAGAGCGCTTGATGTACCCAGTGCGATTGGCGATATAGCGAGCATAGTTGATACCACTATAAATATAGCTGCGTCATCCCGCGACCTTTTTAAGCTTGGCAAGCAAGCAGCAAAGCAATCACCAAAGCTTGAATCGTTGAAAGCTTCTATCAGGGCTGGAATACGCATGGACTTTACACGGATCAGTGAATTGTTTCCTTATGGTGAGTTCAATCCGCACTTCAATCTTTTCAAAGAACAAGTGGGTGTGTTCGCTCCAGATCTCTTAGAAGAGAGCAAATTGTTGTCTCCTAATATACATGAGCAGGAAGAGTCGTATGTAAAACTAAATAAGTTTGTCAATGCTATTCGACAAGGCTCTAAGCAAGAGGGTTTTATAAAGTCCACCCAGCACCATATTCGAAACTCCAATAAGAACCAAAAGAGTCTTCGTGAATTCATTAATCGGTTGTTTCTCCATAAATCCAAGCTTCTTGTTCTTCGGGTGGATTTAGCGTACAAACGCGACTATGGCCTGGGCAGTGAAAACCCCATCACCTACGAAGAAACGGATAGACATCGCAAGGCATTTATTAATGCCTTGCGTAACGATATATGCAAAAGCTCTTTTGTAGGGTACGCCTGGAAGCTTGAGTATGGACTTAAGACTACCTTTCATTACCACTTTCTTATATTTTTAGATGCATCGCTAGTATGGCGCGATATAACGATTGCGGAGCATCTTGGAAAACACTGGGAAAATGAAATTACAGGAGGTAAAGGGCGATACTGGAATTGTAATGTAAACAAAAAAATGTACCGGGACTGCGGGCTGGGAGAAATACCACACAACGATCTAGCACTTAGAAACGACTTGGAGAAAGCAGCCAGCTATTTAATAAAAGCTGACTACGTTATCCGATCTGCCATACCTTCGAATCGAAGGACTTTTGGGAAGGGAGCGGATCTACCTAAAGTCAAATCAAATCTTGGTAGGCCACGAAAAACATAGAGTAGGGGCGCCCGATCAAGGCGCCACCTTCCTTCCCTTTTTAGCCGCATGCGCTGTATAAACTTCTTTTATCTCAGCATACTCGGATAACCATCTGTTCGCGGTGGCATGAATGTCCGGCAGCGCAACTCCTAAAGACGCCGCTGTAACATAGTTCTGTAAGTCATCATGAATTACATCGATAGCTTGTCTTTGTGATGTCCAGCCTCCGGAAGGGGCGCGCGCAGCGAGTAGATAAACCAAGTAAGCGCGTACTTTGTCATATTTGTCCCTAGTCTTTTCCCCGCCTTTCTCTCTAGCAGCTTTACCTGATATTATTTTTTTTAGCTGCTCTTCAGCTTTGGTAAGTAATTGAATTCCATTCTCTGTTGTTCCTATCAAGTAGTTAGTGTGACAGATTAATGGCCATGCTAAGTTGCCATTCCCGGTTGAGATCATATTCTCTACGCATATAAACGCAATGCAGGATATTCGGAGTTGAGATTGATTTCGGAGTTTGGTGTTGGGCTGGGCGATATCAAAATTCAAGTCCTCCAGTTCAAGCCGCGTCAATGTCCCATCTTCAATCTCCGCTGCTATGCAAGAGAGAGCTATCGTAAGATCTTGCGGCTCTTTTAAACAGAGTGATATCCACCATAGTTTTTCGCGCAGGTCGGCCACCGCTTCGACTAAGTCCTGCGGAATATTAGTAAAAAAAGGCCCCTCAGAAGTGATCCAAACGTCAGTCATCTTTAGTTCCTTATTTTCAATATGAAATTAGCCCAGTCCTTCATGAGCAGGCGTCGTTTGTCGAGGAAGTCTGTGCGAGAGTAAGCCCCCTCAGTTTGATCGCGTTCGTCATGTGCTAACGCCATCTCGCAAACCTCACGTGGATAGTGAGTGCACTCCCCCGCCCAGTCTCGAAATGAAGAACGAAAGCCATGTCGAGTGATCTGTTTGTAGTCCATGGCATGCAGGAGCGTGCGTATGGCGTTTGCGTGCATCACTCCTGTCTTGCCCTGACCAGGGAATAGATAGGGGCTTCCTTCGGTTTGCGGAATGCTCTTCACCAGCTTCACGACTTCCACGACAAGTGGGATTACAAAAGCTATCCGCATTTTCATTCGCTCATCAGGCAGTGACCAGGTTCCCGCTTCCAAATCAAACTCATCCCAACGAGCGAACCGCACCGTGTGGGCGCGGGCGCTGGTCATTATTAGCAACTGGGCGGCCAACGACGCCGGCGTGTTGTTTACGCTGAGACTTGTCATCAGCGCTGGCACGTCTTGCCATCGTAGGGCTTCAAAGTGCTCGCGCTTCCGAGCCTTCTTCTTTTCAGCACGACTCAACAGGTTGTCTAAGTGCCCGCGCCAGCGAGCGGGGTTTTCGCCCTCTCGAAGGTTGCGTGCCTTGGCTGCGTCCAGAACCTGTTCAATCTGTCCTCGTACCTCGTCGGCGGTTCTGGTTTTGGTAGCCCAGATTGGTTGCAACACCTTGAGCACCTGAGGAGTACCTATCTCCTCGGCTGACAGCTTGCCGATGTGGTCAAACGCATACAGCTCCAGCTTCCTCAGCCATCCACTGCGCCACTTATCTGACCAGGTGCCCCCGTGTGCCTCACAGTACTCTTTCGCGAGTGTCTCGAACTTCAGCTGTTTTGCCTCGCTCGTTCGCTGTGCTTCACGTTGGGCTGCGCGCTCAATGTCGCGAGCGGCTAGAGGATCGACACCATCGCTCAACTGGCTTCGTTTATTGCTGGCGTCCTGTCTGGCTTTCTTGAGGCTCACCTCAGGAAATGAGCCTAAGCCCATCTCTCTGCGACGGCCCGCCAGTTGGAAGCGAAGGAGCCAGGATTTACGCCCGGTAGATTTGACGACCAAGCGGAGCCCATCACCATCTTCGTAGGTGCCGGGTTCGGTCAGGTTTTCGACTTGTTTCGGATTCAGCTTACCCATTGAATTTCCCCTGTCGTCCCTTTTGTCCCCCCACTTGTCCCCCCACTTCATCGTCGGATGAGGTCAAATGGCGTTGAACGCCATCGGACAGGGGGGCACCTGAAATGCCCGTGATAGCTAGGCTATCGGCAGGATTCTCGGATGGGATAGGATTATTTCGGACAATTAAAAAGCCGGCTTGTGGCCGGCTTCTCGGGGACTGGCTTGGTTCATTTTTGGTAAACCGCGCCAGCCTTCAAAACGTACACCCGGATCTTGCGTCCGGCTGTGGGACTTGGCGAGAAA
>Ga0182008_10002409_pt1 | contig 11748 bp, 12 predicted proteins | sample Sormic07211129_1_FD_120482 | JGI IMG/M metagenome (GOLD analysis project Ga0182008, IMG submission 120482) | Rhizosphere microbial communities from Sorghum bicolor, Mead, Nebraska, USA - 072115-129_1 metaG | ecosystem: Host-associated > Plants > Roots > Rhizosphere | place: USA: Nebraska...
ATTAAAGTACACTCCATTGACGCCGGTATGATAGTGATTAAAATAGGTGGCAGTGTAATAAATGAATTGAATTCAAGTACCCTCACCGACATTAAAAAGATATCTGAAAAGGATAAGTTGATTCTTGTACATGGAGGTGGAAAAGAGGTTACTGCTACTGCAAACAAGCTTGGTAAAGAGCAAAAATTCATAGTATCTCCGGGAGGAGTGAAAAGCAGGTATACTGATAAGGAAACTGCCGAAATATATACAATGGTAATGTCAGGTAAAATCAACAAGATGATTGTAAGCATGCTTTTACGTGAAGGCTTAAAATCAGTAGGCCTAACAGGAATTGATGGGTATATTTTAAAAGCAGAACGTAAGAAAAAGCTCATCATAATAAATGATAAAGGCAGAAAGATGGCAATCGATGGAGGATACACTGGAAAAATAAGCTCAGTCGATCCTTCATTGTTGAATACTCTTACTATTGAAGGGTATGTTCCTGTCATTTCTCCAATCGCTCTAAGCGAAGAATTTGACTTTCTCAATGTAGATGGAGACAGGGCAGCTGCGTACATAGCAGCTGGAGTTAGAGCGGACAAAGTGATATTTATTACGAATGTTGATGGTTTAGTGATAGAACAAAAACTAGTTACAAAATTGACTGTTGATGAAGCAAAAGTAGTTCTACCAAAAATAGGATTTGGGATGGAAAAGAAAGTTCTTGCTTGTGTTGAGGCCTTGGAAATGGGAGTGAAAGAGGCAATAATTTCAACTGGTCAGAGGGAGAATCCTATTTCTTCGGCTATATTACATCATAACTGCACGGTGATCACATACAAATGAATGGAGAAGATCAGTACTTATCTAACCTGTATCAAAGATTTCCTATAAACATAACTCGCGGTAAAAATGCTAGAGTTTGGGATACTTCAGATAATGAGTATATTGATTGTATGGCTGGATATGGGGTAGCACTTGTTGGACATTGCAATACGAGGGTTGTGCAAGCTGTAAAAAACCAAGTTGAGAAACTCATAGTATGTCATATGTCAGTATATAATGAATCCAGGCTAAAATTTCTACAAAAAATCGTAAACATGGCCCCACAGGGATTGTCCAATGTATTTTTTAGCAATAGTGGAGCTGAAGCAGTTGAAGCTGCATTGAAATTCGCCCGTAGATATACTGGTAAACCTGGAGTTATTTCAATGAATGGCGGATATCATGGCAAGACATTTGGAGCCCTCTCAGTAACTCATGGTGAGAAATATAGAAAATTTTTCATGCCATTATTAGAAGGTGTCAAATTTGTTCCCTATATAGATAGCCACAAAATAGAAGAAGCAATTGATAAAAATATTGGATCCATAATTGTAGAACCGATCCAAGGTGAAACAGGTATAATTGTACCACCACAGGGTTCAATCGAGCGCATCAGAGAAATTTGTGACGAGTATGGTCTGGTCCTTATATTCGATGAGATTCAATCAGGTCTTGGAAGGACGGGTAAAATATGGGCTGGACAACATTGGAATACTATACCCGATATCATGTGTCTTGCAAAAGGAGTGGCTGGGGGAATACCAATGGGATTGACTCTCGCGAAGCCAAAAATTATTGAAGCAATGAAGATTGGAGAACACTCCTCTACCTTCGCAGGGAATCCGCTTGCCTGTGCCGCAGGCCTTGCCACGTTGGAAGCATTGACAGAAGACAGGCTTGTAGAAAATGCAGCAAAAATGGGTAAATATTTCAAAGATGGTCTTTTAATGCTGAAGGAAAAGCATAAAGTGGTTAGAGAAGTTAGGGGTCTTGGCATGATGCTAGCAATGGAATTACGTTTTGAAGTGAAAGATATTTTATTTGATGGAATTAGAAATGGTCTCCTAATGTTATATTCAGGACGAAATGTAATCAGACTGCTCCCACCACTCGTTATGGATGAAGCAACTATTTCCAGTGCGTTAGAAATAATCGATCAATTACTTTCAAACGAGGAGAAGAGGAGAAATGTCCAGTAATAATCTGGATACTCTAGATGAAAGAATAGTCGGAATTTTGAGAATAGACTCGCGTAAACCATTTGTGGAGGTTGCTAACGAAATTGGATTATCTGAATCTGCAGTAAGGAGGCGTGTCAAGAATTTAGTAAAGGACGGCATTATTAGACGATTTACTATTGAACTGAATACTGGTGACAAGACAAGCGCTATTACTCTGATCTCGGTTAGCTCAACGTCTGATAGCTCCGCAGTCACTTCTAAATTAATGGAACTGGATGGAGTTGAAGTAATCTATGAAATTACAGGACAGTATGACATAGCTGCAATTATTAAGGCACGTACTATCGAACACATTAACAAATGTATTGATGAAGTACGAAAGATACAAGGTGTTTCTGATACAAATACTGTAATTATCTTGAAAACTCTGCGATAACCATTCTGTTCATACTTTCTGACGTATTGTTCCTAAAATGTTAATGAAATTGCGAGAAAGTTTATATCATGTGCGAATTAAGTTATTAGGATAAGAAAAATGTCGCTAATATCAGATGATCCAAACTACTACGCGCGTATGTATAATAACTCAGATATAGATAAGAAGAGAATAAGAATTCTTGATTCTACGCTAAGAGAAGGGGAGCAGCATCCTGGAGTTTCATTTACAACAAAACAAAGAATCCAAATCGCATGGATGCTGGATTCATTTGGGGTTGATCAAATAGAAATAAGTCCCGTGGTATCACCTGATCATGCATTATCTACAAAGACAATTATAAAACAGGGATTAAGAGCTGATATTCTGGCACATGTACGTGCAATAAAAAGTGATATTGATACTGCATTAAGATGTGATTCATCTTGGATAGCAACCTACATGGGTATTTCTGATATCCATCTTTCGTCAAAATTAAAGATAACAAGAGAAGAAGCAAAGATAAGAGCACTAGATGTGGTAGATTATATCAAATCCCATGGATTGAAATCTAGGTTTACCATGGAAGATGCAAGTAGAACCGATCCTAACTATCTTATCGAGATGTGCAACGAGATAAGCAAACAAGGGATTGAAAGGATCAGTATTCCAGATACAGTAGGCATTATGCGACCGAGAGGTATGTATAATCTTGTTAAAATGGTGCACGATAATATTGATAAATCAAAAACCTCGCTAGATGTTCATTGTCATAATGATGTAGGATTAGCACTTGCAAACTCTTTAGCAGGATGCGAAGCAGGAGCGGAACAACTTCATACAACTATAGACGGCTTTGGGGAAAGGACCGGTATTCCTTCGCTAGCGGAAGCTGCAGTTGCGCTGACGTTAATTTACAATTCAGAGAACGATTTGCGGCTACACATGCTTAAAGATCTTTCTAAAACGATTTCTCAATATATAAATATTGATGTTCCTCAATCAAAACCAATTGTAGGGGACAGTGCATACAAACATAAAGCCGGTACTCATCTCGCTGCAATTTTGAGAAATCCTGCAGCATATGAAATATTGGAACCAAAGACTGTAGGTAATCGACGCAAGATCGTATTTGGTGAACTTGCAGGTAAAAATGGCGCTTCATATTTATTGTCGTTGCTGGGATTAGAAACAGGACATAACGAAGCAGAAACTTTAGCTCGTGGTTTGAAAGAACTTCGCATGGGTGATATCTTGGAATTATATCTAGACGATAAATTGGAGAGAAAGATACTTAATGATGCAACTATGAAAGTAAAGGAGTAAGCAAATAATATGGTTAAATGTCCAGAATGCGATGCAGAAATAAAAGTACCTACTGATTCAATAGAAGGCGAAATTTTGACGTGTCCTGATTGTGGTACAAGCTACGAGTTAGTAAAGGAGGGAGATCAATTTAATATTAAACCTGCCCAAGTTGTCGGTGAGGACTGGGGGCAGTGACTGGAGGAAAGACATCATCCTTATCTCTTACTATTCTTTATGACAATATTAGATGGGAAGAAAAGGCTCTTTATGAATCTGCGAAAAGAAAAGGAGTTCACATAAATAATATTGATTGTAAAAATCTCATTGTTAATTTAAACAAGGATTTTCAGCAATATAGAGAAAAAATTATTCTTCAACGTTGCGTTAGCTATTTTAAGAGTATTCATTCAACTGCTGCTTTGGAAGGTCTAGGAGCGTATATGATCAACCCGCTTTATTCAGCCATTGTATGCGGCAATAAATTATTTTCTCATATGATGCTTCAAAATGCTGGAATAAAAACACCTAAAGCTTTTTCAGCGTTTTCCGAAGAATCTGCGCTAAAGGTTCTTGATGAAATGGGTTATCCTGCAATAATTAAGCCTACTATTGGTAGTTGGGGTAGACTGATTGCTCTCTTGCGGGACAAATATGCAGCGAAGGCAGTAATAGAAGACCGAGAACATATGTTCCCTCTTTACCATGTTTACTATTTTGAAGAATTCGTAACACGTCCTCCGCGCGATATAAGGGCAATTGTTGTAGGAAATAGAGTTGTTTCAGCCATTTATCGCTATTCTGAAAATAATGATTGGAAAACAAATATGGCATTAGGTGGTCGCGCGGAAGCTTGTCCGATTACGAGTGAATTAGAAGACATATGTGTAAAATCTGCCAATGCGCTTGGTGGAGAAATCGTTGGAGTAGACCTTATGGAAAGTAACGAGCGTGGATTAATTGTTCACGAAGTCAATAATACAACTGAATTCAAAAACACCGTAAGGGTGACAGGAATAGATGTACCTGGGTCGATGATTGATTACGCTTTAAAAAAGGCAAAAAGTTAGAAAGAATACCAAAGTTGATTTCTCCTACTTTTGCCGTAGAATTATTAAAAAGATCATTGGAACAATATACTCCTTCCCGATCGGAGGCATCTCTTGCAAATATCCTGAAAAGTAAATGTGTAAATGAGCTTGGTTTTGAACAGGCCCATATTGACAGTGTTGGAAATATTATTGCAACAAAGGGTAGCGGGGAACCAAGGATATTATTGTGCGGTCATATGGATACTGTTCCCGGTCAAATTCCTATTAGAATAGAGGATGGTTATCTGTATGGTCGTGGGGCGTCAGATGCAAAAGCTCCATTAATCGCAATGTTACTCGCAGGTTCTGAATTTCCAAAACAACGAGGAACTATAATTTTTGCTGGCGTAGTAGATGAAGAAGGAAATGCAACTGGAATAAAGCAACTTGTAAAGAGTAACATAGCCGTAGATTATGCCATTTTTGGTGAACCAAGTGGCATAGACAATATTACTATTGCATACAAAGGAAGACTGGAAATTAGACTTACATGTAATGTTGGATATACTGCTCATGCCAGCGCTCCTTGGCTTGCTAAAAATTCGATTGAAGAGATATTTGATTTCTGGAATGCAATAAGTCTCAAAATAAAATTAGCAAGTATGGGAGAGAACAAGTCTAATTCTATTAGTTGTAGCCTGACGGAAATTACAGGTGGCTCTAGTCATAATGTCACACCTCAACAATGCAAGATAACAATAGATATACGAGTACCTGCTTCTACTACATGCAAAAGTGTGCTCAGAATTTTAGATGAAACCATAAAGAAGATTGAAGGAGAAAAAGAAGGAGTAAAGGCTACATATAGAATTGAAGACATGACAGATCCCTTTGAAACAAATCCATCATCTGCTCTTATAAGGTCTCTCTCACTTTCAATACTTGACGTTCGTAAGAAACGGCCGAATCTCTTACGTAAGACTGGCACGGGCGATATGAATATTCTGGGAAATGCCTTCAAAATACCCGTAGTAACTTATGGACCTGGAGATTCCCATGCTTCCCATAGTGTTAAAGAGCGAGTAAATATAGACGAGTATATTTCTAGCATAGACGTATTTAGCAGAGCATTGTTTCATGTATCTAGACTCCATAGTATTAACGGCGTTAGGGTGAATGGTACCAAAGAAAAAATATAGATCTAAATTACTATTGACCTCATGCTCTGGTTTATTGGAATAGGTATCAATGGATATCGTGGCATAAGTCTTTATGCCTTGGACGTTATGAAATCATGTAATGTAATATACATTGATACTTTTACAAGCGCATTAACTAAGATGGATATAGGAGATTTAAAGCATATTATCAAAGAAAATGAGAATAGAAAAATATCTGCTGTCCAAAGATGGTTTGTAGAAGATGGACGTATGATACTTGAACAGTCAAAAAATAATAATATAGCATTACTAACGTATGGCGACCCGCTGATTGCTACTACTCATACGGAATTGTATGTACGAGCAGTGAGAAACTTCATTAAAACTGATGTTATACATGCTGCTTCCGGAATTACGTCTTTGATTGGTGAAGCAGGATTACATATGTATAAATTTGGTAGGACAGTTACATTGATGTTAGCACCACAATCTGTTATTTCCGTATACAATACAATCTTGGATAATTTACTCGTTGGAAACCATACGATGATTCTAACTGAATACAGTAATGATGACGATGGGAAACCTTTCTTTCTCGATCCACGTCATGTTCTTTCATCATTATTGGAGATAGAAAAGCAATCAAAATGCAAGATATTTTATGAAGAGACATTTGTAATTGTTGGTTCTAGAATTGGTACTAAACAGAAAAACATAGTATCTGGAAAAGTGAGATCACTCATTGACACAAATTTCGGAGTCGGACCGCATTCAGTAATAGTAACTGGGTCGCTCCATTTCACGGAATCAGATGCTCTATTGACTCTTACTAATAACATGGATGCCCCAGTGGATAATACTCTAACTATTGATAGAGCGTCTATCACTATGGTTAAAAATTATGCTCCAAAAGCCAAAAAAGCAATTGAACAAATGAAGAATATAGTCAGGGCAAATGATAATTCTGTCATCAACAACAATGGATCGATTGAAGTCCTTAATAATGCAGAATATTATATTGACGATGCAGAAAGATTTCTAAGGCAAGGTAAACTAGAGCTTGCTGTTTTAAGTATTGGCTATGCAGAGGGTCTAATTGATGCACTGCGTTTCCAAAGGGGAATAAATCCTTGGCTTTTGTAGCCTAATGTACAATATCTATGTCTTCTAGACGCAAAGGCTATACAATGTAAAACCATATTCTGACTATATCATGATAATAAAGTTAACATATGTAATATTATACAATCAAGGTCTAGACCGTGCTAGAACCTGCTTTAAAAGTTTTAGTCATCTTTTTACCAAAATAGTTTATTATGCCACTGATTCATTCTAGTTGGATAAAGATGGTAAGGAGTTCAAGAAGCAAAAATCAGAAACCCAAAGTATCCTGTATTCCTTCTGAACTTTTGCAGTTTGTGCAACGCGATACTTATTCTCTGCTTATCAAAGGTGATGCAGGAACAGGAAAAACTACTCTTTCACTATCTATTCTGAGGGCATTAAACATCAAAAGCAATTTCTTCTACATTTCTACAAGAATATCCACTAAACAACTCTTTACATATTATCCTTGGCTTCATGAATTAATTGAAAAACCCAAAATGTCTCCAGCAGCGGGTGAGACGCCTCACAAAGGATATACTTTATCGAGCTTTGAGGATGCGCGTCTTGATGAGCCAGAATCGCTTTTTGAGAGAATTACCAATCAATTAATGGATGTTAAAGCTCCCATCATTATAATTGACAGCTGGGATGCTATTGCCTCTTTTATGGATAAAGAAGCAAGGTTAAATAATGAACGCGTTTTACAAACATGGTGTGAAAGGGCAGGGGCCAAGCTAATTCTTATAAGTGAATATCCCACTAACAAGACACTTGACTTTCTTGTCGATGGAATTGTGGAACTACAGTACAAGTTCCATGATGATTTAAAGATAAGAGAAATTCTCCTTTCAAAATTACGAGGTATTGAAATAAAGAAGCCATCATATATTTATTCTCTTAATGATGGTATTTTCCGAAGCTACAGTTCATACTCGCTATCTGATTTTGACATTAGTTCAAATTTTGCATGCATTCATAAAGAGGCACAGGCGCTAGAGCCACTACTTTCGAAGGACTCTTATATAACAAGTGGGTATGAAGCTCTAGACACAGACCTGGGAGGAGGATTTCCAAGTAAAGGAATTGTACTTATTGATACAGATCCATCTATAAATGTCAAAATAACTACAGCTTTTTTAGCCGTTATCATATCAAAGTTCGGTAGATCATGTAATCCAGTCATAATTCAACCATCTTCGATATTTGATGCTAATTTTATAGAATGTTATATGAACGCCCTTGTTCGTATCGATGCCATGAAGAAAGGCCTTGTACAAATCCTCTATCCTATAAAAGAAATGGAAGAACAAGGAGAAACATCACTAGATGTGACAGACTACGGTTACCTAAATAAATTTCAACAACAATTTGAATTATTTAGAAATGTCATTGCCAAAACCAGACAGGAACATCCTGATAAAGTTTTGTTGAACGTATTGGGAATGGAAACGCCAACCTCAGGAAAAATAAACAAAACTAATGAAATCAAGATACTTGATATTATATCATTCGTTAGGTCAAATAGTGATCTTTGTCTACTGCTGACTACTAACTCACAAGATATGGATGACCACATAACTAGAATAAGCGATATTTATTTAAAACTTAAGACAATAAATGGAACATTGTGTCTTCATTCAGTAAGACCCTCAATGCGCTTATATGCACTTACGACGATTACATCGATAGAATATCCAAAAGTTAAGCTTGAACCACTTGTATAGTATTATGTACTTAAATGGTAGTATTCTTCTGCAAAGTTTTCTTCGATACCAACAGGTAATAACTCTTTCATTTGATCATAATAAGAAAGAAATTTGTTACCTTTATGAGTTATTCTATATACCAATTTATTGCCGTTGTTAACCTCTTGGATAAGTCCACTATTAAGCAGCGAATCGAGGTAGATCTTACACTGATCATTGCTTAACATCGCTTTGTACATTATTTTTGTACGAGTTTCCTCCCTAGCGGATGATTTTAGAATTGCAGCAATTACTTCATATCGACTACGATTCTTCATGTCAACGATAGATTTAAACCTACATGCAATTTAATGTGAATGGAACTATTAGATAGAAATATTATTCAATAAGCGAGAACAACAAGTTGATAATTATTAACATCAGATCATAGTGTCTGTATGAAACAAATGTGTGAGCTGTTTATATCTATCTATAAATTCTTTGCCTAGCTCACTTGTCCTGAAAATATGACGCTTCGAATCAGGACGTTCTTGTATCTTATCTAACATTCCATGCTTAAGGAGAAAATTCAGATAATCGTTGATTTGTTTAGAATTAAGGTTACATCTATACATAACATGCGTTTTCCTAGCTCCGCTACTGCATATAGATAATATAAATTCAATAATCTCCAACCATCCTCTATTACTCCAACCGCTCGAATTTAAAGGCAAATTGTTATCAAGATATTATTATATCTCTTACTATTATAATACATGTACTTTTTCATTGCAGAAAGCAATTTCTATGAGATTTATTCCACAAACAAAATATACTTAAACGGGCTGGTTGCACATATTAAGATTATAATATCAAATTATCATTAACTTTTACCATATGGGTTCATATTCAATTTACGTAATATTATTAACTTAATACAAAGTTCTTGAAATATAATGATAAAAGACTTTGAAAAATTTATACCCAAGATTACTTCTCTTGACTTTATTCAAGCAGTTGACAAAGCTGTCACTGTGATGCAAGACGAAAGGCGTTTTGGTTATATTGTTGGGGGAAAAATAACTGGAGGATTTATGGAACTACAAATACCAGAAAATCTTGTTATTATTGGTGATCTACATGGAGATTTTACATCATTTTTTGAAATACTCCAAAATATCGACTTTGAGTACTTCCTTGGCAACCCTAACAATAAGATTATATTTTTAGGGGACTATGTTGACCGAGGAACTAATTCTATTAGAATTTTATATATGTTGTGCATTTTGAAATACAAGTATCCAAACTCAGTTATACTTATGCGGGGTAATCATGAATCTCCTGCAGAATTTCCATTTTGTTCACATAACTTACCAATTGATATAATGAACTTATTCGGAGCAGAGACTGGAAAATTGATTTATAATAAAAAGATCCTTCCATTTTTTAAACTTCTCCTTCTTGTAACATTGATAAAAGGTCGCTTAATTATCGTCCATGGTGGCTTGCCTGTAAATCTCTCTGAGCCAATGATAAGTGATTTTAAACAAATCTTTGCCGCATCAGCAGAAAACTATCTTCGTGATACAGTAATGGAAGAGATATTATGGAATGACCCTCGTGAGAATATAGGAAATAACCTGTATTGGGAAAACTCTAAAAGAGGCTTTGGCAAGTATTTTGGAATAAACATCTCTAAGAAGTGGTTAAAGACATGTGGAGCTAAAGTTATCGTTAGGGGACACGAACCATGTCAGGGATTTAGGATTGACCATAGCGGGGCCATAATGACGTTATTCTCCTGTAAAGAAGGTTATCCTTCATATGAGTCAGCATACATTAGGATTTCCTCCGATAAATTAAGAAATATTCATAATGCGATTGACTTATCGCAAAATGTTGTAAAATTATAAAGTATGCCCTGTCAGATATAACCCATTAAATTCCAAGAGTAGCTTTGATTTCTTTGCATCTTTTTCTCAACGAAACGGTTGATATGTCGGCAACTTGGCAGATCTCTACTTGCCTGAGAAACTCACTACAATTTTGTGCGGCTAGATAAATAACCGCGCCTGCAAGTGCCCTTGGATTTTTACCTATAGAAATTCTGTTCTGTTGCACTAGAGAATAAATTCTTAAGGCTTCTCGCTTTGTCTTTTCACTCAGGCTCAACCTATTTGCGATGAGAGTAACATAATCTGGCCCATGGAGTACTGGCATCTGCAACGAGAGTTCTCTCAAGATTAGCTTGTAGTGCGACATTACATCCTTACTAGATAAATTGCATACTGTGGCGACGTCTGAAATAGTCTTTGGTGTCGCAGTTTCCCTGCATGCAGCATACAATGCAGCTCCTACTAATCCCAGTGTAGACCTGCCTTTCGCAAGTTTCTTTATGGCAGCTTTTCTATAAATGTATGCGGCGCTTTCCATGACTGCTTGACTTAGATACAATTTGTCTCCAAAATTATTTAAAAACTTAAGAGCCTTTTCCAAGTTTCTAGAGATTGAATCATTTAATTGAGATCTGTTATTCCATGTCCTAAGTCTCTGCATTTTCATTCTTTGCGCAGGCTCTAAAGCCTTACCTCTAGCATCAGTATCACCTATCCCGATCAATGTTGACAGTCCTTTGTGGTGAATAGCCAAAGATTCTGGAGTCCCTACTCTGGATCTGTCATTGTAACCCGATTGAGAAGAATAGTCAAGGGTATGTTCATTATTATAAAATTTATCATTTGCAACACATCCACATGAGCTGCATACAAATTCACTGGAGACCATATCAAAAATTACGTTACCACTTTTGCATTGGCTACAATGTCCCGCGTCATTTTCGTTTAGTTTTCCCTCTGATGGCATTAAAATGTAGCTCCCATCATGGAAGGTTCAAGAGACTTTTTATCCCTAGTTTTTCTAGAATTCAGATATTTCTAATATTATCCTTTATAAATAGGAAAACTCCAATTTAGATGAAACATTAATTAGACAAACCTATTTTGAATCTTTCATTGAATCAGAGTTTAAAGCCTATGGAATGTTCTAGAATGAATG
>Ga0182008_10002410_pt1 | contig 11745 bp, 12 predicted proteins | sample Sormic07211129_1_FD_120482 | JGI IMG/M metagenome (GOLD analysis project Ga0182008, IMG submission 120482) | Rhizosphere microbial communities from Sorghum bicolor, Mead, Nebraska, USA - 072115-129_1 metaG | ecosystem: Host-associated > Plants > Roots > Rhizosphere | place: USA: Nebraska...
GCGAGAGCTCGATCGTGTCGGCCGACGCGGTGAAGGAGTCGGCGTGCGTCACGACCGTCGTGTACGGCACCTTGCGCCGGTACCGCACGCGCTTGTGGCGGACGACGTGGTACGCCCAGACGTAGCGGTACTTCGTGACCGGCGTCGTCGTCGAGTGCGTGGGCTGCCGGACGAAGCCGAGCACCTTGCTCGAATCGCCGTTGACGTTCAGCGCCGTCCAGCTCGCCTGGTCCTCGCACTTGGCGGTCACCGGCCTGCCGACGATCGTCGAGGCGACGGTCGACGCGAGCTGCTCGAGCGGCGTGTGATGATTCGGGTCGCTCCACGGATCCGGCGAGCCCGGCGGCACCGTGACGGTGTCGGTCGCGGCGAGCGGCGCCGCGCTCGCCGACCCGGCGGCGAACGCCGCGGCCCCGAGCAGGGCGGCCGCGAGGAGGATCGTGGCCCGACGGACCATGGTTCGACGATAGGCCGCGCGTGGGTCGTTGGGAAGGCCCGCCGGGGCTATCTGCCCAGGCAGGCCTGAACCACCGGCCCGGACCGTGCAGGAGAGCCAGTCCACCAGTACAGCGCCCGCCCGTTTTGGCGGAGACCGGTCGTGCCGAGGCCCTTCGCGGTGGTCTTCGCCAGCGTGGCCACCACCGCTCTCGCATACGTCGCGCCCAGCACGTTCGCGAAGTACGCGACGTTGACCCTCACGGCACCGCGGGTCGCCACGAACCAATCGCTGCCCGACACCGACGCCGCGCCGAGATCGGGACGGCTCGCAACCTCGAAGCCGTGGGACCGAAGGCACGCCTTCCCTTGCGCCTCGGACAGCGGTGCAGCGATCGCAGCGCCGGCCGTCGAGGATGCCGCGAGGAGCACGCAGGTGATCACGAGCAATCGCACGCGTTTCATGATCGCGCGCAGCGAGGCCGGTGACAATGCTCTTCGGTCGCTGTGAGCTGCGGGGCAGGGACTCGAACCCCAACTTCCTGATCCAGAGTCAGGCGTCCTACCATTAGACGACCCCGCAACGGGCCGCGGCCAGTGTAGCGGCGTCAGGTCTCTGCGACCGGACGGCGAGACCTACAACTCGACCCGATACATCGGGACGAGCCGCTGCTCCGTCTCGGTGTCGATGTGCGCGACCACCTCGACGTACGGCTCGAGCCCCGAACCGCGCAGCTTCGCCTTCAGCAGGCCGTCGACCTGGAAGATCCCCGACGAGTTGTTCATCCGGATCTCGATCAGGATCGGCCGCTCCTCGCCGTCCGTGATCGTCACGTCCTCGATCGCGGCGGCCGACAACGAGTGCATGGATACGCGGCCGCGCTCGAACGGGATCCTCGACCGGCCCTTCGCCATGTCGAGCGCGTCCGCGACGCGGATCAGGCCCGCCTCGATCGTCAGCGGCTGCCCGTCGGCGCGGTGGGAGATGATCGCCTGCAGCACCTCCGAGACGACGACCGTCACGTCGGGCTCCTCGTAGAGGCCGTGCAGGAGCTCGCGCAGCTTCGGCTCGGCCAGGAACAGCGAAAAGTCCTCGTGCCCGTGGCGGTGGACAGACATGCCGACGCAATGCATGAGTGCGGCAAGCGTGACGATCACCTCGGCGTCCTCGTGCGCGTAGCCGTAGTCGCGCTCCACGCCGGTCTCGACGTGGTGCTTGTGCAACTGGCGCACGAGCTTCAGCGCGATGTTCGTCACGATCTGGATGTGCACCCACGAGTGGTCGTTGATCTCCATCCGCGCGACCGCGTTCACGTTGGAGACGTGCCACCAGCCCTTCAGCTGCTTGTCGGCGTTGACGCGCTCGATCAGGGTGCGGAGCTTGCGGTTGCCGCGCACCGGCACGTTGATCCGCATCCGCTCGACCGCCTCGGAGGGCGTGAGCCGAACCTCGCGCTCGGCCTCCTCGGATGCCGGCTGCTCGATCCGCTCGGCAGTCTCCTTGTCGATCGCCACGAAATCAGTCTATGTCCAGTCGCCGTGGAAGGATCAACGGCGTGAACCCCCCCGCGCTGCGCCCGCTCGGGGTCGGGGAGATCCTCGACGTCGGGATCAAGATCTATTGGCGGCACGCGGTGACGCTGTTCAAGATCGTCGTCTTCGTCGTCCTGCCGGCGCAGATCGTCGTCAATGTCGTCCAGATCTCCGCGGCGCCGAGCGACACGAACGTCTTCGGCGGCGGTGGGTTGTTCGGCCCTGCGTTCGGGCCGAACGGCGACGTCTCGACGATGACGAACAGCGAGGCGGTGACGTTCGCCGTCGGCGTCGGAGTCGCGCTCCTGATCAACGCGCTCGCCGGGAAGCTCGCACAGGGCGCGTGCTTCCGCGCCGTTGCCGACGCGTACCTCGGCGACCCGATCAGCTCGCGCTCGTCGCTCCGCTATGCACTGCGGCGCATGCCTGCGCTCGTCGGCGTCAGCATCCTCGGGACGCTGCTGGCGTCGCTCGGCCTGATCTTCTGCATCGTCCCGGGTGTCTACCTCTGGGTCGCGTTCTTCGTCGCCGTGCCGGCGCTGCTCGTCGAAGGCGTCGGGCCGATCAAGGCGCTCGGCCGGTCGCGGCGGCTCGTCAAGGGACGCTGGTGGCCGATGTGCGGCGTCGCGCTCGTCGGCTACTTCCTCGTCTTCCTCGTCAGCGGCGTCGTCAGCGGGCTCGTTCTCGGCGTCGCAGCCGTCGGCTCGCGCGGGACGGTTGTCGGCTTCGTCCTCGCGACGCTCAGCACGACGGTCGGGAGCATGCTGACGACCCCGGCGGTGGCCGCGTTCGCGACCGTCGCCTACATCGACCTGCGGGTGCGCCACGAGGGCTTCGACCTGCTGCTGCTGGCGCAGCGGATCGGCGGGGACGGGCCGACCGTCGCGCCGACGAGCGTCTTCCTCCCACCGGCGCCTGCGGTCTATACGACGGGCGGGGAGCAGCCGCCGTACTGGCCGCCGCCGCCGGGCTGGCAGCCGTCGAGCGAGCCGCCTGCGCTCGAGCCGCCGCCGGAGGAGGAGAACCCCCCGGCCGAGCCGCCGTACTGGCCCCCGCCGCCGGATAGGACGCCCGGGCGGTGACGCCGGCGGAGGCTCGCGCCGAGGCGCACCGGATCCTCGCCGAACGGCGCTTCCACGGCACCTCGGTCCCGCGGCCGCTGCACGGCGTGCTGCACTGGATCGGGCGGCACCTGCACTTCCTCGAACGGTTCTGGACGTGGCTTGCGAATCTCGTCGGCGGCCGCGACGTGCTCTGGACGATCGTCGGGGCGGTCGTCGTCGCGGTCGCCGCCTCGGTGCTTGCGGGTCTCGCACGGCGAAAGGGCCGCGCGGATCGAGTGGCCGCCGCGCGGGCGGCGGCCGAGCACGGGATGGACCCCGACGAGCTCGAGCGCCTCGCGGCCGAGGCCGAGCATCGCGGCGACCTCGAGATCGCGCTCCGGCTGCGCTTCCGCGCGGGGCTGCTTCGTCTCGCACAGGCGCGGGTGCTGCCGGCGCGCCCGTCCTTGCGAACGTTCGAAGCGCGGCGTGTGCTGCGCGACCCGCGCTTCGACCGGCTCGCGCGCGACTTCGACGAGGTCGTGTACGGCCGGAGGCCCGCCCGCGTCGAGGATCTCACCGCCGCGCGCGAGGAGTGGCCACACGTGCTCGGAGACGCGCCATGAGCCGCGGTTGGAAGATCGGCATCGGCGTCGTCGTCGCCGTCGTCGTCGTCAATCTCGCGCTCCGCTTCCTCGGTTCTGTCACCGGCGGCACACCGGGCGGGCCGGAGTCGTCCTCGTACGCGACCGCCTCCGACGGCGCCGCCGCGTATGCGCAGCTGCTCGGTCGAACCGGCCACCGCGTCGACCAGCTGCGGGACGCGCCCCATCGCGCGCGCCTCCGGCCCGACGAGACGGCGATCGTGCTCGACGCGCTCGGCGTTGCGAACCGCGACGCGGATGCGCTGCGGGCGTTCGTCAGCGAGGGCGGCAGGCTCGTCGCCGGCGGCGGCGACCTGTCGTGGCTCGGGCGAATCGTCGAGTCGCCGCCTGCAGGCGATGTCACACGCGGCGTCGTCGTGCGCGCCGGCCGCCTGACGCTGCGCACGGCGGGCGTTGCCGGCTGGCAAGACGCGGGGTCGATGCACGCCGTCGCCGGCCGGTTCGGTGCCGTCGTCGTCGCGTCGGAGCGTGTCGGCAGCGGCATCGTCTTCGCGCTCGCCGACCCGTCGCCGTTGCAGAACCGCCTGCTCGACAGGAGCGACAACGCCGCGTTCGGCCTGCAACTGGCCGGCGCCGCCCGCCGCGTCGCCTTCCTCGAGAGCTACCACGGCTACGGCCGGTCGAGCGGTCTCCGCGCATTGCCGCTCGCGTGGATCCTGCTCCTCTGCGGGCTCGCGCTCGCGGGCATCGTCTACCTCTTCGCGCGCGGGCGCCGACTCGGGCCGGCGGAGACGACCGAGCGCGAGCTGCCGCCGCCGCGGCGCGAGTACGTCGACTCGCTCGCCGGTGTGCTCGCGCGCACGCCCCGCGACGACGCGGTCGCGCCGGTCAGGCGCAGCGCGCGCGAGGCGCTGCTGCGGCGTGTCGCGCTGCCGGAGGACGCCGGCGACGACGCGGTCCGCGAGGCCGCGCGCCGCTTCGGGCTCGGCGACGTGGAGACGAACGCACTGCTCGCGCCGGCCCGGACGGACGACGACGTCGTCGCAGTCGGGCGCGCGCTCGCGCAGATCGGGCAGGATCCGCGCTGATGGAGAGCATCCGCGATCGCGTGGTCGGCGAGGTCGAGAAGGTCGCGCTCGCGCACGAGCAGACGGTCGAGCGCATCGTCGCCGCCCTCCTCGTCGGCGGGCACGTGCTGCTCGAGGGCGTGCCGGGCGTCGCCAAGACGCTCGTTGCGAATGCCGTCGCGCGGGCTCTCGGTCTCGAGTTCCGGCGCGCGCAATTCACCCCGGACATGCTCCCGTCGGATCTTCTCGGCACGATGACGCTTCACGGCGGCGAGCTCGCGTTCCGGCCGGGGCCGGTATTCACGAGCGTGCTCCTCGCCGACGAGATCAACCGGACGCCGCCGAAGACGCAGGCAGCGCTGCTCGAGGCGATGGAGGAGCGGCAGGTCACGATCGAGGGAAGGCCGCGGCCGCTGCCGCAGCCGTTCCTCGTGCTCGCGACGCAGAACCCGGTCGAGTACGAAGGCACGTATCCGCTGCCGGAGGCGCAGCTCGACCGCTTCCTCTTCAAGCTCGAGCTCGGCTATCCACCGGAGGAGGAAGAGCGCGCGATTCTCGCGCTCCGCCATCGCGGCGTCCAGCCGGCAACGCTCGAAGACGTCAGCGCCGTCGTCGCCGCGGACGAGCTCGTCCAGGCGCAGCGCGAGGTCGACTCGACGGGCGTCTCCGACGAAGTTGCCGCCTATACGACCGCGATCGTGCGTGCGACGCGGACGCTGCCGAGCGTCGAGCTCGGTGCGAGCCCCCGTGCCGGCGTCCACCTGCTCGCGGCCGCGAAGGCATCCGCGCGACTCGACGGCCGCGGTTACGTCACCCCCGACGACGTCGCCGCCGTCGCGCCGGACGTGCTGCGCCACCGGCTCCTGTTACGCGCGGAGGCCGAGCTCGACCGCTACCGCCCGGACGACGCGGTGCAGGCGGCGCTCGACGCCGTCCCGGTTCCGCGATGACGCCGACGCCGCGGACGGCGCTCGCGGTGGCGCTCGTCGCGGTCTTGCCGCTCCTCGTCCCGGTTCCGATCGCACTGGTCGTCTTCGCGGTGCTCGTCGCTGCGGTCGTCGTCGACGCGCTCTACGCGCGGCAGCCCCCGACGGTCAGCCGCACTGCGCCGGGCTCGCTGGCGCGCGGCGTGCCGGCCCCCTTCGCAGTCGCCGCGGACACCGCAACGGTGCGTCTGCGGCAGCCCTTGCCGCCCGACCTCGAACTCGAGCCGGCGAACGAGGCCGACGGCGGTCTCGACGCGAAGCTCGTCGCCCGGCGCCGCGGCCGCCATCCGCTGCCGCGCGTCGCCGCGCGGCGCTACGGGCCGCTCGGCCTCGCGGGCTGGACGCGCGCCGTCGGCGAAGAGGCGGAGGTGGTCGTCTATCCGGACCTCCCGAACGCGCGGCGCCTCGCCGCCGCCGTGCGCACAGGCCGGTTCCGCGACGAAGGGCTGCGACGGCGCGGCCCGCTCGGCCTCGGCACGGAGTTCGAGTCGGTCCGCGACTATGTCCCCGACGACGACATCCGCCGGGTGAACTGGCGCGCGACGGCACGGCTCGGTCGTCCGATGAGCAACCAGTACCGCCTCGAGCGCGATCGCGACGTCGTTTGCGTCGTCGACTGCGGCCGGCTGATGGCGGCGCCGTTCGCAGACCGCACGCGGCTCGACGCGGCGCTCGATGCCGCCGTCGCAGTCGCAGCGGTGTCCGAGGTTCTCGGCGATCGCTGCGGTGTCATCGCCTTCGCGCGGGGCATTCTTCGCGCGCTGCCGCCGCGGCGCGCCGGCGCACGCGATCTCGTCGACGCGGTGTACGACCTGGAGCCGGTCGGTGTCGACAGCGACTACGAGCTCGCTTTCCAGCACATCCGCGGCGTGAAGCGCGCCTTCGTGCTCGTGCTGACCGACCTACTCGAAGAGTCCGCCGCGCGGCCGCTCGTGGACGCATTGCCGGTGCTCGCGCGCCGCCACGCCGTCGCTGTCGCCGGAGCCTCCGATCCCGACATCGACGCGCTCGTGCGCAACGAGCCGGAGTCGCCGTCCGACGTCTATCGCGCCGCGGTCGCGCTCGACGTGCTCGCCGCCCGCGCGCGCGTCGCCGCGCAGCTCCGGCGGACCGGTGCGGACGTGGTGGAGGGCTCGCCGTCGACGCTCGCCGCCGCGTGCGTCAGGGCATATTTGCGGGCGAAATGGACGGCCCGCTTCTGAAGCCTCGCCAGATCACCAAGCCCCAGTAGACGGCGCCGAGCGCGACGCCGACCGCGATCACCGTTGCGAGGCCCGACTCGGCGAGCCGGGCGCGATTCCCCTCGGTGACGCCGGCGACGACGAGCCACGGCGCAGTGCCAACGGCGAGCAGCACAGCCCGTCGGGCCTCGCGCTGCAGAGAGGCGCGCCGCGTCCCGCGCCCAGGGTCGACGATCGACCAGCCGAGCCGCAGCCCGGCAGCGCCGCCGACGATCAGGCACGACAGCTCGAGCACGCCGTGCGCGGTGACGAGGTCGACGAAGCCCGTCCCGTTGCCGTTCGAGATCATCAGCGCGCCGATCACACCGATCAGCAGGCCGTTGAAGAGCAGACCGGCGGCGGTGACGACGCCGCACGTGAGGCCGCCGGCGAACGCGACGAGCGTGACCCAGATGTTGTTCGTGAAGATCGCCGTCGTGAATTGCGCCTGCTCGCTCGGCGACATGTCCGTCCACGGATGGCCCGGCTGCAGCGCTGGACGGAACGCCGCCGGGATGACGCCGGTCGCCGCTCCGGGGTCCTGCGTCGCCCACAGTGCGCCGAGCGCCGCCGCACCGACGAGGAGTCCGAACGAGAGTGCGAGCGCGCGCGGCCGCTCCGCCACGAGCCGCCAGTAGTCGCGCGCGAAGAATTGGACGAACGACCGGCGCCGTGTGCGGCTGTCGTACACGAGATGGCGCGCGCTGCCGACGAGCGACTCGAGCCGCGGAACGGTCGGGTCGTGGGGGAACCGCCGTCGCGCCGTCGCGAGATCCGCCGCCGCGGCGCGGTAGAGCGCGCCGAGCCGCCGGACGCGCTCCGCGCCGAGCCGTTCGGGCCGCCGCGACGCCTCGCGGACGAGCAGCTCGAGCTCGTGCCAGTCGGCAGTGCGGGATTCGCTGAATCGTTCTACGGTCGTAGACATGGAATACGAGGACCGGCTGACGATTCCCACCCCGGAGGGGGTCGATCTCGAGCTTACGCTGGCCGGGGTCGGCTCGCGGTTTGCGGCCGCGCTCCTCGACTACCTGATCCAGTTCGCGATCATCGTCGCGCTCGGTCTCGTGCTCGGGCTCGGCATCGGTCTCAGCCCGGGCAGCAACGGCTTCGCGGCGGCGGTCTGGATCGTCCTGTCGTTCCTGCTCTTCGTCGGCTACGACATCACGTTCGAGGTGCTTGCCGCCGGCCGGACACCCGGCAAGCGCGCGAACGGGCTGCGCGTCGTCCGCGAGGACGGCGGGCCGGTCACCTTCCCGATCAGCGCGGCGCGGAACATCCTCCGGATCGTCGACATCCTGCCGGGGATGTACCTCGTCGGGATCCTCTCGATCCTCGTCTCGCGCAGGAACCAACGGCTCGGCGACCTCGCGGCGGGCACGCTCGTCGTGCGCGAACGGCGCGCGCTGCCGCCGGAGCCGGTACGTCTCTACCGTGTGGCCGAAGGCAGGGCCGCGCTCACCGCCCCGGCGTGGGACACGAGCGCGATCGACGACGTCGAGCTCGCCGCCGTGCGCAGCTTCCTTGCGCGCCGCCACGGACTGACCGACGACGCCCGCGTGCACCTCGCGCGGGAGCTCACCGCCCGCCTCCAGCCGAAGGTCGGGGGCGGGGTCGGCGCGGACTCGCCGGAGCTCTTCCTCGAGCGCCTCGTCGCCGCGAAGCTCGGCCGTCCGTAGACCGTCGTACGATCGATCTGTGACCACGGCGGGGCGGATCGTCACGATCGACGTCTCGGACGCGCGCGGCGCGGCCGTCGCGATGCTCGGCGCGGCGCTCCTCCTGCCGCTCACCGGTCACGGAGGGCTGCCGTGCCCGCTGCGGACGCTGACCGGCATCCCCTGTCCGATCTGCGGCATGACGACGAGCGTCGAAGCGAGCGTGCACGCGCACCCGCTCGCGGCGCTGGCCGCAAACCCGGCGGGGCCGCTGCTCACGATCGCTGCGGCGCTACTCGTCCTCCGGCCACCGGGGCGTCAGTTCGCGTTCCCCCTTGTCGCCGTCGCCGTCGTCGTTGCGGCGCTGTGGCTGTTCGAGCTCCACCGCTTCGCGCTCATCTGAAAGGAGATTCGTGTCGACCCATCCGCCACCGACGACGCAGTACGGCCCTCCCGGCGGGCCGTCCGGACCACGGGCCGGCTTTTGGCCCCGACTCGCGGCCGCGTTCATCGACGGGATCGTCATGGTCGTCGTCCCCGTCGTGGTCATCATCATCGGTGCGGTGTCGGGAAGCCGTGGCCTGCTCGTGCTGGGCTACGTGCTCGCGTTCGTGTTCTGGATCGGCTACGAGGTGTACTTCCACGGCGGCCCGACGGGGCAGACCCTCGGAAAGCGGGCGATGCAGATTCGCGTCGTCGACTTTGCGACCGGCGGACCGATCGGCTACGGCCGCGCGTTCCTCCGGTTCATCGGGCGGTGGATCTCGGGGATTTTCTGTTACCTCGGCTACCTCTGGATGCTCTGGGACAAGGAGAAGCAGTGCTGGCACGACAAGATGGCCAATGACGTCGTCGTGCCGGTCCACGCGTATCCGATCCGCTGAAAGGAGACCGCTGTGTCGATGTATCCACCACCACCGGAAACTGCGTCGAGTGCAGTACGCGGACCGCGTGCCGGCTTCTGGCAGCGCCTCGCCGCAGCCATCATCGACGCGATCCTCGTCGGTGTCGTCGGGATCATCATCGAAGTGATTCTCGGGCGCTCGATCGGCGCGATCATCGCATTCGTCCTCGGCGTCGCGTACTACGGCTGGCTCGAGGGCAGCAACTCCGGCCAGACGGTCGGCAAGCGCGCGATGGGCATCCGCGTCTACGACTTCCGCCAGGGAGGGCCGATCGGAACCGGCCGGGCGATCGGGCGCTACTTCGCCCGCTGGCTCTCGGCGCTCCCGTGCTTCCTCGGTTATCTCTGGATGCTCTGGGACGGCGAGAAGCAGACGTGGCACGACAAGCTCGTCGGCGATGTCGTCGTGCCGGTGTCGGCGTATCCCGTGGAGAGCTGGCCGAACTAGCGCGATCTACGCGACGTCGGCGGCCCAGTCGCCGTAGAGCGAGGTGTAGAGGCCGCGCCGCGCGAGCAGCTCCTCGTGGGAGCCCTGCTCGACGACGCGGCCGTGCTCGAGCACGACGATCAGGTCGGCGTCGCGGATCGTCGAGAGCCGGTGCGCGATGATGAATGCCGTCCGTTCGGCGAGCAGGACGCGCAGCGCCTCCTCGATGCGCCGCTCGGTGCCGATGTCGACCGACGACGTCGCCTCGTCGAGGATGAGCACGCGCGGATCGGCGAGCAGGGCGCGCGCGAACGCGACGAGCTGCCGTTGTCCGAGCGACAGGCGTGAGCCGCGCTCGCCCAGCTGGGTCTCGTAGCCGTCCTCGAGCCGGAGGATGAACTCGTGTGCGCCCACGGTCTGTGCGGCGCGCACGATCTCGTCCGCCGACGCGTCCGGCTTCCCGAACGCGATGTTCTCCGCGACGGTGCCGGCGAACAGGAAGCCCTCCTGCGGGACGACGCCGAGCTGGCGGCGCAGCGACTCCTGCGTCACGTCGCTCAGGTCGACGTCGTCGATCGTGATGCGGCCGTGCGTCGGCTCGTAGAAACGGGCGAGCAGCTTCGCGATCGTCGACTTCCCCGCACCCGTGTGCCCGACGAGCGCGACGGTCGTGCCGGCGGGCACGTCCAGGTCGATGCCGTGCAGCACCTCCTCGCCGCGGCCGTACGTGAACCGCACTCCCTCGAAGCGCACGTGCCCGCCGATCCGAGCGAGCTCCCGCGCGGCCGGCCGGTCGACGACCTGCGGCTCCTCGTCGAGGACTCCCATGATCTTGTCGAGCGCCGCCGTCGCGGAGAGGAACGTGTTGTACAGCTGCGACAGCTGCTGCACCGGGTCGAAGAAGTTGTTGACGTAGAGCATGAACGCGAACAGCGTGCCGAGCGAGATGCTGTGCCCGAAGTACAGATGCCCGCCGTACGCGAGCACGACCGCGAGCGCCGCAGTGGAGAAGAGGTCGACGGCCGGGAAGTAGATGCCGTTGAGGACGACCGTCCGCATGTTCGCCTCGCGGTAGCGCTGTGCGACGTTGCGGAAGTTCTCGGACGCCGCCTGCTCGCGGTTGAACGCCTGCACGACGCGCATGCCGGCGATGTCCTCTGCGAGCGTCGCAGTCACGAGGCCGAGCCGCTCGCGAACCTGGGCGTACGCCCGCGCCGAACGCTTCCGGAACATCGCCGTCGCGACGGTCATCAACGGAAGCACCGCGCAGGTTGCGAGTGCGAGCCGCCAGTCGAGGACGAACAGGATCACGGCGGTGCCGATCAGCGTCAGCGAGTTCTGGACGAGGCTCGTCACACCGTCCGTCACGAGCTGGTCGATCGCCTCGACGTCGTTCGTCAGCCGGCTGATGATCACGCCGGCCCGGTTGCGCTCGTAGAAGCCGAGCGAGAGCCGCTGGAGATGCGCGAAGAGCCGGTTGCGCAGGTCGGCGAGGATCCGCTCGCCCACCCAGCCCGTCATGTACGTCTCGACGTACGTCATGCCCCAGTTCGCGAGGCCGGCGGCGAGGAAGAGCACGACGACGAGCACGAGCCGCCCCCCGCCGTGACCCTTGACCGCGTCGTCGAGCGCGACCTTCGCGAGATACGGCGGCGCGAGCGCGGTCGCGGTCGCGGTGAGGAGCGACACCGTCGAGAGCGCGGTGCGCAGCCGGTACGGCTGCGTCAGCTGCCAGAGCAGGCCGAGCCGCCGTCTCGTCTTCTGCCACGACCAGTCGTCGACCTCGGAGTGCGCGTTACGCGCATGAAATGCCCGCCCGGTTGGTGGGCTCTCATGCCGCGCCGCGCTCCCCGACGCGCGAGGCGAACCCCCC
>Ga0182008_10002411_pt1 | contig 11741 bp, 12 predicted proteins | sample Sormic07211129_1_FD_120482 | JGI IMG/M metagenome (GOLD analysis project Ga0182008, IMG submission 120482) | Rhizosphere microbial communities from Sorghum bicolor, Mead, Nebraska, USA - 072115-129_1 metaG | ecosystem: Host-associated > Plants > Roots > Rhizosphere | place: USA: Nebraska...
CAACGGCGCGAGGTCGCGCGCCACGGTGAGCGAGGCCGGCCCCGCACCGACGCAGGCGACCCGCTTGCCGTTCTTCGGTTCGGGCTTCGGCATGCGCGCGCGCACGTCTTCCTTCATGTCGGCTGCCACGCGCTTGAGGCGGCAGATCGCCACCGGCTCGGGCTCCTTCGTGTTGCCTTCTTCCACTCGCCCGCGCCGGCAAGCCGGTTCGCAGGGACGGTCGCAGGTGCGCCCCAGGATGCCGGGAAAGACGTTGGAGACCCAGTTGATCATGTAGGCGTCGCCGTAGCGGCGCTGCGCGACCATGCGGATGTATTCAGGGACGGGGGTATGCGACGGACAGGCGTACTGGCAATCGACAACCTTGTGGAAGTAGGCCGGATCTGCAATGTTGGTGCGTTGCAATGCGTGTCTCCTGGCAAGCCTCCCTCGACCCCGGAGGGGCCGGCATGCGGCTTTGCCGCCAGTATGCGCCGCACTGGCGGGCGCACGGCCTTGGTGGAATCCCGCAGCGCTCCGGGCCATGCCTCGGTGGCCAATCCCCGCATCGATGCCGGCAATGCGTGTGCGCCCGGGCCTGCGCTATCCCTTCGCAACGATCACGTGCGCCTGTATCTTGCCGGCCACCGGGCCTTCGCCATGGCGGCTGGCGATCGCCTGCGTTGCGCGGTCCGTCGCGAGCTGAAGCAAGCTGGCGTCGCGCGCCTCGATTTCGTTGCGCAGAGGCGTTCCCTGGCAATAGGCGGTGGCGACCTCGCGTGCCGAGGGCGCGCGACTCACCTCCTCGCGCGTCTCGATCTCGATGTCGGTGAACCCTGCGCGGCTCACATCCTCGCGGATCAGTGCGACATCGTGATAGCCGTGCGGCGTGCGGGCAAGGAATCGCGGAGGGTCGTCCGGAAACATCGCGGCAACGGCGTTGGTGACATCGTCGGCAAAGGCGTTCTCTTCGATCCGGTCCCAGACGTTGAAGACGAAGCGCCCGCCAGGCCTCAGCACACGACGCGCCTCGGCGTAGCCGGCGACCCTGTTGGGGAAGAACATCGCGCCGAACTGGCAGCAAACGACATCGAACGAGGCATCTTCGAACGGCAGGCCGAGCGCATCCGCCTGCCGCCATTCGATGCGGCCGTCGGGCCCCTGGCGGGCGGCGGCATAGTCGAGCATGGGCTGGTTGAGGTCGCTCACCACATAGCGTGCGTCGGCGCGGAGTCTTGGTGCAAGCGCACGCGTGACCACGCCGCTGCCGGCGGCCGTCTCAAGCACCGCGCCGGGCGAGAAGGCAGCGACGCGCTGCGCCATGTCGGCGGCATAGGCCTCGAAGATCAGGGGGACCATCAGCGTGTCGTAGAACTTCGGAATCGAACCCGCGAACACCTTGTCGCTCTCAGCCATGGGATCTCCTTGAAAGCTCCGAACGGCGCCTTGAGCTTCCGTTCCCGAGCGGGCCAGTCCTCCCCGACGAGTCCGCCGCGTGGGACACCCGCGACGACCCGCCATGGTGGACGCGCCTGCCGGCCTCGTCAACGTCGTCGTCCTGCGGTCTGCCCCTCAAGGTAACCTGTCGCCATGGATTCCCTCATCGCCGCCTCCGCCCGCGCCCTTGCCGCCGGCGATGCACTCGGCGCCCTCAAGCGGATCGCCCTGCGCGACGATCCGCCGGCGCTGGCCCTGCGCGGCATCGCCATGGCGCAGCTCGGAGAACACCCCCGCGCGCGCGAGTTGCTGCGGCGCGCCGCGCGCGACTTCGGCGCCCATGAAGAGCTGTCGCGCGCCCGCTGCATCGTCGCCGAGGCCGAGGTCGCGCTGGCCATGCGCGACCTCGGCGGCTCCCCTCGCCCGCTGACCGCGGCGGCGGCCGCGCTGGAGGCGCACGACGATCACGCCAACGCATTGCAGGCGCGACTGATCGCGGCGCGCAGGCTCCTGCTGCTCGGCCGCCTCGACGAAGCCGCCGCCGCACTGCTGCACATCGATGCGCGCGGCCTGCCGCCAGCGCTGGGGGCGGTGGCCGAACTGACCTCGGCCGAACTGGCGCTGCGCTCGCTGCGCATCGGCCCGGCCCAGGCCGCACTCGCCCGCGCACACGAAGCGGCCGGCCGAGCGCGCGTGCCCGCGCTGCTGGCCGAGGTGGCGGAGGCGCGTGCGGCCTTCGAGCGACCCGCCGCGCGGCGCCTCTTCGCGGGTGGCGAGCAGGCGCTGCGCCTCGACGAAGTGGCCGCCCTCCTCGCCTCGAACGCGCTGGTGGTCGACGCCTGCCGCCGGGGCCTGGGCGCTGGCGACGCATGGCTGCCCCTTGCTCGCCGGCCGATCCTTTTCACGCTGGCACGCACGCTGGCAGAAGCGTGGCCCGCAGACGTCGACCGCGAAGCCTTGATCGCATCCGCCTTCCGCACCCACCGCCCCGACGAAACGCATCGCGCGCGGCTGCGGGTCGAGATCGGCCGCCTGCGCGCGCTCGCCACCACGCTGGCGGGCATCGAGGCCACGCCGCGCGGCTTCGTGCTCAAGCCGCATGGCGAGCGCACCGTCGCGCTGCTGGCACCGCCCATCGACGGAGACCAGGCCTCGCTGGTCGCGTTGCTGTCCGACGGCGCGGCGTGGTCGACCTCGGCCCTGGCGCTGGCGCTCGGGGCCAGCCAGCGCACCGTGCAGCGCGCCCTCGCCGAACTGGAGGCCGAAGGACGGGTGCGCTCCATCGGCCAGACGCGGGCGCGCCGCTGGCTGTCGCCGCCGCTGGCGGGATTCACGACGATCTTGTTACTCCCCGCTGCGCTGCCGTTTGAATAAAGTTGTCTCCAGGCGCCGATCCACGGCGCTACAGGAGCCAACAATGACCAGCAGGAAGAGCAAGGACACCACCCAGCCCAAGGTGCGGCCGGCCGAGATCGTGCGCGAGTACGGCCCCTTCGGCGGTTCCGGCAGCATCGCCGGCGTGACCCATGACGGCCAACGCGTCTGGGCCGCCACCGGCACCAAGCTGGTGGCCTTCGACCCCGCCAGCGGCGAGACCACGCGCACGCTCGATGCCGCCTGCGACGCCGGCACCGCCTTCGACGGCACGCACCTCTACCAGATCGCCGAGTCGCGCATCGACAAGATCGACCCCGCCACCGGCAAGGTGCTGGCGTCGATCCCCACACCCGGCCACGGCTACGACTCGGGGCTCACCTGGGCCGAAGGCAGTCTGTGGGTGGGGCAATACCGCGACCGCAAGATCCACCAGATCAACCCCGAGACCGGCGCCATCGTGCGCACCATCGAGTCGAACCGCTTCGTCACCGGCGTGACCTGGGTCGACGGCGAGCTGTGGCACGCCACCTGGGAAGCCGAAGAAAGCGACATCCGCCGGATCGACCCGCAAAGCGGCGCCGTGCTCGAGCGGCTCGAGATGCCGCGCGGCGTCGGCGTGAGCGGGCTCGAATCCGACGGGGCCGATCTCTTCTATGCCGGCGGCGGCGAGAGCGGAAAGGTCCGCGCCGTTCGCCGTCCCCACAACCCTACGGAGCACTGACATGACCGGCCTCGCCACCACCACCAAGAACCCCGCCATCGAACCGGTCCTCGCCAACCATCCCGTCGTATCCGGCGAACGATGGCTCGCCGAGCGCAAGGCATTGCTGGCGCGCGAGAAGGAGCTCACGCACCTGCGCGACCAGATCGCCCGCGAGCGCCGCGCGCTGCCGTGGGAGCGCGTGCAGAAGAACTACCTCTTCGACACGCCCGCCGGCCAGCGCACGCTCGCCGGACTCTTCGAGGGCCGGCGCCAGCTGCTGGTGCAGCACTTCATGTTCGGTCCGGGATGGGAGCAGGGCTGCCAGAGCTGCTCCTTCATGGCGGACCACACCGACGGCATGAACGTGCACCTGGCGCACCGCGACATCACGCTGGTCGCCATCTCGCGCGCACCGCTGGCCGAGATCGCGCGCTTTCGCGAGCGCATGGGCTGGCAGTTCAACTGGGTGTCGTCGAACGGCAGCGACTTCAACCGGGACTTCCACGTCAGCTTCTCGCCCGAGGAACGCGCCGGCGGCGAGGTCTACTACAACTACGGCATGCAGCCCTTCCCGCAGGAGGAAGCGCCCGGCGTCAGCGTGTTCTACAAGGACGACGCAGGCGAGGTGTTCCACACCTACTCGACCTTCGGCCGCGGCGTGGAAGTGATGATGGGCGCGTACAACCTGATGGACCTCGTGCCGGAGGGCCGCGGCGAGCGCGACGTGCCCTACAAGATGGAATGGGTGCGCCACCACGATCTGTACGAACCACAGCCCGATGCGAAGGCTGCCGGGTCGTGCTGCTCGGAACACAGCTGAAGCGCGAGCGGCCCCGGCGCGTGGAGACAACATCATGGCAAGCCTCTGGCCATGGCTGGCGGTCGCGGGGGTCGGCGCCCTTCACGGGCTGAACCCCACCACCGGCTGGATGTTCGCCGCCGCCCGGGGCGTGCGGTCGCGCGACCGGACGAAGGCGCTGCGGGCCCTGCTGCCGATCGCCATCGGACACGCCGCATCGGTCGCGCTCGTCGCGGCCGCGGTGGCGCTTGGCCTGTCGATGGGCGGCGTGATGCTGCAGGTGCTGGCGGGCGGGCTTCTTGCCGCCGTCGCGGTGCATCACCTGCGGCGCCGCAATGCAAGGCATGCGCGGGCAGCGGCCGGGAATGCCGGGCTGGCACTCTGGTCTTTCATGATGTCCACCGCGCACGGCGCGGGGCTGATGCTGGTGCCGGCGCTGATCCCGCTGTGCATGAGCGGCGCACCGGCAGCCCGCGAGATCACCGCGTCGGGCTCGCTGCTGCTGGCGCTCGCGGCCGTCGGCGTTCACACCGCGGCGATGCTTGCCGTCACCGGCGTGATGGCCATTGGTGTTTGCCTGGGCTTCAACGCCGTCCGTGCTAACTCCGCTCCTTCGGCAGGCGAAAATCCGGCGACCGACGGTCTGGCGCGCAGGCGTCGGTTCGCTCCGAACCGGAACTAGCGGGCGGCCGATCCGCGAGCGCCGCTGCCCTTGCCGGCAATGACAAGCCCCGCGCTCTCGACGAATCCGTGAATCAATTTCAGCCGCGGCGACGCGCGCGGCCACAGGACGCCGAAGCGCCGGGTCTCCGAAGGCAATGGCAATGGAATCTTGGCGACCCGCTGCCCCTCCAGCAGCGGCGATGCGATGTCGGGCACGATCGACACGCCAAGGCCGCGGTCGACCATCATCGCGATGGCCAGCAGTGAACTGAGCTCGAAGCGCTCCTGCGGAACGATGCCCGCCGCGCGCAGGTAGCGGTCGGCCTGCTTGCCGCCGCCGAGATTGCGGTCGTAGCGGATGAGCGGTGAAGTTCGCAGCAGCCCGTGCGGGTCGCGCCGCGCGAGCCGACTGGGCGCGAGCAGCACCAGCGGCTCCTCGCGCAGCAGCGCCCAGTCGAAGGTCTTCGCGAGCGCGAACGACGGATACAAGCACACCGCCGCATCGAGTTCGCCCTGCTGCATCGACTTGTAGAGCGTGGCGGTGGTGCCCGACTGCAGGAACACCTTGACGCCCGGATGCGTCTTCACGAAGCGCGCGAGGATGTCCGGCAGCAGGCTGTGGATGGCCGTATTGATGGTGCCGATGACCAACTCGCCGCTGGCTGCTTCGCTGCCGAGCATCGCCTTGATGTCGCTCACATCGCGCAGCAGCGTGCGGGCCCGCTGAACCAGCCGGTGCCCCGCCTCGGTCGGCTGCACCGTGCAGCCGGCGCGCGCGAGCAGCGGCGCGGCGAGTTCGCGCTCGAGCGCGCGGATCTGCTGCGCCACCGCGCCGGGCGTCAGGTCAAGCCGGCGTGCGGCCTCCGACATCGAGCCCGATTCCACCACCAGAAGAAAGCTTTGCAGGTAGGCCGTTTCCATGAAGATAGATTTTCTACGATGTGATCGCAGGAAGCAGCTGTTTTTCTCCTCTCATGAACTGCGGACACTGCATCCATGAGAAGCAAACTCTTCGTTCCCGGCACCCGCCCAGAGCTGTTCGCCAAGGCACTGGCCAGTGCAGCGGATGCCATCTGCCTCGACCTGGAAGACGCGGTGTCCGAGCCGCGCAAGGACGAGGCACGCGAAACCGTGCGCAAGTTCCTCGAAAGCGGCAAAGCGGCCGCGTCGCACAAGACGCTGATCGTTCGCATCAATGCCATGGACACGCCGCACTTCGAGCGCGACGTGGCAGCGGTGGCGCAGGCCGGCGTGCACCTGATCAACTTGCCCAAGCCGCAGAGCCCGGCGCATGTGCGCACGGCGGCCGAAGCCATCGAGCGCGCGGAGCGGGCCAACGGTGTGCATGCGCCCATCGGCCTGCTGCTGAACATCGAGACACCCGCTGCCCTGCGCACGGCCGCCGAACTCGCACTGGCGCATCCGCGCGTGGCGGGGTTGCAGCTGGGGCTGGGCGACCTCTTCGAGCCGCTGGGCATCGCGCGGCGCGAGCCCTCCGCGATCCGGCAGGCAATGTTCGCGGTGCGCATCGCGGCCGGCGAAGCGGGCTTGTATGCCTGCGACAGCGCCTTCGCCGACATCCGCGACGCCGAGGGCTTTCGTGCCGAGGCGATGCTCGCGCGCGACCTCGGCTTCCTCGGCAAGACCTGCATCCACCCGAGCCAGATCGCCATCGCCAACGAAGTGTTCCGACCGACCGACGAAGAAATCGCGCACGCCCGCAAGGTGGTCGAGGCGGCGCAAGAGGCCGATGCCAAGGGCGTCGGCGCCTACGTGGTGGACGGAAAGATGATCGACATCCCCTTCGTGATCCGCGCGCGCGCCATCGTCAAGAGCGCACGCAGCTTGGGGCTGCTGCCCGGCTGAGCTTCCCTATTCGAAAAAAGAACCGGAGACAAAAAAATGCGTATCCCTTCATTCATTCGTCCGCTCGCGGTGGCCTGGGCCGTCGCACTCGCCGGCACCGCGTTCGCACAGGCCGCCTATCCCACCAAGGCCATCACGATCGTCGTGCCCTACCCGGCCGGCGGATCCAACGACACCTTCGCGCGCCAGGTTGCCAAGGAGCTCGGCGATGCGCTCAAGCAACCCGTGATCATCGACAACCGCCCCGGCGCGAGCGGCAACACCGGCACCGGCCAGGTGGCCAAGGCGGCGCCGGACGGCTACACGCTCGTGGCCGTGTCCTCCAGCATGACGACCAATGCGGCCGTGCAGTCGAAGCTGCCCTTCGATCCGGTGAAGGGCCTCGCGCCCGTGGCCATGTTCGCCAAGGGCCCGTTCATCGTCGCGGTCAACAACGAGTTTCCCGCGAAGACGCCGGCCGAGCTGATCGGCGCCATCAAGGCGAAGCCGGGCCAGTACAACTACGCCTCGTCGGGCTCGGGCAGCGTGAACCAGTTCGGCACCGAGTTGCTCAAGGCCAAGGTAGGCGACCTGCAGATCGCGCACATCCCCTACAAGGGCATGGGCCCGGCCGTGACGGACCTGGTCGGAAACCAGACGCAGCTGCTGATTTCCAGCGGCCCCTCGCTGCTGCCGATGGTGCGTGCCGGCAAGCTGCGCGCCGTTGGCATCACGAGCCTGAAGCCCAGCCCCATCGCCCCCGATCTCACGCCGATGGCCACGGCCGTACCCGGCTACGAGTTCGAACTCTGGTGGGGCCTGCTGGCACCGGCGGGCACGCCGGCCGACGTGGTCGCGAAGCTGAACGGAGCCGTCAACCAGATCCTGGCAAGGCCCGAGATCACCGCCAACTTCCTGCGCGAAGGCGCCATCGCCACCCCGCTCACGCCGGCGCAGTTCGGCACCGTCATCGCCGAGGACGTGGAGCGCTGGAAGAAGCTGGCGAAGCAGCAGAACATCACCGCCGATTGAGGAAAGAAAGAAGGAAAGAAAAGCCCATGAGCACCACCGTCCCCGACGACGCGTCCCTGCCTGTCCGCCAAGGCCCCGCCGGGCCGTTGAGCGGCCTGCGCGTGCTCGACCTGAGCGCCTACATCGCAGGCCCCTACGGCTGCTCGCTGCTGGCCGACCAGGGCGCGGAGGTCATCAAGATCGAGCCGCCCACCGGCGACAACCTGCGCAAGTACCCGTCGTCGCTGGAGGCCGAGAGCCGCGCGTTCGTCGGCGTCAATCGCAGCAAGCTGGGCGTGGTGCTCGACCTCAAGAACCCGCAGGACCTTGCCGCGCTGATGGCGCTGGTGCGCACGGCCGACGTTCTGGTGCACAACTTCCGCCCCAGCGTGCCGCCGCGGCTGGGCATTGCCTACGACCAGCTGAAGGCCGTGAACCCGCGCCTCATCTACTGCGCCGTGACGGGCTACGGCGAGACGGGGCCGCTGCGCGAGAAGGCCGGCTACGACCAGGTGCTGCAGACCATGACCGGCATGTGCGCACTGCAGGGCAAGCGCGGCGAGCCGCCCGAGATCATCTACGGCTCGGTGGTCGACTACTACGCGGCCGCGCTGGTGGCCGCCGGCGTCGCCTCGGCGCTGTACGAGCGCGAGAAGAGCGGCGAAGGCCAGTTCGTCGGCGTGTCGCTGCTGCGCTCCGCGCTCACGATGCAGTCGGCGCGCATGGTGTGGGCCGAGGGCGAGCCGAAGGACGTGGGACGCGACATGCGTTCGGGCGGCATCACTGGCATCCACCCGACCCGCGAAGGGCACATCTACATCTCGGCCAACACGCCGCATTTCTGGCAGGCGCTGTGCGCCAAGGTCGGGCTGCAGGAGCTGGCCAACGACGAGCGCTACGACTCGGTGCGCAAGCGCGCGCAACATTTCGCGGAGATCGTTCCGAAGCTTCGCGCCGCGCTGGCCGAACGCACCGCGCTCGAATGGGAAGAACTGTTCGGCGAGGACGTGCCCTGCGCCGCGGCCCGCACGGTGGAAGACATGTTCGACGACGAACAGGTGCTGGCCGAGGACATGGTCGCGAACTTCGCGCACCCCACGCTGGGCTCCTACCGCGGCTTCACCCGTCCCGTGAAGTTCGGCCGCACGCCCGGCCCCGAACCCTTCGCGGCGCCCACACTGGGCCAGCACACGCAGCACGTGCTGACCCCGAAAGCGGCCGCCAGCCGCACGGGCGACTGAGCCCATGCGCGCCGATCTCGCGGTGCCGCACAGCAGCGGCACACGCAAGCCCACCCATGCAGCGCCCGAAGACGCCTGCGACGCCCACATGCACGTGTACGACCGCCGCTTCGCGCTGCAGGGATCGACCGACGCCATGCTCGACCATGCCACCGCCGACGACTATCGCCTGCTGCAGCGGCGCATCGGCACGCAGCGCACGGTGGTCGTGCAGCCGCGCGTGCACGGCACCGACAACAGCGTGACACTAGCGGCCATCCGCGAACTGGGCGCGCAGCACACACGCGGCGTGGCGGTGGTGCGGCCCGACGCGAGCGACGCCGAACTCGAAGGGCTGCACGCGGGCGGCATCCGCGGCATCCGCTTCACGCTGTACACGCCGACGAATGCAGCGACGGACTTCGGCATGGTCGAGCCGCTGGCGCACCGGGTGCATGCGCTCGGCTGGCATGTGCAGCTGCATTGGAGCGCCGGCCAGATCGCGGAACACGCGGCGCTGCTCGCGCGGTTGCCTTGCACCGTCGTCTTCGACCATCTCGCGCGCATGCCGCAGCCCGATGCGCAGGCGCATCCCGCGTTCGAGGTGGTGCACCGGCTGCTCGACAACGGCCGCACCTGGATCAAGCTGTCCGGCGCGTACCTCGACTCGCGGGTCGGCGCGCAAGGCGGCTATGCCGACACCGTCGCGCTCGCGCGGGCGTGGGTGATGCAGGCGCCCGAACGCGTGGTGTGGGGCAGCGACTGGCCGCATCCCACGGAGCGCATCGCCAAGCCCGACGACGCGCAGCTCTTCGACCTGCTGAGCCAGTGGGTGCCCGACGAAGTGCAGCGCCGGCGCGTGCTGGTCGACAACCCGGCGCGGCTCTACGACTTTTCCTGAACCACAAGACCCGAGACATCGACATGAACAAGCGACTCCTGAAATCCGTCGCGGCCCTGGCCGCCTGCGCCGCTCCACTGCTGGGCTGGGCCGCCTGGCCCGACAAGCCGATCCGCATGGTGGTGCCGTATGCCGCGGGCGGCGGTGCCGACAACACCGCGCGCATCGTTGCGCAGCAGATGAGCACCGCGCTGGGCCAGCAGATCGTGATCGACAACAAGCCGGGCGCGGGCGGCGTGATCGCCGCCGACAACGTAGCCAAGGCGGCGGCCGACGGCTACACCGTGCTGTACGACGCGTCGGCGTTCTCGGTGAACCCCTCGCTGCGCAAGCTGCCCTTCGACGCGGCGAAGGATTTCATTCCCGTGTCGCTGGTGGCCACGGCGCCGCAGATCCTCGTGGTGCCGGCGACCGCGCCCTACAAGACGGTGCCGGAGTTCATCGACTACGCACGCAAGAACCCCGGCAAGCTGAGCTTCGCGTCGGCCGGCGGCGGCACCGGTTCGCACCTCGCCGGCGAGGCATTGAACGAGCAGGCGAAGATCGGCCTGATGCACGTGCCCTACAAGGGCGGCGCGCCCGCGCTGACCGACGTGATGGGCGAGCAGGTGTCGGCCTACTTCGGCAACGTGGCCTCGACGCTGGGCTACGTCAAGAGCGGCAAGCTGCGCGCGCTGGGCGTGAGCTCCATCAAGCGCGTGCCGGGGCTGCCCGACGTGCCGACGCTGGCCGAGTCGGGCCTGCCGGGCTACAACGTGGTCGAGTGGAACGGCATGTTCCTGCCCAAGGGGACGCCGGTCGACATCGTGCAGAAGCTCGGCAAGGCGGTGCAGGCGGCGGTCGCCGATCCGGCCGTGCGGCAAAAGCTGCTGCAGCTGGGCCTGGAGCCCGCGGGCACCGCGCCCGAGGCGTTCGCGAAGTTCGTGCAGGACGAGACGGCGAGAGTGAGTGCGCTGGTGCGCTCGCGCAACATCAGGGTCGATTGACCATGCGCGTCCGCGCGGGATGTGAAACGTAGTGTGTGGGGTTCGTCCCGCGGATACAGAGGCATACGCATTTCGCTCCGCGGCGGGGTGGCCCGGCGAAGAATCGGCTCCGTTCACAGACGAACGCCCGTCACTCTTCCGAAGGAATCGCCATGCGCTTTCGCTCTCCCGCCCTCTTCTTTGCCGTCGCCATCGCGGCCTCTGCGGCAGCCCTCACGCTGACCTTTGCCGCGCCCTCGCCGCTGGGCGGCGAGGGCGCGGCCGGCGAGGCCGTGCCCGCACCGGAATTTCAGAACATCGACAGCTGGCTCAATTCGCCGCCGCTGAAGCTGAGCGAGCTGCGCGGCAAGGTGGTGCTGGTCGACTTCTGGACCTACACCTGCATCAACTGCCTCAACCACCTGCCCTACGTGAAGGAGTGGAACGAGAAGTACAAGGACAAGGGCCTGGTCGTCGTGGGCGTTCACACGCCGGAGTTCGCGTACGAGAAATCGACGAAGAACGTGAAGGACGCCATCGCGCGTCTGCAGATCAAGCATGCCGTGGCGCAGGACAACAGCTACGGCACCTGGAAGGCCTTCAGGAACCAGTACTGGCCGGCCGTGTACCTGATCGACAAGCAGGGAAAGATCGTCTATTCGCACTTTGGCGAAGGCAGCTACGGCACTACCGAGAAGAAGATTCAGGCGCTGCTGGCTGAGCCTTCTGGGACTTGAGACGGCGCAGTAGTTCGGGGTGCGATCACGACGACGGGGGACCTTCGCGGAGGGGAGCGCCCGGTGCCATTCGCACGCCCCCAGAACACAAGCAACCACAACAC
>Ga0182008_10002413_pt1 | contig 11736 bp, 10 predicted proteins | sample Sormic07211129_1_FD_120482 | JGI IMG/M metagenome (GOLD analysis project Ga0182008, IMG submission 120482) | Rhizosphere microbial communities from Sorghum bicolor, Mead, Nebraska, USA - 072115-129_1 metaG | ecosystem: Host-associated > Plants > Roots > Rhizosphere | place: USA: Nebraska...
CGGCGCGTGCTCGGCCACGTAGGTGGCGGCACCGCCGTACTCGCCGCCGAGCGCCAGGCCCTGCAGCATGCGCAGCGCGATCAGGATCACCGGCGCCGCGACGCCGATGGTCGCGTAGCTGGGCAAGAGGCCGACGATGAAGGTCGACAGGCCCATGATCAGGATCGTGACCAGGAAGGTGTACTTGCGGCCGATCATGTCGCCCAGGCGGCCGAACACGATGGCGCCGAAAGGACGCACCAGGAAGCCGGCCGCGAAGGCCAGCAGCGCGAAGATGAAGGCGGCGCCCGCATCCAGACCGCTGAAGAACTGCTTGGCGATGATGGCCGCCAGCGATCCGTAGAGGTAGAAGTCGTACCACTCGAACACGGTCCCGAGCGAGGAGGCGAAGATGACCTTCTTCTCCTCCTGGGACATGGGCCGGGGGGCCGGATGCGGCACTCCCCTCGAATCTAGTGTGGCTGCCATGGCTGTCGTCTCCTGTTGTGTAGGTGCGGCCCTTTTCCTGGACCGTGCCGCATTCTTGGAGTCACGACTGACCCGAGCCTTTCGCCAAACTGAACCGTTGCTGACGATTTAAGGTGAAACCCGCGCCCCGGTTTTCGGGATGCAGAAAAGTCAGGGTTTGTTCGGGCGCTGCAAACCCGGACGCTGGTCCGCCGCGGTCCAGCCGGGCCCCTCGAACCAGGCATCGCCCTGCACCGCGGCGCGCAGCATCGGCAGGCTGTCGAAGCCCCAGAGCATGCGGCCGTCGAGCTCGAAGGCCGGCGTGCCGAAGGCGCCGCGGGCCAGCGCCTCGTCGGTGTTGGCGCGCAGCGCGGCCTTGGCCGCATCGCCGGCGCCATCGCGCACGATCTTCAGCTGCGCGGCCAGCGCCGCGCGCCGGCCCTCGTCGCCGGCCTCGGCGCCGCCGCGCCAGATGTCGCGGAACACGGTTTCGGCCACATGGCGGCTGACCGTGCCGTCGTGCGTGGTCGACAGCGCCAGCCGCAGGTGCGGCAGCGGGTTGTAGGGATGCGTGGCCGGCATCTCGATCGGGATGCCGTGCGCATGGCCCAGCCACAGCACGTGGCGGTAGGTCCAGGCGCGCTTGCTCGGCACCTCGGCCGGGCCGATCAACCCATGGTGCTTGAGCATCGCGCCCAGCAGCACCGGCTTGTAGTCGACGCTGTAGCTCAGGCCTTCGAGGGCTTCGGGCAGGTGCTCGAAGGCCAGGTAGGCGAAGGGAGAGATGAAGTCGAGATAGAAGGTGATGTGCTTCATGGCGCCCACTCCTGCGGCAGGTCGTCCGCCGGCGCGGGCATGGCCTGCAGGCGCTGCGTGATCGCGCCCCAGATCGCGCGCTTGCCCGCGCCGTCCATGCGGCTCCAGCCCGCGATCTCGGGGATGGTGCGCAGGCAGCCCACGCAGAACTCGCGGTGGTCGTCCATGCGGCAGACCGAGACGCAGGGCGAGGGCATCTCGGCGTCGGGCGTGGCGTCGATGCCGGCCGCGCGCTCGATCAGCCGCACGGTGGCCTCGCGGTCGAGGGCGGCCGTCATACGACCTCCGCCACCGGCGCGCCGGTCAGGCGCTCCAGGTCCTGCGGCTGCAGCTTCACCACCGCATGCGGATGGCCGGCCGCGGCCCAGACCTCGTCGAAGCGGAACAGCTCGCGGTCGATCAGCATCACCAGTTCGGTCGCATGCGCGAAGGGCGACACGCCGCCGATCGAGAAGCCGGTCTTGGCCTTGACGAATTCGGCGTCGGCGCGGCCGGTCTTGCCGACGATGGCATCGACCTTCTTCTCGTCGACGCGCTTGTCGCCCGAGGTCACGACCAGCACCGCGGCATCGTCGCTCTTGCGCCGGAACACGATGCTCTTGGCGATCTGGCCGACCGCGATGCCCAGCGCATCGGCGGCCTGCTGCGCGGTGCGCGCGGCGTCGTCGAGCATGCGCGGCGCATGCGGATGGCCGGCGTCCTGCAGCAGGCGGGCGACGCGCTGGACGCCGTCGGGAAGGGAATGGAGTTCGGAGCCGCACATGGCTGGATTCTTTGTCGGGTGGGGGCGCCTTCGAGGCGGGGCAGGGTCGAGCATACGAAAAAGCCGGGCGCCCGTCGTGCACCAAGGCGGACACCCATGCGCCAGGGTGGCGCATGGCCGGCCGTGCCGCACCGCGAATCCCTGGAAATGCGCACGCCGCAGGCCCTCCGGACACGGCACGCATATTGCATGACAGCCTTCACTGTTCCGCCGGCAGCGTTGCCGCGGGTTTTTGACAGTGCCTCCGCTAATGACGGCGAGATCCGAGCGAAGCGACAGCGACAAGGCTGGCGTTTCGTCTGTTCCAACCCGATTCGCAACCCATGCCCTGCGGAGGCGCCACGGTCTGTCCACCGGACCCGTGCCCTGCTTCCTCGGGATCGGTTGCCCGCAGGACACGACATGAAAATCGCAGTGATCGGCCACGGCATGGTGGGCCACAAGTTTCTCGAGCAGCTGCACGAACTGGGGCTCGAACGCGCCGAAGTCACGGTGCTCTGCGAAGAGCCCCGCCCCGCCTACGACCGGGTGCACCTCTCCGAATTCTTCGCCGGCAAGAGCGCCGACGCGCTCTCGCTGGTCGCGCCCGGCTTCTTCGAGCAGAGCGGCTTCAGCCTGCGCCTGGCCGCGCGGGCCGTGGCCATCGAACGCCGCGAGCGCACCCTCACCACGGCCGACGGCGAAGTGCTGCACTACGACAAGCTGGTGCTGGCCACCGGGTCCTCGCCCTTCGTGCCGCCGCTGCCCGGGCGCGACCGGCCGGACTGCTTCGTCTACCGCACCATCGAGGACCTGGAAGCGATGAAGGCCTGCGGCGCGCGCTCGAAGCGCGGCGTGGTGGTGGGCGGCGGGCTGCTGGGGCTGGAATGCGCGAAGGCGCTGCGCGACATGGGCCTGGAGACGCACGTGGTCGAGTTCGCGCCGCGGCTGATGGCGGTGCAGGTCGACGAGGGCGGCGGGCGCGCGCTGCGCCACGGCATCGAGGCGCTGGGCCTGCATGTGCACACCAGCCGCAGCACGGTCGAGATCGTCGACGGCGCGAGCGCTCGGCACCGCATGGTGTTCGCCGACGGCACCTGGCTCGAGACCGACATGATCGTGTTCTCGGCCGGCATCCGCCCGCGCGACGAACTGGCGCGCCAGTGCGTGCTGGCCCTGGGCGCGCGCGGCGGCGTGGCGGTCGACGACCACTGCCGCACCAGCGACCGCGACATCTACGCGATCGGCGAATGCGCGGCCTGGAACGACCAGACCTTCGGCCTGGTCGCGCCCGGCTACGAGATGGCCCGCGTGGCGGCCCGGCACATCGCGGGCCAGCAGGACGCGGCCTTCACCGGCGCCGACATGAGCACCAAGCTCAAGCTGATGGGCGTGGACGTGGCGAGCATCGGCGACGCGCACGGCAAGACGCCGAAGTCGCGCGCCTACCAGTACGTCAACGAGCACAAGCAGGTCTACAAGAAGATCGTGGTCAGCGAGGACGGCACGCGGCTGCTGGGCGCGGTGCTGGTCGGCGATGCGGCCGAGTACGGCACGCTGCTGCAGCTGGCGCTCAACGGCATCGCCCTGCCGGCCGAGCCCGAGTTCCTGATCCTGCCCGCGAGCGACGGCACGGCCCGGCCCGGCCTGGGCGTCGAAGCCCTGCCCGACAGCGCGCAGATCTGCTCGTGCAACAACGTGAGCAAGGGCGCGATCTGCGCGGCCGTGGGCGACGGCGCCTGCACCGTCGCCGACATGAAGGCCTGCACCAGGGCCGGCGCCTCCTGCGGCGGCTGCGTGCCGCTGGTCACCCAGGTGATGAAGATGGCCATGGCCCAGCGCGGCATGGCGGTGAACGACCACCTGTGCGAGCACTTCCCCTACTCGCGCCAGGCGCTCTACCACCTGGTGCGCGTGGGCGAGATCAAGTCCTTCGCCGACCTGCTCGCCCGCCACGGCCACGGCCTGGGCTGCGACATCTGCAAGCCCACCGCGGCCAGCATCTTCGCCTCGTGCTGGAACGACTTCGTGCTCAAGCAGGACCTGGCCAGCCTGCAGGACAGCAACGACTACTTCCTGGGCAACATCCAGAAGGACGGCTCCTATTCGGTGGTGCCGCGCATGCCCGGCGGCGAGGTCACGGCCGACGGCCTGATCGCCGTCGGCCAGGTGGCGAAGAAGTACGGGCTCTACACCAAGATCACCGGCGGCGCGCGGGTCGACCTGTTCGGCGCGCGCCTCGAGCAGCTGCCACCGATCTGGGAAGAGCTGATCGCGGCCGGCTTCGAGTCCGGCCATGCCTACGGCAAGTCGCTGCGCACGGTGAAGAGCTGCGTGGGCTCGACCTGGTGCCGCTACGGCGTGGACGACAGCATGGCGCTCGCGATCGAACTCGAGAACCGCTACAAGGGCCTGCGCACGCCGCACAAGATCAAGTTCGGCGTCTCGGGCTGCACCCGCGAATGCGCCGAGGCGCAGGGCAAGGACGTGGGCATCATCGCCACCGAGAAGGGCTGGAACCTCTACGTCTGCGGCAACGGCGGCATGAAGCCGCGCCACGCCGAGCTGATCGCCTCCGACCTGGGCAAGGACGCGCTGGTCAGGCTGATCGACCGCTTCCTGATGTTCTACGTGCACACGGCCGACCGGCTGCAGCGCACCAGCACCTGGCGCGACAACCTCGAGGGCGGCCTCGACTACCTCAAGGGCGTGCTGCTGCAGGATTCGCTGGGCCTGGGCGCCACGCTGGAGGCCCAGATGCAGCATGTGGTCGACACCTACCAATGCGAGTGGAAGACCGCGGTCAACGACCCGGCCACGCGCCAGCGCTTCCGCTCCTTCGTCAACAGCGAGAAGCCCGACGAGCACATCGTGTTCGTCGAGGAGCGCGGCCAGATCCGGCCCGCGCGCGCCGAGGAACGCGACGAGGCCACAGCCTGAGCACACCATGAAGCACCCCGACACCCGCCACTGGACCGCCGTCTGCGCGGCCACCGACATCCTGCCCGACACCGGCGTCTGCGCGCTGGTCGACGGCGTGCACGTCGCGATCTTCCATGTCGCCGCGGCGCGGCAGTTCTTCGCCATCGACAACGTCGACCCCAAGTCGCGCGCCAGCGTGCTGTCGCGCGGCCTGGTCGGCAGCATCGGCGAACGCATCGTGGTCGCCTCGCCGCTCTACAAGAACCACTTCGACCTGCGGAGCGGCGAATGCCTCGAGTTCCCCGAGCACTCGGTGCGCGCCCATGCGGTGCGCGTCGAGGCCGGCCGCGTGCAGGTCGCACTGAACTGACCCCTCCTCCTTTCCGTTTTCTCCAAGGATCCTTCATGGCCTACCTCGCACCCGCCGAATTCGTGACCAAGATGGTCGACGCCGGCGAATCCAAGCTGCTGATGTCGACCCGCGACACGCTGATCCGCTCCTACATGGCCGGCGCCATCCTCGCGCTGGCCGCGGCCTTCGCCGTGACCATCACCGTCAACACCGGCAATGCGCTGGTCGGCGCGATGCTGTTCCCGGTCGGTTTCATCATGCTGTACCTGATGGGCTTCGACCTGCTGACCGGCGTGTTCACGCTGGCGCCGCTGGCGGTGTTCGACAAGCGCCCGGGCGCGACCTGGGCCGGCGTGCTGCGCAACTGGGGCCTGGTGTTCTGCGGCAACTTCGCCGGGGCGCTCACGGTCGCGGTGTTCATGGCGATCATCTTCACCTTCGGCTTCAGCGAAGCGCCCAACGCGGTCGGCGAACGCCTGGGCCACATCGGCGAAGGCCGCACGCTGGGCTACTCCGCGCACGGCGCGGCCGGCATGCTGACCCTGTTCATCCGCGGCGTGATGTGCAACTGGATGGTCTCGACCGGCGTGGTCGCGGCCATGATGTCGACCACCGTGTCGGGCAAGGCCATCGGCATGTGGATGCCGGTGATGATCTTCTTCTACATGGGCTTCGAGCACTCGATCGTCAACATGTTCCTGTTCCCCACCGGCCTGCTGCTGGGCGGCAAGTTCACGCTGATGGACTACCTGATCTGGAACGAGATCCCGACCGTGCTGGGCAACCTGGTCGGTGGCCTGAGCTTCGTCGGGCTCACGCTCTACGCCACCCACTACAAGACCGCGCCCAAGCGCGCCATCGGCTGAGCCGGCCTTGCCGCAGCCCGCGCCGCGCGTGACGCTGGGCCAGCATTCGCTGGCCGGCGCCCATGCGCTCAACCAGGACTTCCACGGCGCGATGCTGCCGCAGGGCGCGCTGCTGGCGGCCAAGGGCATCGCCCTGGCGATCGCCGACGGCATCGGCTCCAGCCGCGTGAGCCAGGTCGCGAGCGCGGCCGCGGTGCGCGGCTTCCTCGACGACTACTACGCGACCTCCGAAGCCTGGTCGGTGCGCCGCGCGGCGCAGCGCGTGCTCGCCGCCACCAACGCCTGGCTGCACGCGCAGACGATGCGCAGCGACGCGCGCTTCGACAAGGACCGCGGCTACGTCTGCACCTTCAGCGCGCTGATCCTCAAGGGCCGCGAACTGCACCTGCTGCATGTGGGCGATGCGCGCGTCTACCGCCTGCATGCGCAGGCGCTGGAACAGCTCACCGACGACCACCGCGTGCACCTGTCCGCGGCCGAGTCCTGCCTCGGGCGCGCGCTGGGCGCGGGCCCCAACGTGGAGATCGACTACCGCCACTGGAATGCCGAGGTGGGCGAGGTCTACCTGCTGGCCACCGACGGCGCCTACGGCGGGCTCGAGGCGGCCGCCGTCCACCGCGCGCTCGCGCGCTGCGGCGACGACTTCGATGCGGCCGCCGGCCTGCTCAGCCGCGCGGCGCACGAACGCGGCGGCGCCGACGACAGCACCGTGCAGCTGCTGCGCATCGACGCACTGCCCGACGCCAGCGCGGCACAGCTCGCCGCGCAGCGCGAAGGCCTGGCGATCGCCGCGCCGCTGGCGCCGCGCGACCGCTTCGAGGGCTTCACGCTGGTGCGCGAGCTGCACGTGAGCGCGCGCAGCCACGTGCACCTGGCGACCGACGACGCCACCGGGCGGCCCGTGGTGCTCAAGCTGCCCTCGGTCGACCTGCGCGAGGACGCCGCGCACCTCGACAGCTTCGTGCGCGAGGAATGGGTGGCACGGCGCGTCGACAGCCCGCACGTGCTCAAGGCCAGCCGCATCGAACGGCCGCGCAGCCACCTCTTCGTCGCGATGGACTACGTCGAGGGCCAGACGCTCGCGCAGTGGATGGTCGACCATCCGCGGCCCTCGCTCGACAGCGTGCGCGGCATCGTCGCGCAGCTCGCGCGCGGCCTGCAGGCGCTGCACGGCCGCGAGATGCTGCACCAGGACCTGCGGCCCGAGAACGTGATGATCGACCGCAGCGGCACGGTGAAGATCATCGACCTGGCCTCGGCCCATGTCGCGGGCCTGGCCGATGGCGCCGACGAACGCCGCGCGCTCGCCATCGCCGGCACGCTGCAGTACACCGCGCCCGAATACTTCACGGGCCAGGGCGGCAGCGCGCCCTCGGACATCTTCTCGCTGGCGGTGATCGCCTACCGCATGCTCACCGGCCAGCTGCCCTACGGCCTGCAGGCCTCGCGCGTGCGCTCGGCCGCCGACGCGAAGCGGCTGCGCTACACGCCGGTGCGCCATTTCCGGCCCGAGCTGCCGGCCTGGGTCGATGCGGTGCTGCACAAGGCGCTGCAGCCGAACCCGGCCCGGCGCCAGCAGGCCGCGTCGGAACTGGCGCACGACCTGCAGTCACCGGGGGCGGAATTCCTGCGCACGCGCACGCCGCCCTTGATCGAGCGCCATCCGGTGCGCTTCTGGCAGGGCCTGGCGGCGCTGCTGGGCCTGGCCGTCGTGGGCCTGCTCGCGCTGCGCGCCCTGGGGCCTTGAGCCCTAGCCCGCGCGCTTGGTGCGGATCGCCTTCGACACCCGCGAGCTCGGCTCGCGGCCCAGCGCATCGCTGATGTAGACGCCCGCGTCGATCAGCGCATCGAGGTCGATGCCGGTCTCGATGCCCATGCCGTGCAGCATGTAGACCACGTCCTCGGTCGCGACATTGCCCGTCGCGCCCTTGGCATAGGGGCAGCCGCCCAGGCCGGCCGAGGAGGTGTCGTACTGCCACACGCCCATCTCCAGGCTGGCCAGCGTGTTGGAGAGCGCCTGGCCGTAGGTGTCGTGGAAGTGGCCCGAGACGTCGTCGATGCCGTAGTGCCTGAGCGTGGCTTCGAGCGCGCGCCGCACCTTGTTGGGCGTGCCCACGCCGATGGTGTCGGCCACGCCCACGTGCTGCACGCCGATGCCCTTCATCAGGCCGGCCAGCATGTCGACGCGCGAGGGATCGATCTCGCCTTCGTAGGGGCAGCCCACGGTGCACGACATCGCGCCGCGCACATGGATGCCGTGTTCGCGCGCGGCCGCCACCACCGGCGCGAAGCGCTCGATGCTCTCGGCGATCGAGCAGTTGATGTTCTTCTGGCTGAAGGCCTCGCTGGCGGCGCCGAACACCACGATCTCGTCGGGCCACTGTTCGCGCGGCGCGGCGATGGCGGCCTCGAAGCCCTTCATGTTGGGCGTGAGCACCGAGTAGGTCACGCGCGGATTGCGCCGCAGGCCGGCCATCACCTCGGCGTTGTCGGCCATCTGCGGCACCCACTTGGGGCTGACGAAGCTCGTGACCTCGATCGCGCTCAGGCCGGCGTCCTGCAGCCGGTGCACGAGTTCGATCTTGACCGCCGCGGGCACGGGCTGCTTCTCGTTCTGCAGGCCGTCGCGGGGGCCGACGTCGACGATCTTGACTCTGGAGGGGATGTTCATGGGCGTTCTCGTGGCGTTACAGGTTCAGCGGGCCATCGTTCTTGTCGTCAGTATCCGCGCTGGGGATCGACGACGCCCGCGATGCGGTCGAAGTCCCCACCCGCTTCGACGGCACGGATCTTGGCGGCGATCTGGGCGATCGACTCCTCGCGCTGGGTGCGGGCCGAGGCGTGCGGCGTGACGTCGATCTTCGGGTGGCGCCAGAAGGGGTGGTCGGCGGGCAGCGGCTCGGTCTCGAACACGTCGAGCGTGGCGCCGGCCAGCAGGCCGTCGTCGAGCAGCGGGATCAGGTCGGCCTCGACCAGGTGGCCGCCGCGCGCCACGTTGATCACGTAGCCGCCGGGCCGGCCGCCGTGCAGCTTCTGCAGCGTCTCGCGCCGCAGGATGCCGCGCGTGTCGGGCGTGAGCGGCAGCAGGCAGACCACGACCCGGCTCGCGGCCAGGAAGGCATCGAGCTGCGCGTGGCCCGCGAAGCACTGCACGCCCTCGATCTGCTTGGGCGAGCGGCTCCAGCCCTTGACCGGGAAATCGAACTGCGCCACCGCCTTCGCCACCCGCTGGCCCAGCACCCCCAGGCCCATCACGCCGACCGGGAAGTCCTGGCGGACGTTGGGCTTGCGGTAGCTCCAGCGGCCGTCGCGCGCATCGGCGGCATAGCCGTCGAAGTCGCGGAAGTGGCGGATCAGCGCATGGCACACGTACTCCGCCATCTGCACCGACATGCCGGCGTCGTCGAGCCGCACGATGCGGGCTTCCGGCGGCAGCCTGAGCTTGGTCAGCGCGTCGACGCCGGCGCCGATGTTGAAGATGCCGCGCAGGCTGGGCTGCTGGTCCAGGAAGGCCTGGGGCGGGGCCCAGACCACCGCGTGGTCGGCAGGCGGCGCGTCGGGCGTCCAGGCCGAGACTTCGGCATCGGGCAAGGCGGCGCGCAGGCCCTCGATCCAGGATTCGGGGCGGGTGTCGGTGAGGCAGACGGTGATTCGCATGAACGGATCTTAGTCAGGCCGCGCGGGCCCGGCGGCGGCGCCACAGCACGCGCGCGAGCCAGCCCAGGGGCAGCCCGATCAACAGCACCCACGGCAGCACCGCCGCCACGAAGGTGATCAGCGCGCCCACGCTCTCGGCGAGCACCGCGCCCGCGTTGCGCAGCGCCTTCGCCATCGGGCTGTAGCTGTCGCCGCCGCGCACCAGCGCGCGGGTGGGGGTGAACTGGATCTGGATGTGCTGCTTGCTGGTTTGCTGCCCCAATACCTTGCGTTGCGTGGCCATGGCGTCGAGCTCGGCCTGGGTGTCGGACAGCGTGCGCTGGATCGCGAGCAGGTCGGCCATGGTGCGCTTGGTCACGGTGTCGCGCAGCATCACCCGCAGGCTGTCGCGGAACTCGGTGCGATTGCGGATGCGGGCCTCGACGTCGATCACCTCGGCGGTCTTGTCTTCGCTGGTGGTGGTGTGCGAGACCACGTGGGCCACCATGGTCAGGCCGCCCAGCAGCTTGTCGACGTCGGCCGGCAGCACGCGCATCTCGAGCTGCGCGTTGCCGGGCTGCTGCGGCGTCTCGCGCAGCAGCGAAGAGGACAGCAGTTCGCACTGCAGCGTGCCGCACAGGTCGCGCACCTTGGCCCAGGCATCGGCCAGCTGTTCGGGCGGCACCTCGACGTTCAGGTCCTGGCGCACCGCGAGGAAGCGTTGCAGCGGCGAGGCTTCGGCCTGGTCCGCCGATGCGGCTTCCTGCTGCACGCGCGCCCGCTTCTCCGCGCCGCCGCCGAAGCCCGGCGCGGCCATCATCGGCGCGGGCGGCGCGGCGGCGGGCTCGGCGAGCTCCGCGTTCCTTCGACCGCAGGCCGTGAGCGCGAGGGCCGCGAGCAGGGGCAGCAGGAGTGCGCGGGCGAGGAACAGGGGCTGGCGATGCGTCATGGCGTCCTTGGAAAAAAACAGTGGATGCCTCTGATACGTCCCAGCCTTGCGAACGGGGTTAAGCGGCGGCCGCGATGCGCAGCAATTCCGATCCTTCGGTCACCTGGTCGCCCGGCGCGTAGAGCAGTTCCTCCACCGTGCCGTCGGCCGGCGCGGCGATGGTGTGCTCCATCTTCATCGCCTCCATCACCGCCAGCGGCTGGCCGCGCGTGACCTTGTCGCCGGCCTTGACCGCGAAGGACACGACCTTGCCGGGCATGGGCGCGGTCAGCCGGCCGCCTTCGGCCTGGGTGTCGCCCGCGTGGGCGAGGCGGTCGATGGATGTGATCTTCGTCGCGCCCTTGGCCGCGAACACATGGGTCGTGGCCTGGCGCTCGTAGACGTCGAGCGTGTGGCGTTGGCCGTTGAAGGACAGCTCGATCTGGCCCTCGGGCAGGCGCCCGATGACCAGCGGGCCCGACACGCCGCCCGCGTCCAGCGTCAGCGCGCCGTCGTGCAGGTAGCGCAGCGTGGCGGTCTGCGGTTCGCCGCGGAACTCGAAGGCGAAGATGCGCGCCGTGACGCCCAGCGAGCGCCAGCCGTCGCGCTGGCTGAAGGGGTCGGGCGTGCCGGTCGAACGTTCGTCGAGCAGGGTGCGCGCGACCGAGGCGGCGGCCGCCAGCGGCAGGCCCAGCGGCTCGCGGTCGAACAGCACCGCGCGCTCGCGCTCGATCAGCGCGGTGTCGAGGTTGGCCTGCGAGAACGAAGCCGTGGCCAGGATGCCGCGCAGGAACTGCACGTTGGTCGACACGCCCACGATGTGCACCTGCGCCAGCGCGGCATCGAGCCGGGCCAGCGCCTCGTCGCGCGTCGCGCCGTGCACGATCAGCTTGGCGATCATCGAGTCGTAGAAGGGCGAGATCTCGCCGCCTTCGCGCACGCCGTCGTCGATGCGCACGCGGCTGCGCTGGAAGGCGGTGGCCTGCGGCTTGCGGTAGACCTGCAGCGTGCCGGTGGCGGGCAGGAA
>Ga0182008_10002415_pt1 | contig 11729 bp, 6 predicted proteins | sample Sormic07211129_1_FD_120482 | JGI IMG/M metagenome (GOLD analysis project Ga0182008, IMG submission 120482) | Rhizosphere microbial communities from Sorghum bicolor, Mead, Nebraska, USA - 072115-129_1 metaG | ecosystem: Host-associated > Plants > Roots > Rhizosphere | place: USA: Nebraska...
CTAATCATTCACATGTGAATAGCACCATTGCCAATCAATTGGCTTTGTACTTAACGATGTATAGCCCCCTTCAAATGGCTGCGGATCTTCCTGAAAATTATGACCGCTTTCCGGATGCCTTTCAGTTCATCAAAGATGTGGCCCTGGATTGGGATGACAGCAAATATTTGGAGGCTGAACCGGGTCAATTTGTTACGGTTGCCCGTAAAGCAAAGGGAACCGGACAATGGTTTGCCGGCAGTGTAAACGGCGACAATTCAAGGACTTCTAAAATCTCTTTTGACTTCCTTGATGCAGGCAAAACTTATATCGCAACCATTTATGCAGATGCAAAAGACGCTCATTATAAAACCAATCCGCAAGCCTACAATATCCGTAAAGTAATTGTAACCAATAAATCTACACTGGCTCAGTTTGCTGCTCCAGGTGGTGGTTATGCCATCAGCTTTGTGGAAGCCAATAAAAGTCAAACGAGAGGTTTAAAACGACTTTAGGTAAGACGTCCTTTCACTAGCGCCGATTCGGTCTTCAAACAGAGCCTTTAAGTTAAGGCTCTGTTTGTTAAAACAAATTCTATCTTGAAGACAGTTTTTAGATGCGTCCAGATTTTCGCATATCTCCTCTAAATCAACTTTCGCTTCCTTCATACCTTCCCGGCAAAATTTGGTTAAAAAAATTTTCTTTATTGATTTTAGATTTCTTTGATGGCTAAGGAAATAATTATATATTAACAATTAATTTATATTGTTTCTTCAATTTTGAAAAAAAAATGAACATCAAGTGGCTGGCTCTTTAACAAATGAAACCAACAATTTTGAACGTCAGCTTCTAGCCAACGTAGCACTGGGCGACCAACTGGCATTTTCTAAGCTTTTTAATAGTTATGCGCCCAAGTTAGCCCAATATGTTTTCAGGATGACGGAATCGCTTGAAGCATCAGAAGAAATTGTTCAGGATACATTTATTGTCATTTGGCAAAAAAGAGCCACATTAATTCAGCTTGACAGCTTTAGCAATTATATTTTTATCATTTCTAAAAATAAAACACTTAATTATTTGCGAAAAAAGGCTGTTGACCGAAAAAAACAAATAGAATGGTTAAACCAGCTGGAAGATGAATTTGATCAGATTGATCAAAAATCTGAAAAGGAAGACTTATGTATACTCATTGATAATGCAGTTGAAAAACTCCCGGCGCAACAAAAGTTGGTGTACACGCTAGGCCGGGTAAATAAACTCAAATATCACGAAATAGCACACCAGCTTGGTCTTAGTAAAGAAACTGTGAAAAAACATATGAAACTTGCCCTTCTTCACTTACGAACGAACCTTAAAGTGAGGAACGAAAATTCGATTTTCTACATTATTTTTGGGAATATTTTTTTCTTTTAACTTTTTTAATTTTCATTACCCCTCTTTTTCAGTTTTCGTGTCTTTACAGGAAAGACTACATTAATGATGAACAAAGATAGGCTGCATTATTTATTTCGCTGTTATTATGATAAGACGGCGACTGATGCTGAATGCGATGAACTACTGTTATATATCGAAGAAAGCAATTCGGATGATGACCTTTTATTTGAAATGAAACATTTGTACAATTTACAAATGGAAAAAACGAATGAAATACATAGCAGCCATTCATCTATAATCTCAAAAGAGAAGACGGATGAAATTCTCAATTCCATAATCAGTTCTGGCAGAACTATAAAAATAAACACACTCGTTCAAAGAAAAACATGGATGTGGCAAAAAATAGCAGCCTCTATTTTTATTATTATGCTATCTGGGCTCATTTTCTGGTATTTCAAACCAATAGATAGTACATCTTCTGTAGCTTCTGCTACAAAACAAATGCATATCGCTCCAGGAGGCAACAAAGCCGTACTTACATTAACTGATGGCACCAATATTCCTCTTGATGGTACCCCAAATGGAATGATTGCAAGTTTACCCGGTATTGAAATTTTGAAAACTGCTGATGGGCAACTCACCTATCATATCACCAGTGAAGCTACAGCCAAGCATAAAAACGCATATAATACTATAACTACACCTCTTGGGGGGCAGTATCAGGTGATATTGCCAGATGGCACAAAGGTTTGGTTAAACGCAGCTTCTTCACTACGTTATCCAGTATGTTTTTCAAGTTCAGAAAGAAGGGTGGAACTTGATGGGGAAGGCTATTTTGAAGTTGCGGAGAATCGTAAAGTGCCATTTAAAGTCATCACTAAAGACCAGGATGTCACCGTTTTGGGGACACATTTTAATATCAATTCTTATAATGATGAGCCAAATGTAATTACAACGGTTCTGGAAGGAAGTGTAAAGGTAAGTCCCACAATGGCTGGAAATGAATTGAAAGGAAGGTCGGAAGTACTAAAAATGAGAGAGCAGGCAGTGCTTGATCTAAAACATAAGCAGGTAGTTGTAAAAGAAATACCTCTTTCCTATAACATAGCCTGGAAGACTGGCAAATTCCAGTTTCAAAATACCCATATAGCTGAAGTTATGCGCCAACTAGCCAGATGGTATAATGTAGACTTCAGGTATGAAGGGAAGTTACCCAACATTCGACTCTCTGGCGAGGTTAACCGTAATTTAAATGCTGAAGAGGCATTGGAAATATTAAAATTTTTCGATTTAAAATATTCGGTTGAAGAAGGAAGTAAATCTAAAAAACTTATCATCATCCGCTAACCAAATCTATAAACCTAAACTCCTCAATATGTAAAAACAGATACAACATTTAGTATCAAAAAGAGAGTGCACTACGAAATGCTAAATACGAAAAAATCAGGTTCTTCTCTTTCTGATAAATCAGACCAAAGCGAGTAAAATTATCGAGTATTCACCCAAACATTAATTAACGAATGAAATTTTTTCCTTTTACCATGACAATGTTAAAGTCATGGCTGTTACCAGGTATGGTTCGTCTAAATCTTTCCATACTCTGCATCATGTTACTGAGTATTCAAGCTAGTGCATATTCCAAAGCGCAGGGAATCAGTATTAAAGAGACCAATGTTTCTGTTTATGAAATTATACAAAAGCTTAAAAAGCAAAGCGATTATTCTTTTGTTTACACCAGCGAGAAATTAAAAACAGTTCGAACAAGTATACAGGTAAGGAATGCTACTATTGAAGTGACATTAGCTGAATTGTTTAGAGACTTGCCATTTCAGTATAAGATTGTAAAAACCAATGTTCTTATTAAAGAAGATATAAATAAGCTCATGGGTATGAGGACGTCTACCATGGGTGAGGCTGCACAAAAACAGATCCGTGGTAAGGTTACAGATGAAAAAGGTGAGCCTTTACCTGGAGCATCTGTAAATATAAAAAACACAAATGTAAGCACTGTAACTAATAATGACGGAAGTTTTCAACTTAGTCACGATGCCCAATCTGTAACGCTTCTTATTTCATATGCTGGATATTTAACAAAGGAGGTTGTTGCAAACAATGATTTTCAAAACATTACGTTGCTGGAAGATATACAGGGATTAAGTGAAGTAGTGGTTGTGGGTTATGGTACCACCAAAAAAATTAACCTTACAGGTGCCATTACCCAGGTTAGTGCCAAAGATCTTCAGGATCGCCCTGTTTCTAATCTTACCCAAGCACTGCAAGGGGTAGTGCCAAATTTAAATATCACCTTTGGCTCAGGTAAACCTGGACAAAGTGGATCGCTTAATGTCAGGGGTAATACTTCCATTAATGGTGGATCGCCACTGGTATTGATTGATGGAGTGCCGGGAGATATTGATCGTGTAAATACTTTTGACGTTGAATCTATTTCAGTTCTTAAAGATGCTTCTGCCTCTGCTGTTTACGGCGCACGTGCAGCATTTGGAGTTATTTTGGTCACCACAAAACAAGCCCGCGATGGCAAAACAACCATTTCTTATTCAAATAATTTTGGTAGTAAAAGTCAGCTAACCAATACTGAGTTTATATCTTCAGGCTATTGGAATGCTAAAATTAATGACGATGCCATGTACAACGCCCTTGGCAATACCAATACGCGCTATTCTGAGGAAGATTATGCAGAATTACTCTCGAGGGTGGATGATAAAACGGAACATCCGGACAGGCCATGGGTGGTGGTTAAAAAGAATGCAAATGGAGAGGATATGTACCGCTATTATGCAAACTTTGATTGGTATAATTATTTATTTAGTAAAAATAGGCCTACCAATGAGCATAATATTAGTTTAAGTGGCTCGTCTGACAAAGTTCAATACCTGATCTCGGCCAATACTGCTGCAGAACAGGGTGTTTGGAAAATCAATCCCGATCAGTACAACCGCTATAATATGCGTGGTAAAATTAATGTAGATGTGAACAAATGGTTAAAAGTGAGCAACAATACACGCTTCTTTAAATCCAAATACTCCTGGCACGGCTTAGAGGAAAACTTTCCGACTGTAACTGATAATGTGACCCCAAATTACCTATACCACTTTATGGCTGCCTATGTGCCTAAAAATCCTGATGGTACATTAACAGGCTATACTGGCATTAACTCTTATTCTGTAGGTTACGGCATGCATGCTGTAATGGAAAACGGTAAGTCTAAAGGAGAGAATGCAGAAAATGAGTTTACCACAACTTTTGAAGCTTCGGTTACACCGTTCAAAGGATTGAACATTACGGGTAACTATACTTACGGACAAGAAGATTATAATAATTATTACAGGGCTGTACGGGTTCAGTATTCTAAGTTCCCGGGTGTTTTGGAGAATTATGCTATTGGAGGTCTTAATAAAGACCAGCTTTCTGAAAGTGTCCGTACCAACCAATACCAGGTGTACAACATCTTTTCTAATTATGAAACGCAATTGAATAATCATCATTTTAAGGTGATGGCTGGTTTTAATCAGGAGGAAAGGACATTTAAAACCTTATCCGGAATTGGTTCCGAACTTTTATCTGAGACTTTAAACGATCTTAATTTAGCTACCGGAGTTCCTGTAATTGGTGGTGGCGCCAGCGACTGGGCTTTACGTGGTGCATTTTATCGTTTTAATTATGTTTACGATGGTAAATATCTTTTTGAAGCTTCAGGCAGGTATGATGGTACCTCACGCTTTGGAAAAAATGATCGCTTTGGATTTTTTCCATCCTTCTCAGCAGGATGGGTAATTAGCCAGGAAGAGTTCTTTAAGCCATTAATTTCTTTTGCTAACTCCCTTAAAATTAGGTATTCGTATGGAACATTGGGCAACCAGGATGTGGCAACTTATGCTTATATTTCAAGTATGGGTACCGGGCAGATCAATTACCTTATTGATGGTCAGAAGTTAAAAGTAATTAACAACCCTGCCCCCGTATCTTCAGCACTAACCTGGGAGCGTTCAATTACCAACAACCTTGGTGTAGATGCGAACTTTCTTTCTAACAGGCTTTCTGTATCAGCAGATATTTATACCAGGAAAACTGTAGACATGCTTACTTTAGGTAAAACTTTACCGGATGTTTTTGGGGCCAGCGAACCTAAAGAAAATGCTGCCGATTTGAAGACTAATGGTTTTGAGATCAGTCTTGACTGGAAAGAAAAATTTATGTTGGGTGGCAAAATTTTCAGGTATTCCTTTGGTGGCGTACTGGCAGATTATACCTCTAAAATCACGAAATTTGACAATCCTTCCCAGTTATTATCCAGCTATTATGTGGGTCAACAGTTAGGGGAAATATGGGGTTATAGTTACGATGGTTACTTTAAAACCAATGAAGAAGCACAAGCTTATGCTGCTATTGTTAACCAGGACCCGATTAATAGAAGAAGGGTACAGGCGCCTACTGCAGATTTGAAAAAGCTACAGGCTGGTGATATTAAGATCCTTGATCTGGATGGTAACGGTATCATTTCTACAGGTGCAAATACACTTACAGATCCTGGTGACCGGCGTATAATCGGTAATACACAACCACGCTATACTTATGGCTTTAACTTTACGGGGGCCTGGAATAATTTTGATGTGGCGGCCTTTTTTCAGGGTGTAGGCAAGAGAAATTGGTATCCTCATCTGGAATCACAACAATTCTGGCATGTTTATGCCAGGCCTTATGGATCATTCATACCTGAAGGCTTTGCGGATAAAATGTGGTCTCCAGAAAATCCAGATGCTTACTTTCCACTTCCAAGAGGGTATGCTGCTCAAAACTCAGAGCTTTCCGTTGCCAACGACATGTATATACAAGACGTTGCTTACTTGCGCCTTAAAAATCTAACCCTGGGCTATAGTTTGCCAGCATCGGTTTTATCTAAAATTAAGGTGCGTAACCTGCGCATTTATATCTCTGCAGAAAATGTATATACCTGGTCAAAAATGGATACAGATTACCTCGATCCCGAAGAAGTGTTAACTGATCCTACCGGCCGTACATATCCAATGGCTAAAACCTATTCTGCTGGCATTCAGCTTACTTTATAAGTGATTCAAATTAAAAGTATTGAAATGAACGTAATTAAAAAAATAACCACAATCTGCCTATTATTCGCTCTGGTTTCCTGCAAAAAAGATTTTTTAGATCGCTATCCATTATCACAACTAGCGCCGGAGAATTCTTTTACTTCACAGTCTGAATTGCAGTCATATACTAACGCTTTTTATAATCAATTGCCTGTGGCATTGGATGTCTTTTATAATAGTCCACATTATGGTGATGATGATGTCCGTACTACGGTGCCGGATGAATTTCGAGGAACACGTACAGTGCCTACAACTGGAGGAGGCTGGGATTGGAATGAGCTTAGGAGGATTAATTTCTTTTTAGAGAATTCTAATAAATTTCAGAATGAAGCGATTAGGATAAAATATGATGCATTAGCGAGATTTTTTAGAGCCTATTTTTACTTTGAGAAAGTACAGCGCTTTGGAGATGTGCCTTGGTATGATAAGGTTTTAGATATGGATGATACAGATCTAATGAAACCAAGGGATACCCGAGAGTTTGTAATGGATAAAGTACTCGAGGATCTTGATTATGCTATTGCGAATTTAGACCAGGGTAAAAAGTTACAGGCCGTTACAAAATGGACCGCCCTGGCACTTAAATCCAGAGCGATGTTGTTTGAAGGAACCTTTCGCAAATATCATGGCAAACCGGGATGGGAAAAAATGCTTAATGAATGCGTTACGGCCTCAAATGAACTGATGACCTTAAGTGGGTATGGAATTTACACCTCTAGTCCTGAAAAGGCTTACCAGGAGCTTTTTAATTTCGATGAAGCGAATCCTAAAGAAATGATCCTTGCTCGTCAGTATAGTGCTGCTGTGCCTTTTGTACACAGCGTGAATTTCTATACTTTATCTGTTTCTTATGGCAGGCCGGGAGTAACGCGTCAGGTTGTTAATTCTTATCTGAATGCAGATGGGACCCGTTTTACAGATAATCCAAATTATAAAACAATGCAGTGGTTTGAAGAAACCCGAAACCGAGATCCTCGTTTAGGACAAACGATTCGCATACCCGGTTATAAAAGAATCGGTGAAACCAATACCACGCTTCCTGATTTTGCTTCAAGCATCACCGGATATCAATATGTCAAATATGTGCAGGCTGCTTCTTTCGACCAAGGTAACTGTGTTAACGATATGCCAATCTTCCGTTTTGCCGAGGTTTTGCTCAATTTTTCGGAAGCAAAAGCAGAACTCGCAACGCTGGGCCAGGCTGATATTGATAAAAGCATTAAGTTACTGCGCGACAGGGTAGGGATGCCTAATTTATCAATGGCTGCTGCTAATGCAGTTCCAGATCCTTATTTAGCCAGCCGCTATGTTAATGTAAGTGGCGCTAATAAAGGTGTGATCCTTGAAATCAGAAGAGAAAGACAGGTGGAACTGATAAGGGAAGGATTGCGTTATAATGATTTAGTCCGCTGGAAAGAAGGGCAGGTTTTTAAAACTGTATTTACTGGAATGTATTTCCCCGGAGTCGGAACTCATGATATTGATCGCAATGGCACTATTGATCTTCATATTTATGAAGGTACCCGACCAGCCGCTGTTGCAGGCAGACAATACCTTAAGCTTGGAGAAGTTGTTTTCGAAAATGGTAATAAGGGTGGGCAAATCGTGACTAACCCTACGGTAACTAAAGAATGGAACGAAAACCGGGATTACCTTTACCCGGTGCCGGTTCAGGAAAGGTTGCTAAATAAATCACTTACCCAAAATCCTGGTTGGATTGATGGCCTCAAATGATAAGGCTTTAATGTTAAAACTATTGTAGCTATCGTGGGCAGACACTCATAAACAGCACTGAGATGTTGCCCGTGATAGCTTCCCATCTAATAAAATAAACTATATACTATGAAAAAATACATCTTCTCTGCATGTCTGTTATGGTTAGGGTTCTTTAGTGAGTATAACACTGCTTCGGCACAGGACTTTAAAGTTTTATCTTACAATGTTTTAAAAGGCTTGCAACAGGATAGCCTTGTTCATCAGGAATACTTTAATTGGGTAAAAGAAATTGATCCTGATATTGTGGCTTACCAAGAGATGAATGATTTTACACAAGCCAGCCTGGAAACGTTTGCTGCTAAATATAATCATCCTTATTCCATACAGTCTAAATTAACAGGTTTCCCGGTTGCCTTATCCTCTAAATATCCGATTACAAATGTTAAAAAGGTGGTTGACAATATGTGGCATGCCTTCATTTATGCCAACATTAATGGAATTCACGTATTCGTGATTCATTTTTCTCCTTTTGATCATAAGAAACGGGGGGAAGAGATAAAGAATGTATTGGCACATGCGGCTACTTTACCTAAAAATGAGAAGGTATTAATTATGGGAGACTTCAATTCGGTTTCTAAACTTGATGAGGCAAACTATACAGTTGCGATGGTAAAGAAAATGCAGGAAAGTGAAGCTAAAGCCTCGCATATCCGTAATTTGAATAATGGCAAGATTGATTATTCGGTTATAGCTCAAATTGAGCATGCGGGCTTTCAAGATACTTTCTGGTTAACTAACAAAGCATTCAAACATAGTATTCCAACTAAAAAGTATGGATCAGCGAATTTGAAAAGGATAGATTTTATGTTTGCTAGCCCAGAAATTGCAAAGATGGTAAAATCTTCAACAATTATTCATGATGTGCATACTGATCAAATGTCAGATCATTACCCAGTTCTGGTAACTTTTGATTTGAAAAAGTAGTCTTTTCCTGATCAAGGTTTTTAACGCTATTCTTTTAGTTGTTTTTTCCTCTTAAACAAATGCCCCCATAATTTCTGAATTTGGGGGCATTCTAATTGTCTAACGACAATCTTATTTTAAAAGTTCTGCCAGCTTTTCCTGAAGTTTTTCACCTGTTAAATTTCTAGCGATAATGATGCCATCAGGGTCGATAAGTACATTGGAAGGAATTGCCCTTACACCATATAATTTAGCGGCCTCACTATTCCAATATTTTAAATCTGAAACATGTGTCCAGGTAAGTTTATCATCTTTAATCGCTTTAACCCATGCTTCCTTGGTTCTGTCAAGGGAAACAGCAAAGACATCAAATCCTTTTGCTTTATATTTTTTGTAAGCTTTAACAATATTGGGATTTTCCTGTCTGCACGGTCCGCACCATGCTGCCCAGAAATCAAGCAGTACATATTTGCCACGATGCGAGGAAAGGCTTACAGATTTACCCTTCGGGTCCGTTGAAGTAAAATCAGGAGCAGGTTTTCCTACACTTACAGCAGATAGGGTTCCCACCAGTTCCTTCAATACCGCAACATAGGGCGTGCTGTGAAGTGACGGATCAAGATAACCAATGTTTTCATTGATTTCTTCCGGCGTCAGGCGATAAGAATAATTACGGTACAACACGTAGGCAGATACGATAGATGTAGGATTTTCCTTTATAAATTCAGAGATTTTCACATCTTCCTGCTTTTTAAAAGCCGTAAACAAGTCGTTGCTTTTTGATCCAGTAAGGGTTGATGCACGGTAATTTTTGGCCGTATCAATTGTGGCATTGATCTTCCCGCTTTCCAGAAACACATACAGCGGACTTTTTGCTTTGTTAAGCGTTAGTCCGTATAATTCTGGTAATTCCAGTTGTTGTTTGAACTCAAATTTCCCGTCTTTTATTTCTGCAGAATCAATGGAGAAAAACATTTTGTTATCGAACTTCTGCAGGTAAATTTTTCCTGAATTGACACCTTTAACGGTACCAGTGATGGTTACATCGCTTTTCTCTATTGCGTATAATGCGCTGCTGGCCAAGAGGAGCAATGCGGTAATGATATTTAGTTTCTTCATTTTTAGTTGAATAGTAACAGCCCTGTAGCTAAAGCTTTTTACATGATGTTGTTTATGATTTGTACCGGGGGCCAAGATAGAAATATAATCTACTAAAACCATAGACTTATATGATTAATGACGTTTTATTTACTTGTTGCAAGTAATCATTTATGATGTCAGGCTAATGTTAGGAACGCTAAACGAAGGACAAAATGTAATTGAAATAAGTAACTTCGTTGCTAAAATAACTTTCATACTTCATCCTTAACCATTGTAAAACCCATACATGCCATTTTTCAAAAACGGCGCTCCGCGTTTCCTTCTGTTCCTTTTATGCTTCCTTGCAATTTTTAATACCACGTTTGGAGGTGATATTAAAAATATAGGAGTGCCTTACATCCAAAATTATACCAAGGGAACTTACCTGTCTGGCAACCAGAATTGGTCTATTGCGAAAAGTAAGAATGGTGTAATGCATTTTGGGAATGCTCAGGGGCTACTTACTTATGATGGCAAATACTGGAGACAATATGAGATGCCTAACCGGCAAATTGTACGTGCTGTGGCCACAGATGAATCCGGCAAAGTTTATACGGGCAGTTATGGAGATTTTGGTTACTGGAGCGTCATACGTAACCGGATGTCTTACACTTCTTTAAAATCCCTGATCCCCGGTAAGAATCCGCTGCGTAGTGAAATCTGGAAAATATACCCGGATGGAGACCGCATTTTATTTCAATCATTCTCTGACATCTACATTTATAAAGACAACAAGATAACCGTTGTTAAAGCCCCCGGCTCTTACCTGTTTCTCCACCAGATCGATAATCGTTTTATCGTAGAAGTACTTGGAAAAGGATTATTTGAATTGAAAGGGAGCAAGTTAAGTGCTTTAAAGCATGAAGGCAGCTTATTACCTGCCGATGTATTATCTATTTTACCTTATAAAAATGGTAAACTCTTGATTGGGACCAGAAAAAATGGACTGTACCTGTATGATGGTAAAACATACCAGCCCTTTGATACCCAGGCAAGCCCATTTTTAGAAGCCTATCAGCTTAATAATGGAACCAGGATCTTAAATAAATACTATGCTTTCGGCACCATTTTGAATGGAATCATCATTATTGATGAAAACGGACAGATCATCCAGCAGATTAATAAGTCTAGCGGATTACAAAACAACACCGTCTTAAGCTTACACATTGACCAGGAACAGAATTTATGGGCTGGGCTGGATAATGGGATCGACCGCATCGAATTGAATTCCCCTTTATATTTCTCCTTTGATAAAGCCGGGCGTTTTGGCACTGTATATTCCAGTATAATTTCGAACGGTAACATCTATTTAGGAACGAATCAAGGCCTATTCTATAGTAAATGGGCGCCTGGTGCCGGCAGTCCATTTAATTTTGAGTTGATTCCGCAGTCCCAGGGCCAGGTATGGGAATTAATGGAAATTGATGGTCA
>Ga0182008_10002419_pt1 | contig 11711 bp, 7 predicted proteins | sample Sormic07211129_1_FD_120482 | JGI IMG/M metagenome (GOLD analysis project Ga0182008, IMG submission 120482) | Rhizosphere microbial communities from Sorghum bicolor, Mead, Nebraska, USA - 072115-129_1 metaG | ecosystem: Host-associated > Plants > Roots > Rhizosphere | place: USA: Nebraska...
AAAAGGATAATAAGACTGAGCATGTTCAGGCAAGTAAGGGTGATGCGCGTGTAACCAAACTGGGAGCTTTTATGCGTAAAACAAGTATTGATGAGCTTCCTCAGTTCTTTAATGTACTGATAGGTAATATGTCTATTGTAGGTCCTCGTCCACACATGTTAAGCCACACCGAACAATATAAGGGCATTGTCGATCAGTTTATGGTGCGCCATTTTTTAAAGCCGGGTATTACAGGCTGGGCACAGGTAAACGGATATCGTGGCGAAACCAAAGAAGATTATAAAATGGTTAAGCGTGTGGAGCATGATATCTGGTATTTGGAGAACTGGAGTGCCATGCTTGATGTCAAGATTATTTTTATGACCGTCATCAATATGGTTAAAGGTGAAGAAAATGCCTTTTAATAAATGAAATTTAAAGCCCGAAAGGGCTTTTCTCTTTTTAGCTTTTATAACAGGATCGTTTAATTCACAATAAATAACGTTCTTTGCCCTTTGAATTAAAATTTAACAGATGAAGAAAATCTTATTCCTTTTATTTTTAGTCGTATCTATTCAAGAGCTTAAAGCTCAAGCTGTGTATCAACCCTATTCTTATCAATTCTATCAGAAATTAAGTGGCGAGGTCTATAACCCCAATACCAGAATCCATAGCTCTTTAAAACCTTTTTTTATTGACGACAGCTTGCTGCGTGACAAAAGTGCTTTACTCTTAAGTATGGGAGCAGATTCGACTAGAAAATCGTGGGTGTCCCGAAAATTGTTTCAAGAGCACTTATTGGACATACAAAAGGAAGACTATACAATATATGCAGATTTTTTGCCTGATTTCCAGATTGGTCGTGATGCTTCAGGTAAAAAAACTACCTATTTAAATACACGTGGTTATCAGGTTGGCGGTACCATAGGCAAGAAATTTTCTTTTTATACGAGTGGGTTTGAGAATCAAGGCCGTTTTGCAGCTTATTATGATGATTACATCAATAGAAACAAAGTAGTGCCAGGGCAGTCTTACGACAGAAGTTTCGGTAAACTCACTAAGGATTGGTCTTATGTAACTGCAACTGTATCCTATACACCGATTAAATATCTTAACATTACTGCAGGTTATGATAAAACCTTTATTGGTGACGGGTATCGGTCGTTATTATTATCCGATTTTTCTTCTCCGGCACCCTTTTTAAAACTTACAGGGAATTTAGGTAATGTGCAGTATATGGCGATGTGGACATCGATGCAAGATCCTGGAGCAACTAAATTATCTTACGATGCAGGCAACCGTAAAAAAGGTGGTGTTTTTCATTATTTAGATTGGAATGTAAATAATAGATTATCAATAGGATTTTTTGATTCAATTGTTTGGGCACAAACAGACGAAGTTGGAAACAGACGAGGATTTGACTGGGGTTATGCTAATCCTATTATCTTTTTGAGGCCGGTTGAGGCATCAAGCGGTTCTCCTGATAATGCTTTAATCGGTTTTACCAGTAAGTATAAATTTGCTAAAGAACTGGTTGCCTATGGCCAATTCTCGTTAGATGAGTTTGAAGCTAAAAATTTCTTTTCGAGCTCAGGTAGCTCGAGAAATAAATATGGCTGGCAATTAGGGGTAAGAGGAGCTGATGTTTTTAAAGTTGAAGGTTTAAATTACCTATTAGAATACAACACAGCGAAACCCTATACATTTTCATCAAGAACACGTATTGGCAATTATGCAAACTATAACGAGCCCCTGGCCCACCCCATGGGTGCAAACTTCAGAGAAGTTGTAGGTTTGTTAAACTACTCTTACAAACGTTTCGATTTCAGTGGAGAGTTGATGTATGCGAAATACGGTTTGGACATTGCCGGACAAAATTATGGTAAAAATATTTTTGAACCTTATACGGATGCCGTAAAGCCTAACGGAAACTATACTACGCAGGGGATCCGTACCGATCTTTTTTATGCAGAAGGCAGGGTAGCTTATGTGATTAATCCGAAATATAACCTACGTTTAGAGTTAGGCGGTATATTAAGACGTGAAAGCAATAGCCTAGGTAAAAACAATACGAGTTTAATCACTTTCGGTTTACGTAGCTCGTTTAGAAATTTGTATACAGATTTTTAACGAAAACCTTATTAAATTATAAAGCCTCAGTTTTTTATTTAACTGAGGCTTTTTTTAGTTCCTTTATCCGGTATCCTGACGATAGGATGGATCTTTTCTTGTTTGAAGATTCTTCGCTGTGCTACATTTAAGGGTAGCGAAATCGGCGTCATCTCGACCGGAGCAACGCGTAGTGGAGAGATCTTTGTACCAGGTTAAAAGATCTCTCCGATACGGTCGAGATGACGATTTGTCTTAACCCCTCAGAATGACAATACTTTTACCCTGCCAAACTATTTGTAGTTCTTTTCACGCCAACTTTCCTCACGGCTTCAATAATAGCATTTTTATCATAGCCACATTCTGCCCAAAGCTCAGCCTGTTCGCCATGTTCTATAAACTGATCTGGTATGCCTAAACGGGTCACATTGGCATTGTAGCCATGATCGGCCATAAACTCTAGAACAGCTGATCCTACTCCACCTGGTAGCGAACCATCTTCAACCGTGATGATATGCTTGTATTTAGTAAATACCTCATGTAATAAAGCTTCATCTAATGGTTTCACAAAGCGTAAGTCGTAATGTGCCGGGTAAAATCCCTCGCTATTTAATTCCATGCATGCTTCAACAGCAAAATTACCCACGTGGCCAATGGTTAATAAGGCTACATCTTCTCCGTCACAAATTTTACGTCCTTTGCCGATCTCTAATGCTTTGAAAGGTCTTTTCCAATCGGGCATTACACCGTTACCACGCGGATAACGGATTACAAATGGCCCTGCGTTTTCTTGTTGACCTGTAAACATCAGATTACGAAGCTCTTCTTCATTCATCGGAGAAGAAACTACCAGATTGGGTATACAACGCATGTAGGCAATATCATAAGCCCCATGATGTGTCGCACCATCGGCGCCTGCTAAACCTGCACGGTCTAAACAAAATACCACATTTAGCTTTTGAATGGCTACATCATGGATCACCTGATCGTAAGCCCTTTGCATAAAGCTTGAATAAATATTACAGAAAGGAATCAAGCCTTGTGTAGCCAGGCCGGCAGAGAAAGTTACGGCATGCTGTTCGGCTATGCCCACATCAAACGCACGTTTTGGCATCGCTTTCATCATAATGTTTAATGATGAGCCCGATGGCATTGCTGGTGTAATGCCTACAATTTTATCGTTAGCCTCAGCCAATTCAACCATGGTATGTCCAAAAACATCCTGGTATTTTGGTGGCTGCGGCTTATCTGGAATACTTTTTTTAATCTCGCCTGTAATCTTATCAAAAAGGCCAGGTGCATGCCATTTGGTTTGGTCTTTTTCTGCCAAAGCAAAACCTTTACCTTTTACGGTAATACAATGCAATAGCTTAGGACCTGGAATGGCCGATAGATCTTTTATAGTTTGTGCAAGGCGTTTCACATCATGCCCGTCAACCGGGCCGAAATACCTGAAATTTAAAGCTTCAAATAAATTACTTTGTTTCAGTAAGGTGCCTTTAATGCTTTTTTCTATTTTCTTAACGTACTTATGCGCATTGGGCCCAAGTTTAGATAAACCGGTGAGCACCTGAGAAATATCATCGCGGAAACGGTTGTATGATTTCGAAATAGTGATGCTCGTTAAATATTCTTTCAATGCCCCCACATTCGGATCGATAGACATGCAGTTATCATTCAGGATCACCAACACATTACTGTTTTCGATCCCGGCATGATTTAAGCCTTCAAAAGCTAAACCGGCCGTCATAGCACCATCACCAATAACCGCAACGTGTTGCCTGTTGGTTTCACCTTTTAACTGTGAGGCAACCGCCATACCCAATGCAGCCGAAATAGAAGTAGAAGAGTGGCCCACGCCAAAGGTATCGTATTCACTTTCCGAAATCTTTGGGAAACCGCTGATACCACCGTATACCCGGTTGGTGTGGAATAAATCTCTCCGACCGGTTAATATTTTATGTCCGTATGCCTGATGGCCTACGTCCCAAACCAATTTATCGTAAGGGGTATTTAATGCATAGTGTAAGGCTACTGTTAATTCAACAACACCTAAACTGGCACCAAAATGGCCACCATTAACACTTACCACATCAATAATATATTGTCGTAATTCCTGGCTTATTTGTTCTAAGTCAGATTCGCTATATTGCTTTAAATCAGCAGGATAGTTGATTTTAGATAATAGGGGGCCAGCTTTTACTTGCATTCGAAATCTATAGTGAAAAACAAGATACAAAGTAAGGTAAATTTGTTTTAATATAGAAAAGAAAAATGACGGTTTATTACAGCAGGCTAAGCGGCTGGCATTTAGTGTGGTAAGGGCTGTTGGTGTTCAGCGGGTTTAGCGTTGAGCACTGAGGGTGTAGCGGTTCATATATACACTGAAAATTTTCAGTATGTTTGTTGCTACACATGCAGGCAGAGAATTTTGAAATCAAGCTTCCGGTATTTGAAGGTCCCTTCGACTTATTGTTGTTCTTTATAGAGCGCGATGAGCTGAATATACAGGATGTGGAAATCTCGAAAATTACCAATGATTTTTTGGCCTATATCCATCAGCTCCTGGCCTTAAATGTAGAAGTGGCGAGCGAATTTATTTTGGTGGCTGCAACTTTAATGCGCATTAAATCTAAGATGCTCTTGCCAAGGATTGAAGTAGATGAAACCGGCAATGAAATCAACTCGGAGCAGGACCTGATTGCCAGGTTGATTGCTTATAAGCAGTTTAAATCTGCTGCTGAAGAGATGAAGGTTTATGAAGAGGAACGATTAAAACAAAACCACAGGGGTAACATTGCATTCGATCTTACACTGGCTGCGGCATCTTCCACCCATCAGGATGAACTTTTATCGCTTGATCTGTATAAGCTTTTAACTGTTTATCACCGCACCATGCAGAAGTACGAGCTGCGAAGTGAAGAAGTTAAACATACAGTGGTTCAATATCCATATACCATCGAACAACAAAAACACTTTATCGCCAACCTACTTGATATCAACAAACAGATTGATTTTGCCCTGGTGCTAAAAAATTCTGAAAATAAAGTACATTTTGTTTATAATTTTCTGGCCATTCTGGAAATGTTGCAGCAACAAATCGTAGAGATAAAAATTGGGAGTGGCTTTAATAATTTTAATGTGAAAGCATTGACTTAAACAAGCGTGAATTCAATTTGAAATCCTTACTTTTGCCAAAAAAATACAAACCTAAATAGACAATGACACGCGACAACCAAATTTTTGAACTTATCGATAGAGAATTAAACCGCCAGGAGCATGGTTTAGAGCTTATCGCATCAGAAAACTTTGTAAGCAAGCAGGTAATGGAAGCTGCCGGATCGGTATTGACCAACAAATATGCTGAAGGCTTACCGGGAAAACGTTACTATGGCGGTTGCCAGGTGGTTGATGTGGTAGAGCAAATTGCGATTGATAGGGCAAAAGAATTGTTTGGAGCAGCTTGGGTAAATGTTCAGCCACACTCGGGTGCGCAGGCCAATGCAGCAGTAATGCTCGCTATTCTGCAGCCAGGCGATAAAATATTAGGATTTGATCTTTCTCATGGCGGGCATTTAACACACGGTTCACCTGTTAACTTTTCGGGTAAATTATATCAGCCTTTATTTTATGGCGTAGAAAAAGAAACCGGATTAATTGATTACAAAAAATTAGAGGAAGTTGCTTTAGCGGAAAAACCAAAATTAATTATCTGCGGTGCATCTGCTTATTCTCGTGAGTGGGATTACGCTTTTATCCGTTCAGTAGCCGATAAAATTGGTGCTTTGGTTTTAGCCGATATTTCTCACCCGGCAGGTTTAATTGCGAAAGGATTGCTGGCCAACCCACTTCCACATTGCCATATTGTAACCACCACAACCCATAAAACCTTACGTGGACCACGTGGCGGTATGATTATGATGGGGCAGGATTTCGAAAACCCGTGGGGATTAAAAACGCCAAAAGGCGAAATTCGTTTAATGAGCAATCTGCTCGATATGGCGGTTTTCCCAGGTACACAGGGTGGGCCTTTAGAGCACATTATCGCAGCTAAAGCAATTGCTTTTGGCGAAGCGTTAAGTGAAGAATACGGAACATACATTAAACAAGTTGCCGCTAATGCGCAGGCTATGGCTAAAGCATTTGTAGCAAAAGGATATGGCATTATTTCTGGTGGTACCGATAACCACTTGATGTTGATCGACCTGCGCAATAAAAACATCACTGGTAAAGTAGCAGAAAATGCGTTGGAAAAAGCAGAAATCACGGTAAACAAAAATATGGTTCCTTTTGATGATAAATCGCCATTTGTAACCTCGGGTATCCGTGTGGGTACAGCTGCGGTTACTACCCGCGGTTTAAAAGAAGCCGAAATGGAACAGATTGTTGAATTAATTGACAGGGTTTTAACGAATCCGGAAGATGAAGCAAATCTAAATACAGTAAAAGCTGAAGTGATTAAATTGGTGAGTGCATTTCCACTTTATAAGTAAGCATAACTAATTCGATTTACTAATCATAGGAAAGGCAGTTACATTAATTTGTAGCTGCTTTTTTGATTTAACTAAAAGATCATTAGCACTTAATGTGCTAAAACAAACGTTTGTTTTATATATTTATCCCAAATTAATTAGATATAAATTATGTGTGGAATAGTGGGCTATATTGGCTATCGAGAAGCCTGGCCAATTGTACTTAAAGGTCTTAAAAGATTAGAATACCGGGGTTATGATAGTGCTGGCATTGCAGTAATGAACGATAGCGGGGAGCATATTTATAAAAAAGCTGGTAAGGTAGCTGTTTTAGAAGAGTTTGCTCAAGATCAGGATAAGTCGGGTAAAATTGCTATGGGCCATACCCGTTGGGCAACCCATGGTGTTCCTTCTGACCGCAACTCCCATCCACATACTTCAAACAATGGTAAGTTATCTATTATACATAACGGCATTATAGAAAACTACGCCACTTTAAAAGAGGAGTTAATTAACCGGGGGCACGAATTTAAAAGTGATACTGATACAGAAGTATTGATTCATCTGGTTGAAGAAATCCAAAAAATTGAAAATATAGATCTTTTAGAAGCTGTTCGTTTGGCTTTGAAGGAAGTGATAGGTGCCTATGCTATTGTGATTATGGATAAAGAACATCCCGATCGGTTGATTGCGGCTAGAAAGGGTAGTCCGATGGTCATTGGTGTGGGCCAGGGAGAATACTTTATCGCTTCTGATGCTACCCCGATTGTTGAATACACTAAAAATGTAATCTATTTAAACGATAATGAAATTGCATTAATCACCAAAGATGATCTTTTGGTTAAAAGATTGGATAATGTGGTGCAAACGCCATTAATCCAGGAGTTGCAGTTAAAGTTAGAAATGCTGGAGAAAGGTGGTTTTGATCATTTCATGCTGAAAGAAATTTATGAACAACCGCGTTCGATTAAAGATTGTATGCGTGGCCGTATCTATCCGGAAGAGGGTAAGGTGCAGCTTGGTGGGATTAAAGAATTTGCAGAAAAATTAAAAAATATAGACCGTATCATCATTGTGGCCTGCGGAACGTCTTGGCATGCAGGTTTGGTTGGTGAATACCTGATTGAAGAATATGCCCGCATTCCAGTTGAAGTTGAGTATGCTTCAGAATTCAGGTACCGTAACCCGATCATTACTGAGAAAGATGTGGTAATTGCCATTTCACAATCTGGAGAAACAGCTGATACCATGGCGGCTATCGAAATGGCTAAAGAGCGTGGCGCAACTATCTTTGGCATTTGTAATGTTGCGGGTGCATCCATTCCGCGTTTAACCCATGCGGGTGTTTATACCCACGCCGGACCAGAAATCGGGGTGGCTTCTACAAAAGCATTTACCGCACAGGTAACTGTTTTAACTTTGATGGCCTTTTATATGGCCCAGCAAAAAGGCACAATTACCACTTCTAAACTAATCGAACTTTTAACTGAGCTTGATCATATTCCTGAAAAGATCCAGATTGCTTTAGCGTCGAACGATCTGATTAAAGAAGTTGCAGAGAAAATCAAAGATTCTACCAATTGTTTATTTTTAGGTAGAGGAAGTGGTTTCCCGGTGGCCTTGGAAGGTGCCTTAAAACTGAAGGAAATTTCCTATATCCATGCAGAAGGTTATCCTGCTGCGGAGATGAAACATGGTCCTATTGCTTTAATTGATGAAGAAATGCCTGTGGTATTCATCGCCACGCAAAACTCATCGTATGAGAAGGTAATCAGTAACATTCAGGAGGTAAAAGCAAGAAAAGGAAAGGTAATTGCCATTGTGACCCAGGGCGATACCGAGGTGAAAAAAATGGCCGATTATTGTATTGAAATTCCGGATGCCAATGAAGCTTTCCTACCGCTTTTAGCAACGATACCACTTCAGTTATTATCGTACCACATTGCGGTGATGAGAGGCTGTAATGTAGATCAACCAAGAAACCTGGCTAAATCAGTAACAGTAGAATAATTTACTTACAACAAATAGAAAAAAAGAGCCTGACTCAAAATAACAGATTCAATAATAGCAATTTGGCGATGTCGTCATGCTCAGCTTGACTGGGCATCTTAATGCTTTGGTATGGACTTATTTAGTTGCCGTTCTATCGCGTTAAGATTCCCGTTTTCACGGGAATGACGCCCTTTCAAAATATTATTCTGAAAAAAATAAAAATCTCCGAAATCATTTCTGAGACAGCCTCTTTTTTTTATTACAGCCGTCACCCTGAACCGAGCCTTAGCGAGCTCTCCGAAGGTAATTCATATCAGGGTCTGGAAGGAGAAGATGCTGAAATAAATTCTTCATGACGATTAAACGTAGAAAGAGTAGAAGAAATAATTATTTTGAATTAGATAGTCATTAAAATCAGCTTATGCTAATCCTAAAATTTTAGTAAAAAGTAAAGGGCCGATGTTCTTCAGAAGAAATCGACCCTTACCATCTAAATTAACGCTCTCGAATATATAAACGCAACTTCATGTTGTTTGGTTTTGAGAAAGTATAAAAAAATAAGCTATTTCTCGTAACTCCCTAAGGTTGAGGGATAAATTCTTGCATTTCCCTTTATATCTTTATCAAGATAACCAGTAAAATAAGGATCGGCACTTAAATCTGCACCTTTGCTTCTGGCAGAACTGCTCGCCGAGAGCTGAAAATTTTCTATTTCCTGATTGGTAAAGGATGGATCAATGTTCAAAATGTTGTCATTACTATTATAGGTATTGTTTGTAGACCGGATTAAATTATGCCATAAATTAAATTGCACTGTTGCAGCAGTTTTCTTTTGGATATCCAGTTCATTAGTTAAGCTACCCCAAATGATATTATTCGTCAAATTGATCTGAAGTTTATTGTAAGCATTTACGGATAAATAATCTGAAAAGCTCAATGAGGCGGTTTTACGCGGAAAGTTTAAGTTGTAGCCCGCAAAGGTATTTTGTTTCAGGTTATAATTTCCTCCCCCAACGGCATATACCAAATAATTGCCGCAGTTATACATCACATTGTTAAAGGCCAAAAGCTCGGAGTGATAACCAATATAGGCTGCCACCTGCATATTTTTGATGATGCTATTGCTCAAAATTAACTTAGGACTGCTGTTAACAGATAAGGAATCGGAGGTAATGCCAACAGATGCATTTTTAATAATTGCATTTTTAATCAATCCGTTTCCGGTTCGTTTTAAGGAGATTCCTTTCCATTGTCCAGGCTCATCACTATATGTTTCTTCCAGCCTATCACTACAAAAAAGTACAGGTTCGGTTATGCTGCCATTAACGATCAGGCGCCCTTCAATGTTTAAACCGGCATCCTTGTGGAAATAGATTTTAGCGCCTGGCTGGATGGTTAATACAGCACCACTTTTTAGGGTCAATGGTCCGTTAATAATATAGGGTAAGTTTTTTGTCCAGATGGTATTCGTCTCAATTGAAGATTCCTTAACAAATACTGCATTTTGCCCATAAGCTAAAAGCTGAATCACCTGTTTATTCCCGTTTGTATTTAAGATGATCGAATCCTGTACCAGAAAGGGTAAGTTGTTTATCGTGGGATTGATCGAAACTTTGACAAAAAGATTGATAGAATCCTGACCGTTTATAATGAGATCGTTTTTATGCAGCGTTTGTTCTCCGTTGATATTGATACTAAAAGCAGAGGCACTTCCGCCTGATAATCTGATTTCCGATACTTTAACCGCATCCTTATTTTGGTTAATAATCTTTATTCTTCTGGTTGTTGAGCCTATCGACGTAAAGATGGTATCAAATAATATCGCTGTATTGGAAATACGCAGCTTGGCATTTTGAGCTGTGGTAATGTTTTCCCCCTTTCGGCAAGCTGTGGCCATGAATAAGATGAAAAGCACGAAGCCAATATTTAAACGCATAAATCAAACTTAAAAAATATTGAACTACCTACAATAGTCCTTGCGGTAAATGATAATTATTATTCTGCGAAAGCGAGTGCTGCTATACTCACTTTTGCTGCCCCATTGGCTAAGAGGATATTGGCACAGGCTTCAAGTGTTGCGCCAGTGGTAATTACATCGTCAACCAGTAAAATATGTTTGTCGATTATATCTTCCGCAGAATTAACCTGAAACACATCTTTCATATTTTCATAACGGTTATACCTGTTTTTTTTGGTTTGACTCTCGGTAGCAGTATTCCGGATGAGGTGATGCTCGCTAATGCCGGTTTCCATTTGTTCAGCAATTCCTGCTGCAATAAACATACTTTGGTTATATCCCCTGATTTTGTACTTTTTATGGTGCAGGGGGACCGGAATAACCAGGTCAATATCTTGGTAAAGGCTTGCCGTTTTCAATCTTTCTCCCAACATGCTGCCCAATAATATCCCAACATCAGTTCTGCCATTGTATTTTAAATTGTGGATTAAGTTTTGAACCTTTGCTCCTTTTCTAAAGTATAACATAGCCATTGCGGCATTAAGCGGTAAACGGCCCCAAAATTGTTTGGCCACCCTATTTTCCGCATATTGATGATAATCGGTAAAAGGAAGATCGTACAGGCATTTCGTACAGATTAAGTGTTCGCTATGGTATAATGTCACACCGCAGGCATTACAGAGGTTTGGAAATAACAAACCGATTAAATCGTTGCACCATTGTTTAACCTGTAGCATATCACTAATTTATAAAATTTTTAGCACATTTCTGAAATTTGATTGGCCAAGGTTGCCGGCATAATTTCAGAAATTTAAAGTATTATTCTTTTCAGCAAAGCAGATTTCGTGCTACTATGTAGGTATGTTCCCGCTATTCGCTTCAAAGCCTTGGTTCGTTCCTCACCTTCGGGTTTTCCGCTGCTATCGGGTTTAGATGGGCAGGTAATCAGGAAGTTTTAAGGGGCTGGGTGCAGGGGAAGTTTCTGAAGTTTTTAGATCAACCCTCACGGGCTTTCAAAACCTGCGGGGTTTATCGGCAGGTGCAAACATTCAATTTGCCAAAAAGTTTCGGTTTCAGACAATTTTTTCCTGCTGAAAATCATGAACTTACGTAAAAGGTAGTATTCTCCCAAAGAAAACCTTTGCTGGGAAAGATATTTTTCCTACTTTTGCATCCCGCTTCGGAGGAAGGGTTTTGAATGA
>Ga0182008_10002421_pt1 | contig 11709 bp, 13 predicted proteins | sample Sormic07211129_1_FD_120482 | JGI IMG/M metagenome (GOLD analysis project Ga0182008, IMG submission 120482) | Rhizosphere microbial communities from Sorghum bicolor, Mead, Nebraska, USA - 072115-129_1 metaG | ecosystem: Host-associated > Plants > Roots > Rhizosphere | place: USA: Nebraska...
CTTCTAGTTTTGTCTTGGAGGATTCAATATTAGTTAATGCTTCCTGATAAGCAGAATCAATTTGAGTAATTAAATCTGCTTCCTTTTGAGACAGGACTTTATCTACTGTTCGTTCTAATGCAGAACTTGTGCTCATTTTACAATGTTTTCGCTGAGTCATGTGATTTTAATCTTTTGTTATAAATGAACTCTTATTGATCTTTTTCTAATCCGTAGTAATTCTAAAAGCTCAACAGATAGCAGAAATCAATTACACACTTCATTTGTATATTGTCTGTATAGATATTCAATGAAAAGATTCTGTCATATCCATCAATGATTTCAGTGTAGGTAGTATAGATAATCCTGGCTCAATACTATGAAATTCAGAGGCTAGTCTATTATCAGTCATCACCCGTTTCGTTCCCGTTTCAAGTTCAAGTATTTTATTAATGGTAAAGCATAAATTTGAATTCGCTGTTATCGAGTAACCATGTTTCGATCTCTATCCCAACTATTAAATTTCTTCGGAATCATAACATATTCTATTTTTAACTTTTACACCTGCTTGTAAATTGATCGGATCAATTTAACAGATTATCAGCAGTAATTTATTTAGTTTATAACAACTTCTTTTCTGACATTTTTTTAATTTTTGTATCGATGTTTCTTGACAGAGAGCGGATACGAGCCAAGTGACTTCCGTCCCAGTAAATTTTACTACAGTTTGCGCATTTAAAAAATTCCCTATGTGATTTCATAACGTTAGGCGGTATATGTCTTTTAATGTTGTTACGTTTTTTCTTCAACAACAGTCCATTGCAGACAGAACATCTTGAATTCCTAGTACTAAAACTTATAGAAGTAATTTCGTATTTAGACAATATATGTACAATATCTTCGGAGTCATCAGAACATTTCAGCAAAACTCCATGCACTCCTGCTTTTACGATTCTTTTGAACAGCTCCTTATCACAGGTTAAAATAGCTCTATTGTCTTCAATCGCAATTTTTAAAATCTCGTCGTCATGAATATGTTTAATATATAAAGTATCGAAACCGAAAATACGTAATTTGCGAGCAACGCTCCCAAGCATTGCATCTGCTAAAAAAGTTGGCTTAGAGTTAACTAACTGTCTCGCCCCTACACTCTTCACAGGTAAATGTTCCTTCACTATACTGTAAAAGATCAGACCATTCTCCACACTCATCGCAGTATCCAGAAACATTGCCAGCAGAACGGCCTATTTCTCCTCTCACAAGTGCTGCTTTCTCAGAAATTACGTCAACCAGATCTGGAGTAACTGCAATCACATCTGATGCAGAAATGATGCCAACTAGTTTGTTTTTGTAAACTACACCGAGACGCTTGATATTGTGTTGTCGTAACATACGGGCAGCTTCAGTGACTCCTTCCTCCCCTTCTATAGTGTGTAATTTTTGCATAATTTCTGAAGCTTTGAGCAGACTTGGTTTGACATCTTTGACAACAGCATTTGAGACAATATCCCAATCAGTAACAATTCCGACCGTCTCTTCTTTTTCCATAATTATGATACTTCCGATTCTTTCCTCTTTCATCCTTGCAGCAATATCCTTGATAGTGTCATAAGGTGAAGCTGAGATGACAGGGCTATTCATAATATCCCTCACAAGCACTCTTGTTGTCATATTAGCGTCAGCATGTTCTCTGACAGGCTTTTTTACCACAATACTGATCAAAAATACGGGTTTTAATTACTTTGCTCATTTTCAGAAGATAACGTTCGAGTAGTCTACTGTCCTACTACCTTTCCTTCTCCTTTTCCAGTAAAAGAAATTTTTGACTGTCCGGGTGGAATTGTCCTGATAACATCGTCCAAAACAATTCTTTTGGTAAAATCTGCCAACTCCTCTTGATCAGCAGCGGCTTTAACAAATTCACTCTTGATCTTTTTAGCAGCATGCATTGGCTCCATACCCCCGGGCAACAAAATTGCAAAAATTAAAGCTCTTTTCTTTATAGCGTCAGCTGGTCCACAAATCAGAGCATATCGATTGTCGTTAAATTGTACAATCCCAATTGCAAGTCTTATTTCAATCCCTTTCATATAATTGCGCTTGCCCTCGATAACGAACGAACCTTTTGGAAGAAATTGTCCTGTTGGAGCGCCCTTCTTTATCTGATTTGGCATGACCCAATATGCATCAGCACTGAATAGTCCATCCTTCCATGCTCTGCTAAATGATACTGTTGCCTGTGCTACCTGCTGCAAACTTGCCTCCATCATTTCACCTGTATTATTAAAATTTTTAATAATGAAGAATGGCGACCCATAAACTTCAGCATGGAATACAATATCACGCTCCGTTAAATGTTTACGAATAAGAGCAGAATTTGATGAAGCATCCCTGCCACCAATTGCCAGTAGCCCATCACTCGTGATAAACCATCGATAGCGTTCATACCATTCTTTGGTTATTTGCTGTTTGATGACAACCTTGTTGTGAATCATAAGTGTTTGATCTCGCAATTTATTAATATGAGCAAATAATTTTGCTTTGGATTCTTCGATCGTTACGCTACCCCGCTCCATTTCCTTTGCCCTTGCAAATAGCATAGATGAAACCTTGGGCAAATTATTACATTCGATTTGAACACGCTCATCGGCCACTTCTAGATATTCTATTCCTTTTTCATTGACAATGACTGCGGAGTTTGCAGCAAGCAATTCGTTTGTTGAATTATCATTAAAACAATGAACACCACAATGCGAAAGCGTCATTAACTCTCTGGCAATCTTTCTAATTGCGGTAGATTTTGAGATAACTTCCTCTTTTGCTTTATTCTGTTCGACTAGATCATGCTCTAGAATCTCAATCTGTTTGCCCATTTCAATAGTTCTCATATTACGTCCTATGTCCATGATGTCGCTGCTGAGAACTTCATCGATTGCATCCATGTATGAGTAAACTCTTTTGATCATTAGCTTGGCGACATTGTAAGTTATGATAGGAAGGGCATCTTGTGCTTTTCCATCCTCGCCTATAATGACAACGGGTTCATGATTTTTTCCGCTAATAACATTTGTAACAAACTCCTTAATATTTAGATAAATTCTGTTTATGTCGCTGTCTGATAGTTGACCAACTTTCTTTGCTTCTACACCAGCCCTTATTGCTATCTCTTCTACGAATTTTTTAGGCATAGAAATATTTCTTCCCATCCACCTCAAAGTATCGAGATCTTTTTCTTGGGTGTTTGTCTTAGATTGTAGCTGTTCAAGTGAAATATCAAATACATCGATTCCTCGAGGAGGTGGAGGGGTATAACGCAATCCAACCTTTAATGTTCTGTGTCTTACTTCAATAGCAGTTAGAATGGCGAGGATTTGCATATTCTCATCACATAATACAATGTTGCCACCTCCAAAGAATTCGGCAATGATTATTCTTATCTTACCATCAACATGCCTGAATTTAATGGTAATAATACGTTCGCCACCAAGCTGCTCTATTGATTCGATCTTGCCTCTTTCAATCTCGTCTTTGATAGTGTTAATAAGAGTATTCTCTTCTACTTGTTTGAATTTTAGCTTTGTGATCCAAATACCTCTGACGGAGATCATTATTATTATATCGGGGTCTATCGTATGATGTAGCTTGAAAAGGAAAGAATCTTTTGTAACTGCAGTGACATTACTAACATAATACCCTGAAGTAACTTTGGGTTTAATCTCGTTTACAAGATAACGCAGTTCAATACCAGATAACTCCATACCTTTTCAAAGATTTATCGCAAATATTAACCAAAAGTAATAGTCAGATCATGATAATAATAGTAATAAGCCAACAAAACCGTAAGGAATTAAACCAAGTACTATTTAATGACAGAAGTAACCTATTTGGAGCCTCTAGACAGAGTTTTTTATATGAGAGCAATTTTGGGATTAATTGCTGGTATAATTACTGGCTTTGTGATATCACCAGCTTCTGATCAAACTAGCTCAGGCGGAACAACAATTTTGATTGGTGTAGTGTTCTACATAATATCATATGGACTTGCAAAAGGCATCACAAAGGATGCTTCACAGACAATACAAAAGAAGCTGGCCACAAATGGGATATTTCCATTTATTTTCCTGCTGCTAATGTTCATGATGATTGTCTATACAGGTTTGCATCAAAAGATCGCAGATTAAAATAGCGGCTTTAAATAACTATACATATACATTGCTTTGGAATTATCATACTCCTGGCATTCCTGACGAATTATTCGAAAGAACTGAACAAGTTCCGATTACAAAGCAAGATGTAAGAGCTCTTGTCATTAGTAAATTACGGTTAAGAGAAGGTTTTTCTGCAATAGATATTGGTTGTGGAAGTGGCAGCCTTACTGTCGAGGTCTGTCTGCAGACGAAAGGTGACAGAGTCTATGCTATTGATTATGATGAAAAAGCAGTCGAATTGACTAAAAAAAACCTTCTAAGGTTCGGAGTGGAAGCTGAAATAGTTTTATCCAAGGCTCAGGATGTTTTGCCATTACTTCCACAGGTCGACGCGGTAATAATTGGTGGTACATGGGGAGACACTGAAGAGATAATACGGCTAGGCATAGATAGATTAAAGAAAGGTGGTAGAATAGTAATTGATACTATTCTGATTGAAACAATGTACAAGGCAATAACTACAATTAACGAAGCAAACTTAAATGAAATTGATATTACCCAAGTCATAATTGCGAAAGCAAAAAAAGTAACGACAGGTACAATGATGATAGCGAGAAATCCGATAATAATGATCTCGGCTACAAAGACCTGATTACAATAATTACACTATATTAGAAATACGCAAGAACACTGTCTATCTAGAAGATAACCCGTTGCTTAGAATGAGGTCCTTGTAAAAAGTTCGAGATAAATTTATCACAGATAAGATGATGATAATTTATCAAAAGGAAAATACTTACTGGTTTGAAAATATAGGTTCAACAGTAAAATATGTTTGAAACTTGATGGCTCATTTTTCCTCAATATATGAAACAAGCCAACAACAGATCCGCCACTTCCATTTGAAGTATACTGTACTTGGAAATGCAGCTCAAACTGCAAAATACCAAGGCGAAGCTTTATGCATTTCCAATATTCAGGACATTTTTCATATTACCATTCATGTCATTATAAGATTTGACATATTTACAATAGGGCCAACATATCAGGACAAGAGACACATTCAAAGAGGAAATTTGCAAAATATGAGAGTTAAGATAGAGACAGAGGTCATTTTCAATATTCCTGCCTCAAATGTACATCAAGCTTCATGGAAAGGCAAATCAGATAGCAGATCCTTGTGTAATAACCGGATCTTTTGCTATTAGTCATATCTAGTTGGATAAATTCTTTGTGGATCTGGTATTGACAAGTCAGATCCGGGAACAAATGTAAAAGGGGGCACATTGTGATAGCATTTTGTAAAGGCAATCACTCAGGTTAACCGCTAAATAATGAATTTAAAAACCTTTTGAATCTTTCAATTTAAATAACTCTCAATTTAAAAACTACAAGAATGAAACTATTCTGCGTGGGATGTGGACCGGGTGATCCTGAACTTCTCACAATAAAGGCCGTAGATCTAATCAAAAATGCAGAGGTAATTTTTGCACCAACTGCGAGAGAGGGTAAACCTAGTATTGCTCTTTCTGTCATAAAAAAATACTTGCATAAGTCAACCAAGACTATTAGTTTGATATTTCCAATGCTAAAAGATACAGAATCTTTAAAAAATTACTGGAAAATGAATGCCAACGAAATCGCCAATGCAGTTAACTCTGGTAAAAAAGTAGTCTATTTGACAATTGGGGATCCGTCAATTTATAGCACGTGGATATATATTCACAGAGAGTTAAAAAAGAATCATAAAGATATTGAAATTGATATTGTGCCTGGTGTTGCATCTTTATTTGCGTTTGCTGCACAGGCAAAAATGAGCCTTGCAGAAGGAGACGAAACCCTTGCAATAGTTCCTGCATGTTATGATCTGGATAGAGTCAAAAAAACTTCAAATGTCTCTGATACTGTTGTCTTTCTTAAGGATGGCCGATACTTCGATAACATAATCGAGAGCCTTGCTGACGCAGGCTTTACAGCAGATTCAATGATTGCGATTGCACAAGATGTAGCAGTAGAAGGAGAAATAATAAAAATGAGTAAACTAAGTGATTTGCGTGGAGTAAAAGGTCCAACAGAAAAGTACTTCTCCATAATGGTGGCAAAGAAAAAAATTGGTAGAAAATAATATAGTTTATTTTGTAGGTTCTGGTCCTGGTGATCCTGAGCTTATTACACTTAAAGCCAAAAAGTTAGTAGAACAAGCAGACATCATAATTTATTCAGGCTCGCTTCTAAATCCAAAGATATTGGAATATGCAAAAAAGAGTGCCCAGTTTTATGACGCTGCGTTGCTAGACAGAGAAAAAATTTATCATATTCTAAGAAATTCAACAAAAGACGGCAAACTTGCTATTCGATTCCATGATGGAGATCCTGGACTTTTTAGCACGATTAGAGAACAAATTGACAAGCTTGAAAAGGATGGATTACAATGTAAAGTAGTTCCGGGAATAACGGCAATTCTTGGAGCAGCTGCTGCCATGAATTTAGAATTAACTTTGCCAGGTAATACTCAAACATTAATAATAACAAGAGCAGAGTTTAGAACTCCAGTGCCAGATAGAGAAAAAATTTCCGAACTAGCAAAACATGGTGCCACAATGGCTTTTTATCTCAGTGTTCATTTGATAGCAGATGTTGTAGAGCAACTTTTGAAAGGCGGAGTTTATACCAAAGAAACACCTACAGCAATTGTCTATAGGGCAACTTGGGAAGATCAAAAGATAATCAGCGGCACACTTGGTGATATTGTAAAGAAAACTAAAGAATCCAAGATAATTAAAACTGCCCTGATAATTGTCGGAGATACAATAGCGCCAAAAAAGTATGAATTTTCAAAAGTTTATGATGCAGGATTTACGCATGGTTACAGAAGAGCAAAATAGCAGAAGGGATGAAATTATTATCACTACTGTTACAACCATGCCATGCCATCAGTATTTGTTTCAGAATTAAACTGACGCCAAGACATAAATTGATAACTATTGAGTGACTTCATTCAAAAGTCCACATGAGGTGACACATCGATTTTGTACTATATGAGATTACTCTTCGTTTTGGGTCTATATGAATCCAAATATTCAAACTCCACTAAAAACTTCTATAAACCAGTCAATTAGAATAGAATGTAAAAAAGATTAAAAAATAAATAAAATCTACGCTGGACAGCCTTCCATTTTCTGTATATAATAACCCTTTGTTGTAATATCTTTTTCAACCATAGGCGGCGCTTCTTGAATATGACAAAACTGGCACTCTTCCTGGCTCATTTTCTGCGTCTCTTGGCCTGCACTCGCAAGGTACTCTTTGCCATACTGAATTGCCTTTTCATGTGGAGTAGTTGCTTCTACAACCACATCGAAATGCATAACCTTGCCATCTTTCTTCGTTACATATGTATCATAAACTGCACATTCCATATTAATAATTTCTATCGTTGCTATATTTATTCTATGTCTTAGGTTACTTTGAATAATAGAAGTTACATGTATTTTTAGGCAGTTATAATATGCAGTTCACTCGGTATTATAATAACTCTTTCTTCACCTAAACGAAAGATGGAATAATTATTAAATGTAGCTAAACACTATAAGTCGGCTATCTGTTATTATTACAGAATATTCGATGTTGATAAAAAAGTATTGAAAAACTCAATATCAAAGAATACTAAAGAAACATTATAAGGTGCTGATCACATGGCAAATTCATTACTGGTTTACATCTGCATTTGTCACATTGATATCACCATGAGCAATTTTGGTGGTAAAACACAGCACTTGAAAAGACCTGGGAAAAGAATGTTATATATATATATATATATTTCATGTGGACAATAACACAAATTCCTGATTATTATTATTAATATCTTGTAAACATAGAATAAATACTTATATTTATACTCACATGATTTTATGCCCTAATGCAACTTTCTGAAGATGAAGAGAGTGCACTGAAAGGCGGATATGGCGAAACTATTGCATCTGCATATAGAATTTTACTTGCAATAGGTGAAGCTACCGAAGCAAAAAAATTAGTCCCAATAAAATGGGCACATGTATCAGGCATAAATTACAATACTATTGGTGATGCAGGTGTCGAATTTCTTGAAAAGTTCAGCAGCGGTGCCAAGGTTTCAGTAAAAACTACAATAAATCCAATGGGTTTTGACAGAAATAAACCTAATAATCTGTCTGAAAATTTTGTCAGACAACAGATGAGGATAGTAAAATCATATGAGATAATGGGTACAACTCCTTCATTTACATGCATTCCCTATGAGATATTTGATATTCCAAAAAAAGGGAGTGCCGTAAGTTTTGCAGAAAGTAATGCGGCGGTTTTTTCAAACTCAGTGTTGGGCCTGTCAACAAACAAAGAAAGTGCTCTGAGTGCGTTGGCTAGTTCAGTGACTGGAAAAGCACCTTATTCTGATCTTCGAATAGAAGAATTCAGATATCCTAAAGTGACCATTAGGCCAGAATTCAAACTTGTATCAGAATTGGATTATGGATTTCTTGGTTATTTTGCAGGAAAAGTAGTACAGGACAATTGTGTTGCATTTGATGGTATTACAGAAAATCCAGATATGATAAAGCTAAAATCTCTTTCAGCAGCCATTGGCACAACGGGCTCCTGTGGAATGTTTACATTGGGAAAATTTAATGAAGAAGTAATTTCATTTGGTAAGGAAGAAGTTAATGCAATCAAAGATGAGCTTAACACTGCTGACGATGGAAATTTCATTATCCTTGGGAGTCCACAACTCGGTATATACGAGCTAAATTTACTTGCAGACCTACTTGAAGGTAAAAAGTTTTCAAAACATTGTATGATTTTCTGTGCCAGGGCAATTTATAATAGTGCTACACAGATTGGTTTGACTGATAAGATAGAAAGAGCAGGTTGCGAGTTCATGTGTGATTCTTGCACTTGTCTTACCCCCTTAGTTACTAGAAATGATGTTGATTCAGTAATTACAAATAGCGTTAAGGGTGCTTACTATCTTAATCACTCTAACAAAATAGGAGTAGCTCTAAGAGATTTCAAAACAATTGTGAAGGAGTATACGAATTAGATATGAGTTTGAAAATTAACTGTCGAAAGATCGTAGGAGGGAATGCCAGAGGAAAAGCACTTGTTACAAAGCAGACAATTAACTTTCTTGCAATGGTAGATACAAAACGAGGTGCTATCAACGATCGAAACCACGAATTGTTTGGCAAAGATATGAAAGATATTGTTTTGATCTTTCCAAACGCTGTAGGAAGCAGCGTCGGCGCATATACTATATACTCCTTGAAAGTAAATGGAGTAGCGCCTGTAGCAATTGTAAGTATTAACAAGGCAGATATAATAACAGCCTCCGGTTGTGCGATTTCAAATATTCCTTTTGTCGATATGTTAGAAACATCAATATCTTTCTTAAAATCAGGATTGGAAATCAGCGTTGATGCAGATAAGCAAATAATAATAATATAAACAGTTTAATTTTGGAATATCAAGAATATTTTATCTCGGTGCACGGCATTTGATGGGCGAACCGACCGCTTCTTGATAGCGGAATGACGATCAAAGTCCTTGCACCGAGAAATTTTTTGATAAGAGATTCTTTGTAATTAATGTGCACACGCTGGAGACGTTGGATCTATGATGTTGGTTGCATTTGGACACCAGGTTCAGTAAGTTACACTGATACCTAAAGTTGGTTAGCATAGTGAAAGGGTTTAATATCCTAATAATCGCATTGGTAATGATTTGGAACAAAAAGCATCTTCTGTTGAAGATATTATTAATGCATTAGCTGAACTTGAAAAAGATATGGATAATCTTAATTATAGGGTGGAGGAAATGAGAAAACGTATCATCGTTTATTCTGATGAGCAAGTTGAAAAGTTGAAACAACAGATAATTATTATTGCTAACGAGGAAGCAAAAAAAATCGTTGATAGGGCAAAGACAGAAGCTGAAATCGAATCATCCATGATTGTTAAAGAAGCTGATAGCCGCGTTGGAGATATTAAAAAAAATATTGATTCCTCGTATTCCAGAGCAGTAGAGAGCATTGTCAAAATAATTCTGGGCGACACTATTACTTCTAACATACAACAAACTATGCACGATGATGCTTCAAAAGATACTGAAGCGACTCGAAAGAAAGTAAAGAAATATACCTCGGAAGGAAAGTCAACAGGAGGCTAAGTTTAAGTGAAAATTGAACAAAGCAAGCATGTTGTGTTTCCTGTTGAAAAAGAAAAATGTTATTTAACTATTTTTGGCTCTGATAATTCTAGACTTATACCGGGACAGATATATATATATATATTAGAAATACGTTTATGTGTAGATATTATGCTAGATTGCAAAGGTAATCACTGCAGATCAATTCCTTTCCGGTACTCATAATCGCATAAAGTAATTCATTCGATCTAATATCCTATAAATCTCTGCTATTTGGGAGGATTCTGTATGTTGCAACCTAAATATTCAACATTGGTGCTAATATGTATGTTCCAAACCCGATAATTTTTTGGATTATATCTAACCAGTAATTGATCCATAAGGTTTAATAATAATTTTTGCACAAACTTAAACTGATGAAACGCCCCTGATAAGGGAGCTTTTCCAACATAGAGTTACTGTAGCTACTGTTCATGGTCGTCCATATTATAAAATCACAAATGCACTGAAGTTGATGGATTTACGGTTTGAGTCGTTATCTCCAGAACAGGCAGCATCCTCTAATGCCAAGATCATTATCACTACAAAAGATGAGGCAGAAATTGTCAGAAGAAAAGATGTTCTGCTAGATACTGAACTGGATATGTATCCTATCCTTTTAAAGGCAAAAATTTTGCGTAACATTATGGGATCTTCTCACGATGATCAACTTACAATAGGAATTGACCCCGGTACTAGAATAGGTATATCTGTAATTTATCTTCACAATGAGATCGAGAGTACCGTAGAATCATCGCTTGATTCAACGATACAACTGGTATCTGTTTTGTTATCTGGAATAAGGTCAAAAAAGAAGGTTGTAAGAATTGGTGATGGTAATATTGACATGGCAAAACGGATTGCATGGATGACAAAAGCAAGGTTCAAGGATTTGGTTAATATTGAGATTGTAAATGAACACGGAACATCTTTACCACAAAATACAGATACAAATAGGCGGGGAGCCAGAGATAGATCGTCAGCGAGAAAGATTGCTCTTAGAAGGGGAAGACCCTTAAATCCATCTTTAGATAATATTGGTAATCTATTTTCTTGATTCTCGGCTTCTATGGTTTTGCTGCTGCAAGAACTGTCAATATTTGTATTTTATTTCTGTGTTCAATGAAACTTTTCGAGGTTTTATTGCTAGATATGAGTAGTATTTTAGTAATTTTATCATTTTATTAATAAAATATTTGTATAAATTTAAATAGTAATTATGTTATACTTTAATCCGGGTATATTTACGAAGGAAGGAAGTAAATGACTTGTAAAGGTATATGTATACGTCACAAGGCACAAAAGCCAGTCGGTTCTGGGCGCTATGCTAGTGGACAGAAACGCTGTCAAATATGCGAATTATTTA
>Ga0182008_10002422_pt1 | contig 11708 bp, 10 predicted proteins | sample Sormic07211129_1_FD_120482 | JGI IMG/M metagenome (GOLD analysis project Ga0182008, IMG submission 120482) | Rhizosphere microbial communities from Sorghum bicolor, Mead, Nebraska, USA - 072115-129_1 metaG | ecosystem: Host-associated > Plants > Roots > Rhizosphere | place: USA: Nebraska...
CCCGAGAACTGCGGCTACTGCCCGCAGTCGGCCGAGTTCGACACCGGCGTGAAGGCGCAGAAGCTCATGGAAGTCGACGAGGTGGTGCGCGCCGCGCAGGCCGCCAAGGACGCCGGCGCCACGCGCTTCTGCATGGGCGCCGCATGGCGGGCGCCGAAAGACCGCGACGTCGAGAAGGTGGCGGTGCTGGTCGAGGCCGTGAAGGGGCTGGGCCTGCAGACCTGCGCCACGCTCGGCATGCTGGAGCCGCACCACGCGCACCAGCTCAAGGCCGCGGGCCTGGACTACTACAACCACAACCTCGACACCGCGCCCGAGTACTACACCGACGTGGTCGACACGCGCACCTACCAGGACCGGCTCGACACCCTGGCCCATGTGCGCAGCGCCGGCATCAGCGTATGCTGCGGCGGCATCGTCGGCATGGGCGAGGCGCCGGTGCACCGCGCGGGGCTGATCGCGCAGCTGGCCAACCTGAGTCCGTACCCCGAGTCGGTGCCGATCAACAGCCTGGTGCGCGTGCCCGGCACGCCGCTGGCCGATTCGGAGCCGGTCGATCCGTTCGACTTCGTGCGCATGATCGCAGTGGCCCGCATCACCATGCCGACCGCGCGCGTGCGGCTCTCGGCCGGGCGCCAGCAGATGGGCGATGCGGTGCAGGCGCTGTGCTTCATGGCCGGCGCGAATTCGATCTTCTACGGCGACAAGCTGCTGGTTACCGGCAACCCCGACGTCGAGGCCGACACGGTGCTGCTGCGCAAGCTCGGGCTCAATGCGCGGCAGGTGCAGGAGCAGCCGGAAGGCTGCGCGGCATGAGCACCAACGCACGACCCTTCAAGGTGCTGGGCATCCAGCAGATCGCCATCGGCGGCACGGACAAGCTGCGGCTGCAGAAGCTCTGGGTCGACATGCTGGGGCTCGAAGTCACGGGCACCTTCAAGAGCGAGCGCGAGAATGTCGACGAAGACATCTGCGCGATGGGCGCGGGGCCGTTCAAGGTCGAGGTCGACCTCATGCAGCCGTTGGACCCCGAGAAGAAGCCCGCCGTCCACACCACGCCGCTCAACCACGTGGGCCTGTGGATCGACGACCTGCCCAGGGCCGTCGAGTGGCTCACGGCGCAGGGCGTTCGCTTTGCGCCCGGCGGCATCCGCAAGGGCGCGGCCGGCTTCGACATCTGCTTCCTGCATCCGAAGGCGAGCGACGAGTTTCCGATCGCGGGCGAGGGCGTGCTGATCGAGATGGTGCAGGCGCCACCCGAGGTGGTGGCAGCCTTCAGCGCGCTGGCCGCTACGCGTTGAGTACTTTCTTGATCGGCGGCCTGACGTCCGAACGCTGAGGCGGCAGCATCGGCTGGTGCTCGCGCGCCGGGTTCAGGATGATCGAGGTCGCCGTCTCGGTGAGGATGCAGAACTTGGTGACTACCGCATCGAGGTGGCTCACGTCGATCACCGCGATCTCGAGGATCCAGCTGTCGTCGCCGGTCACGTTGTAGGCATTGACGCATTCGGGCGTCTGCTGCACCAGCTCGACCACACGCGCGTAGTCGGCGCGGCCCACGCGGATGATCGCGCGGATGCCGTAGCCGAGCTTGCTTAGATTTACCGTCGCGCGGTAGCCGCTGATGACGCCTGCCGCTTCGAGCTTCTTTACGCGCTCGGTCACGGCGGGCTGGCTCAGGTGCACGCGGCGGCCCAGTTCTGCCATGGTCAGGCGCGCGTCGTTCTGCAGTTCGGCGAGGATGCGGGTGTCGTGGGCGTCCAGGGCGGGGTTCAAGGAAAAGTCCATGCAACTCCTTTAAATCGACGGTTTGGCGAGGGCAGAACCATGAATCTCGCATGGCTGCCGGGGGATCGCTTTCATACCATGACCGGCATCTCACACCAAGAAGAAACACTCTCCACATGCCGACCCTCGCTTCTCCCGCCCAAGCTGCACCCATTGCCGCGCGCCCTCGGCTGCCGCCGCTGCTGTGGCTCTGCCTCGCCGCCACGTGGATGGTCTGGGGCTCGACCTACCTCGCGATCAAGTACGCCCTGATCAGTTTTCCGCCGTTTCTGCAGATGGGCTCGCGCTTCCTGCTCGCGGGCGCGCTGCTGGCGCTCTGGATGCGCTGGCGCGGCGCGCCGTGGCCATCGCTCGCGCAGTGGCGCAATGCCTTCGTCGTCGGCGCGCTGATGCTCGGCGGTGGCATGGGCGGCACGGCGAATGCCGAGGTGTCGATCGGCTCGGGGCTGGTGGTGGCGTTCATCGCGGTGATCCCGCTGCTGATTGCGCTGATGAACCTGATCTGGGGCGTGAGGCCGTCGCGGCTGGAGGCCGCTGGCATCGCGCTCGGCCTCGTCGGCGTGCTGATGCTGACGCAGGGCAGCGGTTTCCGTTCCTCGCCCGAGGGGCTGATCGCCATCTGCATCGCCTGCGTCTGCTGGTCGCTGGGCAGTGTGCTGAGCCAGCGCAGCCTGCTGCTGGCGCCCGGCGCGATGGGCTTTGCGAGCGAGATGCTTTGCGGCGGCCTGGTGCTGATGGGGCTTGCCGCGATGTCCGGCGAAACGATGAGCTGGCCGCTGCAGCCCGAAGCGGTCGCCGCGTGGATCTACCTCGTGGTGTTCGGTTCGTTGATTGCCTTCAACGCCTACATGGTGCTGCTCGCGAAGGCGCCTGCTGCGCTGGCCGCGAGCTACACCTTCGTCAATCCGGTGATCGCGATGCTGCTGGGCGTGTGGATCGCCAACGAGACGGTCACTCGCTTCGAGTGGTACGCCGTGGCCGTCGTCTTGGCTGGTGTGCTGCTGATGCTCTTCAAGCGAAGAGCATGAAACTCGATTTCCGGTAACACCGCGGAACCGGCTTTGCCGGGCCGCAGGTGTTGCCCCCGGAAGGGGGGTGGCGGAGCGACACGAAGTGCGCGAAGCCTGGGGGAGAGCTTTGCTATGCGCCGGGGCGGCGCCACACCGCAAGCGTAGCCGCGAGCAGCCACATGCCGGCTGCGCAACTGCGGTTCATGGCCTTGAGGCCGCGCTGCGAGAGAAAGCGCACGGCCTGCGTGCCGGCCGACGCATAGGCCAGCATCACGCAGGTGTCGAGTGCGACGAACACCGTGCCCAGCAGCAGGTACTGCGGGCCTTGCGGTTTCGCGATGTCGATGAACTGCGGCAGGAAGGCGGCGAAGAACAGCACCGTCTTCGGATTCGACAATGCCACCGCGAGGCTGCGCATCAGTGCCACGCGGCCCTGTGGCCGGACCTCGAGCGGCGACTTGGCCAGCGCCGTGCCGAGGTCGGCGGCCTCGCTGCGCCAGAGCTTGATGCCCAGCCACACGAGGTACGCCACGCCGGCGATGCGGATCGCGTTGAAGAGCCACTCCGAAGCCGCGAGCAGCGAGCCCAGCCCGAGCGCGACGACGGCGATCAGCGTGACGCTGCCGAGCGACGCGCCGGCAATCCCCCAGCTTGCACGGCGCATGCCGCCTTCGATGCCGTTGGACAGCGCCAGCAGCATCGTCGGCCCCGGAATCAGGGCCAACGCGAGCGAGGCGACGACGTAGATGAGCAGGGTGTCGAGTGTCATGGCTTGGTGGTGGTGGTCGGCGGGCGTTGTCGTTGTTGCGAGGCGGCGCGGGCACGCGCCAGTGCGGCTTCGACGATGGCGCGCTTGCGGGCGCCGGCGTCTTGCAGGGCTTCGGGCTCGGGCGCCTTGTCGGCCAGCCGCGCGTCGGTGTTGCGGTGCCGGCCATGCACCTCGTAGCGGCGCCGCGCGCTGGCAGCCTGTTCAGTCGACCAGGCCTGCCAGCCACTGAGGCCGGGCGTCTCGACTTCGAGCGCGATGCAGTCGACGGGGCAGACCGGAATGCACAGCTCGCAGCCCGTGCAGTGGGCTTCGATCACGGTGTGCATCCGCTTGTTGATGCCGACGATGGCGTCGGTGGGGCAGGCATCGAGGCACAGCGTGCAGCCGATACACCAGGCTTCGTCGATGACCGCCATGGCGCGCGGGCCTTCGGTGCCGAATTGGGCATCGAGGGGAAGGGCGGCGCGGCCGGTGAGTTGCGCGAGCCGCTCGATGCCTTCGGCACCGCCCGGCGGGCACTGGTTGATACCGGCCTCGCCGCCGGCCACGGCCTGGGCGTAGCTTGCGCAATCCGGGTAGCCGCACCGCGTGCACTGCGTTTGAGGCAGCGCGTCGTTGATGCGTGCGGCGAGCCCGTCCATGGGGTGAAGCTGCGCGCGCTTCAGCGCGCAGTCGGCCTTTTCTTCACGGCCACGCTCGCGGCCTTCTTCACTGGAACTTTCTTGGCCGCGACGGCGGCTGCCTTGCGCTCCGGCTTGATCGTGTCCTCTGCTGCGAGGCCGCCACGGTTGCCGGCACGGCTTTGCGGCTGGTCGTTGGCCGCGATGAACTTCAGCACCTTCGGATAGACCAGTTCGCGCCAGCGGCGGCCGCTGAAGATGCCGTAGTGGCCTGCGCCCTTGACTTCGTAGTGCTCGCGCTTGTCGTCGGCGATGCCGGTGCACAGGCTGTGCGCGGCTTCGGTCTGGCCCGAGCCCGAGATGTCGTCGAGTTCGCCTTCGATCGTGAGCAGGGCGGTGGAATGGATGTCCTGCGGATGCACGCGCTCCACCTGGCCCTTGGGGTTCTTGACGTCCCAGGTGCCATTGACCAGGTTGAACTCCTGGAACACGGTGCGAATGGTCTCGAGGTAGTAATCGGCGTCCATGTCGAGCACGGCGTTGTACTCGTCGTAGAACTTGCGGTGCGCCTCGGCACTGGCGTCGTCGCCCTTGATCAGGTCCTTGAAGTAGTCGTAGTGGCTGCTGGCGTGGCGGTCGGGGTTCATTGCCACGAAGCCAGTGTGCTGCAGGAAGCCGGGATAGACCTTGCGGCCTGCGCCGGGGAAGCCCTGCGGTACGCGATAGATCACGTTGTTCTCGAACCACTCGAAGCTCTTGTTCATCGCGAGGTTGTTGACCGCGGTGGGCGACTTGCGCGCATCGATGGGCCCGCCCATCATGGTCATGGTCAGCGGCAGCTGTTCGCCGCGGCTGGCCATCAGCGACACGGCAGCCAGCACCGGCACGGTCGGCTGGCACACGCTCACCACGTGGCAGTTGCCATATTCGGCCTGCAGGCGGCGGATGAACTCCTGCACGTAGTTGATGTAGTCATCGAGGTGGAACTCGCCTTCCGACAGCGGCACGAGGCGCGCGTTCTTCCAGTCGGTGATGTAGACCTTGTGGTCCTGCAGCATGGTGCGTACGGTGTCGCGCAACAGCGTGGAGTAATGGCCCGACAGCGGCGCCACGATCAGCACCACGGGCTGGCTCTTGAGCGTCTTGAGAATGTGCGGTTCGTCGGTGAAGCGCTTGAAGCGGCGCAGCTCGCAGAACGGCTTGTCGAGCTCGACGGCCTCCTGGATCACCACATCTTCACCGTCGACCTTCACCGACTTGATGTTGAACTCGGGCTTCTCGTAGTCCTTGCCGAGCCGGTAGAGCAGGTCGTAGCCGGCGGCCATGCGCTGGGCCATGGGCACCTGGCCCCACACGGCGCCCTGGCCGTAGAGCTTGGAGGCCGCCTGGGCGAAGTCCGAGAAGGGCTCCATCAAGGAACGCTGGGCTTCGTAGAGTTGGTAGAGCATCGCTGGTGTAGGAGTGGAATGTTGCGGTGCAATATATATCAGCGCCGTCGGCAAGGTGCAGGGGGCCTTACCCCTACGTAGATCCCCCCGCCGGGACCAATTTCACCAAATGTGAAGGAATTGTCGTGAAACGAATTCCCTCACACTGGCTGACCGTCAGATGACCTTGGCAATCGACGCGCAGACGTAGTCGATGTTCTTGCTGTTGAGCGCGGCCACGCACATGCGGCCGGTGTCGGTGCCGTACACGCCGAACTCATTGCGCAGGCGCACCATCTGGTCCTTGGTCAGGCCCGAGTAGCTGAACATGCCGATCTGCGTGGTGATGAAGCTCATGTCCTGTTTCACGCCGGCAGCCTTGAGGCCGTCGACCAGCTTCTGGCGCATGGCCTTGATGCGCACGCGCATCTCGCCGAGCTCCTTTTCCCAGAGGGCGCGCAGCTCGGCGTTGTTGAGCACTGCCGCCACCACGGCGCCGCCGTGCGTGGGCGGGTTGCTGTAGTTGGTGCGGATGGCGATCTTGAGCTGCGACAGCACGCGGCCCGCTTCTTCCTTGCTTTCGCACAGCACCGACAGGGCGCCCACGCGTTCGCCGTACAGGCTGAAGCTCTTCGAGAACGATGTCGACACGAAGAAGGTCAGGCCGGCATCGACGAACTTGGCGACGGCCGCGCCGTCTTCCTTCAGGCCGTAGCCGAAGCCCTGGTAGGCCATGTCGAGGAAGGGCACGAGGCCCTTGGCCTTGACGGCGGCGACCACCTGGTCCCACTGGGCCGAGGTGATGTCGTAGCCGGTCGGGTTGTGGCAGCAGGCATGCAGCACGACGATGGTGCCGGCCGGCGCCGCGTTCAGGGCGGCCAGCATGCCGTCGAAGTTGATGCCGCGCGTGGCTGCGTCGTAGTAGGGGTAGCTTTCGACTTCGAAGCCCGCGTTGGTGAACAGCGCGCGGTGGTTTTCCCAGCTCGGGTCGCTGATCAGCACCTTGGCGTTCGGGTTGAGCTTCTTCAGGAAGTCGGCGCCGACCTTGAGGCCGCCGGTGCCGCCGATGGCCTGGATGGTGGCGACGCGGCCCGAGGTGACGGGTTCGCTGTCGGCGCCGAAGACCAGCGCCTTCACGGCGTTGTCGTACGCGGCAATGCCGTCGATCGGGAGATAACCGCGCGCCGTGGGCGCTTTCATCATGTTCTGCTCGGCCGCCTGCACGCACTGGAGCAGCGGCAGCTTGCCGTTGTCGTCGTAATAGACGCCGACGCCGAGATTGACCTTGCTGGGGTTGGTATCGGCTGCAAATTGCTCGTTGAGGCCGAGGATCGGGTCGCGCGGTGCCATTTCGACCGCGGTGAACATAGACATGGAAAGGTCCTTTGGGATGAAAGCTGCGCTGTAACCGGAGGAGGCTTTATCCTTTCCGGTTGCCTTGAATTTTACCGGCGCGAGCGCCACCTGTCGGGAACAGCCATGCCAGAGAACAACGAAGCCATAGCAGACCTGAAGAAACTGGACCCGATCGGCCCGGCGAAACAGGGGGAATTCGTCCGCTATCCGGGCTCGCCCTTCGAGCTTTTCCAGCCCTATCCGCCGGCCGGCGACCAGCCGACGGCCATCGAGGGGCTGGTCGAGGGCGTGATCGACGGCGAGGTGTTCCAGACCCTGCTGGGCGTGACCGGCTCCGGCAAGACCTACACCATGGCCAACGTGATCGCCCGGCTGGGCCGCCCGGCCATCGTGTTCGCGCCCAACAAGACGCTGGCGGCGCAGCTCTACAGCGAATTCCGCGAGTTCTTCCCGAAGAACGCCGTCGAGTACTTCGTCAGCTACTACGACTACTACCAGCCCGAGGCCTACGTGCCGCAGCGCGACCTGTTCATCGAGAAAGACTCGTCCATCAACGAGCACATCGAGCAGATGCGGCTGTCGGCCACCAAGAGCGTGCTGGAGCGGCGCGACACGGTGATCGTGGCCACGGTAAGCGCCATCTATGGCATCGGCACGCCCGAGGACTACATGGAGATGCGGCTGATTGCCCGCGTCGGCGACAAGGTCGGCCAGCGCGACCTGATCTCGCGGCTGATCCGCATGCAGTACCTGCGCAACGAGCAGGACTTCGCCCGGGGCACCTTCCGCGTGCGGGGCGACACCATCGACGTGTTTCCGGCCGAGCACAGCGAACTGGCGATCCGCTTCGAACTGTTCGACGACGAGATCGAGTCGCTGCAGCTCTTCGACCCGCTGACGGGGCGCATCCGGCAGAAGGTGCCGCGCTTCACCGTGTATCCGTCGAGCCACTACGTGACGCCGCGCGACAAGGTCATGGCGGCGGTGGAAACCATCAAGATCGAGCTGGGCGAACGGCTCAAGGAACTGGTAGGCGCGGGCAAGCTGGTCGAGGCGCAGCGGCTGGAGCAGCGCACCCGCTTCGACCTCGAAATGCTCGCCGAAATCGGCCACTGCAAGGGCATCGAGAACTACACCCGCCACCTCTCGGGCGCTGCGCCGGGTGAGCCGCCGGCCACGCTGACCGACTATCTGCCGAAGGACGCGCTGATGTTCCTCGACGAGAGCCACCAGATGATCGGCCAGCTCGGCGGCATGTACAACGGCGACCGGGCGCGCAAGACCACGCTGGTCGAATATGGTTTTCGCCTGCCGAGCGCGCTGGACAACCGCCCGCTCAAGCTCGAGGAGTTCGAGACCCGCATGCGCCAGTGCATCTTCGTCTCGGCCACGCCGGCGCAGTACGAGAAGGACCATGCCGGCAACGTGGTCGAACAGCTGGTCAGGCCCACCGGGCTGATCGACCCCGAAGTCGAGGTGCGGCCCGCCACGCACCAGGTGGACGACGTGCTGGGCGAGATCCGCATCCGCGTCGAGAAGAACGAGCGCGTGCTCATCACCACGCTGACCAAGCGCATGGCCGAGCAGCTGACCGATTACCTGGGCGACAACGGCGTGAAGGTGCGCTACCTGCACAGCGACGTGGACACCGTCGAGCGGGTGGAAATCCTGCGCGATCTGCGCCTGGGCACTTTCGACGTGCTGGTGGGCATCAACCTGCTGCGCGAGGGGCTCGACATTCCCGAGGTTTCGCTGGTGGCGATCCTCGATGCCGACAAGGAGGGCTTCCTGCGCGCCGAACGTTCGCTGATCCAGACCATTGGACGGGCGGCGCGGAACCTGAATGGCAAGGCCATCCTGTACGCCGACCGGATGACCGATTCGATGAGGAAGGCCATCGACGAAACCGAGCGCCGCCGCGCCAGGCAGATCGCCCACAACGAAGCCAATGGCATTACGCCGCGCAGCATCGTCAAGCAGGTGCGCGACCTGATCGACGGCGTCTACAGCGAGAAGACCGGCAAGGAAATGGCCAAGCTCGACCTGGAACGCGCCAAGGTCGAAGACATGAGCGAGAAGGACGTCGCCCGGGAAATCAAGCGGCTTGAAAAGCAGATGCTGGAACACGCCCGCAACCTCGAATTCGAGAAGGCGGCCCGGGTGCGCGACCAACTGGCGCTGCTGCGGGAGCAGGCATTCGGGGCGTCGGGCGGCGACAACATCGCGATCCTGCCGCAGTAGGCGGACCGCGCTAGTTCGGAGGTTCGCATTCTTCAAGCGAACCGCGCTGGGGTTTACCCCAGCGCGGTTCAGGGCCTTCTGCTATACTTGACCGAAATACTCAACAACAAAAAAAGAACTTCGCGATGAAGGACCGACTCCCACCGGCTGGTTCACCAGCGTCAGGGATCGGACAGGGCGGAGACGAAGTCACCGCGGTCCAGGCCACGGTGTCATTTCAACGGTAAGCACTTGAAGGAGCTTGCGATGCGTCTCACTACCAAAGGCCGTTTTGCGGTCACAGCAATGATCGATCTGGCGTTGCGTCAGAACACCGGTCCGGTCACGCTGGCTGCGATCAGCCAGCGGCAGCAGATTTCGCTGTCGTACCTCGAGCAGCTGTTCGGCAAGCTGCGCCGCCACGAGCTGGTCGAGTCGACCCGCGGCCCCGGCGGCGGCTACAGCCTCGGTCGCAAGGCTGCGGATATCACCGTGGCCGACATCATTGTTTCCGTCGATGAGCCTATCGATGCCACCCAGTGCGGCGGCAAGGAAAACTGCCTGGGCGAAGCCGGCCGCTGCATGACGCACGAACTCTGGGCCTCGCTGAACCAGCGCATGGTCGAGTTCCTTGATTCCGTCACCTTGCAGAAGCTGGTCGACGACCAGATCGCCAAGGGCGTGCAGATCGAGAACAAGCCGGTCGTCAAGCGTGCCATCTCGGCGCAGCCGGTGGTCAAGCCGATTCGCGTGAATGCGCCGAATTCGGTGTTCGCCCTCGGCAACGCCTTCGCCAAGTCCTGAGACCTGATTTCCGGCGGCGCCTCCGGGCGCCGGCACGAGCAGCCCAGATCAAGAAACAACCCCCCGCCAGCACGAGCCAGCCATGGACGTAACTCCTCATTTCCCGATCTATCTCGATTACGGCGCGACCACGCCGGTCGACCCGCGTGTGGTCGACGCCATGATTCCCTGGTTGCGCGAACACTTCGGCAATCCGGCATCGCGCAGCCATGCCTGGGGTTGGGAGGCTGAAGAAGCGGTCGAGAAAGCGCGCGGCCAAGTGGCTGAGCTGATCAACGCAGATCCCCGCGAAATCGTGTGGACCTCGGGTGCGACCGAGTCGATCAATCTCGCGCTCAAGGGTGCGGCCCACTTCTACAAGGGCAAGGGCAAGCACCTGATCACGCTGAAGACCGAGCACAAGGCCGTGCTCGATACCATGCGTGAACTGGAGCGCCAGGGCTTCGAGGTCACCTACCTCGACGTCGAGGAAAACGGCCTCGTCGACCTCGAGAAGTTCAAGGCGGCCATTCGTCCCGACACCATCCTGGCCAGCGTGCTGTTCGTGAACAACGAGATCGGCGTGATCCAGGACGTGGTCGCGCTCGGCAATGCCTGCCGCGAAAAGGGCGTGATCTTCCACGTCGATTCGGCCCAGGCCACCGGCAAGGTCGAGATCGACATCACGAAGCTGCCCATCGACCTGATGAGCCTCGCTTCGCACAAGACCTACGGCCCCAAGGGCATCGGCGCGTTGTACGTGCGCCGCAAGCCGCGCATCCGCCTCGAGGCGCAGATGCACGGCGGCGGCCACGAGCGCGGCATGCGCTCCGGCACCTTGCCCACGCACCAGATCGTCGGCATGGGCGAGGCCTATCGCATCGCCAAGCTCGAGATGAAGGACGACATCGCCCATGCACGCAGCCTGCAAAAGCGCCTGCTCGACGGCCTGAAGGACGTTGAACAGGTGTTCATCAACGGCGACCTCGAGCACCGCGTGCCGCACAACCTGAACATGAGCTTCAACTACGTCGAAGGCGAGTCGCTGATCATGGGCATCAAGGGCCTGGCGGTGTCGTCGGGTTCGGCCTGCACCTCGGCCAGCCTCGAGCCCAGCTACGTGCTGCGCGCCCTGGGCCGCAGCGACGAGCTGGCCCACAGCAGCCTGCGCATGACCATCGGCCGTTTCACGACCGAAGAAGAAATCGACTACGCCATTTCGACCATCAAGCACAACGTTGCCAAGCTGCGCGAGCTGAGCCCCCTGTGGGAGATGTTCCAGGACGGCGTCGACATCAGCACGATCCAGTGGTCGGCCCACTGATACAGGGCAGCCCAAGGCTCCACGATTGAACAAAGTTTGAGAGGTACACCATGGCATATTCTTCCAAGGTCATCGACCACTACGAAAATCCCCGCAACGTCGGCTCCTTCGAAAAGGGCGACGATTCGGTCGGCACCGGCATGGTCGGCGCACCGGCCTGCGGCGACGTGATGAAGCTACAGATCAAGGTCAACCCCGAAACCGGTGTGATCGAAGACGCGCGCTTCAAGACCTACGGCTGTGGCTCGGCCATTGCCTCGTCGTCGCTCGTGACCGAATGGGTCAAGGGCAAGACGCTCGACGAAGCGGCTGCGCTGAAGAACGCGCAGATCGCCGAAGAGCTGGCGCTGCCGCCCGTGAAGATCCACTGCTCCATCCTGGCCGAAGACGCGATCAAGGCCGCCGTGAGCG
>Ga0182008_10002423_pt1 | contig 11708 bp, 12 predicted proteins | sample Sormic07211129_1_FD_120482 | JGI IMG/M metagenome (GOLD analysis project Ga0182008, IMG submission 120482) | Rhizosphere microbial communities from Sorghum bicolor, Mead, Nebraska, USA - 072115-129_1 metaG | ecosystem: Host-associated > Plants > Roots > Rhizosphere | place: USA: Nebraska...
CAATAATTGCGCTTTTTTCCAACTAAGCGCATGAGAACGCATAAGAAAGGGCTGTGAGGAGGGATAAAACTCGCCTGAATGTCGTCAAGCGGTAGAAATATGCGCAAGACTGCCGAAAAAGCCGGCAGTCAGGCAATTAACGAGCGCCGACGATCAATTGATCGAACTTTTTCAGCGCATTGCGCAGCCCGAGGCTTTCCACAGGCCGGTCGGCGTAGACCATCTCGGCCATTTCCAGAATTCCCGATGCGCCGGGCAGAGGCAGATCCTGCTCAAGGATGTGCTTCATGCGCGCCAGGAAAACCCACTGCAGCCATTGATGAAAGTCCAGCGTGTCCACCGAAAACGGCTCGACACTCCTGAGCGCCTCAGGGCTGGGAGGCGTCTCGTCCCACCAGCCCTGCACACGCAATTCCCGCTCGATCAGCAATAACTGTTCGGCAATCGCATGAAAACGCCCATCCATCAGAGGTTGACCTTGGCTTTCTGCCGAGCCTGGGCCGCACCGGCGGCATCACCCTGCGCCGCGCGCGCATCACCGATCAAAGCCCATAGGCTGGCTTGCAGGTCAGGCCGACCATTGGCCAGGCTGAGACCGCGACGCGCGAACTGTTCAGCCTGCGGCGCGTCGCCCTGGGCCATGCGCACCTGCGCCAAGCGATACAGAACCTGAGGCTCACGCGGCGCAACACGTTGCGCACGTTCAAGGCTGGACGATGCGCCATTCAAATCGCCGCCTGCCTGCTGCTGTTGCGCGGTAGTCAGCAAGGCCAGCACCGGCCCGTCCAACTGCTCATCAGCCGACAGGCCACCCGCATTGGAAGACGACGGAATGCCGCTCGGCGACGATGGCATGTTATAGGTGCCCTGATTGACTGGCGCCGTCTGAATCGGCGCGGCATCGATCGGCCCGGAAGTGCTTGGCCCTGGCGTCCACGGCTCAGCGCTGATCGGCGCCGCTGTGGCAGCACCGCCGCCGGGAACCATCACTACCACGCCCGAATCCTGCGGCACCGCTTGGGCCGCGGCCTGCACAGGACGCTTGGTCACGGTCTGGCGGAAGCCGCCATTGGCCGAGATACGGTCGCTATTGGAAACGGCTGTGCTCGAGTCCACCACGGGAATGGAACCGCGCTGCACGCTGGAGCAACCGCTGAGCAAAGCCAGCGCTGTAATAGCTGGAATCCACCACTTGTTCACTTGAAACCCTCTTTGCTTAATTCATCCAGCCCTTGACCCAGTCCATCACCGATTCCGCGTCAGCAGGGGCACCGCCACCGCACGCGGCACCGGGTGGTGGTTCGCTGCCGCGAATATACGGCATCTGCACCGCCCCCGGACAGTTCGCATCGGAGCCCTGGCCGGTGTGTGGATCAATCCAGGCCTGCACAATGTTGTCCGGCTGCGGCATGTTCAACGGAAGCGGGTCGGCCTTGCGCATGAAACTGGTCCAGACCTGCAACGCCCCCGTGGCACCGGTGAACGGCGTCTTGCCATTATCGTCACGGCCCAACCACACGACAGCCAGCACATCCTGTCCAAAACCTGCGAACCAGCTGTCGCGCGAATCGTTACTGGTACCCGTCTTGCCCGCCAACGTCAGATTCGAAGGCAGCACTTTATAGACCGAACTGCCAGTACCTTCGCGCATCACGCGCTGCATAGCGTTCTGGATCAGGTAGATGGAACCCGCGTCGAAACGTTGCTGAATCTGGAACGGGTAGCGCTTGAGCGGCTCACCCTCGGCCGTCAATACGCTGCGAATACCGCGCATCGGCGTGTTGAAGCCACCGTTAGCGAGGGTCTGGTACATGGTTGCAACTTCCATTGGCGTCATGGCGCCGGCGCCCAGCAGGATCGATGGGAACGCCGGGAATTCCCGCTCGATGCCCAGGCGCGCCAGCGTCTTGAGCACGCTCGGCACCCCGACTTCCAAGCCAAGCCGAGACGTGGAGATGTTGTAGGAGTGCGCTAACCCCTGGTACAGGAATACCGTGCCATGGGAACGGCGATCAAAGTTCTGGGGGGTCCAGACCTGGCCATCGGCGCCCTTGACCGACAGCGGATCGTCCGAGAGCCAGCTGGTGAGCGTGTACTTGTTCGGTTTTTCCAACGCCGTCAAATACACCGCAGGCTTGACTAGCGAGCCAATCGGACGCACGGCATCCAAGGCCCGATTGAATCCGGCGAAGCTGGCCTGACGACTGCCGATCATGGCCTGCACTTCACCCGTCTCAGGATTGGTCACGACCATTGCCGCTTCCACTTCATCGGAACCCTTGCGGCCGGTCAGGCGCTTGAAGGTGTCGTTGACCGATGCTTCGGCCTTCATCTGCAGGATCGGATCGAAGCTGGTGAAGATCCGCAGGCCTTCCTCGGTCAAGTCTTCGTCGCGGTAGTCTTCACGCAACTGGCGTTTGACCAAGTCGATAACACCGGAGGAGGAGCTGTCCGCCAACTTGCCACGCGAGGTCACGCCCAGCGGCATTTTCTTGGCTGCGGCAACCTGCTCGGCGGTTGCGACACCCTGCTGCTCCAGCACATCCAGCACCAGGTTACGGCGTTCCAGCGCGCGCTCCGGGTTGCGACGCGGGTTGTAATAGGACGGGCCCTTGACCATGCCGACCAGCAGTGCGACCTGATGCAGCTTCAATTCGGACAGCGGCTGACCGAAAAAGAACTGACTGGCCAGGCCAAAACCATGCACCGCGCGCTGGCCGTCCTGGCCGACGAAGACTTCATTAAGGTAAGCCTCGAGAATTTCCTGCTTGCTGTAGTGCAGCTCAAGCAGCATCGCCATCATGGCTTCAGTGAGCTTGCGGGTCAGGCTGCGCTCGTTGGTCAGGTAGAAGTTCTTGACCAATTGCTGGGTAAGCGTACTGCCGCCCTGGGTCATTTTGCCGCCGGAGGTATTTACCCAGATGGCGCGGGCAATCGACTTGGGCGAGACGCCCCAGTGACTGTAAAAATCGCGATCCTCCACCGCAACCAGCGTTTCGAGCAGGTACGGCGGCACCTGGTCCAGCTTGATCAGGATGCGATCTTCGAGATTCTTGGGGTAAATGCCGCCGATCATCAGCGGTTCCAGGCGAACCACCGGCAGCTTCGAGCCGTTGAGCGACGACAGTTCGGCTACATAGTCGCCGGAGAAGCGCACACGTACCGGCTGAGGTTTTTCCAGACCTTCATAGAACTGGAAACCACGGGTGTTCAAATCGACGGTGTTACCGCTGACGGCGGCGGCACCGGGGCCATTGCTGACGGGTTCACGACGATAACCGAGCGCGTCGAGCTCGGTGAGGAAGTCGTCCTTGCTCAGCTTCTGGCCGGTGAACAACTCCAGCGGGCGTGCGTAGACCTTGGCCGGAATGGTCCACCGTTTACCGGAGAATTTCTCCTGTACCACGGCGTCGAGATACACCGCAAAGCCGGCGAGCACGACAAGACCGACAAGGCCGAGCTTGAGCGCCCAGCCCAACCAGGGGCGCAGGCTGCGGGAGGGTGTTTTTTTACGGGAACGGGGAGATCGGGTTCGAGTCATGGCGGCGGATTATACGCACTTTATCGATGATCAACATGAGCCGGACAGCGGTTTGCACGACCGCCCACAGCGGCCATAATGCCCACCATGATTTCCCCCAGACTCTGAAGGATCGCCCGTGAGCCAGTCCCTGATCGCAGCCCTGCAAAACCCGGCGTTGTACCCGCATCCGGTAGAAGCGTTCCAAGTCATCGAAACCCATATCTCCTGGGTCATTTTGACCGGCCCTTATGCCTATAAACTGAAGAAGCCGATGAACTTCGGATTCCTGGACTTCACCGCCCTGGACGATCGCGGGCACTTTTGCAAAGAGGAACTGCGCCTCAACCAACGCCTGACAACAGATTTATATCTGGACGTACTGCCGATTACCGGCACCACCGAATCGCCGCAATTGGGCGGTGATGGCCCGGTGATCGAATACGCGCTGAAAATGCGCCAGTTTCCGCAAAGCCAGCTGCTGAGCACCTTGCAGGCCAATGGCGAACTGACCAGTGCGCACATCGATGAGATGGCCCGGCAGATCGCGCACTTTCATCTCACCGCCCCACACGTACCGCAAGCTCACCCCGCCGGCACCCCGGAAGAGGTGATGGCGCCGGTGCGACAGAACTTCGAACAAATTCGGCCTTTCCTCAGCGACAAGGCCGACCTGATTCAACTCGACGCCCTGCAAGCCTGGGCCGAAAGCAGCTTCGAGCGCCTCAAGCCACTGCTCGCGCAACGCAAGCTCGATGGCTTCACCCGCGAATGCCATGGTGATATCCACCTCGGCAACGCCACGCTGATCGATGGTCAGGTGGTCATTTTTGACTGCATCGAATTCAACGAGCCCTTTCGCTTCACCGACGTTTACGCCGACACCGGCTTCCTGGCCATGGACCTGGAAGATCGCGGGCTCAAGTCCCTGGCGCGCCGCTTCATCAGCCAATACCTGGAGCTGACCGGTGACTATCAGGGCCTTGAGTTGCTGAACTTCTACAAAGCCTACCGCGCCCTGGTCCGCGCCAAAGTTGCGCTGTTCAGCATGCCGAGCGAGGCCAGCCCGGTGCAACGCGCCACCACCCTGCGCCAGTACCGCAACTACGCCAATCTGGCGGAAAGCTACAGCTCCATTCCATCGCGCTTTCTGGCGATCACCCACGGTGTGTCGGCGGTTGGAAAGAGCCACGTTGCCATGCGCCTGGTGGAAGCCTTGGGCGCCGTACGCCTGCGTTCGGACGTGGAGCGCAAGCGCCTGTTCGGCCAACAGCAGATAGAAAACACGCCCCAGGCCGGTATCTATGCCGCCGATGCCAGCATCAAGACCTACGCACGCCTGAATGAAATCGCCACCATCGTGCTGCGCGCCGGTTTCCCCGTGGTGCTGGATGCCACATTCCTCAAACGCGAACAGCGCGATGCCGCCGCCAAAGTCGCCGAAGCCACCGGTGCGCCTTTTCTGATTCTGGATTGCAATGCGCCACCCGCGGTAATCGCCAGCTGGCTGGCACAACGTCAGGCGGAACAAAACGACCCTTCCGACGCGACCCTCGCCGTTATTGAGGAACAACAGGCCAACCGCGATCCGCTGACGGCCGAAGAACTGTTGCAGAGCAAGCGCGTAGAGACCAATCAGAGCGGGACATTGGATGCGTTGGTCGCGCACATTCGCCAACGTCTGCCAGGCTTGTAAGAAATATTTCTTGGTCGTGTCGCTGCTTGAGGCGCGCGACCTGCAAATAGTGGCACTATAATGGCGTCATAATTCCAACAGGAGTCGCCTTCATGAGTCAGCCCAAGCTTCTCGATACTCCGCTCTACTCGCTCCTGCATAAAGATGATATCCGCGGCTTCAACCACGAGCGCCCGACAGAGGGCATTGTCGATATGCGGGGCGGCGACTTCCGTGGGCTGGACCTGCGCGAGCTGAACGCCAATGGCGTGGATTTCACCGACGCGTATTTCCGCTCCGCCGATTTGCGCGGCGTGGATTTGCGCGGTTGCTCGCTGGAAGGCGCCAGCCTGGCGCATGCGCAGATTTCAGGCGCCTACTTTCCGCCTGAGCTGACCGCGGATGAAATCCTCATGTCGGTCAATTTCGGCACCCGCCTGCGCTACCGCACCAAGTGAACCCAACGACCTAAGCCCCGGTCATGCAAGCGCGTAACCGGGAGCTTGCGGCTGCGTCGGTCATGGCTACCACTCCATTCTTATAAGCGTTTAAGCCGCTTCGGAGCAAAGAACTGCACTTTTCCTACTGAGCGCTACACTCCTTTTCAGGCTTGCCTGGTCACGATACCCACCGAACCATTCGGCCGTCGCAAGGAGGCTTGATGAACGATGAGCTGCAACACCTGAAAAACCTCGGCAAGACTTCAGCACAGTGGTTGCATGCGGTGGGCATCCACAGTGCATCCGACTTGCGTCGCCTGGGCGCGGTCGACGCGTACAGAGCCGTCAGGACCCGCGGATTTCGGGCGTCTAAAGTGCTGTTATATGCGATTGAAGGGGCATTGCTGGATGTGCACTGGAATGACATACCTGCCGAGCGCAAGGAAGCACTGAATCGCCAGGTAGATGCAATTGCGGCACGACAGAAAAGCTGAACCTTTCACCCTCCAACCCCCATGTTTCGAACGAGCGTTTGAGAAAAGCTCTGATGCGAGCCGAAACAACGGTTGACTCTCAAATGAGAATCGTTATGATTATCACAACTGGTCGCGAGATCAGCCGATAACTGAAAGGCCCTTGGTTCGGGCGCTCAGATTATCTCCTCATCAGGCTAATCACGGTTATTTGACCCGGCTCTTGCCGGGTCTTTTTTTGCCTGCCAAACCCGTATCAGCGCGCGATGATCAACGGATGCCCGCGTTCCGGATGCGGCTGAACCAGCACTTCAAGCCCAAACACCGCTTTAAGGGCCTCAGGCTGCAGCACCTGCACCGGCGTGCCCAGTGCATGAGGGCGCCCTTGCGCCAGCAGTAGAATCCTGTCGCAGTAACGTGCGGCCAGGTTCAGATCATGCAGGATCACCAGCACCGCCGCCCCTTGATCAGCAAAGGAGCGGACCGCTTGCAAAATGGTGTGTTGGTGCAAAGGGTCGAGCATCGATGTGGGCTCATCCAGCAGCAGGGTCTGCCCCGCTTCACCTGGCCATACCTGCGCCAATACGCGCGCCAGGTGCACACGCTGACGCTCACCGCCGGACAAGGCGAGGTAACTGCGCGCGCTTAAATGCCCGATATCGGCGGCTTGCAACGCCGCCTTGATAATCTCGTCGTCACGCGCCTTGCCCGTCTGATGAGGCAGGCGCCCCATGCCGACCACGTCCTGGACACCGAAAGCGAAGTCCAGCGTGGACACCTGCGGCAACACCGCCAGGCGTTGCGCACGCTGCGCCCCACTCCATGCGCCCAGTGCTTTCTGATCCAGCCACACTGCGCCCTGATCCGCCTGCAATTCACCCGACAACGCCCCCAGCAATGTGCTTTTACCAGCACCATTGGGACCCAGTACGCCAAGCACTTCACCCGGCAGCAGGTCGAGGGTGACGCCCTCCAGTACGGTTTTGCGATCACGGCGGATCTGCAAGGCTTCAACCCGCAACATCAGGCGCGTCCTCGTAACAGCAAGTAGAGAAAAAACGGCGCACCGATAAACGCAGTCACAATTCCAATCGGCAACTCAGCAGGTGCCAAGGCCAGCCGTGCGACCAGGTCGGCAAACAGTAATAGGCTTGCGCCCGCCAACACCGAAGCAGGTAACAGCACCCGATGATCGGGCCCGGCCAACAGCCGAACCAGGTGCGGCACCACCAACCCGACAAAGCCAATCATGCCCGCCGCAGCCACCGCCGCGCCCACCCCCAAGGCAGTGCAGAACACCAACTCGCGTTTGAGACGTTCAACATCAATGCCCAAATGACCCGCTTCGGATTCGCCAAGCAGCAGCGCATTCAACGCCTTCGCCCGGCGCGGCAACCATAGCGCCACGCCGGCACTCACCAGCAGCAATGGCCACAGCCGCGAATAACTGGCGCCGTTCAGGCTGCCCAGGTTCCAGAACGTGAGCGTACGCAACGTCGCGTCATCCGCCAGGTAGGTGAACAATCCGACGGCCGAACCGGCGAGCGCAGTCAGAGCAATACCCGCCAGCAGCATGGTCGCTACATGGGTCTGACCATTGCGTCGCCCCAGGCGATAAACCAGCGCAGTCACCCCCAGCCCACCCAGAAACGCACACAGCGACAACAGGTAAGGGCCGAACACTTCCGGCAAACCGCCCAGCAACGTAGCACCGACTATGGCGACCGCCGCTCCCAGGGCCGCCCCGCTGGACACCCCGACCAATCCGGGGTCCGCCAACGGGTTGCGAAACAGCCCTTGCATCGCCACGCCCGACAGCGCCAACACTCCTCCGACCGCCAGGCCCAGCAGAGTGCGCGGCAGACGAATCTGCCCCAGAATCAGCTCAGCCTGCTCAAGCCCCTGGGCATCGAGCGGCACGCCCAGCAAGCGCAAAGCCGCACGCAGGGTGTCCCACAACGGCAGGCTCACCGGCCCCAATGCCAAAGACAGCCAGATCGCCAAGCCGCACAGCAGCGTCAAGCCGATAAACAAGGTGCGCGGTTTTACCAGAGTGCTCATCGGGCGGATTCAGTCGAGTCTGGATAAAACACCGCCGACAAGGCTTGCAGGCTCTGCGGCAGACGCGGCCCCAGCCCGCCGACCAGCAGGGTCGGGTCCAGCTCAAGCACTCGCCCACGCTTGGCCGCCGGTGTGGCCGCCAGAATCGGGTTTTCCTTGAACAACGCGGCACGCGCCGCATCACCGCCGAGCGCGCGATCCGCGAACACCAGGACATCCGGGCTCAACCCCGCCAGCGATTCCGCAGAAAACGGTTTGTAACCGGTGTGCGTCGCCAGATTCCGCCCACCCGCGTGCCGCAACACCCAATCCGCGACCGTGCCCCGACCGGCCACAAGCGGCTTGCCACCGGCATTGCCGACCAGCAACAACACGCCCGGCGCCTTGTGAGTGGCCTGCATCGTCGCAACGAGGGCTTCGTGCCGAACCAGCGCGTGTTCGTACTCACTGAACACCGCGTCAGCCTGGGCTTCGTTGCCGAGCAACTGACCCAAGTGACCGAGGTTGCTCTTCAACGTCTGCAAATCCGGCTGCGCCGAGAACAGCTCCACCTGCACACCTGCATTACGCATCTGTGCCAGCGCCGCCGGCGGCCCCATTTCCTCTGTACCTACTAGCACGTGCGGGCGCAGGCTCAGAACTCCCTCGGCGGACAATTGCCGCTGGTAACCGATGCTTGGCAATGCCTTGAGCGTTGCGGGATGCTGGCTGGTAGTGTCCACACCGACCAGTTTCGGCTCGCCGCCCAACGCCACCACCCACTCCGACAACGCGCCACCGGCACTCACCCAGCGTTGCGGCAGTTCAGAGGCCAGCGCCCCGTGGTTGACCAGCAGTCCGACAACAAGCGCAATAGCGCTGGCACTCAGGCGCATAACAGGGTTTCCTTCCAGGGGCAGGGCTTTTGAGGCTTGTCCGAGGTGACAGACGGGTTCCGACTGGCATCGAACGTAGCACCCCGTCAGCCAACGGGCGAAGCCGGCATTTGATAATTGTTTGCATTTGAACGTCAAGGCACTTAAGGATTGAAATGAAGTTTCTCTGCTCCTCCGCCGCGCTCGCGCCCAACACCAGCCTCGGTTTCAATATCGACGGTTGCACGTTATTGGCCGTGCGCCGCGATGGCATCGCTTACTTCTATATCAACCGCTGCCCCCATCGCGGTGTCGCGCTGGAGTGGCAGCCGGACCAGTTTCTCGACGACAGCGCCAGCTTGATACGGTGTGCCACCCACGGCGCGTTGTTTCTGATCGAAACCGGTGAATGCATCGCCGGGCCGTGCGCCGGTAGAAGCCTGGTCGCCGTGCCCGGCCGCGAAGACGCCCATGGCCTTTGGGTGGATGCCTAGTCGAGCAACACGTCCAGGCGGCGCTCCACGCAAATCTCCTGCGCCGTGACGCGCACGCCATACGCCAGCACTTCCACCCCGGCGGCCTTGGCCTCGCGTAATGCCGCACTGTAGGCCGCATCGATTTCCACGGCCGGGCGCACTGCGTCGATCCCCGACAGATTGACGCAATACAATTGCACGGCCCGCACGCCATCCCGCGCCAGGTGCGCCAACTCCCGCAGATGCTTGGCCCCGCGCTGCGTCACCGCGTCGGGAAAAGCCGCCACTCTGGAATCATCAAACCCCAAGGTGACGCTTTTGACTTCCACGTAGGCCGCGCCGTGGGGATAGTCCAAACGGAAGTCGATACGGCTTTTCTCCTGACCATACGGGACTTCGCGCTTCAGAGCGGTAAAACCATCCAGCTCGATGATGACCCCGGCGCGCAACGCCTCCTCCACCAACTGATTGGCGCGCGCCGTGTTCACGCAAGCCAGGCGGCCCTGAGGCGTTTCAGCGATTTCCCAGGTGCCGGGCAGCTTGCGCTTGGGATCATCGGAGCGGCTGAACCAGACCTGCCCGCCTTCGACCATGCAATTGAGCATCGAGCCGGTGTTCGGGCAGTGAATCGTGAGTAACTCGCCGGTAACGGTTTCGATATCGGTAAGAAAGCGCTTGTAACGACGAATCAAGCGGCCTTCTTCGAGGGGAGGATAAAAACGCATCAGCCTTGCCAACTCCGCAGACCACGGGCGATGCGTTGCACTGCTTCCTGCAGGCGCTCGGTGTTCTGCGTGTAGGCAAACCGTACGTGGTGGCTGGCCTGATAACGACCAAAATCCAGGCCGGGCGTAAATGCGACGTGCTCGGTTTCCAGGAAATGACGGCAGAATGCGAAGGCATCGCCGCCGAATGCGCTGATATCAGCGTACAAATAGAAGGCGCCTTCGGGCTCGACGGCAATACCGAAGCCCAACTCGCGCAATGCCGGCAGCAGGAAATCGCGACGGCGCCCGAATTCGGCGCGGCGCTCTTCCAGGATACTCAGCGTCTGCGGGGTAAAACACGCCAGCGCGGCATGCTGAGCCATGCTTGGCGCACTGATGTAGAGGTTTTGCGCCAACTTCTCCAGTTCACCCACCGCAGCGGATGGCGCCACCAGCCACCCCAAGCGCCAACCGGTCATGCCGAAATACTTCGAAAAACTATTCAGGACAAAGGCGTCATCATCGACCTCCAGCACACTGGCGGCGTCGGTGCCGTAAGTGAGGCCGTGGTAGATCTCGTCCACCACCAAATGGCCATCGCGCGCCTTGATCGCACTCGATAGCCCGGCCAGTTCGTCACGGGTCAGGATCGTGCCGGTCGGGTTAGCCGGCGATGCCACGAGGGCGCCCACGCTGTCCTGGTCCCAGTGCTTGGCCACCAGGTCCGCCGTCAGTTGATAGCGCACGTCCGGGCCCACCGGTACCAGTTGCGCCGCGCCTTCCACCAACCGCAGAAAATGCCGGTTACACGGATAACCCGGGTCTGCCAGCAGCCAATGCTTGCCGGGGTCCACCAGCAAACTGCTGGCCAGCAGCAACGCACCCGAGCCACCGGGCGTGATCAGGATCCGCTCGGGATCGACACTTAAACCGTAGCGTTGCTGATAGAACCCACTGATGGCCTCGCGCAGTTCCGGCAGGCCACGGGCGGCGGTGTAGCGGGTTTTGCCGTTGGCCAACGCAGCCTGGCCGGCCCGAATGATCGGCTCGGCCGTGGTGAAATCCGGCTCGCCGATTTCCAGGTGGATCACATCATGGCCCGCCGCCTGCAGCTCGTTGGCGCGCGCCAGCAACGCCATGACATGAAAAGGTTCGATGGCGCGACTGCGCGCACTGTAGGGCTGGGCCATTAGCCTTCCTTAACGGTGAGGACAAAATCAGGATTCTACCGAACCCTCGCGGTAAAACATGCTCTATTGCCTGCTCGGTCGTTCGAGATGAACCCGGCACGCGCCAGCAAAACGACTAAAATCAACATTCGAGGCGATCCATACCCAGCCACAGCGGGCTGCTGCAGTTTGCAACCCCTGGGCGGAGGGCTTCGACAACCGGGAGTGGCGCACCCTGAATCTATCTGGTAAGTTCGCCCGCTTGCAGCCGCAGGGCCGGCAGGTGTCGGTGACGTTGCAATCCTGCGCAATGGATTAGAAGAGTGAGAGGCG
>Ga0182008_10002424_pt1 | contig 11701 bp, 10 predicted proteins | sample Sormic07211129_1_FD_120482 | JGI IMG/M metagenome (GOLD analysis project Ga0182008, IMG submission 120482) | Rhizosphere microbial communities from Sorghum bicolor, Mead, Nebraska, USA - 072115-129_1 metaG | ecosystem: Host-associated > Plants > Roots > Rhizosphere | place: USA: Nebraska...
CCTGCGGATTCATAGGTCGGCAGACATCCCATCAGAACCGTCGAGGCGCCCATAAGCACCAGCGTTATGACAAAAGCCCGCTTACGCCCGATGCGGTCGGACATTGGGCTGAAAATCAGCGTGCCTAGCGTTCGCGCCAGGTAAGCGACACCGAACGTACCAGCGGTGAGAATCGAAGAGACGAAGGGGTCGAACTCGGGCAGAAACAAGGCGCGCAAGGTGCTGCCGAGCGCGACGTAGGCGAGGAAGTCATAGTATTCGAGCATAGTGCCAAAGCTAGCGGTGCCCACTACGCGTGACATGCTGGGTCTATGAGAAGCAGTGAGTGCGGCAATGTCCATTGGTAGGGTCCTTATTGTTATGGGGCTACAGCGAATAACGAATAAACAGCAGGCACAGGCACTACTGGGTCGACGCCAGAAACGCTCGAACCGCGGCCTTGTGTTCAGCACCACACAGCAGAATCGCTTGCACGCTGCCCGCTGTCTCGAGCGCCTGAGACAGGTCACTGGTGGCGGCCTGACGAACCAGACGCTTGGCCAGGCGCAACGCCTTAGGCGGTGCACTGGCGATGGAGCGGGCCAACTCGTCGACCACAGTGTCGAGCTCTTCGGCCTCCACCACGCGGTTGATCAAGCCCATCTGCAGGGCTTCCTCGGCACTGTGAAACTGGCTGGTCAGCGTCATTTCCATGGCTTTGGCAAGACCCACGGCACGGGTCAGGAACCAGGCGCCGCCGATGCCCGAGATCAATCCCAGGCGTAAAAAGCTTTCAGCCAGACGCGCGCCTTTTGCTGCGACACGCAGGTCACACATCATCGCCAAGTCCAATCCCGCACCGATCGCCGAACCATTGATCGCCGCGATCACCGGGACTTCCACAGCCTGCATGGCGAGCGTTATGCGATGCAGATAACTGCGCAGGCCTTTCAGCACCTCTTCAGTGGCGCCCTGCATCAGGTCCTCGCCTTTGTGCATATCCTTCACATTGCCACCGGTGCAAAAGTGCCGACCGTTGCCGCGCAGAACCACGCAGTGAACATCGGGGCGGTCGTTGACGCTTTCCAGCGCCTTGGCCAACGCCACGCACATGGGTGTGGCCAAGGAATTGCCGGTGTCCGTGCCGTTGAGGGTCAGGTGCAGGACAGCACCGCGTTGTTCGATCAGTACCAGATCGGTTTTCTCGGGGTTCATGGCGCACGCTCTCTGTTGATCGGTGTTGTTATTGATGGGTAAAGCGAGGATCACGACGCTCGAGGAACGCTTCGCACCCCTCGCGTTGGTCATCGAGGGCGAAGCTGCCGTGAAAGGCGCTTCTCTCGTAGGTCAATCCTTCTGCGAGCGTGGTTTCGAACGCTCGTGCCGTGGCGGCCTTCACCGCCAGCAGCACCGGCAGCGAATGCCGCGCCATCGATTGCGCGAGCGCCAGCGCAACGCTGGTTACCTCCTCATCCGCCACCACTCTGGATACCAGCCCGTAGGCTTGCGCCTGGGCAGCTGTGATCGGCTCGCCAGTCAGGTTCATTTCCATCGCCAGAGATTTCCCCACCGCCCGTGGCAGGCGCTGGGTGCCGCCTGCTCCCGGGACCAGGCCAAGCTTGATTTCCGGCTGGCCGAACAGCGCGTTCTCACCCGCGACGACGATGTCGCAAAGCATCGCCAGTTCACAGCCACCGCCCAGCGCGTAGCCGCGGACGGCGGCCACCAGCGGTTTGCGCAAGGTGCTGACTGTCTGCCACTCAGCAGCGAGGTAATTTTCCCGAACGGCTCGTGCATAGGTCATTTGCGCCATCGCCTGAATATCGGCGCCGGCCGCGAAAGCACGCGCCGAGCCGGTTAGTACGATGGCGCGGGTATCAGTGTCGGCATCCAGAGTTTGCAGAACCTTGCCCAACTCCGTCATTAGTTCGCTGGTCAGCGGGTTGAGGGGGTTGTGGCTGGCCAGCGTGACCAACGCAACGGCGCCGTGCCGGTCAAGCGTTATGAGAGATCCGATCATGCCATCACCTCCTGACGAGGGAGCACACCAACGGCGCCTGCTGCCTCGAAGGCTTCTATTTGCTGCTGGCTGAAGCCAAGCGCGGCAAGGATTTCGGCTGTGTGTTCACCCACGGCAGGAGGTGGCATCAGCGGCGCGCCCGGATGGCTATTGATGGCAAAGCCAGGCATGCGCAACACGCCCGCCTCAACATGCTGGAGCTCGATCTCGACACCGCTCTGGAGATAGTGATCGGTGCTGGTCAGTTCATCGTAGTTGGCGACCGGAGCGCACAGGATGTCCTGCTGCTCCAGTTGCTGCAGCCAGTAAGTGGAGCCTCGGCGGACGAATCGTTGCTCCAGCAAAAGGTGAAGTTGGGCGCGATTCTGAACCCGGGCCGGGTTGTCGAGAAATCGTTCATCCTGCACTAGCTCCGGAAGTTCTAGCAGACTGCAAAGCGCAGTCCATCGCGCAGGGTGGTAGGCCGCCACCATGATCCAGCCGTCGGCGGTTTTAAACGCTTCGTTCGGTGCTGCGTAAGGTGCTGCGCTGCCGGTTTTTTCAGGGGCATGGCCGGTAGCCAGAAAGCTGCTCAGCGACAGATGTTGCAACATCAATGTGCAATTGTAGAGACTCACGTCCAGGTGCTCGCCACCGCTTTGATGCCGACGGCCATGCAGCGAGGCGAGTATCGATATCGATGACAGGTAGGCGGTGACCATGTCGGCGATGGGAATCGGCACTTTGGAAGGCGTGGAGCCGGGATTGCCCATCATGCTCATCAACCCTGTTATTGCCTGGATATTGCCGTCGACGCCAGGCAGTTTGTGCAGCGGACCCTTTTGTCCGTATGCGGAAATCGAGCAATAGACCACCGCCGGATTCAGCGCTTTGACCGTGTCGTAATCCAGGCCGAGTCTGGCCATGACCCCTGGCCGGAAACTTTCGATCACCACATCGGCGTCACGCATCAACGCCAGCGCGACCATCCTGCCGTCGTCGCTTTTCAAGTCCAGGGCAATGCCGCGCTTGTTGCGGTTAACGCTAAGCGACGTCACGCTCTGGCGCTGCAGCCATGGCGGACCGATGGCGCGCCCCAACTCTCCACCCAGCGGCTCGACCTTGATCACGTCGGCGCCCATATCCCCCAGTAACATGCCACAGACGGGGCCCGCCACGATGTGCGAGAAGTCCACAACCTTTATGTTTTTCAAGCTGTCGGTCAGCATCGTCAACGCCCTGTTGCGCACTTGTACGTGCGATTTATTGTTGGGGCGAGGATAGGGAAAGCGGTCTTGACGCCGCTATCGACTTTATAAGCGGGGGGGCTTGAGTTTTTGTTAAGGGCGCCCGACGATCGGGTGCGCATCAGAGCACTGTCACTCGCGCGCAAATGCGCCATGAGGTTGCAGCACTCACAACGCCGCTATCAACTCACGAATGATTTCAAGCACCCGCAAGCGAGTATCTGCGACCAATCCGGTGGCAAGCCCAGGCCTGCATGCCGTTGCTCCCTGGCTAGGACACGTTTGGCCTGAGCGTCTACCGCAACTCCTCCGTTCATCACGTACCGGTCAAAATCGGGGATGGACATGACGCCGTTTCGAGACGTGATTTGAGTAACTCGCCGGTTTCCGGCACTGGCTTGCACGAAACGCAGGCGACTATGTCCTGGCAGTTCCCGTCGCCGATATCCAGCGCCCCCTTAGCCATTGCAAGTTGGCGGACTCTATCGATCCTGAAGCTTCGATCATGCTGTATCAGGAGGCGGCGAAGGTCGGATTGTTCGCCAGAACGGGCTCGCGCCGATGCTGTTGGGCTACAATCGCGACAACACCTGCGTCAGTGGTTGTCATGGAGCAAGCGACGGTTTGTCCCATCTGGACCGGGAGGGTAGTGAACGAAATCAATACGCGCTGAATCGTCGTGGACTGCTCCCAAGACAGCAAGCGTCAAGCCTGGATCCCATTGAGCTCTCGCAACGGCCGTCGATCTTTTCCCATACCAATGTAAAGGCCATCCACGGCCACTCAACCACGATCAACGGCGAACTGATCCTCGCGTGTGTCGCCCAGGGTGGTGTGATCGGTCTCACTGGCCTAGGGATTTTTTTGGGCGCCCCCGACGCTTTAGCCGTCGCCTATATTCGTCAAATCGATTGCCTGGCTGAACGAGCCGGGACCTGCCACATCGTTCTCGGTCTGCACCGAACAGCGCCCCGACCACCCTGTCCGAGGACCTGGAGGAGAACGATTGATGGCCAGAGCAGCAAACTTCCTGCGTGTGGCGCAATCTGCGCGGCCGTTGCCTGAGACCCGTTGAGCGCACCCAACTGTGCATATTCATTTCGCGCACGTTCTTGCTGTTATTGGATTAGGCAAGCAATGGAGATGAACCGGTATTCGCAGCACTACCCGCGCATCGTAACTTGGGCACTCAGCTTTTGTACTGAATCAAATAGCAACGATTGGAGAACAGCCCATGTTAGTCGTCTACAACCCAGCCGATGGCAGCGAAGTCGGTCGTGTTCAGCAAAGCGACGCTGCCGCCGTCAACGCAGCCATCGACCGCACATGTGCAGCCTTTCCCGAGTGGTCCACCAAGCTTGCCAAGGAACGCAGCGATATCCTTCGGCGCTGGTTTGATAGCGTCAAGGCAGACAAGGAAGCGTTCGCCGAGTTGATGTCGAAGGAAAACGGCAAGTGCTTGGTCGAAGCCCGTGGCGAAATCGATTACGGTCTGGGGTTCATCGAGTGGTACGCCGAAGAGGCCAAGCGGGTCTACGGGGACACTATCCCTACCCATGACAAGAATGCTTCGGTCGTGGTGACCAAGGAGCCCGTCGGGCCCGTGGCGGCGATCACTCCGTGGAATTTTCCGTTCATGATGATCACCCGTAAAGTTGCTACCGCCCTCGCGGCCGGCTGCACCATGATCATCAAGCCCGCCGAAGATACTCCGCTGACCGCTTTCAAACTGCTGGAACATGCTCGCATGGCGGGTATTCCGGAAGGCGTTCTAGAAATGGTAGTCGGCGATCCGAAGCAGATCGGCGAGATCATTACCTCCGACCCGCGGATCCGCAAAGTGTCGTTCACCGGTTCCACCAACGTTGGTAAATTACTGGCGGCGCAATGCGCGCAGACAATCAAGAAAATGACCATGGAGCTAGGAGGTAACGCACCCTTTATTGTGTTCGAGGACGCAAATATAGAAGAAGCAGTCAAGGGCCTGGTGGGTGCCAAGCTGCGTAACTCCGGGCAGGTGTGCATCTCACCAAATCGGATATTTGTACAGGACACAATCATCGATTCGTTCTTGGATAAAGTGAAGGCTGCCGTGACGGCAATCGATATCGATCAGGGACTGCGGGAAGATTTCGTGGTGGGTCCGATGATCAACAGGAACAGCTTCGAAAAAGTCGCTTCATTGGTCGAGCAGGCCAAGGCCGCAGGCGCCACGGTGCTGCATGGCGGCAAGCCCCACGCCAAGGGGGGACTGTTCTATGAGCCGACCCTCCTCACGGGGCTGACCGACGACTCACCGCTTGCGAAGAATGAAATCTTTGGACCGGTGTTCGCCTTCTATTCTTTCTCCACCGAAGCGGAAGTCATCGAACGTGCCAACCAGACCGAATTCGGCTTGGTCGCCTACGCCTACACCAGTGCGCTGGGGCGTTCCCTGCGCCTCTCCCGCCAGCTAGAGGCCGGTATGGTGATCCTCAACTCGGGCTCTGTCGGCACCGTTTCAATTCCGTTCGGTGGTATCAAGCAATCAGGCTATGGCCGCGAAGGCAGTTACTACGGAATCGATGAATACGTTCACGTCAAATACGTGCTGATGGCTGGCGCCCAGCTGTAACGCAAGCTCAAATTGCGCGGGGTGCAACTCCGCGCTCCTCCCCTTCAGCCGCTAATTTTTCTGATTTGAACTGCATGGGCCCTATTGCTTCAACGAGGCGATTGGTAGATGCCTGCACTCCGCTGCTGATGGCTATTGAATCGAGAGAACGCCCCCTCAGCGGTACCAGAGGAGCTTGCCGTGGTGGGTGCAAGTGAAATCCTGGTCGAACTATGCCCATTTGGACCGCGGGACCAAGAATTGTCGAGCCGAACTCATGGAGAACGGTCTCGTCTATTTCAAGTGCAGTCGTAAATAGCCGAAAGGAACCGAATAGTTGAAATGCATTAAGTCTTTCTTTTTTGTCGCCAGGAATTAAGTTTTGGGCCTACTCTCGGTCTGCAGGGCTTCACCACGAATACCAATAGCCCTTCCGGCTGTAGGTTCAAGTGTGTCAGGACTGGCTAGATTCTTTGCTTCTGCTGAGTTGAAATCCCAGTAGTTCATTCTTTCAGATAGACGCTGGGCAGTGGTGCGTAGTAAAACAATAGCGCCATCCTTAACTTCCTCACTGTAATGCACTGCCGGCATTGCGATGCTCAAGACGCCCAGCACAGAGCCTCGCGTATCCAGCACTGGGACTGCAATCCCAATCACGCCCAAGGTGTACTCCTCGAAAGAAAACCCTACGCCTTGCTCGCGAATACATTGAATTTGCGAAAGCAACTCCTCGCGATCTACCACTGTGCGGGGTGTATGCCGCTGCGGCTGCATATGGTCAAGGTAGTCCTCACAGGCGGACGGCTTCATGAATGCCAAGGCAACCTTACCACTGGACACAGCATACAACGGAGCTTTGTCGCCCAAGCGCATATGCGACACCAGGCGGCGCTCACTGCTTTGTGATGCGACAACCTCCATGTGCTCTCCCCTGATCAAATTGAGCGCGCTGCTTTCCTTTAGCTGATGAGTCAATTGCTGAAGCAATGGTAGAGAGAGCTCGACGATATCCGGTGATTTTTTGGACGCCGTCGCCAACGACTGCCAACCGGGGCCGGGTTGATAGGTCTTGTCGTGTTCGCGATAGCTCACATAACCGCGCGCTAGGAGCATGCCCACCAATTGCGACAGGCTGCTCTTTGGAATATTCAAAATACGGGCAATTTGCGCCTGGGTCATAGGCGCTGCGCCCTGCACGAGCAGTTCAAGCACATCAAGGATGCGACCGGCAGATTTGACATCGGGTGTTGAGGTTCGGTTCATGAGTGCTTGTCCATATATGTGAACCAATACTAGCAGAGTGTTCACACCTGCGACAGAGCTATTGACAACGATACAAGCTACGCAGAGTATGGGTAAGCGTTTATAGCTATGAACGTCCACATATATGAACACGAGGTTATTATGAGAGCCGATGAGCGCAGCTATGGCGGCAGCACCTTTTCCTGGATGTGGCAAAGCAGCGCTTTGGATGCAATGCGCCGCCTCGCGTCCCTGGAATTGAATGATTTTGATGTTTTGGTTTTGCCAGGTCACCTGTGGCATTTGGAAATGGACCAAGGCGCACGGCGCAAACTTGCGACGACCTTGCGGGGAGAAGGACTGCGCATCGAATCCCTGAACATCCCCGCGCTGGATCACAACCTGGCCAGTTGTGTACCCGAAGTGCGGGACTACTCCATCAAATTGTTCAGTCGGATAATGGAGTTATCTTCTGACTTGGGGGGGCGAGGCGTAGTCGCAGTGCCTGGGCGGGTTTCGTCTCTGTTTCCACCACCGCAAGCCGACACTCACGCACTTTTGGCCGACAGTTTCGAGCGGCTGTTGAAGGTGGCAGAGCGACTTCAGCAAGTCGTTTTTCTGGAGTCACATCCGCAGACTTCATTGCCCACATACGACCTGATCGAAGCGTTCATGAAGCGCATTGACCATCCCCTGCTGCGAGTCGCTTACGACGTGTCCAACGCCGAATTTGTGGGTGAAGATCAAGTCAGTGCCATACACCAACTCGCCCCGTGGCTGGGCCAGGTACATCTGTCCGATGGTACGCGTGACCGCTGGCGACATGACCGTGTTGGCGCGGGGACTGTGCGTTTCGACTCTATCGAGGCGGCTCTGGATGAAATTGACTTCAAGGGTGTGCGGGTTCTGGAAATCATCTCCAAAACCCCTGAGCCCGACATCGCGGCTTCGAAGGCAGCGCTGGCAACACACCTGACGTCGACTGAACTACAACCTTGAACAGATCTGCACTTGATGCCCCAGGAGGGAAAGACATGACCGATAAAAATATTCTCGACCGCATTGCAATACGCGAGCTGATTGAAAACTGGGTCGTCTGGCGCGATGCCGGAGACTGGGAACGTTTCGCCACTGTCTGGCATGACGATGGTGTGATGATGGCGACGTGGTTTCAAGGTCCCGCCTCCGAATTCATCCGTGTCACACAGGAAGGCTGGGCCAAGGGGGTCAGTATCTTGCATTTCCTGGGAGGAACGTCGATTGAATTGGTGGGTGATCGAGCGATCGCGCAAACCAAGATGACCATCTCTCAACGTGGCGAAGTTCAGGGTGTGCTCTGCGACGTGGTCTGCACCGGGCGATTCTTCGACTTTCTGGAAAAACGCGACGGTCGCTGGGGTGTCGTACTGCGTCAGCCCATCTACGAAAAGGATCGGGTCGACCCGGTTGACCCAAGCGCTACTCTGAACATAGACCAAACCGCCCTCGCCGCCTACCCGGCCGGATATCGCCATCTCGCCTACATCCAGACGCAAATTGGCTATCAGGTAAAGATGGACATGCCCCAATTGCAGGGTCCCGAAGTTCAAGCTGTCTACGCCAAGGGGCGTGATTGGTTGAACGCCAATGAGGGCCAGTGAAATGCAAACATTTATTTATAATGCACTGCCTGGGCGAATCGTGTTCGGAGCCGGGCGAAGTCTTGAAGTTGCGAGTGAGCTGGAACGGTTGGGTGCCAACCGTGCCCTGGTGCTATGCAGTGAAGCGCAGGCTGACGCGGCGCAAACGGTGGCCATAAGCCTCGGCACGCTTTGCGCCGGAGTGTGCAGCGAGGCCGTAATGCACACGCCTGTGGTGAAAACCGAACACGTGCTGGAGCTGGTAAAAAAACTCGAAGTCGACTGCTTGATCGCCCTCGGTGGCGGCTCGGCAATCGGCTTGAGCAAGGCCCTGGCCCTGCGCACAGGACTGCCGCAAATCGCCATTCCAACTACTTATGCCGGGTCTGAAGTCACCGCGGTATTGGGTGAAACAGCTGATGGAGTCAAGCGCACCCAACGCAGTCTGGAGGTGTTGCCGGAGGTGGTGATCTATGACGTCGAGCAAACGTTGCAGCTGCCCGCCTCCATGAGCGCTGCCAGCGGTATGAACGCCTTGGCCCACGCTGCCGAGGCCCTTTACTCGCAAGACGCCAATCCGCTGGTTTCGCAATTGGCGACCCAGGCCATTGAGGCGCTGGCAAGCAGCTTGCCGACAATCGTTCGGCAACCCCATGACCGTCAAGCGCGCAGCCAAGCCCAATATGGCGCCTGGTTGGCAGGCACCTGCCTAGGCGTAGTGGGAATGTCACTGCACCACAAGTTGTGCCATGTGCTGGGGGGCACATTTGACCTGCCTCACGCAGAGACCCATGCCGCGATGTTACCCCACGCCATGGCTTACAACGCAGAGGCCGCCCCGCAAGCAATGGCGGTGATTGCGACAGCGCTACAGACCCATAACGCCCCGTTTGGCCTGTTCGAACTGGTAAAGAATCTGAACCTGCCTTTGAGTCTCAAGCAACTGGGCATGCAGGAGAGTGATCTGCCGCTCGCCTTGGAACTTACTATGCGCGATGCCTATTGGAGCCCGAGACCGCTGGAGAAGAACGCACTTCATACATTGCTGCATAACGCCTATCACGGCCTTGCGCCATTCACGCCATGAACCGGGAGGTTCGCACATGCGTAGCTTCGACGAAAACGCTTTGACCCAGGCGGTGATTGATCGCCTGGGGCCAGACGTGGACCCGCGCGTGCGGCAGATCAGCGAGTCGCTGATCTGCCACCTGCACTCCTTTATCCGCGACATTGAGCCCACTCAAGAGGAATGGCAGCGCGCCATCGATTTTCTCACCCGTACAGGTCAGACCTGCACGCCGGTACGCCAGGAGTTTATCCTGTTGTCCGATGCACTAGGCGCGTCGATGCTCGTCGACGCGATTAACCATCGGCTACCCAGTAAAGCCACCCAGAGCACAGTGCTAGGGCCATTCTTCGTGTCCGATGCGCCGCGTGTAGCATCGGGGGCGATGATTAGTCGACCTGAGGACGGTCCACCGTTGCGCATCGAGGGCAGCGTCGCCACCGTCACCGGCGAACCATTGCAGGGGGCTGTCGTTCAGATATGGCATTCTGATGAAAGCGGGTTCTACGACGTGCAAAAGGACCCGCAGAACTTCAACGGCCGCGCCAGCGTAATGACTGACGCCCAAGGCCGTTTCGTGGTGCGCTCGGTGATACCCAGCTTTTACCCGATTCCGGACGACGGTCCGGTAGGAGAAATGCTCCAGGCTCAGGGGCGCCATCCATTTCGTCCAGCTCATGTGCATTTCATGATCAGCGCCAATGGGTATCGCACGCTTACTACTCACCTTTTCCTGGCAGCAGACCCATACCTTGACTCAGATGTCGTGTTCGGCGTGAAGGACTCGCTGATCGTCGAGTTGAACCACGTTGAGCAAACCGCTGTACTGCAATATGACTTCACCCTCGCGGCCAGCTAAGTCTGGCAACGAATGGGGCCAAAAAAACGCCTTCTATTATAGAAGGCGTTTTTTTTGAGATGGGTGTTACCGGGGCGTCATCAACGCCAAACATCCTTAAGGGCCGCCATTGCCTGGTGCGCCGTCAACTCCGCAGGCTGCGCTTTGAGCACATCGCTGAAGACCTCTACGCCGACTGGTCCCTGATACCCGGCTCGAAGCAGGTATTGGATGAACGGGGAGGTATCAAAATAGCCCTGCCCGGGCAGCACACGACGATGGCGAGCCGTATCTATCAAGTGCTCAAGGTTATCAGGAGTGACGGGCTCGGTCAGATCACTGAGTTGCACTTGATAAATCTGCCCCACAGGAATGCCGTGAAGATCCTCTACCGGGCGCTGACGTGTGCAGACGTGGAACAAATCCACGACAATTCCAATGTTCGGTTCACCCACTCGTTGCAGACGTTCCCAAGCGGCCGGCACGGTGTAGTCCAGCACAGCCCAGGCGAGAGGCTCATAGGCGATGCGTAAGCCGCGCGTGGCTGCCTGGCGAGCCAGCCAGCGTAGATCCTCATCGATTTTGTCCGGCTCACAGTCAAGCAATGTAATGGCCGGCGACTGCACGCAATCGGCCCCAATGGATACGGCGATGTCCATCATTTGAATCGCCTGGGCACGTTTTTCATCGCGAAGATGACCGGGAGCACCGGCAAAATCACGTAGCACCATGATGTCCGCCAGCGCCAGGCCTGACTCCTTCAGGTGTGCGCTCAAAGCCTGTGCGCCTGGCTCATAGGCCTCGACGTCCTCGCGCCAAATCTCGGCCTGATCAAAGCCCGCAGCGGCGGTTGCGGCAATCTTTTGCTCGGTCGTACCACCGAGAACAATAAAGTTGAGAAAAGTCTTATTAGGTATGGAGGTCATGGAGATATCCCGGATCATCGGTTAAGAGAACGTGGTACGGGTTAGGAGAGCGCGACCAGCCTTCCCTGCGCGGCCGCAGTACTGGCCGCTTCGACCAGGGCAAGGGTGCGCGATGCGTCTGCGGCACTGACCAAAGGTTTCGCCTCGCCGCGAATCACCTGCACAAAATGTTTGAGCTGATTACCCAGCGCC
>Ga0182008_10002426_pt1 | contig 11696 bp, 12 predicted proteins | sample Sormic07211129_1_FD_120482 | JGI IMG/M metagenome (GOLD analysis project Ga0182008, IMG submission 120482) | Rhizosphere microbial communities from Sorghum bicolor, Mead, Nebraska, USA - 072115-129_1 metaG | ecosystem: Host-associated > Plants > Roots > Rhizosphere | place: USA: Nebraska...
ATCCGGCCTGCGATTCCCTGGGGGCATGAAACCAACCGTCCATCGCGAAAACCCTCTGCTAGCTTGGTTTCCCGCCGCCCGCGGGTCGCTTCATGATGCCTGCTCGCGCCCTCGCTCTCGCCGTGACCGCCGCCGCGCTCGCCGCAGGCTCGGCGCACGCGGCATCCGTCTGCGCGACCTCGTGCGCGTTCCAGGCGCCGGCCGGGTCGGGCGCGCTCCTCGTGTTCAACGGCCACGGCTGGGGCCACGGCGTCGGCATGAGCCAGTACGGCGCGTACGGCTATGCGCTCCACGGCGCGACGTACGACCAGATCATCGCCCACTACTACCCGGGCACGACGCTCGGGCCGGCGCCTGCCTCGACGATCCGCGTCCTCCTCGCCGACAAGAAGAAGAAGGTGACGCTGGCAGCCGAGGCCAGCGTCGGCGTCGTCGACGGCGCAGGCGCGCGCCACACGCTGCCCGCAGGCACGTACACGTACACGCCCGCGACGCTGCAGTGGCCGGCGCCGCTGACGTTCTCGCCCGCGCGCGGGTCGTATCTGAAGCTCGGCCGGACGTATCGCGGGAAGATCCTGCTCGACGTGGTCGACGGCAGGCTTCGCGCGATCGACATCGTCGGCCTCGAGCAATACCTCTGGAGCGTCGTCCCGTCCGAGATGCCGTCCAACTGGGCGGCCGAGGCGCTCAAGGCACAGGCGGTCGCAGCGCGGTCGTACGCGCTTGCGACACGCGCCGTCGGCGCGCCGTTCGACGTCTATTCCGATACGCGGAGCCAGATGTATCTCGGCGTCTCGAGCGAGTCGCCGGCGTCGACCGCGGCCGTCAACGCGACGCGCGGCCGCGTCGCCCTGTATGCCGGCAACGTCGCGGAAACCTTCTTCTACTCGACGTCGGGCGGTCAGACGGAGTCGAGCGCCGACTGGACCGGGACTGCGGTGCCCTACCTCGTCTCGGTGCCCGATCCGTACGACGATCTCTCGCCCTACCACACGTGGGGGCCCACGCCGATGACCGCGCAGACGGTCCTGAAGGCGCTCAAGGTCACGGGGCCGATCACCGACGTGACGACGACGCGGAACCAGGCCGGGCGCGTCGCGCAGCTCAAGCTGACGACGCCGCTGCAAACGCTCGCGGTGCCGGCGACGAAGCTGCGCACGACGATCGGGCTCCGCTCGACCTGGTTCACCGTCGGGCTGCTCTCCCTCAGGCCGCCGCAGCCCGTCGCGCCGGTCACGTACGGGAGCACGGTGACGCTCGCGAGCGTCGTGCGCGGCTTCAGCGGCGTGATGCTCGAACAGCGGCCGGCCGGAGCCGACTGGCAGCCGGTCAGCTCGGTCACGGCCGGCGCGACGCAGCTCACGGCGACCCCGACGATCACGACGGACTTCCGCCTCTCGACGTCGACGGTCGCCGCAGGCGCGGTGCGGATCCGCGTCATGCCCGCGGTCACGATCACGAGCGCAACCTCCACCGCTGCAGCCGGCGCCGTGCAGCCCGTCCTGCCGGATGCGGCCGTCGACCTGCAGCAGGAGAACCCCGATCTCACCTGGACGAGCATCGCCACCGGCACGGTGGCGGCGGACGGCACGTTCACGGTCACCGCCGCGCCGCCCGCCGGCGCGACCGTGCGCGTCGTCGTGACGCCCGCGTCGACCTCCGGCTACGCCGCCGGAGCGAGCGCGGCGCAGATCGTGAGCGGCTGATGCGCCGGGCGCTCGTGCTCGCGGTCGTCGCCGCAGCGCTTGCGCTCGCCTCGACGGCAGCGGCGTACGTCCCGACCGATCCGCTCGCTGCGAAGCAGTGGTACCTCGCAGACGACCACGCCTTCGACATCTGGCCGACCCCCCCGACGTACCAGCCGGTGAGGGTCGCGATCGTCGACTCCGGGATCGACGGGACGCTGCCGGACTTCGCCGGCCGGATCGCGGACGCGCGCAGCTTCGTCGGCGGCAGCCCGCTCGTCGACACGGAGGGGCACGGCACGTTCGTCGCCGGCGAGATCGCCGCCAACATGGACACCCAGGGGATCGTCGGGATCGCCTACTTCGCACAACTGGTGATCGCGAAGGTGGCGACGAGCGACGGGACGATCCCGCTCGACGCCGAGGCCAAGGGGATCCGCTGGGCGGCCGACGCCGGCGCGCGCGTCATCAATCTCAGCCTCTCCGGCCAGCGCGACCCGGTCCACCACGACCGCGACACCTACTCGGCCGAGGAGGCGGCGGCGGTCGCGTACGCGTATTCGAAGGGGGCGCTCGTCGTCGCTGCGGTCGGCAACTCCGACGGGCTGTCGCCGCAGCCGTATCCGTACGCGAGCTATCCCGCTGCGCTGCCCCACGTGCTCGGCGTCAGTGCGCTGACGCACTCCGGCAACGTGCCGGACTACTCGAATCGCGATCCCGTCTTCAACGACCTCTCGGCGCCCGGCTCCGGCCTCTTCTCGACGTTCCCGGCCCCGCTGACGGCGCTCCGTACGGGCTGCGTCGACCAGGGATTCTCCGACTGCGGCACGGACGAGTACCGGAACGCGGAGGGCACGTCGTTCGCCGCGCCGCAGGTGACTGCCGCCGCAGCGGTGCTGTTCGGGCTCGTCCCGACGCTGACGAACGACCAGGTCGCATACATCCTCGAGCACAGCGCCGACGACGTGAACGCCGGCACCGGCTGCCCGCGCTGCGCGCTCGGCCGCGACCCGCTGAGCGGGTGGGGGCGCCTCGACATCGCGAAGGCGGTCGGCGCGCTGTCGGGGCCGTTGCCGGCGCCGGACGCATTCGAGCCGAACGACCAGGCCGGCACGGACGCGCACGTCCTCTGGGGGACGGCGCAGAAGGTCTCCGCGACGCTCGACTACTACGACGACCCCGTCGACGTCTATCGCGTCGTCCTGCGCAGGCACCAGAAGCTCGCCACGTCGGTCGACGCGACGTGGGCCGGCGCGAACGTCCTGCTCGAGCTCTGGCGCCCCGGGACGCGGAAGGTCGACGTGCCGGCGACCGTGCGGAGGCTCCGCGCCGCGCAGTCGGCGTCGAGCGGCGCACGACAGCACCTCTCGTTCGTCGCGCCGGTCGCAGGCTCGTATTACGTCGAGGTCCGGGCGGATTCGCCGGGCTCCGGCGCGTACACGCTGAAGCTCGCGAAGTCGTAGGTTGCCGCTATGGAGCGGGTCGACGTCGCGGTCGTCGGCGCGGGGGTCGTCGGGCTCGCCGTCGCGCGCGAGCTGCGTGAGCGCGGCCACCGGGTTGCGGTGCTCGAACGCACCGGGATCGGCTCCGGCGCGTCGGGCGTCCAGCCGGGCGGCGTGCGCCAGCAGTGGGGAACGCGGGTGGCGTGCCGCCTTGCCCGCGAGTCGATTGCGTTCTGGCGCGAAGCGGACGAGCGGCTGAAGAGCCGCGTGCCGCTCACGCTCCGGCGCTCCGGCTACCTCTTCGTCGCCCGCTCGCGGGAGACGCTCGACCGGCTCGCCGCGAACGTCGCGCTGCAGCAGGAGGAGGGCGTGCCGTCGCAGATCGTCGGTGCGGCGGAAGCGGCCGAGCTCGTGCCCGGCCTCGCTGCCGACCAGATCGCCGGCGGCGCCTGGTGCGCCGAGGACGGCTACTTCGACCGCCCGCAGGCCGTCGTCGAGTCGTTCGCGAACGGCCTCGAGGTCCGCCTCGAGACGGTCGAGACGCTGCGCGCGCTCCGGGCCGATGCGATCGTCGTCGCCGCAGGCGCCGAGACGAAGGCGCTGCTCGCCACGATCGGAGTCGAGGTTCCGATCGAGCGCGAGGATCGCTACCTCTTCTTCAGCGAGCCGATCCGCGAGCGTCTGCTCGAGCCGCTCGTCGTCGCGCCCGAGCTCGCGTTCGCCGCGAAGCAGCTCGCCGACGGCCGCGTTCTGGCGAGCGATCTCACGGCGCGCGGCGACGCAGACGCGGGCCGCGAGCGCTGGCGCGCCACGATCCGCTCTGCAACGGACACGTTGCTGCCGCAGCTGACGCACGTCTCCTATCCGCTGCTCGTGCGCGGCGTCTACGACGTCACGCCCGATCATCAGCCGATCCTCGGTCCTGTCGCCGACGCCGTGCATGTCGCTGCCGGCTTCAGCGGCCATGGGTTCATGATCTCGCCGGCAGTCGCGCGGATCGTCGCCGACGCAGTCGAGGGCGTGCGCGACCCGGTGCTCGACATCCTCGGCGCGGAGCGCTTCGCCGCCGGCCGGCTCGTCCCGGAGCCCCAGCTGATCTAGTGCTTCAACTGATCGCCAACGGGCTCGTCACCGGCTCGGTCTACGCGATCGCGGCCGTCGGCGTGTCGCTCGTCTACGGGATCCTGCGCCTCGTCAACTTCGCGTACGGCGATCTGATGGCGTTCGGCGCGCTGATCACGTTCGGCGTCAACGGCCCACTGCACCAGTCGATGCTGCTCGCGGTCGCGGCGGGGATGGCCGCGACGGCGGCGCTGTCGGTCGCGCTCGACCTCGTCCTCTGGAAGCCGCTGCGCGCGCGCCGAGCCGGCTTCATGAGCCTCTTCCTCGCCTCGATCGGGCTCGCGCTCGTGCTCCGGCAGCTGCTGCTCTTCGTCGCAGGCTCCGGCCCGAAGAGCTACCGCATCGATCCCTACCGCGTGTTTGTCCTCAGCAGCGTTCGTCTGTCGGAGGCGCAGGTGATCACGATCGCCACCGCCGCGGGGACGATCGTCGCGGTCGGCCTCTTCCTCGCGGTGACGACAACCGGCCGCGTGCTGCGCGCCATGGCCGACGACCGCGCCCTGGCCGCCGTCGCGGGAATCGACGTCGCACGGGCGACGCGGATCGCGTGGATCATCTCGGGCCTGCTCGCCGGCCTCGCCGGCGTGCTCGCCGCGACGGTCGAGTATTCGTTCGACCCGAACTTCGGCTTCCAGCTCCTGCTGCCGGTGTTCGCGGCGGTCGTGCTCGGCGGGATCGGCAGCGCGTACGGAGCGCTCGCCGGCGGGCTCGCACTCGGGCTCGCACAGGAGGTCTCGACGTGGTCGGGGTTCGCCGGCGGCGTCAACCCGGTCTACAAGCCCGTCGTCGCGTTCGCCGTGCTCGCCGTCGCGCTCCTCATCCGCCCGCAGGGCCTGTTCGGAAGGGCGCGCCTCGCGTGAACGTCCTCGCGAGCGGCGGCTTCTGGGCGTTCGTCGCCGTCGTCGCCGGGATCTACACGATCCTCGCGCTCGGCCTGCAGGTGCAGTTCGGCTTCGCCGGGCTCCTGAACTTCGGGCAGGTCGGCTTCATGGCGATCGGCGCGTACACGATGGCGATCCTCGTCGTGAAGGAAGGCTGGAGCACGTGGCTCGCCGCGCCGCTCGGAATCGCCGCCGCCGCCGCGGCCGGGCTGCTCGTCGGCCTGCCCGCACTGCGGCTGCGCGCCGACTACTTCGCGATCGTGACGATCGCGTTCAGCGAGATCGTCCGCTACGTCGCGACGAACGAGACCGCGCTGACCGGCGGCTCGCAGGGCACGATCGCGCTCGGGCCGATCGGCACAGCCACGCAGTACAACGGCCAGTGGAGCCGGTTCCAGGCGCAGGTCCAGCACTCGCTCGGCTTCTCGTCGAGCGACGCGACGATGCTCGTCATCGTCTGGGGCGTCGCGGTCGTGCTGCTCGCGCTGACCTGGCTCGTGCTGCGCACGCCGTGGGGACGCGTGCTGCGCGCGATCCGCGACGACGAGGACGCAGCGGCATCGCTCGGGAAGAACGTCTTCGCGTACAAGCTGCAGGCATTGGCGCTCGGCGCGGCGCTCGCCGGCGTTGCCGGGCTCTTCTACGCATGGCAATTCTCCTTCTTCAGCCCCGACGACTTCCAGCCGCTGCTGACGTTCTTCGCCTGGATGATTTTGCTGCTCGGGGGGCTCGGACGCGTGTGGGCGGTGCCGGTCGGCTCACTCGTCTTCGGCTTCATCTTCGCGGGCACGCGCTTCCTCGACTTCGCGCCGTTCACATGGTTCGGCTCGGACGAGCGCGCCTACCTGCGCCTGATCATCATCGGCCTGATCATCGTCCTGCTCGTGATGCTCCGGCCGCAGGGCCTGCTCGGCAACCGGCGGGAAATGGTGCTCGAGTGACCGCGCTGCTCGAGGTCGACGGCGTCGTGCGGACGTTCGGCGGGGTGCGCGCGGTCGACGGCGCGACGCTGTCGGTCGACAACCACTCGATCACCGGCTTGATCGGCCCGAACGGCGCCGGGAAGTCGACGTTGTTCGCGACGATCGCAGGGTCGCTTCGTCCCGACTCGGGCCGGATCGTGTTCTCCGGCCGGCGGATCGACCGGCGTCCTGCACATCGCGTCGCGCGCCTCGGCGTCGTGCGGACGTACCAGGCCGCGCGCGTGCTGACACGGATGAGCGTGCTCGACAACCTCCTCGTCGCGACGACGCGGCATCCCGGCGAGCGGCTGACAACGCTGGTCGTACGACCGCGCGCCGCGCGCGCCTACGAAGAACGGACACGCGCGCGGGCGCACGAGCAGCTCGCGCTCGTCGGGCTCGACACGCACGCGGACGCATATGCGGGCACTCTGTCCGGAGGGCAGCGGAAGCTGCTCGACCTGGCGCGTGTGTTGATGCTCGAGCCTTCGCTCGTCCTCCTCGACGAGCCGATGGCCGGCGTCGCGCCTGCGCTTCGTGTCGAACTCCTCGACCACATCCTCGCGCTGCGTCGCGACCGCGGCATCACGTTCCTGATCGTCGAGCACGATCTCGACTTCGTGATGCGCGCCGCCGACAGCGTGGTCGTGATGAACGAAGGCCGCGTCCTCACCGCAGGCACGCCGGACGAGGTGCGCCGCAACGAGGACGTCGTCGACGCCTACCTCGGGAAGGCGCATTGAGCGCTCCGCTGCTCGAGGTCGCGGCGCTCGAGGCGGGGTACGACGACGCGCTGATCCTGCGCGGCGTCGACTTGACCGCGGGCGCGGAGGAGATCGTCGCGATCGTCGGCCCGAACGGGGCCGGGAAGTCGACGCTGCTGAAAGCCGTCTACGGCCTCGTGCGGCCGCGCGGCGGAACGGTGCGCTTCGCGGGCGACGAGGTCACGGGCGTCCGCGCCGACCGGCTGACACGCCGCGGCATGAACCTCGTCCCGCAGGTCGAGAACGTCTTCCCCAGCCTCACGATCGCGGAGAACCTCCACGTCGGCGCGCTCGTGCTGCCGCGCGCCGAGCGCGAGGCGGAGATCGCCCGTGTGCTCGACGTCTTCCCGCTCCTCGCCGACCGCCGGCGGCAGCGCGCAGGCTCGCTCTCCGGCGGGCAGCGGAAGCTCGTCGCTCTCGCGCGTGCGCTCGTGGCGCGCCCGCGGCTGCTCCTCCTCGACGAGCCGTCGGCCGGGCTGTCGCCGGTCGCGATCGACCTCGTCTTCGAGAAGCTCGTCGAGATCCGCGCGCTCGGGATCGCGATCGTGATGGTCGAGCAGAACGCCCGTCGCGCGCTCGCGCTCGCCGACCGCGGCTACGTCCTCGACACGGGCCGCAACGCCTACACCGGCAGCGGCCGCGAGCTGCTCGACGACCCGCGGGTCGTCGAGCTCTATCTCGGCGGCTCGGCGTCCGGGACGATCGCGTCGAGCTCGACCTCGACGAGCACGCCTTCGGGGATGAAGCCCGCGACGTAGTACGACGTGTTCGCCGGGTCGATGCCCTCGAACGCCTCGCGATGCGCACGGACCGGCGCCTCCCACTCGACGCCGGCGGCGAGGAGGAGCCGTGTGCGGATCACGTGCTCGGGGCGCGCGCCCAGCTTCGCGGCAGCATCGAGCGCCTTCCCGATCGCGGCCCGCGTCTGCGCGTACGCGTCGCCCGGATGCAGGACCGCGCCGTCGCTCATCGGCGCCGTGCCGCTGACCGCGACGTGCGCGCCGACCCGCACCGCGCGGGAATAGGCGGCGGCTTCCTCGAAGCCGCCGCCGTCCCGCAACGACGTTCGTTTCACCCGCCCCGGAAGGTGATCGTCTTCAGCGTCGAGAACGCGCTCGAGCCGTTGTACTGCCAGATCTCGTACACGGCGGAGCCGATATCGCCGTTCTTGTCGAAGTCGACCGGGCTGAACGCGCCCTCGTAGTCGATCTCCTTGTGCGCCGTGAGGAGCTTGATCGCCTTGCCCAGCTGCGCGAAGGTCACCTTCGTCCCGGGCGGGCCCGAGACGGCGATGAGGTTGTTCTTGATCTTCGCGGGAGCGGACGAGCAGCCGCGCATCGCCGCGAGGAACGCGACGTTCGCGGCGTCGAAGGCCGTCCCCTCGAAGCCCGTGTACGGCTGCGCGCCCTTCACCTTCGCGTTCCAGAGCGAATGGAACGCATTGCCCGCCGGCCCGCCCGCCGCGCTCGCGGCGGTGCCGGAGAGGCCGTTCACGTTGCTCCCGATCGTGTCGAGCGTCTTCCCGTCCTTCAGCGCCTCGGTCATCAGCGTCTTGCCCGCCGACCACTTGCCGCTGCGGATGAGCGACGGCGCGAACTTCAGGAACGTCTCGGGGAAGTCGATGACCACCCAGCCGGCCGGGCTGCCCGACACGAGCTGCCCCGCCTCGGTGTCGAACGTCGGCTGGTCGGGGTTCCACGAGAGGGTGACGCCGACCTTGCCGCCGAGCTTCTTCCATTCGGCGACGAAGAGCTGCTCGAGCGCCGTGCCGAATGCGTCGTTGCGCGCGCCGACGTTGACCGTCGCACCCTTGCCGAACTTCTCGAGCGCGGCCTGCGCGAGCACCTTGCCCTGCAGCGTGTCCGACGGATAGAGGCGCCAGAGGTAGCCGTTGTCGGGGAGCGTCGAGATCTGCGGCGCGCTCGCCGTCGGCGAGAGAGTGACGATGCGGTTCGGGATCGTGACCGACTGCGCCATCGGGATCGTCGCGCCCGACGCCATCTCGCCGATGATCACGTTGACCTTCTCGCCGAGCTCCTTCTTCGCCGCCTCGACCGAGGCGGAGGCCTGCGTCTGACCGTCCTGCGAGTCGACGAGCTTCACCTTGATCGTCTTCGCGAGCCCGGCCTTCGCGAGCGCGGCGTTCTGGAGCGAGACCGCGAGCTTGACGGCCTTGTCCATGTTGCCGCCGTACGGGGCGAGACCGCCGGTGAACGGCAGGACGTCGCCGATCCTGAGCGTGAACGCGCAGCTCGACTTCGCCGGTGTCGCGGTCGCAGCCGTCGCCGCAACCGCGGCCGCGAGGGCTGCGGCTGCGAGAGCTGACCACCTGGCCACTGTCACTCCCTTCGTCGGTCGGAGCAGTATGTTGCGACCCTGACCGATATTTCGTCCGAAGGCAAGGCGCCGGGCGGATCCCCCGACATCGGCGCCGTGATCCGCCGCCTGCGCACGCAGCGCGGCATCTCCGTGCGCGCGCTCGCGCAGACGTCGGGCCTGTCCGCCTCGTTCCTCGGCGCGGTCGAGCGCGGCGACTCGGACATCGCGCTCGGCCGCCTGTCGCTCGTCGCGGAGGCGCTCGGCCACGACGTCGCGTCGCTCCTCGGGTACTCGATCCGCCGGTCGACGCCGCGGATGGTCGAGCCGGCGCGGCAGGGTGCGCGCGGGGACGGCGTGGAGTTCACCGCCTTCCGGATCCCGGGCTCGCAGCTCGAGCTGCTCGTCGCCTCGTTCGCGCCGCACACCGGCTTCGAGGACTCGATCACGCACGCCGGCATCGACGTCGCGTACGTCGCACAGGGTCAGCTCGTCCTGGTCGTGGACAGCTCGGAGTACGCCTTGCGCGAGGGCCAGTGCGTCGTCTGGCCGTCGTCGCATCCGCACACGATGCGAAACGACTCCGACCTGCCTGCGATCGTCGTCGGGTTCGCGACGGAGATCGTCCATTGATGACCGAGATGCGCATCTTCGACCTGCGCGTCACCGTCGAGCGGATCGAGGGTCGCTCGGTGTGCGGGTTGTCGGTCGGCGACTACTTCGAGCTGACCGAGTCGAACCGTGTGCGGATCCCGCCCGGCAAGCACTTCTGCGTGTACGCGCTGCAGTCGGTGCTGCCGCTGCTGCCGGCCAAGCAGCGCAAGCTCCCCGACGAGGACTGGCTCGAGCAGGACACGCTCGTCTGCTGCCCCGATCCCGACGAGCGCGTCGTGATGCGCATCGAGCGCATCGGCGAGCGCGTCCTGCGGACGGAGGATCTGACCTGAACGAGATCGGGCTGGGCCTCCAGTCGGACCGGTCGCTCGCCGACTACGAAGCGGCCGGGCGACGCGCCGAGGCGGCGGGCTTCGACGTCGTCTCGGTCTTCCAGGATCTCTTCTTCCAACCGGCGATCTTCCCGCTCCTCGCGATCGCCCGCGTGACCGAGCGCGTCCGGCTCGGCCCGGCGGCGTTGAACCCACAGACGCTCCATCCGGTCGAGATCGCCGGCCAGACCGCGGCGCTCGACCTCGCGTCGGCGGGCCGCGCCTATCTCGGCCTCGTCAGCGGCGCCTGGATGGAGCAGCTCGGCCTCGACGAGCAACGGCCGCTGACGCGGCTCCGGGAGGCGGCGGAGATCGTCCGCCGGCTGCTGGCCGGCGAGCGGACCGGCTTCGCAGGGGAGCGGTTCTCCCTCGCCGCCGGGGCAGGGCTCGAGTATGCGCCGCTCCGCCCGGCGGTGCCGCTGATGATCGGCACCTGGCGGCCACGCACCGCGGCCTTCGCCAAGACCGTCGCAGCCGAGGTGAAGATCGGCGGCTGCGCCAATCCCGACATGGTGCGGCTGATGCGGTCGTGGCTCGGCGACGACGGGCCGGGCATCGTGATCGGCGCCGTCACCGTCGTCGACGAGGACGGCGACCGCGCCCGCATCGAGGCCCGCGCGCGCGTGCAGATGTACCTCGACGTCGTCGGCGAGCTCGACCCGACGCTCGAGGGCGCGGAGCCGCCGCTCGAGAAGTTCACGCTCGCAGGGACGCCCGACGAGGTCGCTGCGCAGGCGATTGCGCTCTACGAGGCCGGCGTTCACCGCGTCGAGTTCGGCAACCCGCAGGGGTTCGGGCTGCTCTGCGACCGCGTCCTGCCGCTCCTGCGATGACGACCGTACCGACCGCCGTCGAAGTCGCGCCGCCGCGCCGCGGCCGTCGCCCGCCGGGCTTCGCGATCTTCCTCGGCAGACGGCTCGTCGCACTCGTCCTCCTCGCCATCGGGATCACCGCGGTGACGTTCGTACTGACGCAGCTCGTCCCGAGCAACGCCGTCGCGACGAACCTCGGCGAGCAGGCCGCGGGCGACCCCGCCGCCGTCGCGACCTTCAAGCATCACTACGGCCTCGACAAGCCGCTCCCTGAGCGTTACGTGATCTACCTCGGGCACCTGTTGCACGGCGACCTCGGCCAGTCGTCGCTCACGCACAACTCCGTGCGCAGCGACCTCTCCCAGTTCATTCCGGCGACCGGAGAGCTTGCGCTCTACTCGGTGCTGTTCGCGGCGATCGTCGGCATCGCCTTCGGCGTCCTCGCAGCGCTGCGACGAAACCGCCCCGCCGACCACGTCCTCCGCGTCACGTCGCTCGCCGGCATCTCGATGCCGACGTTCTGGATCGCGCTCGTCGCGCTCTATGTCGGCTTCTACAAGCTCGGCTGGTTCCCCGGCGCGGACCGGCTCGACCCCGGGACGCTCCCGCCGCCGAGTGTCACCGGGCTCTATACGATCGACGCGCTGCTCGCGGGCAAGTTCGGCCTGTTCGTCCAGGCGCTCCATCACCTCGTCCTGCCGGCGCTCGTCCTCGCGGCATTCAACG
>Ga0182008_10002427_pt1 | contig 11696 bp, 11 predicted proteins | sample Sormic07211129_1_FD_120482 | JGI IMG/M metagenome (GOLD analysis project Ga0182008, IMG submission 120482) | Rhizosphere microbial communities from Sorghum bicolor, Mead, Nebraska, USA - 072115-129_1 metaG | ecosystem: Host-associated > Plants > Roots > Rhizosphere | place: USA: Nebraska...
TCGCCGACTACAAGGCCCGCACGCTCTCGTACGGCGACCAGCGGCGGCTCGAGATCGCCCGCGCACTCGCCACCGATCCGCAGCTGATCGCGCTCGACGAGCCGGCGGCCGGCATGAACGCGACCGAGAAGGTGATGCTGCGCGAGCTGATCGACCGCATCCGCAAGGACAACCGCACCATCCTGCTGATCGAGCACGACGTCAAGCTGGTGATGGGCTTGTGCGACCGCGTGACGGTGCTCGACTACGGCAAGCAGATCGCGGAGGGCACGCCCGCCGACGTGCAGAAGAACGAAAAGGTGATCGAGGCCTACCTCGGCACGGGAGGACACTGAGATGGCACAGACCCTACTGAAGGTGAGCGGCGTGAAGGTCGCCTACGGCGGCATCCAGGCCGTCAAGGGCATCGACTTCGAGGTCCGCGAGGGCGAACTGGTGTCGCTGATCGGCTCCAACGGCGCCGGCAAGACCACCACCATGAAGGCCATCACCGGCACGCTGCCTTTCCTCGGCGGCGACATCGAGTTCCTCGGCAAGAGCATCAAGGGCCGTGGCGCCTGGGACCTGGTCGGCGAGGGCCTGGTGATGGTGCCCGAGGGGCGCGGCGTCTTCACGCGCATGACGATCACCGAGAACCTGCAGATCGGCGCCTACATCCGCAAGGACAAGGTCGAGATCGCGAAGGACATCGAGCGCGTGTTCGCGACCTTTCCGCGGCTCAAGGAGCGTGCCACGCAGCTGGCCGGCACCATGTCGGGCGGCGAGCAGCAGATGCTGGCGATGGGCCGTGCGCTGATGGCGCGGCCCAAGGTGCTGCTGCTCGACGAGCCGTCGATGGGCCTGTCGCCGATCATGGTCGACAAGATCTTCGAAGTCGTGAAGCAGGTCTACGACCAGGGCGTCACGGTGCTGCTGGTCGAGCAGAACGCCAGCCGCGCGCTGCAGCTGGCCGATCGCGGCTACGTGATGGAGTCGGGCCTGATCACCATGAGCGGCGACGCCAAGGTGATGCTGAGCGACCCGAAGGTGCGGGCCGCCTACCTCGGCGAGTGATCAGTCCACCTTGGCGCCGGTGGCCTTGACGACCTTTTCGTACTTGGCCAGCTCGTTCTTCATGAAGGCGCCGAACTGATCCGGCGTGCTGGCCACGGGTTCGGCCAGCAGCGTCGCGAAGCGGGTCTTGGTGTCGGGCGAGTCGAGCGCGGCGACGAAGGCGTGGTTGAGCTTGGCGACCACCTCGGGCGGTGTGCCCGCCGGTGCGACCAGGCCCCACCAGGTGTCGATCGAGAAGCCCTTCAGCGTGGCGGCCACCGTCGGCACCTCGGGCAGCGCGCTGCTGCGCTGCGCCGTCGTCACCGCGATCGCCTTCAGCTTGCCCGAACGGATGTTCGGCGCCGCCGTCGCGAGGTTGTCGAAATTGAAGTCGACCTGGCCCGACAGCAGCGCGAGCTGCGCCGGGTTGCCGCCGTTGTACGGGATGTGCACCGCGAAGATGCCGGCTTCCTTCTTGAACATCTCGCCCGCCAGGTGGCCGGCGCTGCCGTTGCCGCCGCTGCCGTAGTTGAGCTTGCCGGGGTTGGCCTTGGCGTAGGCGATCAGGTCGGCCAGGGTGTTGATCTTGAGCCGCTGCGCGGTGTCGGCGTTCATGACCAGCACGTTGGGCACGCGCACCATCTGCGTCACCGGCGCGAAATCGGTGGCGGCGTTGAAGGGCATCTTGGCGTAGAGCCAGGGATTGACCGCGTTCGTGGCCGTGGCCGCGATGCCGATGGTCAGGCCGTCGGGGGCCGCCTTGGCCACCGCATCGGCACCGATGTTGCCGCCCGCACCCGGCTTGTTGTCGATGATGACGGTGCCCAGGGAGTCCTTGACGCGCTCGGCCAGGACCCGCGCCGTGACGTCGATCGGGCCGCCCGCGGCGTAGGGGACGATCAGCCGGATCGGCCGTTGCTGGGCGCTCGCCGTACCGGCGGCCAGCAGGGCGGCGGTCGACAGCAGGGTCAGGAGGAAGTGTCTGGCTTTCATGGATTCCATCGGTTTTTGTGTCAGGTCCTCAAGGCAGGGCCTTGTCGGCCTCGGTCGTGAAGGCGTCGGCATAGAACTCTTCTTCGGGCAGGCCGCGCTGCGCGACGTAGTCCTGCTTGGCGGAATCGACCACCACCGGCGCGCCGCAGGCATAGACCTGGTGGCCCGACAGGTCGTCGAAGTCCTCCAGCACCGCCCGGTGGACGAAGCCGGTGCGGCCGCGCCAGTCGTCCTCGGGCACCGCGTTGGAGACCACGGGCACGTAACGCAGCTGCGGCATCTGCTGCAGCTGGGCCCGCACCCAGTCGTCCATGTAGAGGTCCTCTGGCCGCCGGCCGCCCCAGTAGAGCGTCGCCGGGCGTTCGATGCCCTTGAACTTCATGTGCTCCAGCAGTGCCTTGATCGGCGCGAAGCCGGTGCCGGAGGCCAGCAGGATCAGCGGCTTGTCGGAGTCCTCGCGCAGGAAGAAGCTGCCGTAGGGGCCCTCGATGCGCAGGATTTCCTTTTCCTTCATCGTGCCGAAGACATGGTCGGTGAACTTGCCGCCGGGCAGGTGGCGGATGTGCAGCTCGAGGCCGGTGCCGGGCTGCTGCAGCGTGTGGGGCGCGTTGGCCATCGAGTAGCTGCGCCGCGCGCCGTCGCGCAGGATGAACTCCACGTACTGGCCGGCGTGGAACTGCAAGGGCTCGCCGGCCGGCAGCTGCAGGCGCAGCTGGACCACGTCGTGCGACTGCCTGGCGAGCGCCTGCACCCGCACCGGCATCTTGCGGATCGGAAAGGCGCCGGCCTCGGTCACCTGGCGCGATTCGAGCACCACGTCGCTCTCGGCGCGGGCGCAGCAGGTCAGCACGTAGCCGGCGAGCTGTTCCTCGGCGCTGAGCGCCTTGCTCTGGTGCGGGCCCAGGGTGACCATGCCCGACAGCTTCTTGCATTTGCAGGAGCCGCAGGCGCCGTCCTTGCAGCCATAGGGGAGGCCGATGCCTTGGCGAATACCGGCCGCGAGGATGGTCTCGTCGGCCAGGGCGGTGAAATGGCGTCCGCTCGGTTCGACCGTGATCTGGAAGCCCGCCTCGCTCGGCGCTGCGCTGGTCATGGATATTCTTCGTTTTCTGCTCAAAAGGGAGAACGGATTTTGCCCTCAATCAACAGCCCCCTCGGGGCGAGGCCTTCACGCTTCCGGCGCGAGCGCGTACTGGTGGTCGGTTGCGGCGACGTCGGGATGCGCGCGGCCGGGCTGCTGCGGGGCCGGCTGCGGCTGATCGCGCTGACCTCGTCGCCCGCGCGCGTGCCGCAGCTGCGGCAGGCCGGCCTGACCCCGATCGTGGCCGACCTGGACCAACCGGCATCGCTGCGCCGGCTGGCGGGGCTTGCCACCCGGGTGCTGCACCTGGCGCCGCCGGCGCGCGTGGAGGAGGGTGCCCAATGGTGGCGCGATGCCCGCACGCTGGCGCTGGCGCGCGCCCTGCGCCTGCGGTCGCTGCCGTCGGCCTTCGTGTATGGCTCGACCAGCGGTGTCTACGGCGATTGCGGCGGCGCCCTGGTCGCGGAGACGCGCGTGCTGCGGCCCGAGACGCCGCGCGCGCACCGCCGCGTCGATGCCGAGCGCACCGTGCGCTGGCTGGGCCGTGCCGGCGTCGCGGTGCGGATCCTGCGCATTCCGGGCATCTACGCGCCCGACCGCGAAGGCGGCACGCCGCGCGAACGGCTGCGCCGCGGCACCCCGGTGCTGCGCGCCGAGGACGACGTCTACACCAACCACATCCATGCCGACGACCTGGCCCGCGCCTGCGTGGCGGCGCTGTGGCGCGGCGGCCCGCAGCGCGCGTTCCATGCGAGCGACGACAGCGAGATCAAGATGGGCGACTACATCGACCTGGCCGCCCGCCTCTACGGCCTGCCGCTGCCGCCCCGGATCGCCCGCGACGAGGCGCAGGCACAGCTGCCCTTGTCGCTGCTGAGCTTCATGGGTGAATCGAGGCGGCTCGACAACACCCGGCTGAAGCGCGAGCTGCGGCTGCGGCTGCGCTATCCGACGGTGGCGGCGGGGCTCGCGTCGGGCTGAAACATCGGGCAGCAGGGCAGGCACCGCGGCAAGGCAGAATCGGGCGATGCCCACGACCCAGCTCTCCGTCTATTTCTTTCTCCAGGTCGCCGCCATCATCGCGATCTGCCAGCTCGTGGGCCGGCTGGCACGCTGGGTCGGCCAGCCCCAGGTGGTGGGGGAGATGATTGCCGGCGTGATGCTCGGGCCGTCCTTGTTCGGGCTTTTCTTTCCCGAATTGCAGCGCGCCCTTTTCCCGAAGGAAACGCTGTCCATGCTCTACGTGGGCGGCCAGCTCGGCGTCGGCCTGTACATGTTCCTGGTCGGCACCGAATTCCGGGCCGACCATTTCAAGAGCCGCATCCGCAGCGCGGCTTCGGTGTCGGCGGCGGGCATCCTGGTGCCGTTCGTGCTGGCCTTCGCGCTGGCGCCGTGGCTGCACGAGATCCCGGGCCTGTTCTCGGCCCGCGCCAAGCCGCTGGAGGCCGCGCTGTTCCTCGGCGCGGCGATCGCCATCACCGCCTTTCCCATGCTGGCGCGGATCATCCACGAACGCGGCCTCGCCGGGACCTCGCTCGGCACCCTGGCATTGACGGCGGGCGCGGTCGACGATGCCGCGGCCTGGTGCATCCTGGCGGTGGTGCTGGCCAGCTTCGGCGGTGCCTGGGGCGGCGCCTATGCCGCGATCGGCGGCGGCGTGGCCTATGCGCTGTTCATGGTCTTCGTGGGCTCGCGGCTGCTCAAGCGGCTGGCCGCGCACGTGCGCCCGGACGCGCCGCTGAGTTCGTCGCTGCTGGCCGTGGTGCTGGTGCTGTTCTGCCTGAGCGCCTTTGCCATGGACGCCATCGGCATCCACGCGGTCTTCGGCGGCTTCCTGCTCGGGGCGGCGCTGCCGCGCGGTGCGCTGACCGAGAAGCTGCGCGAACAGCTGCAGCCCTTCGTCGTCATCTTCCTGCTGCCGTTGTTCTTCACCTATTCCGGCCTCAACACCCGGCTGGCGGTGCTGTTCGAGCCCGGCATCCTGCTCGGTGCCATCGCCATCCTCGCGGCTTCGTTCTGCGGCAAGGGCATCGCCTGCTGGGCCGCGGCGCGGGCGGCCGGCGAGAGCCAGCGCGATGCGCTCGCGATCGGTTCCCTGATGAATGCCCGCGGCCTGATGGAGCTGATCATCATCAACATCGGCCTGCAGGCCGGCGTCATCCTGCCGGGCCTGTTCTCGATCCTGGTGCTGATGGCGATCTTCACGACGCTGATGGCGACGCCGCTGTTCAACTGGGTGACGCGCGACCGGCGGCCCGCGGCCGGCGTCGAGGCGCCGGCCTGAGCCGTCCTGCGTCGCTCGAACAGAAACCCTTCTGCCGGGGGGCTTCATGCAGGCGTCAGATTCGCGCCGCATACTCGGTATGGACGACCGCCCGGCGCTGGTAGAGGTGGCTTCGGCACCCGCCCGTTCAGGACGGTTCCTCGATGCCGGCGGTTGTCTTGTCTTTCACTGCGGGCCCGTGCGGGCCGGTCGCGCCCAAGAAAAAGCCCGCCGAAGCGGGCAAGACCTTGGAGGGTCGGAGGAGGGCGTCATGATGGCGCCAACCCCTTGATCGAACCTGACCAGCGCGCCTGAACACGTGGTGCCCGGGGCCGGAATCGAACCGGCACGCCTTGCGGCGGGGGATTTTGAGTCCCCTGCGTCTACCAATTTCACCACCCGGGCACGGAAGGAAGGCAGCCCAAAATTATGGCACAGTGGCTCCATGCAATATCCGACGATTGAAGACGCGATTGGAAAGACGCCGCTGGTCGCGCTGCAGCGCATCGACGCCGCGGCCAACGCCCAGCGGGGCAACGTGATCCTGGGCAAGCTCGAAGGCAACAATCCGGCCGGCTCGGTCAAGGACCGACCGGCCTTGTCGATGATCAAGCGGGCCGAGGAGCGCGGCGAGATCAAGCCCGGCGACACCCTGATCGAGGCCACCTCCGGCAACACCGGCATCGCGCTCGCGATGGCGGCGGCGATCAAGGGCTACCGCATGGTGCTGATCATGCCGGAGGACCTGTCGGTCGAGCGCGCCCAGACCATGAAGGCCTTCGGCGCCGAACTGATGCTGACCCCGAAGAGCGGCGGCATGGAATACGCGCGCGATCTCGCCGAGCAGATGATGCAGCAGGGCAAGGGCCGGGTGCTCGATCAGTTCGCCAATCCCGACAATCCGCGCATCCACTACGAGACCACCGGGCCCGAGATCTGGGCCGACACCGGCGGGCGCGTCACTCATTTCGTGAGCGCGATGGGCACCACCGGCACCATCACCGGCGTGTCGCGGTTCCTGAAGGAAAAGAACCCGGCGGTGCGCATCGTCGGCGCCCAGCCCGACGAAGGCTCGCGCATCCCGGGCATCCGCAAGTGGCCCCAGGAGTACCTGCCGAAGATCTACGACCCGAGCCGGGTCGACCAGGTGGTCAACGTGAGCCAGGACAACGCCGAGGAGATGTGCCGCCGGCTGGCGCGCGAAGAGGGCATCTTCGGCGGCATCTCGGCCGCCGGCGCGTTGTGGGTGGCGCTCGAGATCGCCCGCACGGTCGAGAATGCGACGATCGTCTTCGTGGTGTGCGACCGCGGCGACCGCTACCTTTCCACCGGCGTCTTCCCCGCCTGAGACCCATGCCCCATCCCAAGTTCTGCCCCGACTGCGCCACGCCGCTGGCCTCCATCGAACTCGCCGAGGACGGCGGCCCGAAGTCGCGATTGCGCTGCCCGGCCTGCGGCTGGACCCACTGGAACAACCCGACGCCGGTGCTGGCCGCCATCATCGAATACCGCGGCCAGGTGCTGCTGGCCCGCAACGCCGCCTGGGCCCACAAGGCCTATGCCCTGATCACCGGCTTCATGGAGGCCGGCGAGACGCCGCAGGAGGGCATCGCGCGCGAAATCAAGGAAGAAACCAACCTCGACGCGAGCGAGCTGAACCTGGTCGGGGTCTACGACTTCCAGCGCATGAACCAGGTCATCATCGTCTACCACGCCGTGGCCGACGGCGAGGTGTCGCTCTCGCCCGAACTGGTGGACTACCGGCTCTACGACCTGCCCGACCTGCGCTGCTGGCCGGCTGGCACCGGCTATGGGCTGGCGGATTGGCTGCGCACCCGCGGGCACGAGCCCCAATTCATGGAATGGCCGCGGCCAACCTCCTAGAATCTTCGCAGTCTCAAGGAACGGCCATGCAGATCCACAAAGAACTCGACACCCGCGGCCTCAATTGTCCCTTGCCCATCCTGAAGGCCAAGAAGTCGCTCAACGAGATGCACAGCGGCGAGTTGCTGAGGGTGGTGTCGACCGACGCCGGATCAGTGCGCGACTTCCAGGCCTTCGCCCGGCAGACGGGCAACGACCTGGTCGACCAGCAGACGGTTGGCAGCGACTTCATCCACGTGCTGCGGCGTCGCTGAGATGGCCACCGCGGTGCTTCGTCAGGTCAAGGGCACGGTCCGCGATCTGATCCTGAAGGTCTTTCCGGGCGCCCGTGCGCAGGTCCATCGCCTTCGCAATCTGGCGATCGATGCCAAGGTCGCGCTCCTGCCCGGGAAGTTCATCGGTCGCTACGTCCTGCCCGAAGAAGAAGCCGCGCGGGGGGGCGGAGTGCGCAACCTGCGCGTGATGCTGCCGGCGGAGCGGGTCAGGATCGGCGCCGGCGAAAAGGATCCGTTCACCCGTGTCGCCCAGTACTACAAGGACGGGTGGTTCGATCGGCCCGACGTGTTCGTCTGCGAGATTCCCGACGCCAACGTCTTCGTGCGCAGCGGCATGGTCTGCACCAAGGACTTCAAGCTGATCGCCGACAAGGGCATGGAGCATCGGCGCTTCCTCTATCCGCCCTTTCGCCAGCGCCGGCCCGCCACGGTGCGGCGGGTCGAGGGCGCCTGGACCACCCTGGCCTACTGCAACTCCGAGAACTTCTGGCACTGGATGATCGACTGCCTGCCCAAGATCCGCTCGCTCGAGCTGGCGATGGCCGGCCAGCCGCTGACCGTGTGCATGCCGTCGACGGCGCTCGGCTTCCAGCGCTTCACGCTGGAGAGCGTCCTGCCGCCGAACTTCAAGCTCGTCTACCTGGACGCCGAAACAGATCCGTGGATCCAGCCGGAGCGGTTCGTCTGGGCGTCCGTGGCCTCGGGCCTGTGCATGGGCGTGCTGCCGAAGGAATACTACGAGGCCATACGGGCCCCCATCTTCAAGCGCATCGGCCTGCCGGCCACCCACGAGAAGACCGAGCGGCTCTACATCAGCCGGCGCAACGCCGGGCATCGCCGGGTGCGCAACGAAGACGCGCTGGTCGAGCTTCTCGAGGGCTACGGCTTTCGCAGCGTCCAGCTGGAAAAGCTCCCGTTCGAAGAACAGGTGGCGCTGTTCCACCGCGCGGAGATCGTCTTGGGACCGCACGGCGCCGGCCTCGGCACCATCTTCTTCTCGGGCGACATCGACCTGGTGGCCCTCTACTCGACGAGCGTGGCCGGCAACTACTTCCATTCGCTGGCCTGCGGGCTGGGACAGCGTCACTTCTTCCTGTGCGGCAACGAAAACCACGAAGACGACTGGTTCGATGCCGATCTTCCCGCGGTGCAGCGCCTGCTCGAGAACGAGGTGGGGCTCACGCGAACGACGGTCGACGCATGACCGGTTCGGCGCCTCCCGCAGCAGGCGCCGTTTCGCTGGCGGTGCTGGGCGATTCAGGCGGCCACTCGTACCAGGACAGACTCCTGTTCGTCGCGCCGAACGAGCGCGGGGGTGTCTTTCGTCCGCTGACCTTCCAGTGGACCGAGGCCCTCGCCCGCCTGCGTCCGGACGAAATCGATCTCGGGCCCTGGGTGCGCTGGGGGTCGCGCAACCGCGTCGCCCGGCTGCGCGAGCTGGTGGGCCTGAACGGGCATCGCGTGCCGAGGAAGGAAGACTACCTCTACAACTTCGCCGTCACGGGGGCCGCCTGCGAGCACCTGATGGGCAATCGGATCCGCCAGGCCCCCCGGCTGGTGGCGCTGATGAACAAGCAGCCCGAGCGCTGGCGCGGCGGCGTCGTCGTGATCCGGATCGGCAGCAACGACTTCACGCCCCATGTGGATCTGGCGGCCAAGGACCCGTCGGCGCCGGCACTGCGCGCCGTCGCCGAACACTGCGCGCGCGAAATCGGACGGGCGGTCGCGCTGATCCACGGCGCCCATCCGGCGGCGCGCATCGTGCTGGTCGGCCTGTCCGGGGAAGCGGACGATCCCCTGTATGTAGATCGGTGGCAGACCGCCGAGGAAACCGCCAACTTCAGGGCCGCGCTCGCCCTGGTCAACGGCGCCATTCGCGGGATCGGTGCGGGCGATCCTCGAATCGCATTCGCCGACTTCGGCGCGTGGCTGGCGGCCCTGACGGGCACCCGCACGCCAGCCGGCAAGCCGGATTACCGGACGATCGCCATCGGGCCCCGCATCCGGGTGACGCACTCCGTGGGCGATGATCCGCACAATTCGACCCTGTCGGACGACCACGGCGGCGTCGCGATCAACACGCTGTGGGCGCAATCGCTGGTACAGCAGCTGATCGTTGATTTCGGCTTGCCGCTGACGCCGATCGGCGACGAGGAAGTCGTTCGCTTCCTCGAGCCGCTGTTCGAGGCGGCTAGAGCGCCAGGCTCTTGAGGTAGTCGCGGAACGACGCGCCCACCTCCGGGTGTGCCAGGGCCAGTTCGACGGTGGCCTGCAGGAAGCCCTCCTTGCTGCCGCAGTCGTAGCGCGTGCCCTTGTAGGCGTAGGCGTGGACCGATTCCTTCTTCATGAGCGCGGCGATGCCGTCGGTCAGCTGGATCTCCCCGCCGGCGCCCTTGGGCTGGTTGCGGATCTCGGCGAAGACGCCGGGTGTGAGGATGTAGCGGCCGGCGACGCCCAGGCGCGAGGGCGCTTCCTCGGGCTTGGGCTTTTCGACCATGCGGCTGACCTTGACCAGGCCGTCCTCGACTGCCTCGCCAGCGACGATGCCATAGCGCTTGACATGTTCCAGCGGGACTTCCTGCACCGCCAGCAACGAGCCGCCAAGGCGATCGAAGACCCGCGTCATCTGCGCCAGCACCGGCTCGCCGTTGTCGGGACCGACCATCAGGTCATCGGCCAACAGGACTGCGAAGGGTTCGTCGCCGACCAGGTGCTCGGCGCACAGCACCGCGTGGCCCAGGCCCAGCATGCGGGGCTGGCGCACATAGGAGCAGGTCATGTCCTCGGGCATCACCGAGCGGGCGATTTCGAGCAATGCGGTCTTGCCGCTGGCCTCGAGCTGCGACTCGAGTTCGTAGGCGGTGTCGTAGTGGTCCTCGATCGCGCGCTTGTTGCGTCCGGTGACGAAGATCATGTCGCGGATGCCGGCGGCATAGGCTTCCTCGACCGCGTACTGGATCAGTGGCTTGTCCACCACCGGCAGCATTTCCTTGGGCTGGGCCTTGGTGGCCGGCAGGAATCGGGTGCCAAAGCCTGCTACGGGAAACACGGCCTTGCGAATGCGCGTCGAAGTTTGGGACATGGGCTTTCGTCGATCTGAAGGATGAAAGGGAGGGCGGGAGGGCACCCGGAGGTACCGACCCCAATACTAAAGGCCTCGGCTGCAGCCAGTCTGTCAGCCGAGGCGGACAAGCTGGTCGCGCAGCCGTTCGAGCGTGGCACTGAAGTCCGTCAGCCGCTTGCGCTCCTGGTCGATCACCGCGGGAGGCGCCTTGGCGACGAAGGCTTCGTTGCCGAGTTTGGCATTGACCTTGGCGATCTCGCCCTCGATTCGCGCAAGCTCCTTGCCGATGCGGACCTTTTCCGCGGCCTTGTCGATTTCCATGTGCAGGCAGATGCGCACGTCCCCGACCACCGCCACCGGGGCCGCCTCGGCGGCGGCCGACCAGGCCGCGGCGTCGTCGAACACCTTGACTTCCTTGAGCTTGGCCAGCGCCTGCAGCACCGGTGCCGCATCGCGCAGGAAGGCGCTGCTCGCGGCATCGTCGGCCACGGCGTAGAGCGGCATTCGCGTGGCGGGCGAGACGTTCATCTCGCCGCGCAGCGTGCGGCAGGCATCGACCAGCGACTTGAGCCGGGCCACGTGGGCCTCGGCGGCTTCGTCGATCTTCTCGGGCTGGCTCTTCGGGTAGGCGGCGATCATCACGGACTCGCCCTCGCGGCCGGCCACCGGCGCGACCTTCTGCCACAGCGCTTCGGTGATGAAGGGGATCACCGGATGCGCCAGCCGCAGCAGGGCCTCGAGCGTGCGGATCAGCGTGCGCCGCGTGGCGCGCTGCTGCGCCGCGTCGCCTTGCTGGATCTGGACCTTGGCGATTTCCAGGTACCAGTCGCAGAACTCGTCCCAGGCGAACTGGTAGATCGCATTGGCCACGTTGTCGAGCCGGTACTCCTCGAAGCCCTTGGCCACCTCGGCCTCGACGCGCTGCAGCTTCGAGCTGATCCAGCGGTCGGCCTGGCTGAACTGGAGGTAGCCGTGGGCCGGACCGCCGACCGCGCATTCTTCCTTGGTGTGCTCGCGCAGGCCGCAGTCCTGGCCCTCGCAGTTCATCAGCACGAAGCGGGTCGCGTTCCAGAGCTTGTTGCAGAAGTTGCGATAGCCCTCGCA